>ERZ808252.612-NODE-612-length-32846-cov-45.319356_pt1 | contig 32846 bp, 20 predicted proteins | sample MGYA00521242_ERZ808252 | MGnify/ENA primary metagenome ERZ808252 (study PRJEB31516, sample SAMN03275581) | gut metagenome | biome: mammalia-associated habitat; material: feces | host: Papio cynocephalus | place: Kenya | collected 2012-08-07 ...
GCCAGTGGCGGCCCATGCCCAGCGCGAAATGTACGGACGACTGAACACGGCAGACAGCACCCTCACGCTGTATTATGACGCGAACAGGCAGGAGGGTGACTATCCGGCCAACGCTGAAGGTAGCGGCTACGGCAGCCCGGAATGGCTAAACGACCAAGTCCGCGCCACAACAAAAACCGTTGTATTTGACCCCGGTTTCAAGGACGCCCGCCCCACGAGTTGCAATAGTTGGTTTTCATTGTTCGAGAATCTTGAGCACATTCAAGGCATTGAGCATCTAAACACTTCCGAGGTGCGCTTCATGGGATACATGTTCTATTCCTGCAAAAAGCTGGCTGAGATTGACGTGTCCCACTTTCAGACGGACTGTGTGACCGAAATGAATAGTATGTTCAGCGAATGTATAGCCCTGACCAGCCTTGACCTGAGCAATTTTGACACCGGCAAAGTAACCGATATGAACCATATGTTCTGTAGGTGCGAGAGCCTTGCCAGCCTCGACCTCGGCCATTTCAATGTGGAAAAGGTGAGAAGCATGGGTCGTATGTTCGCTTTTTGCAATAAGCTGACCGAGATTGACTTGTCTGGTTGCAACGCAAGCGCGGTAACAACAATGGCGTACATGTTTAATAGCTGTAAAGCCTTGACCAGCATCAAGCTCCCCATTTCCACGGCAGGAAATTTGACAAGTATGGAGGAAATGTTTCAGAGTTGCCAGAATCTCAAGCATATTCAGGGCCTGGAGAACCTCAACACATCTAATGTGACAAATATGCGTGCGGTGTTCGCCTATTGTGAAAAACTGAATGATATCAACTTGTCCAGCTTCGACACGCGCAAAGTGACCTCTATGAATAGTATGTTCAGCGGATGCGAAGCCCTGACCAGCCTTGACCTGAGCAGTTTTGACACCAGCAACGTGACCGATATGGGCTGGATGTTCTACTGTTGCAGTGGTCTTACCTCGCTCAATCTCGACTCTTTCATTACTGAACGTACTACAACGATGCAGTCTATGTTCTACTATTGTAATGGCCTGACCGGCCTTGACCTCAGCAATTTTGACACGCGCAACGTGACCAATATGAGCTATATGTTCTGTGGGTGTACGAGTCTGGACAGCCTTGACCTGAGCAGCTTCAACGTAGAGAAGGTGGAAAGCATGGCTTCTATGTTCGCCCAGTGTGCCATTACTTCGATAGACTTGTCCCACTTCAACACAAAGAGCTTGAAGTCAATGCTGTCTATGTTCTACGGATGTAATGGCCTGACTGGCCTTGACCTCAGCAATTTTGACACGCGCAACGTGACCAATATGAGCTATATGTTCTGTGGGTGTACGAGTCTGGACAGCCTTGACCTGAGCAGCTTCAACGTAGAGAAGGTGGAAAGCATGGCTTTTATGTTCAGCCGGTGTGACATGACTTCGATAGACTTGTCCCACTTCAACACAAAGAGCTTGAAGTCAATGCAACATATGTTCAAAGGATGCACAAGGCTTGAACGCTTCAACCTGTCTGGTTTTGACACTGAAAAAGTAGGTATTTTGCAGGGTATGTTTGAAGGCTGCAAATCCTTGCAGGTGGCAAACCTGTCAAACTTTAACACGGCAAGCCTGACAGACGTGGATTTGATGTTCTATGGCTGCACTTCCCTGGCCAGCGTCGACCTCTCCAGCTTTGTCACCGACAAATTGACATCTATGAGACAAATGTTTGCCAATTGCGTAAACCTAAAGACCATTTATGCCAGCTCTGCGTTCACGACAGCCAATTTGAATCAGTCTAATGGAGCTGATAAGGCATTTGATGGTTGCACCTCGCTTCCGAATTACGACAGTAACAAGACGGGCAAGGAACTGGCCCGCATCGGAGAGGGCGGCTATTTCACCGTGGCCCCGGCCTGGGTGCGCTTCGACGAGGGCACGGGCACGCTCACGTTCCGCTGCAGCACAGCGAAGACTGACGCCGACACCGACTACAGTCTGAACGAGGGCCGTGACACTCCCGGCTGGAACGCCAAGGCCGGCGACATCAAGACGGTGACCTTCACAAGGAGCTTCAGGGACGTGCGCCCCACCGACTGCTCCATGTGGTTTTACAAATGTGAGAACCTCACGCGCATCGATGGGATGGAAAATCTCAACACCTCAGAGGCCACCGACATGCAGTATATGTTCAATGGCTGCAAGAAGCTTGACTCGCTCGACCTCTCGGGCTTCAGCACCGCGAACATAACCAGTATGCAAGCGATGTTCAAGGGTTGCAGCGGTCTCACCGCGCTCAACCTCTCGGGCTTCAGCACCGGGAACGTAACCAGTATGCAAGAGATGTTCGCAAATTGCAGCAGTCTCACCGCGCTCGACCTCTCATCCTTCAGCGGCAGCCGGGTGACCACCACGGAATTGATGTTCTCGGGCTGTGCAAGTCTCGCCGCGGTCAGCCTTGCGCAGTTTGACACACCCAAGCTGAAGTATATGGACAAGATGTTTCAGAACTGCTCGGCCCTCACCAAACTTGACCTCTCCAGCTTTGACCTAAAGGAAATGAACTTTCAAAATGGCGTGTCGGGAGGCCAGCTGTTCGACTACTGCCAGAGCCTTCAGACCATCTATGTCGGCGATTCCTTTGAGTTGAAGGAAGGCAACAAGATGTTCCGTGGCTGCGACAACCTGCGCGGTGCGATTGCCTTTGACAGCGGAAAGACCGGCGTGGACATGGCCAGCTACGTCTCGGGCTACCTTACCAAGAAGGTGGGGACGAACGGCGGCGACATCATCGGCGCCACGGGCGACCAGCTCGTTGTCGAGGCTCTGCAGCTGGACGACAGCAAGGCTTTCATCCTTTACGAACCGTGCCGGGTGAAGGACGCCGCGTACACCCGCCCGATGAAGGCGGAGTGGGGCACGCTCTGCCTCCCCTATGCCATTGGTACCGAATTTGATGGTGACAACTGCCTGTTCTATGCGCTGTCAGAGGTGGGCGAGAACAGTGTCACGCTTGAAGAGCTGAAAACCAGGCGGGTAACCGCCGGCTATCCTGTGATTGTCCGCAAGAAGGACGCGGGGCGGGAGGAAATCAGCGTCAAGCATGCAGCCGGGGAAGTTGGCGAGCAGCTGGTGACCGCACCCATAGGCGAGACGGCCGGCAACCGCCTGGTGGGCACATTCGCCACGGCACAGCTCGCCGACGACTGCTATTTCCTTGCCAATGACAAGTTCCGCCTCGTCGGTGACTACAAGGAGGTTGCCAGCGGCGTGAAGCTGGCCGCTTTCCGCGCCTACATCCAGCCGCAGCAGCAGACAGCCGCGCAGCGCGCGCCGGTGCTGAGCATCAACATGGACGGCGAGACCTCAGCCATTGACGCCCCGGCAGTTGTCGGCGCGCTCAACGACGCGGCAACGGAATATTACGACATGAACGGCCGCCGCACCGATGGCCTGCGGAAAGGCATGAACATCGTCAAGGCCGGTGACAGAGTGATGAAGGTGCTTGTCAAGTGAGCGCAGCACCCAAAATGGAAATGCCCGAAGCATCAAAGCTAAAAAGCGGGAAACGTAATCACCAACATCAAGTAAAACATATCAAGCATTATCATTATGAAGAAGAAGAAAGAATACTGCAAGCCTCGTGCAGACGTGGTGCGAATGGAGCCGGATGCCATCCTGGCCTCGTGCTCAATTCAAGTGGATCAATCAAAACCGCAGGATGCGCAGGATTTGGAAAATGCCGGTCTGCAGCGCGATGAGGAGGGCTTCATCTGGGGTGACTGACCTCCCGCGGCGCCTGTGCGCTTGCCTCGCAAGGTGGCAGGGAAAATGATTTCAAGATATTTTTATAGACAAGTAACAAGTGAAATGAATACTTATTTTTTTATGACAAGCAGAAACAAGGCGGCGCGCAGCCTGCGCGCCATCCCTTTCTTGCTGGGACTCCTGATGCTGCTGCCAGTGGCGGCCCATGCCCAGCGCGAAATGTACGGACGACTGAACACGGCAGACAGCACCCTCACGCTGTATTATGACGAGAACATGCAGGGTGGTGACTATCCGGCCAACGCTGGAGGCGGCGGTTACAACCAACCACATTGGCAAATAGAACAAGTACGCACCACAACAAAAACTGTTGTATTTGACCCCGGTTTCAAGGATGCCCGTCCCACAACTTGCTATAAGTGGTTTTGTGATTTCGAAAAACTCGAACACTTTCAAGGCATGGACAACCTCAACACCTCGGAGGTGACCAACATGAATTTGATGTTCGCCGGATGCAAAAGACTCGATAGCCTCGACCTCAGCAACTTCAATGTAGAGATGGTTGAGGACATGGGTAATATGTTCCTCAGCTGTGAAAAATTGACTTCACTTGACTTGTCACACTTCAACTTAAAAAACTTGCGATCCATGCACGCTATGTTTGACAAGTGCAGGGCTATGACAAGCGTCAAACTGCCAAAGTCAGACACAAAGAACGTGGCAAATTTGGTAGGCTTGTTTTATTATTGCCAGAATCTCGAGCACATTGAAGGCCTGGAGAATCTCAACACCTCGGAAGTAACCAGCATGCGAAATATGTTCCAAAGTTGTGAGAAACTGACCACACTTGACCTGTCCCACTTTGACACGGGAAAAGTGACAGACATGACATATATGTTCAATAACTGCTATAGTCTCAAGAGCCTCGTCATCGACAGCTTCGATACACGCAACGTTACCTCTTTTGAACAAATGTTCTGTGAATGCCATAGTCTCACTTCGCTCAACCTCTCCTCTTTCGATACAGGAAGTGCAACAGATATGATGAGTATGTTTAGCGGTTGCAAGAGTCTCGAAAGCCTCGACCTCAGCAGTTTCAATACCGGCAACGTAACCGAAATGCGAGGAATGTTTGAATATTGTTCCAGCCTTGAGAACATCAACCTCAGCAGTTTCAATGTGGAAAAGGTGCAATCCATGAACAGCATGTTCCATGGATGTAGCAAGCTGGCTTCGCTTGACCTGTCTCACTTCAACACAAAAAGCCTGTCGTTTATGACAGCTATGTTCTATGGCTGCACTTCATTGGGCAGCCTCGACCTCTCCAGTTTCAACACTGAAAGTGTATATAACATGTCATACTTGTTCCGTGGATGCACTTCCCTGGCCAGCGTCGACCTCTCCAGCTTTGTCACCGACAAATTGAAAAATATGGTTTATATGTTTCAAGGTTGCGGAAACCTAAAGACCATTTATGCCAGCTCTGCGTTCACGACAGCCAATTTGAATCAGTCTAATGGAGCTGATAAGGCATTTGATGGTTGCACCTCGCTTCCGAATTACGACAGTAACAAGACGGGCAAGGAACTGGCCCGCATCGGAGAGGGCGGCTATTTCACCGTGGCCCCGGCCTGGGTGCGCTTCGACGAGGGCACGGGCACGCTCACGTTCCGCTGCAGCACAGCGAAGACTGACGCCGACACCGACTACAGTCTGAACGAGGGCCGTGACACTCCCGGCTGGAACGCCAAGGCCGGCGACATCAAGACGGTGACCTTCACAAGGAGCTTCAGGGACGTGCGCCCCACCGACTGCTCCATGTGGTTTTACAAATGTGAGAACCTCACGCGCATCGATGGGATGGAAAATCTCAACACCTCAGAGGCCACCGACATGCAGTATATGTTCAATGGCTGCAAGAAGCTTGACTCGCTCGACCTCTCGGGCTTCAGCACCGCGAACATAACCAGTATGCAAGCGATGTTCAAGGGTTGCAGCGGTCTCACCGCGCTCAACCTCTCGGGCTTCAGCGGCAGCCAGGTGACCACCACAGTGGAGATGTTCTCGGGCTGTACAAGTCTCGCCGCGGTCAGCCTCGCGCAGTTTGACACACCCGAGCTGAAAGAAATGGACAAGATGTTTCAGAACTGCTCGGCCCTCACTTCGCTTGACCTCTCCAGCTTTAGTTTAGGTGAAGTGAACTTTGACAAGGGCATAAGCGGAAACCAGCTGTTCGACTACTGCACAAGCCTCAAGACGGTCTATGTTGGTGACTCTCTCAAATTCAAGGATGGCCTCTATATGTTTCGTGGCTGCGGCAACCTGCGCGGTGCGATTGCCTATGTTGACGGAAAATATGGTGTGGAGCAGGCCAGCTACGTCTCGGGCTACCTTACCAAGAAGGTGGGGACGAACGGCGACGATATCATCGGCGCCACGGGCGAACCGCTCACTGTCAAGACACTGCAGCTGGACGACAGCAAGGCTTACGCCCTTAACGAACCGTGCCGGGTGAAGAATGCCGCGTACACCCGCCCGATGAAGGCGGAGTGGGGCACACTCTGCCTCCCCTATGACTTTGATACCGATTCTGATGGGGACAGCTGCCTGTTCTATGCGCTGTCGGAGGTGGGCGAGAACAGTGTCACGCTCGAAGAGCTGCGAACCAGTCGGGTAACCGCCGGCTATCCTGTGATTGTCCGCAAGAAGGACGCGGGGCGGGAGGAAATCAGCGTCAAGCATGCAGCCGGGGAAGTTGGCGAGCAGCTGGTGACCGCACCCATAGGCGAGACGGCCGGCAACCGCCTGGTGGGCACATTCGCCACGGCACAGCTCGCCGACGACTGCTATTTCCTTGCCAATGACAAGTTCCGCCTCGTCGGTGACTACAAGGAGGTTGCCAGCGGCGTGAAGCTGGCCGCTTTCCGCGCCTACATCCAGCCGCAGCAGCAGACAGCCGCGCAGCGCGCGCCGGTGCTGAGCATCAACATGGACGGCGAGACCTCAGCCATTGACGCCCCGGCAGTTGTCGGCGCGCTCAACGACGCGGCAACGGAATATTACGACATGAACGGCCGCCGCACCGATGGCCTGCAGAAAGGCATGAACATCGTCAAGACCGGTGGCAGAGTGATGAAGGTGCTTGTCAAGTGAGCGCAGCGCCCATGAGCGCGTGTGCAGGAAGCACATTCATCGGTGACAACAGACAACAGAGCCTTTTAATCCCAAATCGGTCAATTGACCGATTTGGGATTATCTCATGCCGCCTTGTGAGGTGGGGGCATTTGAAAGTCGGTATTGGGGCAAAGCCTCTATACCCGTCTGAGGACTTTCAGCAGGACAGGCGACAACATCGTTGTCGCCAATACAAGTACCCACAGATTGCCATCCGTTGGGTTGTAGGCAGCAAGAATTTCTGTGGCGGTACTGCCCTCGGCAATTCCTGCGGCAGACTCGAAGGCTACAGTCGACAGCGTCCAGCAAGCACCTGTCGCCAGGCACTCTTTCATGTTGCAGCCTTTAGCCAGACGGGGAAGCACAAGCCATGACACAAGGAAGATGGACATGCTCAGCAATATCCCGCTCACAGGAAGTGCCGCCGCTTCTCCGACAAGCCTCACCAGTACATGCTCGCGCAACCCGCCGTTGAGTATTGCCACGGGGATGAAGCATATCCAAACGATAAATGATTTCAATAGCCGCATAATTTTCGGCAAACAGGTGTTCAAAAGACATCAAAAGACATCAACATCTATACTGTGCCCTTGCTCCATAAGGTTGAGTATCTTTGGGGGAAGTCGCTTATGCTGAAAAGGCTTCCGGCCTTTTCAAGAAAGGCGGGCTGAAAATAGTCCATGAACCCTCCGTGCGAGGTGAAAGTCAGCTCGCCGAAATAAATCTTCCCGTCGGTTTTCTCAGGCTCAGTGTTATATAAGTCAACCCTGACTTCAGGGAAGCCTTCCGACAGCCTTTCGGCTATCTTGAGCATCTTTTCAAGGTTCTTCGGTCGTGGCATTCGCACGGTGTCTTCCGGGTAGTCGGAGTTGAATACGGAAAACTCGGGGTGCGGGTTCCATTCCCTGTCGTATGTAAGGACATGGGCGCTGCTTCCGCTTGCACTCCTTTCTGCACAAGTCCATATATAGTAGGCTTTTCCCTTGAAGCACCAAATTTTGTAATCGCGCAGCGAGCTTTCTCCTTCCGGCGCGGGGAGAACCTCTTCGGCTATCACCATGGGGTGGATGCCCTTGTATTGAGGCTCTGCGTGAAGCAGTCCGATGTTCTTGCGGCGTAACCATTGGCCTATTGTGCTGACGACACGCCTTCTCTCATCTTGAGTGATTCGGCTCTTGTTCCTGACAACCATGTTGGTACCCTTGCCGTCGCCGTTGTTCGCTTTCAAGATGAATGTCTCCGGCAGGCTGTCAAAGTCGAACTTGCCCGAGGCGTCCCATGCACCATACAGCTTTACAAGGATGTCCTCAAGACCCTTCGACCTGACGTATTCCCTTACTTTGTATTTGTCTGCCAAGTCAGTCCATGCGGAAATGTCCGAATACAGCTTTGCCCAAATAATCTTTTCATTCAGGTCTGTCGGGTTCTTCAGGTTGAGCCTGCGTCTGAATACAAAGAAATAGCGGACCTTCAGGAGCAGTTCGGGGGCATGCCGGCCAAGGAAATGGCAGACGCAGATTAGCGGGAAGAATAATATCCTGTTCTTTCTTGTCTGAGTAGGGTGTATCATGTGTTGCGTGAGTTAAGTGTGTAATATATGTTATGCCGGTTTAATAGAACTTGTCAAGTATGTATTTTACGGCAATATAGTTGTACTTGTAGAAAATCTCCTTTTTTGCAAGCTCACTGGTAGATGCATGCTCACTGTCGTAAATGACTATGCTTGGGTCGTACTTTACGGCAAGGCCGTTTCTCCGGCAGTTTTCTGCGAGATAGATTTCCTCGCAAAAGAGGAAAGGGGGATAGTCTATTTTGCCGCATCGCTGAAAATAGTTCCGCGTCAAAATGATAAACGACCCGTGTCCTGCATAAATGTTTCTTGGTGTGTGGTCAGTGTCCCTTTTAACCACTTTGCGGTACAGCAGGCGGCGGTACAGCTTCATCAACAAAGAATACTTGAACATGAGGCACAGCATTTCCAGCTTTGTTCTCGAATACCTGTGCGGCATTTCCGGATTGCGGTCATAATTCAGCCTCCTGGAAAAGAGGCATGGCGCAATCCATCCCAAGTCTTGTGAGACAGGCTGTCTTGCAATTTTGGCAAAGGTGTCTTTTTCCAATGTAAGGTCTACATTCGATATAACCGTTAAGTCAAACAGCTCGGGAGCGGACGCGAGCATCATTGACTTTACCGCGCCGAAGTAGCCCAGATTCTTGTGGAACCCAAAGACTTTCAGGGTGATAGCGTCACTTGCGAACGTTATGTTTTGCACGTCGCTCTCGGTGTTGTCTGCAACAAACACACTTACGAGTGCAACATCGCTGGCCGCTTCCGCAGCCGTTTTCACTGAAGAGAGAAATGATTGCAACTCTTCGTATGTATTATAGGTTACGCAGTAGACCGCTATTTTTTTCATAAGGCGTGACTGATTGAAATTGATAAACTTCCATTCTCCTGTCTGCCAGGGCTTCCACCGAATATTCTGCTTTGAAGATGCGCTGCGCTTTCTCAGACAGCCTGTGGCGCATGGCCTCGCTTGCCATGAGTTCGGAAAGCGAGGCAGCCCACAGTTCGGCGGAATCCTCGACAATGCACGAGTCCCTGTGAGCGAAACCGAGTCCCTCGACACCGACGCTTGTCGTTATGAAAGGGATGCAGAGGGCCGAAGCCTCAAGGATTTTCATCCGCATTCCGCTGCCTGTCAGTATCGGGACAACCATGATGCTTCCTGTTGCCACATCCTCCAACCTTGGAACGAAGCCCTCGTAGATGAATGGGATTGCCAACTCGCTCCGATATTTCTCTGTCACTTTGTCTGGCCACCCCCCTCCGACCAGATGGAACTTGACATTCGGAAACTTTTCCCACGCTATTTTAGGCGCGACGCTCTTGACAAACCATTCCAGACCCTCCACATTCGGCTTGTGCCCGTATCCGCCAAGAAACAGCAGCTTGTTCTGCCACTTGACGTAAGGTCTTACAGGGCTGCCGATTGCGGCCGGCGACACACTGATGGCTGTTGTCACGCCGTTTTCCTGGAGTATGTGCTTGTCTGTGTCGGTCAGGGTGACAACGCGGTCGTATTCGTTCAGGCGGGCAATCTCCTCGCCCTTTACCCCGCGTTCATACATCTTCTCCCTGTCAGTCAGGTCTATGTCTCTGAGCAAGCGTTCGTTCCGGACGAAGCGCAGTTCGTGGTGAACAAACACCCGCCTGACATCTTTCGGCAGGAAACCGACAATGGGCAGGAGCGGAAAGAACTCCACCTGTATGACATCCGGCTCTGACAGCAGAACCACTTTGTCTATAAACCTTTTAAGGCGACCGTTGAAATGCGTGCCATACGGCTTTAGCGCCCTTTCGACAACGAACGCCCTGCTGTTCTTTCTGAACAGCAACTTCAAGGCTCTGACCGCCTTTTCCTTTAAGAACCAGAGGTCGGCCAGCTGCCTGAGGTAAGGGTAGATGACAATGTCAACGTCTGGCCACTTCTCTTTCAATTCGGCAACATGGCGCCGCCTTGTCAGTCTGCTTGGTATGCAGACCAGTGTTATGCTGTTCTTGCCCCTGGTCTTGTCAATCATGTTGAACACAGCCTGCGCTCCTCCAGAATTTAAAGGGTAGGGCAATGAGGGTACAATGATTGTGATGTTCATAACGCCTTAATTTTTCGAGTATCTGTTGTGAATGTACAACCTTTCTTCGTACGACTTTGCACCGAAAAGCACATTGTCGTACTCGGAGGTGACCAGGTTTGTTGTCCCAATCATCTTCAATATGCAATAAACCGTCATGAAGATGATGAACAGCTTGCGGTTGTTCTCTATTGAAAAGCACCGGATGAGGTCGCCCCACAGAATCCAGTATGCAAATGAAAACAGACTTGAGATTCTCATGCTGAGCTCGCCAAATTCGCTGAGGAAGAAAGACAGCAGGATGTAGGTAAGGAACGCGTTGATAAAAATGACATTCTCTTTTCGCATTGCTGTCAGCCGCCCGTAGTAGCAAAAGACAAGGATGCCGGTAAACAGCCTTTCCAGATAACCAATGGACAGCGTTTTCGCTTCAGCGAGCTTTCCGCTGGTGTAAGATTCTACCATTGCCTGCAGCCTCCCGTCGGAGTCTCCCAAAAGAACGGCCGCTAACTTCAGGAATATGGGTATGTGCAGCAAGAACACGGCATTAGCTACGATGAAGAGTGACAGGTAAATCCATTTGTTTGTCTTTATGTTGAAGATAAAATACAGAGGGAAGAAAAGAAGGGACGATATGTGGAAAGACAGGGCAAGCGTGCAAAGGGCGAAATAAGGTAGCGCCCTGCGTGTCTGGATGAAACTGAGGGCGTTGATGAAAATCAGAATCGCGATGGAATTTCTCATCAGGTTTGTGTTCATCAAATAACCGTAGAAGCACAGATAGAGCACAATGGCCAGCGGGATGTTCTCAACCCTTTTTCTGAAGAAGCAGAAGAGCAGCGCTGTGTTGATACAGGTGCATACGAACACGAAGAAGTGGAAATTTGGAACAACGGTCTTGCATGCGCACATCAGCAGGGTGAAGCCAGGCTCCATGTGCCACTGGACATTTCTGTAAGCAAAGATGTTGACGCTCACGTCTTCATAGGTACACTTCTGAAAGGCTGGATAATAGTTAATCCAGTCATCGCAGGTGAACCCCCTGAGGCCAAAGAAGAAGATGAGTACAGCCGCGCAGGCGATACGCGTGTATAGCTTTATGGTTTCATCCCGCTGCCCTTGGTAATAAATGGCCAGGATGCCATAAAATAGGATAAGCAAGACATAAGGTACCGAATAGATCATCTTGCGGTCTTGTTTTTCCTAGACTTGTACCACGCTCTGATGTAAAGCACCCATAGCGCATCAAGCACAACCCCTAAGAAAATGTATGCCACAACGATAAACAGCCTGGGCGTGCTGGATGCCTTGATCGGAATGGAAGAACTCTGTATGACAGAAAAGACCGGCGTCCTCTCCTGCACTTTGTCTTTTGCGGCTTGCAGTCGCAAGGCGGTCTGATTGTAAATGTTATACCTTAGTTGCATCTCGTTTTCCAATTCGTCCCTTTTTGCCTTGTACGACTCCAAAAACAAATCGACATTGGCATCGGCATAAGTGGCGTATGCCCTCTGGGCGCGGACGTACTGGGCCTTGGCTTCTGAAAACAGGCGTTTCGTGTAGGCCAAGTCATTGTTGGCTTTTTTCGTCCTGTAAACAGTTATGTATTTCTGCAACTGCTTTTGAATGGTGTCTGCCATCAATGCGGAGACACGGCTGTCTTCGTCTGTCACCGAGATGCTGACCACGTTAGTGTTCTTGTCAACGATGCACGAGATGTTAGACCTTACTGCGTTCAAAATATTGTTCTGCTCCTTGGTCAAGCTAAAAGGGTTCAGGCCTTTGTGCCCCTTTGCCCCTTTAGGCTTGAACAGCATGGACAGCCAGACCTTGGGATATTTCCAAAACGGTACTTTAGCATCATAAATCAGGTGGTCATAGTATGATTTTGATGTGTTCTCCCCATTCTGCTTAACCTTGACATCGAAAAGGCTAACGATAAAGTCAGACGACGTGAGGACATCCGGGTAAATCTGCGGATAAATAGCGTCCATTCCGCCTCCGGAGGCGCCGCCGATGTCAACGCCCACCATGGACGCTATGTTTGAAAGACCTTCGGGCAGGGCGCCGCCGTTAGAAAGCTCGGGTGCCAGAATTACGGTGGTTGTGTAGGCTTTCGGAGTGTTCAAGGCAACGATTACCCCGACGGCAGCAGAGAAAGCTGCGAAAACCAGAAGGGTCTTCCATTCTGCAAAGACTTTTTTTGCAATCCCTACGATGTCTATCTCACGGCTGTTTCTTTTGTTTTCCATCTTTGATGCTGCTTTATGTTAGTGGCGTAGTCCATGAACAATGATAGTCTAAATTCTTTTCGCGCTTTCCTATTGTGTGCGCAGGTATGCCGGCAACGATTTCATAGTCGCCCACATCCTTGGTGACAACGGCTCCCGCACACACAACAGCGCCTTTGCCGATGCTCACCCCTTGCAGGATTGTGGAGCCGATTCCTATCCAGGCATAGTCGGATATGCTTATTTCTTTAAATACCCCCACAAAACTGCTTGAATGGATGTCGTGGCTCCCTGTAATTATATTTACGTTGTGAGAAACGGACACGCTGTTCCCAATCTTTATCTTTCCCCTTGCATCGATGGTGCAGCCCCTGTTGATGTGCGAGTGGTCTCCGACAGCAATTAGATTGGGATTGATGAAGTAATTGTCTTTCATGATGAAGGTGCCCTTGCCAATTTTCATCCCCAACAGTTTCAGATAGGCCCTTCGCAACTTCCAAAACGGAACTATGGGAAGGATGTCGTTCACAATATAAGTAAGGAAAAGGGCATGCGCCACCCTGTAAAGGCATGTCCTTTTTAATTCACTCACAGAAATTGCCTTCAGGAAAAAAAGGAATTTCCTTGCCCGCCTGTCTCCGTCCTGGGTGGTTATCAGATAGTTGTACCACAAATTCCTGATGGGGTTGTTTGACACCCCCTCCTTTGCGTAACATTCAATGTCGGTGTCGGTCTTTTCAAACTTGCACCCCGATTTGTACATCCTGTAAATGACGTCCCAGTCCAAGGCATAGCCAAACCTTCTGTTGGAAGTGTCAAACGGAAATTTCCGATGCACCTCCGTCCTTACAAATGAGGAGCCGTGGCGATATATAGGAGAAAACTCGAGGAGCTTCGCATTTGCCGAAGCTGTCTTCCTGACTTTTGCCCTTGGGCCTGATTCAATGCTGTTGCCGTATATCACATCCACACCATCAGTCTCCCTGCCGTGGAAAACTGAATACAGGGCATCGTTCGAGACGAACGTGTCTCCCGAGTTAAGAATGTTAATCCAGTCGCCTTTGGCCTTGGATATGCCCTTGTTCATCGCATCGTAGATGCCGTTGTCCCTTTCGGAACACCAGTAGGCCAGGCGGTCGGAATACTCTCGGATAATATCCGCTGTTCCGTCGGTGCTGCCTCCGTCAATGACAATGTACTCTTTTGCTTCCCATGTTTGGGAGAAGAAACTTTCCATTGTCTCGCGGATGTGTTTAGCATCATTGAAAACAACAGTTATTACGCTGACTTTATTCTTATTGTCAATACTGCTATTCATTCCAAATACCTTTAGCTCTTCCACATATCAACAGTTTACATTGGTATAAATGGATTGCACCCATCAAGGCATAGCATAATGCCATATACAATGAAACGCCCTCGATGCCAAGTTTATTATGTGAAACTGCAACTAATATAAAAAAAAGTGCAGTCGTTATCACTGATGTGTAAATTTGAACTCTGATTTTGTTCAGGCCGTTCAGCAGGTAGGTGACGCAGTTGTTGAAATTGAAAGTGAAGATGAACAGCAATGTGCAAAGTGACACGCTGAACGGAACCTCAATGTCTGTCTTGCCCCCTAGCCAGAACTTGTAGAATGGATTGCTTGCCAGCAACATGCCGAGTCCGAAGGCAACACTCATCCCCCACATCTTTAATGACCGAATGAACGTTTTTCTTATCCATTGCAGGTCATTCTTGACATAGGCATCCGTATAGGCATTCCACAAGGGAGAAATGACAATGGTGTAAGCAATGGCTAAAAGGTTGAAATATTTGTAGGCAATGTTGTAGACGGTAACGCCAGCCGGGCCAACGGTGTGGGTGATGATGACATTTGCCGAGCCGAAAATGACAAGGCAGCTGGTTATTTGTATGAGGAAGAAACCCAGTCCTTTGCTGATGATTCCCTTGGCGATTGTCTTGTCAAAACTCTTTAGTGTGGGTCTGAGTCTTGGGTAATGGGCAAAGATGGGTATTGATGCGATGAAATATACGGCGACAGGGGAAATGGTAAAAGCCATTACGACGTAAATAAGATTCCCGGCCGTTGTCTTTGTCAGGATGTAAATGACAAGCAGGGCAATGACATTTCCCGACACAACTAAAAAGGAATTCATCGCATACTTCTGCAAGGCAATGAAAATGAATCCTATATTCTTTATGACAAATGAGACAAGCGTAAAAACGACGGCGATTAGCATGGCATGCCTCAGCTCATCCTCTGATAGGATAGCCGTGTTAAACAAACTCTCCAGATCAAGAAAATACAATGGAATGACAAACAGCGCGCACAACACCATCGCGATTAGTGTAAGCAGAATCAGCGTGGTGCTGAAATATGAGCGTGCCATGGCGTAATTGCCCTGCGACAGTGAAGCCGTCAGATAGTTTCTCATTCCATTTCCCAGTCCGATGTCAAAAAACGAGAACCAATAAAGAATTGAGGACATTGTTAGCCAGATGCCGTAGGTCTCCTGTTCCAGATAGTGCAAAGTAATGGGGACGATAAGGAGGGAACAGCTTAGTCCTGTGATTTTCAACAGGGCTGAATATAAAATGTTGTTGCGCAGCGACTTGTTACGCTTGTCCTTGACGTGTAACAAATTTCTTATAGAATGAAAAATCTTTGTTCCCAATGCACTAACGGTGTCTGCTGAATTTATATTAGGCCAGCCGAACGGGAAGCAGACTGAACTCCCAAGACCGACATGTCGTTTGATAACAATAAACGGTCAAATGCTTGATGGTACACCTGACGTTATGGCAAAGGTAAGTATAAAATCTGAGAAAGTGGCCGCTTCGGCATGATTTAACCCAAATCTAATGACCGATTTGGGGTTGTTCGACGGACATGGTGCTTGACGCGGTGACGGTGTCTCGTATGGAAAAGAGCTGCATCATGACTCGGAACAGAGTCTGATACAGCTCTCTTGGCTTTTGCAGTTACAGACTGTATCTTTTTGGAGGCTTTGATTCAGTCTTGACACACCCTCTTTTGTGCTGGCGGTGTGCCTGGCTGCCTGTCATTTGGCGTAAGCCACACTTCTCGTCTCGCGGATCACCGTGATTTTCACCTGTCCGGGGTAGGTCATCTCGTTCTGGATCTTGTTGGCAATCTCGTTCGAGAGCGCCTCGGTAGCGGCATCGTCCATCTTGTCGGCCCCGACAATGACACGAAGCTCGCGCCCGGCCTGGATGGCATACGTCTTGGTAACCCCCGGATAGCTCATGGCGATAGCTTCAAGGTCGTTGAGACGCTTGATGTACGCCTCTACAATCTCGCGGCGTGCACCCGGACGGGCGCCGCTGATGGCATCGCAAATCTGGACGATAGGCGCCAGCAAGGTGTTCATCTCGCACTCGTCGTGATGGGCAGCTATCGCGTTGCAGATGTCAGGCTTCTCCTTGTATTTCTCGGCCAGCTTCGCTCCGTAAAGGGCGTGTGGCAGCTCGTTCTCCTCGTCGGGCACCTTGCCGATGTCGTGGAGCAGTCCGGCGCGCTTGGCTTTCTTTGGGTTCAGGCCGAGTTCCGAGGCCATGACAGCGCAGAGGTTGGCAGTCTCGCGTGCGTGCTGCAGCAGGTTCTGCCCGTAGGAACTGCGGTATTTCATCTTGCCAATGATGCGCACCAGCTCGGGGTGCAAGCCGTGGATGCCCAGATCGATGGCAGTGCGCTTGCCCGTCTCTATCACCTCGTTCTCCAGCTGCTTCTTCACTTTCTGAACAACCTCCTCGATGCGTGCGGGGTGGATGCGTCCGTCGGTCACCAGCTGGTGGAGTGCGAGACGGCACACCTCGCGGCGAACCGGGTCGAAAGCGCTGATGACGATGGCCTCGGGAGTGTCGTCAACGACAATCTCCACGCCCGTGGCAGCCTCAAGGGCGCGGATGTTGCGCCCCTCACGGCCGATGATACGGCCTTTCACCTCGTCATTGTCAATATGGAACACGCTTACGCTGTTCTCTATGGCCGTCTCTGTGGCCACCCGCTGGATGGTCTGGATCACAATCTTCCGGGCTTGCGTGTTGGCATTGAGCTTGGCCTCGTCCATAATCTCGTTGATGTAGCTCTGCGCGTCAGTCTTGGCCTCGTCCTTCATGGCCTCGACGAGACGCTGCTTGGCCTCGTCGGCACTCAGCCCCGACAGTTTCTCGAGCTTTGCCCGCTCTTGAAGCTGCATCTTCTCAAGCTCGTCATGGCGCATCTGCAACAGCTTCTTCTCGTTGTCAATGCGCACCTGCTGGTTGTCCAGGTCGTTTTTCTTGCGCCCCAGCTCCTCCTGCCTTTGGTTCAGTGAAATCTCGCGCTGCTTGAGCTTGTTCTCGCTCTGCTGGATGTGCTGGTTGCGTGTCTGCACCTCCTTTTCGAGTTCGCTTTTCTTGTTTAAGAACTTTTCCTTTACCTCAAGGAGCTTCTTCTCTTTGATGACCTCTGCGTCTTTCTCTGCTGCGGCCATCATCGTATTGTATTGCTTTTTCAGGAAATACCTGAAAATGGCATATCCGCCAAGGCCTCCAAGAATGAGCGCTACGACAGACGTAATGATGGGTAGGATCATAGTGTATTAAAAAATATTATAGAAGTTAAAATGTTCTCACTTGTTATCTCCGAGCACGCTTTCAATTTCGGCAGTCAGACTGGTGAGAACCTTTGCAAATGGAGCTACATCATTACGGACACGGTCCTTTTGATACATCAGGGCAATGTCTACCAGTGTCATCAGCGCTATCGTGTGGTCACTTTTGCGCTCCTTGTAAATCTGGGCATAGACATTGTACCTGTCGGTAATGAGCTTTGCGGCTGCACGGTAGTATTCCTCCTCGGACCGGTCGATTATCACCTCGATTTCCTCGTCGTAAACATGCAACCGTATATGTAGTTTTTCTCTGTTCTGTTCTGCCATCGCCTCTATTTCTGTTCCGTCAAGACGGCAATGCACTTGTTAACGTCACGGATGAGCTTGGACAACCTCGCGCGCGCCGCCTCGATGTCCCCGTCGGACACGGCTATCATCCTCGCCATTTTCAGAGAGTCATAGTCGTTGGTCTTCCTTTCAAGTTCCTCGCGGAGCTCCTTGATGTTGCGCTCGGCCTCGCTTACCATGGTGTAAAGCTCGCTGTTCTCCTTGTCCAGCTGTTTGTAGCGGAGAATCAGCTGGCGTATGCGTGTTTGAAACACCGTTAGGACTTGCTCGTTAGAATCCATCTATCCCTCTTTAGCTGACAAAGTTATGACTTTATTTCTAATCGTTTGAGGTTTTCTGCCAACATTTAATAATCTTTAAGCATTGCGGAGTGTTGCACTTCTATTTGGAAATCGCAGCTTATTTCTCCTGTGCCTTCCTCGGCTCTTTCTTGGCCAGTACGACCACTGTGTAGACAAAGCGGGTAATCCATGGCTGGCTGAAGCCAAGCCGCTGGGCGTAGTTTCGCACACTGAGCACAGCTTTCACCACCCCGGCATCAGTGTAGTCGTTCTTGCTGAAGATGTCTGCCACTGTCTTTTCTGTCATGGTGTAGAGCGCCTTTTTCATGAACCCCGGCAGCCGCAGCTTGAACTTCATCAGGTTTCCCATCAGCATCATCAAGTCTTGTGTAAAGCCTTGGAACTGTAAAAAGTAGGGCTGCACATCTTGAATCTTGCGGCACCGGCGGCGGATGCTGTTGTCTATCTCCTTGAAGAAGCTGTCCTCAAGGCCATAGATGTCATGCAGCATTTTCTTGCAGCGGGCCTTCTCGCCAACTCCGAGCTTGTTGTTGACTGTGGGCACGTGCAGTGTGGTCTTGAACACCCGCAGGTCGGGCAGGGCGGCAAGGTTGGCAATGCCAAGGTCTGCGGCCATTGCAGCTTGAAAATAGACGCGCACAAGCGTCATGAAGTCCTCCATCCCGCCGGCTTGGTTCTCCTCACGGCCCTTCCGCATGATAAGTTTGGAAAAGATATTCATATTGTTAATATTCTTTAGAATGACACGTTTTGTTCTTTAGAATGGCACGTATTGGCCGCAAAGTTACGTATTTTTCCGCATAATTGGAGTGAAATTATACATAAACAGTTAGGACATAGTGGTTTTTTTCGTAACTTTGCGGCCAAATCACATCGTTTATATCAGATGATATTGGATGATGCACATAAAAAAATATAGATGAAAGGAATAGTATTAGCGGGTGGTAGCGGCACAAGACTGTATCCCATCACCAAAGGAATCAGCAAGCAGTTAATCCCAATATTTGACAAGCCGATGATTTATTACCCTATCTCGGTACTGATGCTGGCCGGCATCCGGGACATCCTGGTTATCAGCACGCCGGACGATCTGCCCGGCTTCAAGCGACTGCTGGGGACGGGCGAGCATTTCGGGGTGAAGTTCGAATTTGCCGAGCAGCCTTCGCCCGATGGACTGGCCCAGGCTTTCATCATCGGAGAGCGGTTTATTGGCGGCGACTCTGTCTGTCTGGTCCTGGGTGACAACATATTCTACGGCAGCGGCTTTTCCGGCTTGCTGAAGCAGAGCGTGGCCAATGCCGATGACCGCGGCGAGGCCACCGTTTTCGGCTATTATGTCAATGACCCCGAGCGCTATGGCGTGGCCGAGTTTGACGAGAACGGCCACTGCCTGAGCATAGAGGAGAAGCCCGAGCATCCCAAGAGTAACTATGCTGTGGTGGGACTTTATTTCTATCCCAACAGCGTGGTGGACATCGCCAAGAACATCAAGCCCAGTGCGCGCGGTGAACTTGAAATCACCACTGTCAACCAGGAATATCTGAAGCAGAATACGCTGCGTGTGCTCCCCCTGCAGAGAGGGTTTGCCTGGCTTGACACCGGCACGCACGACAGCCTGAGCGAGGCCAGCACGTTTATTGAAGTCATCGAAAAGCGCCAGGGGCTGAAAGTGGCTTGCCTGGAGGAAATCGCCTACAAGCAAGGCTGGATAACCAAGGACCAGCTCCGGGACCAGGCCCGGCCCATGCTGAAGAACGACTATGGGAAGTATCTGATGACGATTGATTAAACACCCCCAGACAAACAGAAGATAAAAGTACAATAACTCATGGTAGAAGAAAAGAAAACAACCAATTTGAACGCGCAGGTGGAGACTGCGCAAAATGATGAGGGGTCTTCGTTCGACCTGAAGACCATCCTGTCCATTCTCGTCTTGAACTGGAAGTGGTTCCTCCTGTCGGTATTTATCACCCTCTGCTGTGCCTTGCTCTACCTGCGTTACAAGTCGCCAGTGTTCCAAGTGTCTGCCAAGATACTTGTCAAGGATGACGCTCAGGACACCCGTCGCAGCGGCGCCAACCAGATGCTGGCCAATATGCAGGACCTGGGATTCATTTCAAACAGCGCCGGCATAGACAATGAGGTGGAGATTCTGCAAAGCCATATTTTGGCCAAGGAGGCGGTGAAGGACTTGAAACTCTATACGGAATATAAAACTGTTGGCCGCATCAAGGACCACCTTATATATAATACACAGCGCATCAACGTTGACCTTGACACAACGAGCCTGAACAAACTTGATGATTCAGACCTGCCTGTAAGCTACACGAAAATCAAGATGCAGATCACTGAGAAGAACGGACGCTACACAGTTACCGGCGTGTCGCATAACGACTTGGGCGAGGAGGTGAGGTTTGTCCGCTCGTTCAACCACCTTCCTGTCCGCTACAGGACACCGGTCGGCTACCTGACGTTCAGCCTGAACACAAGCAAGGAGGCTCTCCACGCCTATAATCTGGCCAATGCCAAAGGCGAGAAGGCCCGCGACATTATCGCTACCATCTATCCGCCATCGTATGTTGCGGCCAGGTATGTGGGCAACACTTCAGTGGAGCCCACCTCAAAGACTACATCCATCGCCTTGATTACGGTGACGGACAAAAGTGTGGAGCGGGCCCAGGACTATCTCAGGCAGATTGCTGTATGCTACAACCGCCAAGCCAACGCCGACAAGAACGAGATTGCTGTAAAGACCGAGGAGTTTATCAACAGCAGATTGGAGAAAATCAATGCCGAGCTTGGCTTGACAGAAGGCGAACTGGAGAGCTACAAGAGGCGGAACAACCTGGTACAGCTCAAGCTTGACGCCACGGAGAATCTGGCGCAGAGAAGCCAGCTGACCACCCAGCTGACAGATGCCAACACGCAGATTGAACTGCTGAAATACCTGCGGGAGTTCATCGATAATCCTTCCAACAAGTATCAGCTCATCCCCTCGAACGTGGGACTTGTCGATGCAGCCTCTACCGCATTGATTAACCAGTACAACAGTGATGTGCTGGAGCGTAACCGGCAGTTGCTCACTGCCTCGGAACTCGCACCGCAGGTTAGAACACTTACCAGCAAGCTGAACGAGGTGCAAGGCAGTATTCGGATTGCCCTTGACCAGGCCAGCAAGTCGGCAAGCATCAAGCGCAGGGGCATTGAGCACCAGTATGCCCTGTATCAGGAGAGGGTGTCAAGCACCCCTGAACAGGAGCGTGTGCTGACACAGATCGGCCGCCAGCAGGAGGTGAAGTCGGGCCTTTACCTGATGCTGTTGCAGAAGCGTGAGGAAAACTCCATCTCGCTGGCAGCAACCGCAGACAAAGGCAAGCTGATAGACAATCCGATGCTTGGTGGCATGGTCAGCCCCAAACGCAGCGTTATCCTGCTGGCCGCCTTGGTCATCGGCTTCTGTCTGCCACTGCTGGTTGTCTATGTCATACAGATGATGAGGTATAAGATAGAGGCGCACGAGGATGTGGTGAAACTAACCAAGCTGCCTATTGTGGCTGAGGTGGCTGTTGCCAGTGAAAACGCGAAGTCGGCCGCTGGCATTGTGGTGCAGGAAAACCAAAACAACCAAATTGACGAGATATTCCGCTCGATGCGCACCAATATCCAATTTATGCTGGGGGGTGACGAGAAAGTGATAATGTTCACCTCCTCCACATCGGGTGAGGGCAAGACGTTCAACGCTGCCAATCTTGCCGTGAGCTTCGCCCTGCTGGGCAAGAAGGTCGTTCTGATGGGACTTGACATCAGAAAGCCGGCCTTGGCCCGCCTGTTTGGCATAACGGACAAGAGCAAGGGCATATCCCCTCTGCTCACCAAAGACAAGGTTGATGATGCAATGATTCAGTCACAGATAGTTCCCTCTGGTGTCAATGGCAATTTGAGCCTGCTGATGGCCGGTCCCACACCGCCTAACCCTACGGAACTGCTTGCCCGAAAGAACCTGCAAGAAATTATTGACTATATGCGGAGGAACTATGACTATGTGATTCTCGACACAGCACCAGTCGGACTGGTTACCGACACGCTGCAAATCGGCAAGCAGGCCGATGTAACCGTTGTCGTCTGCCGTGCTGATTACACTCCGAAGAGCTGCTTTGGCTATATCAACGAGTTGAGCAATGAGAAGAAACTGCCCAATATGTGTATTGTTCTCAATGGCATTGATATGTCTAAGAAGAAGTATGGCTATTATTATGGTTATGGCAAATATGCCGGCTATGGATCCTATGGACACTATGGAACAAGCTACGGAGGATATGGCAGCTATGCGCAGAGCCACTATGGCAAGAAGGAGGATAACTCTATCAAAACCAAGAAATGACCATAGCAGTAGATTTTGACGGAACAATCGTTGAGCACAAGTATCCTGCCATTGGCGAGGAGCTGCCATTTGCCACAGATACGTTGAAAATGCTCATTCGCGACAGGCACAGGCTAATCCTCTGGAGTGTGCGAGAAGGGCACCTGCTTGACGAGGCCGTCGAGTGGTGTCGGCAGCGCGGCGTAGAGTTCTACGCTACCAACAAGGACTACCCTGAAGAGTCGCGGGAAAACAATCCGCAATTCAGTCGCAAACTGAAAGTGGACTTGTTCATAGACGACCGTAACATCGGTGGTCTGCCCGACTGGGGTACGATATATCGGATGGTCAGTGAGCACATGACTTGGGAAAAACTGCTTGATGAGGCTGAGGCGGGCAACGTCAGCAACTGTTCAAGTCCTATTGTCAGGGGGCAAAAGCCAAAGAAGAAATGGTGGCAGATTTAGTGTCTCCCATCTTCTTTGAAGACAGCCATATTTTCTACAAAGTCAGCAAGCTGGGGCGCGTTTGGTTATCAAGCGCGCCCCAGCTTGCTGACTTTTTCTCCGTCTGAAGACCGCAGGCTTTCACTAATTCCCTAATTCCACTGTTGTAATGCTAAAAAACAAAAGAAATGTTTGGAAATGTCTAAAACATTGATTACCTTTGCAGTCGCAAATTAAAATAGTAGAGGGGCGTAGCCCAGTTGGTTTAGAGCGCTGCAGTCACATTGCAGAGGTCATCGGTTCGAGCCCGATCGTCCCTACTTCCCCCCCCTCCAGAATGTATGCACACACCCACACCATGATGCACGCATACGCGCAAACATCTGGTTTGCAAAAGGCCGGAGTTTGTTGTCTTTTATTCGGATCAGTAGGTCTTTGAGGCTCAGTAGTTTTTTTTGAACTGTATTTGCCATTTTCCCGAAAAAACAAGTTCTACGTATTGAAAGCGTACTTTTTATTTGTGAAAACTTTGGATTACGGCAGATTTGTGCTACCTTTGTCTTAGACTAAAAAATCGGAAACATGAGAAGAATAGCCATCATTGTCATCTCTTTGTTGGTTCTGTTACCTGTCGCGGCTGTCGGTCAGAGTTTCTCGACCTTATGGAAACAGGCAACGCAGGCTGAACAGCGTGACTTGCCAAGGACTCAGGTGGAGGTGCTGCGAAAGATTGCGAAAAAGGCAGAAGCTGAGAAATCTTACGGGCAGCTGCTCAGGGCGCAACTGAAATGCCTGACTGTGATGAACAGTGTCTCGCCGGATTCGTTGCTGCCAGCTATAAGGCGAATGGAGGAAGATAGGGGCAGGGCTGCAAATGCAACGTTACGTGCTGTCTATGATGCCGCGCTCTGCAAAATATACAGAGAAGCTGCCGGCTTGGGAGACAGTGCCCAGGCTAAGGCTGCTTTCTACCGGCGCCAGGCGATGGCCCGGCCCGATGCGCTGGCTCGTGTGACAGACCATGACTATGTGCCCTTGGTGATAGAGGGGAAGAACGCATCTATCTTTAATGGTGACATGCTCTCCGTCATTGGTTGCACAGTGGAGGACTACCAAACGTTATTTTCCTATTATAATAAAGCAGGCAACCGCAGGGCTACATGCATTGCTGCCTTGCTGTGGGTGATGAAAAACCGGCCGGCTGATGATGTGATGCTCATGAAGAAGTCGCGTTATCGCGTGCAGCTCGACTCCTTGGTGAACGTGTTTGGCGACTTGGACGTGGCCGGTGAGGTGGCTGTTGAGCGTTACCACTTGATGGAACAGTGTAGCGATGTAACGGTAGAGGACAAGATAGCCTATATCCATTATGCGCTGGGACGCTGGGGGCAGTGGCAACGTTCCAATGAGTTGCGCAATGCCGAGCGTGGGCTCACGGCTCCTATGTATGAGGTGCTGTTGAAAGAAGAGCTGACGCGTCCCAACGTGGCGCAAACCTTGCGGCTTAACAATCTGCGCCATCTTGACGAGCTGACCCTGAGACTGTACCGGGTGAACGGAAATGGTGAGCTGAAGGCCGACCCTAACCTCGATGATGATTTCAAGCGTGTCAAACCACTGCTCTCGCCTCTGCCGCAGCATACGAAGACCCTCAAGGCCGTGTCGGCTGTCCCTTGGTTGCAGAAAGACGACTCGATTGTGGTTGACGGACTTCCTGCCGGGGTGTATATGCTAGAGGTGCAGACGCTTCCGAATACGCGGACATGGCGTGCGCTCTACTATGTGTCCGATGTCAGCCTGATGCGGTTGGCATTGCCTGGTGGAAAAACGCGATTTGTGGCGGTGAGTGCCACCACCGGGCATCCTCTGCCCGGTGCGCGGGTGAAGTTGTCGCGGCATAACTACCGGACAGGCAAGTCAAGTGTGGTACAACTGACCTGCGACAGCAACGGCGAGGTGGTTTTTAATGGAAATAAAATGCTGCTTTATGATACCAAAGTGTATGTCAGTACAGAGCATGACAAGGCTTGTCCCTCCTATTCCTTGTATGGTACCAGTCTGGCCCGAGATTTGGGCATGCCCGCTGAACGCCATTTGCTGCGTCTCTTTACCGATCGCTCCATCTATCGCCCCGGGCAGACGGTGAAAATGGCGGGCTGGCTTTTTGGCTGCCGGCGTGCTGGCGACCGTTTGGAGGCACTGGGTGGGCGACAGGTGAAGGTTACCCTGCATGATGCTAACCGCAAGGTGGTGTGTGAACGCACCGTCACCACGGACGACTATGGCACCTGCTCTTCCGACTTTGTCCTGCCAAAAACAGGTCTTACCGGACGTTTCCTGCTGTCTGCCAGAGAGCAGGTTGACGGCAGTGCTGCTACGAAGACACTTTCCATCCGCGTCGAACAGTACAAGCGTCCCACATTCAAAGTGGAGTTTCCCGAGGTGAGAGAACGCTATCAGGCAGGTGACACACTGATGGTCAGAGGCCGGGCTGTCACCTATGCCGGTGTTCCTGTTCAGGGGGCAACGGTGAGTTACGGTGTTGACCGCCGCATTCCTTATTGGTGGAGGTCTTATTCTGCCTGTTGGAATTTGAACATGACTGAATGGCAGGAGCCTGAAAATAATATATTTGTAGGCAAGGCGACGACCGATGGTGACGGCTATTTTACGGTGGAAGTACCGCTTGTACTTCCAAAGGGCTTGGCCGAAAATCCTGTTGCGTTGGCCAAGAGCACCGCTTTTTATCATTTTAAGGTAAGCGCAGATGTGACAGATGCCAGTGGCGAAAGCCATGCCGGCGAAATGGTCGTGCCATTGGGCACCCGGCCAGCGGCGCTCACGTGTGACCTGCCCCGGCAAGTTCTGGCCGACAGTCTGAAACAGCTGAAGTTTCATCTGAAAAACGCAGCGGGTGCAGACATTGACGCTCCACTGTCCTATTATATTGACAACCGTAGCAATATGATGACGGCGCGTACCAATGTGGCACTGCCGCTTGAAGGCAGACTTTCCTCGGGGAACCATCATTTGGAGGCGTATTGCAGTGGTGACACCCTGCGGTTAGACTTTGTGGTCTTTGGTCTTGACGACACCAGACTTGCCGCTCCATCCAAAGAGTGGACTTTTGTGTCGTCTGAAGAATTCCCTGCTGATGGGCGCCCGGTAACCCTCCAGGTGGGGTCTTCGGAGAATGACATTTATGTGGTTTACACCATGATGACGGTTGATTCTGTGATTGAGAGCGGTACGGCACTGTTGCGCGATGTGCTGATGAACCGAAAACTTGTTTACCGCGACAGCTACGGTGACGCGCTGACCTTTGCCTGTGCATGGACTAAGGACGGCGTGTTGCACCAGTGGTCAACGCAAATCAAGCGACCTCAGCCAGACCTGCGACTGAACATGACATGGACAACTTTTCGCGACCGGCTCGTTCCTGGGCAGCGCGAGCAGTGGAAACTCCATGTCGTGCGTCCTGATGGCCAGCCGGCTGGGGCACAACTGCTGGCCACCCTTTATGACCAGTCGCTTGACCAACTTTGCGCCCACCGGTGGACAGACAGGTTTCTGTTCCGCAGGGCTGTCGCCTATGCCTTATGGATGGGAATGAGCGTGGATTGTCTTTATGGCGGTGGGGCACAGTCTTGGAAGAGCTTGAAATTCCACACGCTCGACATGAGCCGTTTCGACCCAAAGCTCTTCAACCTGTGGCAGGACAATGGAATCCTGAAGACGGATAGGTTGCGAATTCGCGGGCGGGGCATGATGATGATGGCCAAGGCCAATTCCACCGAGGAACTGAACAGTCTGGCTGCCTCTGACATGGCGTTGAATGAGAAGCCGATGGCGAAGGCCGGGCCTTTTGAGGAAGCGCCGAATGTACAGTCTGCCGCTGAGGCGGAGGAAAAAGATGCCGGAACGGCAGACAACGTGCAGGTTCGCGAGAACATGAATGAGACAGCGTTCTTTTATCCGGCGCTGCTCACCGACGAACATGGTGAAGTGACCATCGGGTTTACACTGCCTGAGAGTGTCACAGCATGGCAGTTTATGGGAGCTGCCCATACCAAGGATATGCGTGAAGGGTATATTTCTGCCGTGGCCGAGGCACGCAAGGACGTGATGATTCTTCCAAATATGCCTCGTTTTGTTCGGCAGGGCGACCGCTTGGTGCTCAAGGCAAAGGTGTATAATGGGGGAGACAGGACGGCTGTTGGAAATGCCAAGGTTGAATTCATCGACCCCGAGTCGGAGAAAAATATATTTAACAAGGTGGTGAGTGTCAGGGTGCCTGCAGACTCTACGGCTACCGTTTCTTTCGGCTGGCAGGTGGACACAGACTGTCCTTTGCTGATATGCCGGATCACTGTGGCTGGCAAGGGCTTTGGCGATGGTGAGCAACACTACTTGCCGGTGCTGCCTGAGCGCGAGCGTGTGACCGTTACCGTTCCTGTGACCCAGACAGTCCCTGGCACAACCAGGATAAGCCTCAAACCTCTTTTCGCCGATGGTAGCACCCGGAAAAAGCTGACAGTGGAATACGCCAACACGCCGGTATGGTTGGCCATCCAGGCTCTGCCAATGTTGGGCACTCCTCGTGAAGACAACGCAGTGAGCCTCTGTGCCGCCTACTATTCGCAGACTTTGGCTTCAGCCATCCTGCGAGACACCCCGAAAGCGAAGACTGCTTTTGAACTTTGGCGTAACGAACAGGGTGGTGAAACCTCGCTTGTGGGACAGCTGGCCAAGAATGAAGGGCTGAAGGATGTCGTGCTTGACGAAACGCCTTGGGTGGCCGATGCTGATGCCGAGAGTTTGCAGAAAGAGCGACTGGCCACATTCTTTGATGAAAACAGTCTGGAGAATGCTCGGCAGTCATTGGCTGTGAGGCTCAAGAAACTGCAGAATGTGGACGGCTCGTTCAGCTGGTGGCCGGGCATGAGGGGTAGCCGGATGGTGACAGCTGAAGTGGTTCAGATGCTGGCGCGCCTCAGCGGAATGGCTGGCAGCAGACCGCAGACAATGGAGCGGATGTACAGGCAAGCCTTGGACTTCCTTGACAAGGAGGCGGCCAGTGAGGTGGCCAAATTGAAGGAGAATGCCCGCAAGGGCCGTCCTGCGGTGTTTCCCGGCCTGACGGCTCTACAGTGGCTTTACATCCATGCCCTTGATGGTGGCAGGACTGAGGGCAGCGTGCAGCAATCGGTCAACTATCTGATGCCTTTGCTGAAACGTGAGGTCAAGAGCCAGAGCATCTATGAAAAGGCACTCTCAGCCATTGTCCTCAAAATGAATGGTGAGCAGGGCAAGGCTGCCGAATATGTGAGAAGTCTGAAGGAATATACGGTGTTTTCCGAACAGATGGGCCGCTATTATGACACGCCTCGTGCCGGCTACTCTTGGTGTGACTACCGCATACCTGCCCAGGTGGCGGCCATTGAGGCCATTCGCAGTCTCGCGCCGTCAGACACGCTGACGGTGGCTGAGATGCAACGTTGGATTTTGCAGCAAAAGCGCACGCAGATGTGGGACACTCCGGTGAGCACTGTCAATGCCGTCTATGCCCTTGTCCACGGCAGCGGTAATATCGGTCTCGCGTCTGTGCCGCCTGTGCTGACGCTGGGCAGGCAGGTGTTAGAGATGCCTAAGGCTACGGCGGCACTGGGCTATGCCAAAGTGTCGGTTGATAATCCCAAGGCCGCAGAACTGGCCATTGACAAAACCTCGCAGGGAGTCTCCTGGGGGGCTGTGTATGCGCAGTCAATGCAGCGTACGGGCGATGTTGCCGCTTCGGGAAGTGACTTGTCTGTAAAGCGTGAACTGCTGGCCAACGGACCTCTGACTGTCGGGGCGCGTGTGAAGGTGCGCATCACCATCGAGAGCAAGCGCAACCTTGACTTTGTGCAGCTCGCTGACCGCCGCGCGGCTTGTATGGAGCCTGTGCAGCAGCTGAGTGGCTATCGCAACGGCGCTTATTGCTCGATGAAGGACAATGCAACATTCTATTACTTCGACCAGCTGCCCAAGGGTAAGCGCGTGATCGAGACCGAATATTATTTAGACCGTGAAGGAACCTATCAGCTCGGCACCTGCACTGTGGAGTGCGCCTATAGCCCAGAATTCCGGGCTACTGCCCATGGCGGGCAGCTGAGAGTCGAGACCCGGCGGTAGACTGACACGCGCGTCAAACAATTAACTTTGAGCACTTATTAAGTTAAATGATTTTGTTTTCCTGCTTATGAACAAGAGACAATGTATCCTGTCCTTATGGTTGGCCGCACTGCCAATGGTGGCCCTTGCCCAGAAATTAAAGGTGGTGAAGGGCGAAATCGACTGTGGCAAGGTGGGGTATGAAATGCCTGTGACTGCCGAGTTTCAACTGCGTAACAAGGGCATCAGAAAAATGAAAATAACTAAGACGGTAGTGAGTTGTGGATGCACGGTGGCCGATTATCCCAAGGGGGAGATTGGCGCCGGCGACCGCTTTACTGTACGCCTGACCTATGATGCACGGCAACTGGGACATTTTGAAAAGTCGGTTGGCCTGGTGAGCAACGGTTCCTCAAAGCCGGTTTACCTGAAGATGCGTGGCGTGGTGCTGGCCGACTATGTGGACTACTCCAAGGACTACCCTTATGAGATTGGCAACTTGAGGGTTAACACCCGCGACCTTGAGTTTGATGATGTCAACAAGGGGGAAACCCCTGTGCAGACCATCAGGATTGTCAATGCAGGGACGAAGGCCGTGCGCCCAAACATGATGCACCTGCCGCCTTACCTGTCTGCAAAGGTCACTCCCGAGGTGCTTGGCCCGGGCAGGGCGGGGACGGTTGACGTGGTGCTCAACTCCTCAAAGCTGCGTGACTTCGGATTGCATCAGATGGCAATTTATCTAGCCAACAATCCCGGTGACAAGGTGAGTGCTGACAATGAAATGTTGGTGTCGACCGTACTGTTGCCAGACTTTGATACGCAGAATGTACAGCAGAAAGGGCTGGCCCCCAAGATGGTGCTGTCGGCCGAAACCGTCGACATGGATTTTTCGCGTGGGAGCAAGAGGACTGGCGTTATCACTGTCTCCAATGCCGGACAGGCGGCGCTGACCATATCTTCGTTGCAGATGTTTACCCGTGGAATGAAAGTGACGCTGGGCAAGCGCGAGATCAAGCCGGGAGAGTCGACCAAACTGAAAATTACAGCCGTCCGTGACGAACTGCTGAAACTGAGGACCAAGCCGCGCGTGCTGATGATTACCAACGACCCAGCCAAGCCCAAGGTCTCTGTCCTGGTGAGGACCGGCAGGTAGCCCGGAACACCTTAGTGGGTGTCCTGAATTGTTTGATAAGGAAGTGCGCCTTGCTTAGAGCTTTCTGTTAAACCGGTCATTAGATTTATAAGCGCCTGCTGATTACAATATATAATATATACGAATAAATTTGAACGCCTACTTATATTCAGAATGGAACATCCGGAAAACAATGAGGCTTACAAGGGACTGACCGTTAACAACGGTGTGCCTCAGCCGTCAATCATCAATCCTTACCTGCGCAAGCAGCGCATCCGCCGCCGGCAGTTGTCGGCGGACGAGCTGGTTGAGGGAATCAGAAAGGGCGATGTCACCGTGCTCAGTCAGGCCGTGACTTTGGTGGAGAGTGTCAATCCATTCCATCAGGCCAAGGCGCAGGAGGTTATCGAGAAGTGCCTTCCCTTTAGCGGAAAGTCTGTCCGCATTGGCATCAGTGGTGTGCCAGGGGCTGGCAAGTCAACTTCTATTGACGAGTTTGGCATCCATGTGCTCAACCGTTTTGGCGGCAAACTGGCCGTGCTGGCCATTGACCCGAGCAGCGAACGGTCAAAGGGCAGCATCCTTGGGGATAAGACCCGCATGGAAAAGCTGGCGCAGCATCCCGACTCATTTATCCGCCCCAGTCCGTCGGCTGGGTCGTTAGGCGGCGTTGCCCGCAAAACCCGTGAGACAATCATCCTGTGTGAGGCTGCCGGTTTCGACAAGATATTCGTTGAAACGGTGGGGGTGGGGCAGAGTGAGACGGCCTGCCATTCCATGGTAGACTTCTTCCTGCTTATCCAGCTGGCGGGCACTGGCGACGAGCTGCAAGGCATCAAGCGTGGCATTATGGAAATCAGTGATGGCATTGTCATCAACAAGTGCGATGGCGACAACGTTGACCGTTGCCACTTGGCGGCCACCAGTTTCCGCAATGCCCTCCATTTTTTTCCAGCCCATGAGAGTGGGTGGGAACCCAAGGTCCTTTGTTACAGCGGCTTCTATGGAACGGGTATCAAGGAAATATGGGACATGGTTCATGAGTATATCGCTTATGTGAAGGGCAATGGCTATTTTGACTACCGCCGTAACGAGCAGTCAAAGTACTGGATGTATGAGACCATTAACGAGCATTTGCGCAGCCATTTCTACAACAATCCAACCATTCAGCAGCACCTTGCGGTGGCCGAACAGGCTGTGCTCAAGGGTGAGAAGACCTCGTTTATGGCTGCGGCAGACTTGTTGAAGGGCTATTTTGACAAGTGTCTCGACGAGGGTGGCTCCACGTAGAAATTACGGTAGGCAACTGTTACGCTTGACAGGTACGGACTATATTGAACACTTTGTATGTTGCAAATAGAAATTGACAGTGGTAGCGGGTTCTGTTTCGGGGTGACCACAGCCATCAGCAAGGCAGAAGAAGAGCTTGCCGCAGGCACAGTTCTTTATTGCTTGGGTGACATTGTGCATAATGGCATGGAGTGCGAACGGCTGAAGCAGATGGGGCTGGTCACCATCAACCATGATGACCTCCGCCGGCTGCATGGGGTCAAGGTCTTGCTGCGCGCGCACGGAGAGCCGCCAGAGACCTATGACTTGGCCAGGCAGAACAACATCGAAATCATTGATGCAACATGCCCTGTGGTGTTGCAGCTGCAGCGCCGCATCAAGCGGCAGACCGACGCTTACCCTCGCGCGCAGGTCGTTATCTTTGGCAAACCGGGACATGCCGAGGTGCTCGGACTGGTAGGACAGACCAGTGGCAAGGCTATCGTTATTGCCCATTTCGAGGATGTTACGCGGCTTGACTTCACGCGTGACATCTATCTGTATTCACAAACAACCAAGTCGCTTGACGAGTTTCACCGTATTATCGATTATATCCAGGCTCATATTTCCCCCGAGGCGACATTCCGCAGTTTTGACACCATCTGTCGCCAGGTGGCCAACAGAATGCCCAATGTTTCTGCCTTTGCCGCACGTCACGACCTCGTGCTTTTTGTCTGTGGGCGCAAGAGCAGCAACGGAAGGGTACTGTTTAACGAGTGCCTGAGGGTGAATGCCAACAGCCATCTGATAGAGGGCCCCGGTGAGATAGCCCCGCAATGGCTTGAGGGCATCAGTACGGTAGGCATCTGTGGGGCGACAAGCACGCCCAAATGGCTGATGGAACAGTGCCGTGACGCCTTGATAACGACAGCGAAAGATAGATAACTTGGAGCACTTAGGCTCACCCGGCTGGCCCCGGTCTCTCGGACGGTCGGTTTTGCAGGCCCGAACGGCCAGCTTTTGCTGGCCGTTCGGGCCGTTTGGCAGGGCAGAACGAACCGTTTGGCAGGGCAGGATGAACCGTTTGGCAGAGTGAAAACCATGTCAGCCACCACAGCCTTCACTTTCCTTGTTAGGCTTCGAACGGCTGCCCTATCATCGCGGCGTACGGCATGCTGCACAGGCTGCAAATGTCGATGGAGTGGCTCTGCTTCCGCTCTGCGAATAGAACACACTTTTACCAATCAGCACATACTTCCGCATACGGTTCCCGTTGGTTTCAAGCCGTCCCCCCTTCTTTGTCCACTTGGTGGGGACCGCCTGTTTCTGGTGCACATATAGTTTTATCGCACAGTTATATAATTTAATAATGTGTCCCGGTCTTTTCTCTTGACCTGTGTCAAGACAGTGTGAAAATTC
>ERZ808252.614-NODE-614-length-32742-cov-4.062471_pt1 | contig 32742 bp, 32 predicted proteins | sample MGYA00521242_ERZ808252 | MGnify/ENA primary metagenome ERZ808252 (study PRJEB31516, sample SAMN03275581) | gut metagenome | biome: mammalia-associated habitat; material: feces | host: Papio cynocephalus | place: Kenya | collected 2012-08-07 ...
GGCAGAAAGCCCTGTCCCGCCAGTCCACCGGCCCCCGTGGGCGTGCATGCCACATCGGCCTTCACATAGCGGCCAGCCTGCGTCCAGGCGTATGAGCCTGTGGCTGTGGCCGGCTGAGTGCCCGTCCAGAAGCACTGCTCCTGCACGCGCTGTGCCGAGAGCGGCGCCAGCAGGCTCTCCTCCAGGCGGCATGCCTGCTCCCTCAGGAGTCCGCTGGCCGAGAGCAGCACATAGCGCCCTGTGGGATTGCAGGGCATGAGCACGGTCATCAGGGCACGTTCGCCCGCCACCAGGGTATAGTAGCGGCCTGCCACCGCATCCACCCCGCGCAGGTAAGCCGCCGTGCGGCTGCCCCGCACCTTGGGCTCCACGCCCCCCTGCTGCCCGCCTATGGCCAGCAGGTAGCCGCCATTGATGTGGATTGCGCTGCGGTTCACATCGATGCCCTCCTCGTGATGTCCGCCAGCCGAGAAGGCCAGCAGCACTCCCCCGTTGAGCGTGAGAGCAGCCGCCTTCAGGTCGCGTATGTTGGTGTCTATGGCATCGTTGCCATTGCTCACGCAGTGCACGAAGCCATCGTTCATCACGATGCGCCCCGAGGTGTTGATGCAGTCATCGTAGCACTCGGCCAGAATCGTGCCCCCATTGATGGTGATGGAGGTCTTCGACTCCAGTCCCTCGCCTCCCTCGTGGCTGGTGTACAGGCTGATGCGTCCGCCATTGACGGTGACTGGGCCGTCGGCCTTGATGGCCTTGGGCTTGCACTGCGTGTCGATGTCGGTGGTAGGCTCGTCGCCATAGATGAGTCCTGTGTTGCGGCACATGACGATGGGGCGGGCCGCAGCACCGTCCCCGCTGCCATCGGACATGCCTATGGTCACCATGCCATCGGTGACGATGCACTTGCTGCCCGTCCCTGTGCAGGTGAGTGCCAACTGGCCGCCCAGGATGATGATTGCCGAGTCGGCCTTCAGCGCAGCAGCCTTGGTGGTGTCGATGACCCCGTCCTCCTCCCCCACAGTCGCGTTGCCGCTGACCATAGCGGTGAGGCAGCCACCCTCGATGGTGATGGAGTCATTGGCCTTGATGGCCTTTCCGCCATCGGCGATGCAGGTGAGGTCTATCATGCCCGCACCTTCGGCAACGCGCACCGAGTGCTTCGAGGCCACCGCATGCCGGCAGTTGGCCTGCACGCTCAGTCCCCCGCTCCCGGCCAGGGTGAGCGTGGCCTTGGAGTAGAGACATGCCTTCTGCTCCCCATCGGGCGCGTCGGCAAGGCTGCTTGAGGTGCCCTCGGCAAGCAGCAGGGTGCAGGCGGGCTTGCCCTTGAGGCTGATGGCGCCGCCCTCCCGGTTGGCAAGCGAGAGTCCGTGCAGCACCACCACCGATGGGCGGTTGCCCTCGATGGTGAGGCTTCCGTTGGCCGACTCACCGCTCAGCACAGCCACCAGCGGCAACGCGGAATCGGCCAGCGAGACGCTCACATGCGCCCCACTGGCCTGCACGCTCAGCCCCCCTACGGCTGGCGCGACATCCACGGTGTCCCCCTGGTAGGAGATGCGGATGGTGTCGGCAGTCTGCGCCTGCAGCGACACCACCGCGCCCAGGAGTAGGGCGAGGGCGCACAACAAACCGTTCCCTCTCATCCCCTTCACCTCCTGCTCCTGGGACTTCGTCCTGCCGACTTGCGCTGCCTCAGCCTGCGCTGTATGTCACTCTCCACACGGTAAAACCTCTGCAGCTGCCCTGGTGTGAGCACCGTGGCAAAGCGGTCGGTGTAGGCGATGCGTATGCTCTGGGCACGCTGCTGGCGCTCCATGCGCTGCTTGACACGCTCGGCAGCCTCGGCCGAGGTCTTGGCCGCAGCGTCGGCCTCGTCATCGCCCCATGCGGCAATCATGTCCTTGTTGTACTGCTCGTAGATGGGGCGGAACTTGGCCACCTGCTCGTCCGTGAGGGTGAGCCTGTAGGCTATCTCCCCCACCTTGGCATTGAACAGCCTTTCGCTGAATGACCCATGCCTCTGGGCCGCCCCGCTGACAGCCACCAGGCAGGCAAGCAGGGCAAGTAGTGTATGTCTCATAGTGAATGTATTTTAACTGTGTTAATACTCGGGTATGTCCTCCACCTCATAGCAGGCTATCGTCTGTGCCTCCTCGTCGGTAATCCCGTCCAGGAACACGTCCAGCGGACTCTGCTCCTGCTCCACTTCAGTGGCCGTACCGGCCTGGCCTGCGGCCTGCGGGAGGAACACCCTCCACCCGATGCCCAGAACCAGCACCACCGACGCGGCCGCGCCCAGAGCGACGCGCAGGACACTCGTGCGCACGCTATGCCGCCGTTCCCGCTCGGCCCTGCACACCTTGATGGCATGGCGCGTGGCGTTGTCGAGCAAGCGGCTCACATATTCGTCGTTCTCGGGGAACGGCATCTGCTTGTACTTCTTCATGTTCACGTTGCGTTTTCTTTCAGATAGTTCTTCACCCGCTCCACGGCATAGTGGTAGTGGGTCTTCAGTGTCCCCACGCTCTTGCCGGTCACCTGCGCCATCTGCTCGTAGCTCATGTCGTCGAAGTAGCGCATATTGAACACGATGCGCTGGGTGGTGGTCAGGCTTAGGAGTGCCTTCTGCAGGAGCAGTTCCTCGCCCCCCTCGGCACCGCTCTCGGCCTCCAGTGTGCGTGTGAGCGTGTCACCCAGCGAGTCGATGCTCTGCAGCAGGTGGGTCTTGCGCCTCAGCTGCATGAGGGATTCACGGGTGGCGATGCGGTATATCCAGGGAATGAGCGAAGCCTCGTCGCCCCGGAAGCTGGCCAGGGAGTCCAGCACCTTGATGCAGGAGTCCTGCAGCACATCCTCGGCGTCCTCCCTGCCCACCACGATGCGGCGTATGTGCCAGTAGATGGCCTTGCCGTATCGCTGCATGAGGAGGCGGAAGCCCTGTTCCCTGGTCGCAGGCGAGGCGATGAGGGAAAGCAAGCCGGGATGCGCCGATGCAGTACTGCTCATGTGTATGATTACCCTATCACCTTGACCACCACATACTTCACGCCCTTCTTGCCCGCAGGGCGGATGTCGTACAGTATGCCACCGGCCAACCAGCACTTGCGTCCCGAGCAGATGATGTGCCTGCCTCCCACAGGACGGGTGTGGAACACCATCCCCTTGCGCACATGGTGGCGGGGATGATGGCGGGACACCCGCTCGACACGGCAGGTACGGTGCCCGGGGGCAACTGGCCGCCTGGCATAGGATGGGGATGCGTAGCCCAGCAGGAGGACAAGGCAGAGGAGCAGGCCCTGAAGAAGGGCGGCTCCGCGACGGGGTATCGAATTGTACATGTTCATAGTTACTTGATTTGGTGAAACAACTCCTTTTCAGAAAGCTTTCTATAGGATAGATGCAACAGACGTGTAAAGGTTAAAGCAAGCGGGGCAATTTCTTCTGCGGATTCCTGCAGGACAGTCATCGGGGCACAGCAAGCGGCCGGGCAGCCCCCCCAGGTGTGCCCGCACGGGGAGCCCACCTGCCCAGGAGCGTGTGGCTGAGGGGCGAGAATGCCCGAGGGAGACCACCACGACGGCCACAGGACTATACACAAACGGGAAAGCCTGCCACGATGGGCAGGCTTCGGTATCGGCTCGTGATGGGCTGCGGGCTACTCTGGCCTGGCCAGGTCACGCACGATGTAGTAGGCTGCCTTGGGCTTGTAGTCGCGCCCGATGATCAGCGGATAGTTGTCGGCACCCAGCCAGGAGTCATTGTCGGAGAGGTTCCAGAAGGTCACATTGCCGATGATGTCGCTGTGGCGGCTGAACACGCGGAAGAGGCTTGCGTACTGGCTGTTGAAGCGCGCCAGGGTCTCCCGGTCGGGTGTCCCGCTCTGGCCCTGGCTGAAGGTGAGCTGTCCACCAGCCTCGTGGCTGGCACGCACGTCCATCTCGGTGATGTGTATCACATCCACCACCTGGCGGAAGGAGTCGATGGCGGCCTCCACCATGCGTGCGTCGGGCCAGTGCACATTATAGTGGGCCTGCATGCCCAGTCCGTGGATGGGCACCTGCCGCTGCCTCATCTTGCGCAGCATGGCCACGATGCGGTCGCGCTTGGCGGGGCCCACGGTGGGCACGGAGGCCCGGGACGCTTCTGAGCAGAGGACACCACGCATGCCGCCGCGACAGCCAACGCGGCGGCATGCGTGTTTTTACGCCCCACATTGCGGAAAATCCCTCGAATTGTTGTAAGTTTGCACCAGGAGACAGTCAAACGGGCGTGGGGAGACCTCATCGCCACGCCCATTTATCCAACTAAAAGAACCAGAACAGACAGGCAACAGAGACAAATCATAACAGACATAGAACTCAAAGCATTCCTTTCTCCAGATCCGAAACCGCCAATTGAAGTAAACGAGAATAAGTGTGCAGAAGGTTCGCGTCCGCAAGGGCGTGAACTGATTGTGCTTATTCGTTTACGCGGTTACTTGGCGGTACCTGGATTTGGGATAAGCAATCAACCAGTTCCGCTCTTCTTTTTTTATGATGCTACACATCGGCCAACTTATCTCCGAGGAGCTCCGGCGCCAGGAACGCACACCAGCCTGGCTGGCCGCCCACATAGGCTGCGACCGCACCAATGCCTACAAGATACTCAAGCGGGCCAGCATAGACACCGCGCTTCTGGCACGCGTCAGCACGGCACTCAGACACGATTTCTTTCGTGACCTTTCCGCTTGTCTCCCCAATTGTGAACAATCGGCCACAGAGTGAGGCCAAGCCGGCCACACGGGAAGGGTGCATCTTTTGCTTTTCCCGGCTAATTTTGCAGCATGATTGACTCAACCAACAAAAAAAAAAACATGCACAGAAAACTATTCCTGCTCCTTGCGCTGGCTTCATGCACAGGGACATTCGCACAGAAAGTTCTGAAGACAGGCACCCTCATTCCCGTGACCATCACCGAGAAGGTGACAAGCAAGAGCAACTCTGCCAACATCATCGTGGCACAGGACATAAAAGTAGAGGGGGTGACAGCCATCGCCGCAGGCACTCCTGTGGTGAACCAAGTGACATCCGTCAAAAGACGTGGGTGCGGACGGCCAGGCAGCGTGACGGTCAACATCTTATCCACCACGGACATCAACGGGGAGACCGTGCGCCTGATGGGACAGCCACTGACCAAGGAAGGAGCAAGCAAGAAGGGGAAGGCCATAGGTCTGGGCGTTGGCCTGGGCGTTTTCATGTGGCCCTGCCTGGCCTGCCTGGCCATCAAGGGTGGCGAGGCCGAGATACCCGCAGGCACCATTGTGCAGAATATGATGACAAACAACGAGGTGGTCATCAAGTAAGCCACCCTGCCGGAAAGAAACGGCTCCATTCGGGAAAGCGCGTTCCTGTAGCGTGTTCTCCCGGAGGGAGCCGTTTTCTTCTGCGTCACCGGCGGAAGCGGGACGTTCTGGCGGAATGCAGGCAGACGCGTGTCCGGGACACTGGCAGCACGATTCTGCCATGCGGACACTGATGCCGGGAGAGGCGGGCAGCACTACCCTACCGGAAGAAGGAGAAGTTCACGCTGCCATAGGCACGGTGCTCCACGAAGCGGGGATGCAGCGAGAAGTCGTTGTGCTTGCCGTGCTCAAGCACAAAGAGCCCTCCCTCGTTGAGCAGGTCACGCTCCAATATGATGTCGGGCAGTTGCCCCAGTTGCTCCAGAGTGTATGGAGGGTCGGCGAAGATGAAGTCGAAACGCTCACGACAGCGGGCAAGATAGCGGAACACGTCGGCCCGCACAGGGAAAGCCTCCTTGGCCTGCAGCTTGTCGATGAAACTGCATATGAAACTGAAGTGAAGCGGATCCTGCTCCACCGAGACCACATGTCCACAGCCCCGGCTCAGCAGTTCGAGCGTGATGCTCCCTGTGCCCGAGAAGAGGTCCAGTGCCGAGGGAGCCTCGTCGAAATCGAGATAGCCCTTCAGCACATTGAAGAGATTTTCCTTTGCGAAGTCCGTTGTGGGACGTGCCTTGAAGGTGCGGGGGATGTCAAAGTGCCGTCCCTTGTACTTTCCTGTGATTACGCGCATACTTCCACTCTGAGTATATAGTTCGCAAGTTCGTCCTTGAGTGCCGCCGCGTCGCCTGCCAGCAGGCAACGCGTGTGCTGCGCGTCAAGTCCCAGGTTGTGCCACACAGCCATCAGATAGTAGATGCGGTCGGCATCGGTGGGTGCCTGGTACGTGCAGGCGAAGCGCAGTTGCCCCCCCTTGAGCAGACACACGTGCAACTCGCTGCCCTCGGCACGCACATGCATTCCGGGATCCGCGTCGCCGCGCATGCGGTCGCTCTCGGCCGCCATGCCCACCACCTGCCCGGCCCTGCCCAGCAGTTCGGCCTGCGGGTACAGGCCGGTCACGGCCTGGGCGAGTGCCTGGCTCAACGCGAAGAGTTCCACGACATCCATGCCCGGAAGGATATGGTGGCGTATGTCGGCGTTGCTCACCCTCGCGCTGGAGAATGTGAGCCTGTAGAGCGAGGGCACGTCCGAGCGGCGGAACAGTTCGACGGGCACATAGGTCGAGGGCATGTGCGACACTACCTGCACCTGCGCGTATGTGTGCGAGGCTACATGGCTGTCCAGCAACACCTCCCTCAGCCGGCTGGCCCTCAGTGAGCCGCTGGCATCGGGCATGGGCTGACTCGCGTGCCACACCTGCCGTCCCGAAGGGTCGTTGACAGAGACAGACTGTCCATCCACGAAGGCGTGGATGGACAGCTTGTATGTGGCCTGGGAACTGTTATTCCCAGTTGCCTGCATTGTTGTTCCAGTTTGAGCCGGCCTCGCCTATCTTCAGCCCAGGGTACGCGCCCTTGGCGTCAGCCTCCTCGGCACGGTTATAGATAAGCCGCTTTCCGGCCTTGCCCAGCCCCTTGAGGAAGGAACTGTCGGGAGCGTCGCACTCCATCACCTGCATGATGGTGCCCGAACGGGTGGTGACAGGCACGGCTATCAGCTCAAACTTGTCGCCCTGCGAGAAGGGGATGTAACACAGGGAGTCGGGCTCGAAGTCTTTCCCCTTGTACAGCGAGTCGCGGAGTGACACCCACGTGGTGTCGCGGCGGAAGTGCTGCAGCCCGTTGGCGGCGATGGCCGCCTGGTTTCCGCTGTTGACAATGGCCGCTGCCGACTCCTCGGTCAAGCCCTTGTCCATCTGCTCGTCAGTCAGGTCGCCCTGCTTTGTGACGATGGGCAGTTTGCCGTTCTTGACGAAGTCTATCAGCTCCTTCCAGTCGGCGCAATAAGCCCCGTGCTGCATCTTGTACTCCTCCTCCGCCTTGCGGATGTCAATGAGACGCGCTTTCACAACCGACTCGCGCTGAGCCACCTCATCATCAAACCCAACCGTGTCTGAGATGCTATGCCAACTGATGAACAGCAGCAGCAGGACACATACACCCAGGATAAGATTTACAATCTTCTTCTGCTTCATGTCGTATTTCGTGTTTTATTTCGTATATTCGCAACACAAAAGTAGGATAAATAATTCACATACAAAGTCTCTTTGGAGTTTTTTCTGCAACAGAATGTCATTTACGGAAGATTTGGAGGGGCTGGTGCGCGCTCACTTCACGCACACCCCCACCGCATGCCAGCAAAAAGCCATTGCCGAATGGGCTGATTTCATGCTGAGCCGCGAAGCCGACACGGCCTTTCTGCTCAGGGGCTACGCGGGCACGGGAAAGACATCTCTTGTGGCCGCCATGGTACAGACACTGAGCGAGTTGAGACAACCGGTCATGCTGCTCGCCCCCACAGGACGGGCCGCCAAGGTGTTCTCGCTCTACGCCGGGCTGCCGGCCTACACGATACACAGGAAGATATACCGCCAGAAGGCGCTCACCTCCCCCGGCCTGTTCCAGCCGGGTGTCAACCTGCACAAGCACACGACCTTCATCGTCGATGAAGCCTCGATGGTGTCCAACCAGGCGGGCGACAGCGGTGTGTCCTTCGGCACAGGCCGCCTGCTCGACGACCTCGTCCACTTCGTGTACTCCCGCGAGGGCTGCAGGCTGATGCTCATAGGCGACACGGCCCAGCTTCCTCCCGTGGGGACAGACGAGAGTCCTGCCCTCGACCCCGGGGTGCTGGCGGGCTACGGGCTGCGGGTGTGGCAGGCGCAGATGACCGAGGTGGTGCGGCAAACGGCCGAGTCGGGCATCCTGTGCAACGCGACCATGCTGAGGCACATGCTGGCCTCGGGGGGCGAGGGAATTGCGCTGCCACGCTTCCGCATCCGGGGAATGCCCGACATGCGGGTGGTCAGGGGCGACGAGCTGATAGAGTCGCTCGAAAGCAGCTACAGCCAGTGCGGCACCGACGACACCATCGTGGTGACCCGCAGCAACAAGCGCGCGGGCATCTTCAACCAGGGCATTCGCGCGCGCATATTATATATGGAAGGGGAACTGGGGGGAGGCGACCAGATTCTGGTGGCCAAGAACAATTATTTCTGGGCCGCGAAGGAGGCTCCCGCACAGCAGGACAAGGAGGACGGGATGCCCTTCATCGCCAACGGCGACACGGCCGTGGTGCTGCGGGTGCACGGCGAGAGGAGTTTCTACGGTTTCCGCTTTGCCGATGCCACGCTGCGCTTTCCCGACTACGGCAACCGCGAGATGGATGTGACGGTACTGCTGGACACACTCACGAGCGAGTCGCCCGCCCTCACCCGCCAGCAGCAGGAGACGCTCTTCCAGGCCGTGTGGGCCGACTACCCCGAGATAGGGGACAAGCGCGAGCGGATGAAGAGGCTGCGTGCCGACCCTTACTTCAACGCCCTGCAAATCAAGTATTCCTATGCCGTCACCTGCCACAAGGCACAGGGCGGCCAGTGGAGCCACGTCTATATCGACCAGGGGTACATGACCGATGACATGCTCACGCCCGACTACCTGCGATGGCTCTACACCGCCCTCACGCGCGCCACCGAGCGTGTGTTCCTCATCAACTGGCCCGAGAGGCAGGTGGAGGGCTGAGGGCCAATGCCTGGCAGATAGTCAAGCAACGCAACACCCCCACTAAGTGCCAAACAAAGGCGCGCCACGCAGGGAAGCAAAGGCGCGCCATGCAAGAGAATGGGAGTTTGGGAGAGAAGTCCACTTACCGCCCTTGTCCACAAGCGGCTACCTTGCCCAGGACAGGATAGACCTCCACCCCACGCCTGTCAATGTGACTGCGGAGTTCTGGATTCTGCAAATGGTCATAGAGGCAGAAGTCAAACTCATAGGGCAGAAGAAGGTCTGCCAACTGGTTCTGCAAGCCCAACAAGTCATCAAGTGAGACCTCCTTGCCCACTAAGGCTATGTCCACATCCGAGAACGGCTTGCTGGTTCCCTTGGCACGCGAGCCAAAAAGAATCGCCCTCTCGACATGCGGAAAGTGAGCCAGCACTTCATGTAACAGCCTCCATGTCTCCTCGCTGATTCCGTACATCATCATGTTCTGAGTCACGGAAAGGGTCAATGGGACAACTCAGAGTCCCTCAGCGCGTTCATCCTCGCGCTGAACTTCTCGAAGACAGGCAGATAACTCTGGATGATACGGTCAAGCACTTCGTTGAATTCCTCCTCATCATAACAATGCGAGGTAAGGTTGCGCGAGGATATGGTGTCCATCCATACAGAATCCTCAACAAGTCCCATCTGCAGACCTTTGCGTATGGCATCCCTGGAGCCTTGCACATCGGTGTAGCCTTGATACTCCTCATAGTCCTTCATCACCTTCCAGGCCAGTTCCTGAGTATATTCAAAGCGTTGCACAAGTCCCTCCTTCAGCAGGTCATCCACCTCGTTGTCGGCACATCCATGTTCCCGTATAATTCTGGCTGCAGTACGCAACCGCACCAGAGCCTTGTCGTAATTGTCAAGCCGCTGGATCCACCGTATGTCCTGTTCCATCATCATGCTTCTTTTTCCGCAAAGTTAAGTCAAATCCACGAATACATAACACGTTCCTCCTCATATATCTTTCGAGGGTTCCTATTACACCACTTGTCGGGGCTTAGAAACGCCATCCAGCCTGTGGCACATATGCGAAGGAAACATAACCGAAGTCCTGCCCCTCCCCTCAACACTACCAACTGCGATATACGCTACAAGTCCTCACCATTGGCATGATTATACTCGTTGTCGTAGTACATGGCTATGCGGTATTCACCATTATACTCAATTATCGTAAACCACACAAGCTTCTTACGCAGAGTTTCCATCGCCAAAGAGCAAGAGATTGAGGCTGCATACTCCTGCATCTCCGCAGTGGGGGATTCCAGTTGCTCCGCTGTATATTTCTTCAAGAGTTCGTCTTTCACCTTCTGCTGAGCTGCAAGCGTGTCTATCCTATCCACATCTATCATTTGAAAGAATGCCGCCTGGTAACTTTTCTTATGTACCGCCATCTCATACGAAATATTCTCCTCTTCTGACAAAGTATAATCCTCTAATGAGACATACCGCTTATTATCATTGAACTGGCGTACAAGATTGTTGTATCTTATCTTAATATCAGCCTCACTTCGACTTTGCGCATCGAACAAACTAATACGGTAAACCTTGTTGTTGTTCGTGACTATATACAAATTCACATCTGTTCCATTAAACTCTCCTTCCAGGAAGTCATAACCTGGCAACTTGGTTGGTGTGAATCCTTTGGCGACAAGTTTACGTCGCATCTCCGCCTTAGTCCCATCCACAGGAATGCCCAGAAACTTCGTAACGTCCTTTTGTGCCGTCACAGGAAAACACACCAATGCCATAAGCAACAACATCAGAACCTTTCTCATAACATGCCTCCTTTTTGTATTTATTTAGGTTTAATTGTTTTTCGCTGCTTAGACTATCATTCGTGCGTGCGCGCAAAACGCGGAAAAATGGTGTGATGCTCTTGCTGCATTCTGCGAGGTAGCGTAGGAATGAAACCTCTTCTCCTGCCAAATAAGTGCTCACACCCTATGAGGGTTGCGCATTGCTTATTACGGTAGAAGAGAGTTTCCACCATATGGGAATCCCTTACCTATTATTCTTTGGTCCTTATTTCACTTAAAGTTTCCTACGCTTTCAGCAGAACGCGAGATAATAGCTAATGCTTGCTTCTAATCCAATAAGACAAACGGAAAAAGACACCCGAAGTGCTCAATCCGCCTTAAAGTTAGTGGTTTTTTCTCACACGAGCATTCCCGAAGCAAACTTTTTGAAAGAAAAACCGCTCTTCATGTCACCTTTCGGCACGCTGGAGCGTTATTATTATGAGCAAGCTCAAGAAAACAGATTATAACAACTTAAACATAGAAGAGTATGAGCGGAGTAATTGGAGGAGTGCTGGTAAGCACCGGATGTTGTGTGGTGCTGCCCATCATGGCGGTGTGGCTGACCGAGAGACGCAAGATGCACGAGACTGACAAGCGCACAGAGATTGCGCTGGCTGCCATCGAGAGGAACCCAGGCATGAACGTGGAGGACTTCATGCGAAGCCTGCAGCCACGGCAGAAGACCATCAAGGAGAGGCTCTACATGCGCCTCAGCGCGGGGTTGTCACTCTGCGGGATTGGCCTCGGGCTGCTATTGTATGTCCTCTACCGTGGGCTGTCGTACTCATGGACAGCGGCGGATGTCAAGGGCATGGCACTCTCCGGCAGCGTCTTCTGCCTGCTGGGCCTGGGCTTCATCATCGCCTACCGGATGGGCAAGCGCATGTTCCGCAAGGAGCTGGAGGCTGGAGAATAAAACTGGTGGACACACCCGGACGGACTGATGGACAAGAATGAGTTTACCCGACTGGTGCGCCACGAGCAGGAACCGCTCAGGCGGCTCCTGCTCGCCCTGTGCCTGGGCGACCGCATGCTGGCGGACGACCTGGCGCAGGAGACGCTGGTGAAAGCCTACCTGTCATGCGGCACCTACCATGACCAGGGGCAATTCACGGCCTGGACCTACCGCATCGCCTACCGCACCTTCCTCGACCACAGGCGCAGCCTGCGGCCCACAGCCCACCTGGACACGGCACGCGAGGTGATGGCCGAGAGCGCGCCGGACGGGGCCTTCCGCTACGAAGCCCTGTATGCGGCACTGGCCACCCTGCCCGAGAGGGAGCGCACCGCCCTGCTGCTGTTCTACCTGAAGGGCTATGCGGTAAGGGAGATAAGCGGCATCATGGAATGCGGCGAGGACGCGGTGAAGAAGCAGCTGCAAAGGGGACGCGAACACTTGAGGACAAAACTGGGGAAAGATGGAAAAGGACTTTAGACTGGAAGAGATATTCGACGCCTACCGCCCCGACCTGGGCGACGGCGCCAAGTTCATGGCCACGCTGCAGCACCGGCTGGAGGCCGCAGAGTATCTGCGCGCGATGCGCGAGGCCGAGCGGCGGCACTGCCGCCGGATGATGCTGGCGGCACTGCTGGCCGGCCTGGTGGTGGGCGGCACGCTCGTGGCAGTCCTGCAGCAGATGCCCCACGACACGCCGTTGCCCGCCATGATTGCGCCTGGCCTGTCGGCCGTGCTGTCACGGGAGGGCGCGCGCCTGGCCTGCACCGTGCTGGCATCGGCACTGCTGGGTGGCCTGGTCATTGCCGTCATCCACCTGCTGGGCATGGAGCAAGGCACCCCTCTGCCCCACCCCATGAAGAAGGGGTAGGAGGGCCTGTGGGCCGCGGGGCCACCTGCGCGGAACAACGCTACCCACTGCCGACGCATGCGATGGACGATGCACTACGGCGCGATGGCAAACGCAGTGCGCTGCGTTGGGCGATGCGGCGCACTGCGTTGGACAACGCGCCCAGGCCGGGCGGAAGAGGCGGCACGCCCGCACAACGCCCGGCCACGGCTTGACCACGCAAAACAGGAAAGCCTGGGGCGGGGTGACTCCCCGCTCCAGGCTTTCGCGTGTGATTATGTGCCCGTCCCCTTTTTGTCCCGGCCTCAAGCCGTGAGCAGTTCCACCAGTTTGTCTACAGCCTGCGTCAGCCCCTCGGCATTGCGGCCTCCGGCCGTGGCGAAATGGGGCTGGCCACCGCCGCCGCCCTGGATGAGCCTGGCAGCCTCGCGGATGCTCTTGCCCACATGCGCGCCCGCTGCCACAGCCTCGTCGCTGGCGGCGGCGGTGAGCAGGGGCTTGCCGTCGTTGACGCTGCCCAGCACCACGATGCTGCCTGGCAACTCGGCACGGATCTGGAAGGCCATGTCCTTGACAAACTCGGCAGGCAGGGGCACGATGCCCTTCACCACCTTCAGCCCGTTCACCTCCTTGGCCTGGGACAGCAACTGCTGCTTCATCTGCGCGGCCTTGTCCTTCAAGAGCCCGGTCAGCTCGCTGTGCAGTTCGCTGTTCTCGCTGAGCGTCTTCTGCACGGCGGCCTTCAGGTCGGGCGCGTTGTTGAAGATGGAGCGCAACTCGGCGGCTGTGTCTATCAGGCTGTAGAGCAGGTTCTCCACCTGCTCGCCCGTGATGGCCTCGATGCGGCGCACGCCTGCGGCCACGCTGCTCTCGCCCAAGATCTTGAACATGCCCAGGCGCCCGGTGCTGGCAGCGTGGCATCCGCCACAGAGCTCCACGCTCTTGCCAAACTGCACGACGCGCACCCTGTCGCCATACTTCTCGCCGAAGAGGGCGATGGCTCCCAGTTTGCGGGCCTCGTCGATGGGCACATCGCGGTGGTCCTGCAGGGGGATGTCCTCGCGGATGCGCGCATTCACGATGCGCTCGACCTTGCGCAGTTCCTCGGGAGTCACCTTCTGGAAGTGCGAGAAGTCAAAGCGCAGCCCCTCGGGAGTCACCAGCGAGCCCTTCTGCTCCACATGGTCGCCCAGCACCTCGCGCAGCGCCTGGTCGAGCAGGTGCGTGCAGGTGTGGTTGGCCTCACTGGCATGGCGCCAGTCGGTGTCCACACAGGCCATGAAGTCGGCCTGGGGGTTCCGGGGAATCTGCTTGGTGATGTGCACGGGCAGGTTGTTCTCGCGCTTGGTGTCGATGACCTCGATGGTCTCGCCCTCGCTCACGAGCACGCCACGGTCGCCCACCTGTCCGCCCATCTCGGCGTAGAAGGGGGTCTTGTCAAGTACTATCTGGTAGAAGGTCTGCTTCTTCTGTGTCACACGGCGGTAGCGCAGGATGTGGCACTCGTGCTCGGTGCAGTCCCATCCCACGAAGGTGGTCTCGCCGGGGCGCACCTCCACCCAGTCGTCGTTCTCCACGGCGGCTGCGTTGCGGGCGCGCTCCTTCTGCTTCTGCATCTCCACGTTGAAGCCAGCCTCGTCCACGGTGAGCCCGTTCTCGTGGCAGATGAGCTCGGTGAGGTCAAGGGGGAAGCCGTAGGTGTCAAAGAGGGCGAACGCCTTCGCTCCCGGTATCACGGTGCTCTGCGCGGCCTTGGTCTCGCGCATCACGCCGTCGAGCAGGCGTATGCCGGTCTCCAGTGTGCGCAGGAAGCTGTCCTCCTCCTCCCTCATCACCTTGGTGATGAGTTCCTTCTGGGCCCGCAGTTCGGGATATGTGCCGCCCATCTCGCGGATGAGCACAGGCAGCAGGCGGTACATGAAGGCCTCCTTCTGTCCCAGGAACGTGTAGGCATAGCGCACGGCACGGCGCAGGATGCGGCGTATGACGTAGCCCGCCTTGGCATTGCTGGGGAGCTGTCCGTCGGCGATGCTGAAGGCGATGGTGCGCAGGTGGTCGGCCACCACGCGCATGGCCACGTCGGTCTCCTCGCGGTCGCCGTAGCGGTAGCCGCTCATGTCGCAGATGGCCTGGATGATGGGCTGGAACACATCGGTGTCGTAGTTGGAATGCTTGCCCTGGACGACACGCACCAGGCGCTCAAATCCCATGCCCGTGTCGATGACGTTCATCGAGAGGGGTTCCAGGTGCCCGTCGGCCTTGCGCTCATACTGCATGAACACGATGTTCCATATCTCGATGACCTGCGGGTCGTCCTTGTTCACCAGGTCGCGTCCGGGGACACCGTTGCGCTCCCCGGGCAGGCGGTTGTCGATGTGTATCTCGGAGCAGGGGCCGCAGGGGCCCGTGTCGCCCATCTCCCAGAAGTTGTCGTGCTTGCTGCCGTTGATGATATGGTCGGCCGGCACATGCTTGAGCCAGTAACGGGCGGCCTCGTCGTCGCGCTCGAGCCCCTCCTCGGGGCTTCCCTCGAAGACGGTCACATAGAGGTCGTCGGGATTCATCTTGAGCACGTCCACCAGGTACTCCCAGGCCATGTCGATGGCCCCCTCCTTGAAGTAGTCGCCGAATGACCAGTTGCCCAGCATCTCAAACATGGTATGGTGATAGGTGTCGTGCCCCACCTCCTCCAGGTCGTTGTGCTTTCCGCTCACACGCAGACACTTCTGGCTGTCGGCACGCCGGCGCGGCTCGGGGTCGCGCGTGCCCAGGATGATGTCCTTCCACTGGTTCATGCCCGCGTTGGTGAACATCAGTGTGGGGTCATCCTTTATCACCATGGGGGCAGAGGGCACTATGGTGTGTCCCTTGGACTCGAAGTATCTCAGAAACGAGTCACGTATTTCGTTGGCTGTCATCATGAATATAGTTTGTTCGAATAATCTGTGTGAAAAACAGTTGCAAAGGTAATTTGTTTTGCGTATTTTTGCAAAGGATTTCAGATATAAAAGGGCTTCCCCCACCGAATATGGCACTCAACAAAGACAAGGATCTCAAGATGTATTTCTCCATCAGCGAGGTGGCCGCGCAATTTGGCGTGGCCGAGTCTGTGCTGAGGTTCTGGGAGAAGGAGTTCCCCAACATACACCCGCGCAAGACGCAGCGCAACGTGAGGCAGTACACGCGCGAGGACATCGAGGAGGTGCGCACGGTATATACACTGCTCAAGGAGCGCGGCATGAAGATTGCGGCCGCGCGGGAGATGCTGTCCAAGAACAAGAAGGGCGCCGCCGACATGGCCATGGTGCTGAACAAGTTGAAATCCATCAGGGCCGAGTTGCAGGACATCAGCCGCGAGCTGTCCGAACTGTAGCGAAGGGGGAGAGGCAGGCACCATGCCGCCCGGGCGGGCGGGAGCGGCCACGGGCACGCTCAGAAGCGCACCACGTCCTCTATCTCGGGGATACGCTTCAAGTCGCGGCAGATATCCTGCACATCGCTCACGTCGTGTACACCCAGGCGTATCTCGCACTCGAAGACACCATCGTGCGTGTCCACATTGAGGTGCTGTATGTTCACGTTGAGCTGCTGTGAGAGCACGCCGGTAATCTGGTGCAGCACCCCCACGTGGTCGATGCCGTTGGCGTGGATGGTCGCGGGAAAGAAGAGTTTCTTGTGCGTGTCCCAGTCGGCGGCCAGGATATGGTTGCCGTCACTGGCCTTCAGCTTGGCCGCGATGGGACACTGCCGCTTGTGGATGGTGATGCCGGTTTTCCCGTCGAAGTATCCAAGCACGTCATCACCAGGGATGGGGTGGCAGCAGCTGCAGATGGTGTAGCGGCCGATGGTCTCCTCGTTAAGTATCAGAGGCTTCTTCCTGTCAATGGCCAGGGGTACGGTCTCGTTGGCGCTCACCGCCCCGCCGGCACTTTCGTGATGGCGAGTGAAGAAGTTGAGGTAGCGGCTCCAGCCCGACCTGCCGGGGTTCTTGCCCCGAAGGACAGCCACATCGGCATCGCCCAGCGTGATGGTCCCGCCGCCCAGGGCCGAGAAGAAGTCATCGCGGGAAGACATGTTGTGGAAACTGCGCAACTTGTCGATATTGACGCTGCTGGCCTCCATTTCACGCTCGCGCAGGAACTCGCCCAACCGCTCCTCGCCCCGCTTCTGCTTCTCGCGCTCCTCACGGCGCAGCACCGCCTGTATCTTCCCCTTGGCCTTGGCCGTGGTGACGAACCCCATCCATTCGGGCTCCACCTTCTGGCTCTTCGAGGTGAGTATCTCGACCTGGTCGCCGCTCTGCAGCACATAACTGATGGGCTCCAGCTTGTGGTTGACCTTGGCCCCGATGCAGTGTGTGCCCAGGAACGTGTGGATGGTGAAGGCGAAATCCAGCACGGTGCTGTCGGCGGGCATCGTCTTGAAGTCGCCCTTGGGAGTGACCACGAATATCTCGCTCGCGTACAAGTTGAGCTTGATGGTGTCCAGAAAGTCGATGGCGTTGGGCTGGGGGTCGTCCAGAATCTCCTTGATGGTATGCAGCCACTTGTCCAGTTCGTTCTCGCTGTCCTCGGCGGTCTTTCCGCCCTCCTTGTACTTCCAGTGCGCTGCGAAGCCCTGCTCGGCCATCTCGTCCATGCGCTGGCTGCGTATCTGCACCTCAATCCACTGGCCGGTGTGGCTCATCAGCGTGGTGTGCAGTGCCTGGTACCCGTTGGCCTTGGGATGGGAGAGCCAGTCGCGGAAGCGCTCGGGGTGGGGCTTGTAGATGCTGCTGGCGATGGCGTATATCTGGAAGCACTCGGCTATCTCGTCCTGCACGCCCTCGTTCTGGAAGACGATGCGCACGGCCAGGATGTCGTATATCTCGTCAAAGGTGATGTGCTTGTTCTGCATCTTAGTCCAGATGCTGTAGGGCGACTTGATGCGCGCCTTGATCTCGTACTTGAGCCCCGTGGCGTCAAGCTTCTCCCTGATGGGGGCTGTGAACTGGTCGAAGATGGTGTTCAGATGCCCCTGCATGTCGGCCAGCCTCCGCTTGATGTCTTGGTACTCCTCGGGGTGCTCGTAACGGAAACTGAGGTCTTCGAGCTCCTCCTTAATCTTGTTCAGGCCAAGGCGGTTGGCCAGGGGGGCGTAAATATACAGGGTCTCGCCCGCTATCTTGTACTGCTTGTTGGGCAGCTGGCTGCCCAGCGTGCGCATGTTGTGCAGGCGGTCGGATATCTTGATGAGTATCACGCGTATGTCGTCACTCATCGTCAGGAGCAGTTTCTTGAAGTTCTCGGCCTGTGCCGATGCCTTGTCACCGAAGATCCCCCCCGATATCTTGGTCAGGCCGTCCGTTATCTGGGCTATCTTGGGGCCGAAGATGTTCTCGATGTCCTCTACCGTGTAGTCGGTGTCCTCCACCACGTCATGCAGCAGTGCAGCGCAGATGCTCGTGCTGCCCAGCCCTATCTCCTCGCAGGCAATCTGCGCCACGGCGATGGGGTGCATGATGTATGGCTCGCCCGACAAGCGGCGTACACCCTTGTGGGCCTGCCTTGCGAAGTTGAATGCCTTCTCTATTATCTCCGTGTGCTTGCGGTGCCTCGACTGGAGGTAAGTGTCAACGAGGTGCTTGTAAGCCGTCTCCACCATGCGCGCGTCTTCCTGTTCTCTGCTTGTCATCTGATCCATAGATTCCGCCCTGTGGGGTTGTGGTGTATATCTTGCGTGTTGTCATGTTTTACGGCACGCGCATGGGCGCGTGTCCCGTCACGCCGCTCCACCCGTCCGCGCCCCTTGGTTCATCTCACCCTGATCCTCTGTCCGGGATTGATGCGTGTGCCCCGCATGCGGTTGAGCCTTTTTATCTTTGCCACCGTGGTGTTGTTCCGCCTGGCGATGGCTCCCAGCGTGTCGCCCTTGCGCACCCTCACGGTCCGTGTCCTGGGATGCCGCGCGGCTTTCGGCCTGGGCTCCGCCACAGCCACCTCCACCACCTGGACCCGCTCCCCGGGCTGCACATAGATGCTGTCGCCCGCCTCGATGAACGCGTTCACCTTGTCAACCGGCATGCGCAGTATGCAGGGGCGCGCCTCGCCCGGGATCAGGCTGGTGCGGTACTGGGGGTTGAGCCCCCTGAGCTCGTCATGCGCGATGCCGCACAGTTGCTCTATGCGCTCCATGCGCACATCGCGTGTCACCACCAGCGTGTCGGTGGCCTGCGGAAGCGTGGTCTTCACGGGGCAAATGTTGTGGTCGCAGTAATAATTCATGATGTAGTTGGCCGCGATGAACGCCGGAACGTAGCCCTGCGTCTCGCGCGGCAGGTAGGAGTAGATGGCCCAGTAGTCCCGCGCCCCGCCTGCGCGCTTGATGGCCTTGCTCACATTGTTGGGGCCGCAATTGTAGCTGGCTATCACCAGCGTCCAGTCACCGAAGATGTCGTAGAGGTCTCTGAGATACCTGGCGGCGGCATAACTGGCCTTCACGGGGTCGCGCCGCTCATCGACCAGGCTGGTCACCTCCAGCCCATACTGCTTTCCTGTGGTCACCATGAACTGCCACAGGCCGGCCGCGCCCACCCGGCTTGTGGCCCCGGGGTTGAGCGCGCTCTCTATCACAGGCAGGTATTTCAGTTCGAGGGGCACCTGGTAACTCTCCAGTGCCTCCTCGAAGATGGGCACATAGAAGTTGAAGGCCCCCAGCATCACGCTCACCGAGCGGCGAAGCCGTCCCCCATACAGGTCGATGTACTTCCTCACCACCTCGTTGTAGGGCATGTCCACCACGTTTGGCAACCGCCGCAGCCGCGACTGGTACACCTCGGGGCTGTAGGTCACTACCTCGCCCGTGGTGTGGCAGTCCTCGCCGACGGCCAGGTTGCCACGCACCGCCCAACTGTGCAGCAGGCTGTCCATCTCCCGTGTCTGCATGCCCTCGGGCAGTGCCAGCGTGCTGTCCTGCCCACCGGCGACGCTGTCGCCAGCCTCCTCCTGCGCGCAGGCCGGCAGTGTGGCGGCCAGCATGCCGGCCGCCACGAGGACGGCCTTGCCCAGCAAGTCTCTTATTTGTCTCATTGTTCTCTCCTCCTTCATTAGAAGTTCAGGCATATGCCCAGCGCGGGCACCCGGTGACGGCCGCGCCCGTCCGTCGCGTGAGTCTCCATCATGCCCGGCTGCAGGTGCAGGCTGAGGTCCTCGCTGATGTCAAACGAGGAGAGCTCCGCATCCACATACGCGTCCACCACCGAGAGCAGATACACGCCCGCAAAGGCGAAGATGCTCATGTCCCTGAAGCGGCGGAAATGGTTTTTCTTGTTCTTGAATATCTCCTTGAAACGCTCCTCCTTGCCCGTTATGTCATAGCCCAGGGGAAGCATCTTCTCATAACTCTTGGTGTTGGGGTCGCTGTCCATGATGTCAAGATAAGCCTGCGAGTAGTCCTTCAGCATCTGGTTGTTCCAGGTGAGGGCATACGCGCAGCCCAGGTATCCGCCATAGATGACGGGCAGTTTCCAGTACTTGCGGTTGTATATCTGCCCCCCTCCCGGAAAGGCCAGCGCAAGCCACATGGAGCGTATGGGGTCGGGCTTGAAGAGGGCAGGCTTCTCCTGTGGCAGTGCCTTGCGCAACAGGCTGTCGGTCACTGCGGCCAGGGCGAGCGTGTCAATGTGCAGGCTGTCGGGCGGGAGCGCTTCGACGCTGTCGGCCCGTGCGACGGGGGAAGTCGCAGGAGCAGGCACGCCGTAGGCGGGCAGCCCCTCACCCTGCAGGGTATCGGCGGGCAAACGGCATGTCTCCCGAACGGCATGCGCGCGGGCCAAAGCCGCCGCACTCCAACACGCGGCCAGCAGCCACATCGCCAGTGCCCTGACCCCGGATATGTGCCTGTGTCGTGTCAAGCCTTCAGCCGGTCAAATATCTCCATGATGCGCTCCAGTTCGGCCTCGTTGGCAAAGGGGATGCTTATCTTGCCCCTGCCCTTCTCCGAGCAGGTCATCTGTACCTTGGTGTGGAAAAAGGAGCTCAGGCTGTCGCGCAGTACGTTGTACTCGTTGCTCAGCGTGGAGCCCTTCTGCCGTATGCGCTTGCCGTCCCTGGCCTTCACCGTCCCGCCCGAGGACAGTTCCTTGACCATCTCCTCCACGCGCCGCACGCTCAGCCCGTGCGCCACCATCTCCTCGAAGACGTGCAGCTGTGCCTTCGGGTCGTCCAGTGCCAGCAGCGCGCGGGCGTGCCCCATGTCAATCTGCCGCTCCTTGAGAGCCACCTGTATGGGCGCGGGCAATTTGAGCAGGCGCAGGTAGTTGGTCACCGTGGCGCGGTTCTTGCCCACCTTCTCGCTCAGTTGCTCCTGCGTGAGCCCGTACTGCTCTATCAGATGCTGGTAAGCCAGTGCCACCTCCAGGGCGGTGAGATCCTGCCGCTGTATGTTCTCCACGAGTGCCATCTCCATCATATTCTCGTCATCGACGGTGCGTATGTAGGCAGGTATGCGTGTCAGGCCAGCCATCTGGCAAGCCCTCCACCTGCGCTCTCCGGCGATGATGGTATAGTATCCGTCACCCGTGTCACGCAGGGTGATGGGCTGCACGATGCCTATCTGCGCGATGCTGTCGGCCAGTTCGCGCAGGCTCTCTTCGTTGAACTCGCGCCGTGGCTGGTCGGGGTTCGGCCTCACCAGCATCACGTCCACCTCGCCGATGTTCGACGACCCGCCCGTCCTCACCTCGCTGTTGTCCAGCAGCGCGTCCAGCCCGCGTCCCAGCGCCGGGCCGCCATATTTCTTCCGTATAGTCATGTGTACCTTATCTTTAAGCCTCGTTCTTGCTCACCACCTCCTCGGCCAAACCCACATACGCTTTCGCGCCGGCCGAGTCGGCATCGTACAGTATGGCCGGCATGCCATGCCCGGGAGCCTCGCTCAGCTTCACGTTGCGCTGTATCACAGTCTGGAACACGAGGTCGCGGAAGTGCCTCCGCACCTCGTCCCTCACCTGGTTGGCCAGGCGCAGGCGCCCGTCATACATGGTGAGCAGGAAGCCCTCTATCTCCAGTTCTTGGTTGAGTCGCGACTTCACTATCTTGATGGTGTTGAGCAACTGGCTGATTCCCTCCAGGGCGAAGTACTCGCACTGCACGGGTATGATGACGCTTTGCGCCGCCGTGAGTGCGTTGACCGTGATGAGCCCCAGGCTGGGGCTGCAGTCGATGAGGATATAGTCATACTCCTGGCGCACGTCGGCCAGCAGCCGCTTGAGCACGGTCTCACGCGAGCGCATCTTGAGCATCTCTATCTCCGCGCCCACGAGGTCCACGTGTGACGGAATGATGTCCAGCCCCTCGATGTCGGTTGTGTAGATGGTCTCGCGCATGGGCATCTGTCCCGTCAGCGCATTGTAGATGGTGCTGTCCACCTGCTTGCTGTCAACGCCAAGGCCGCTTGAGGCGTTGGCCTGCGGGTCGGCGTCAATCAGCAAGACCTTCTTCTCCATGGTGGCCAGCGAAGCGGCCAGGTTCATGCTGGTGGTGGTCTTCCCCACTCCGCCCTTCTGATTGGCTACTGCGATAATCTTGCTCATTCGGTATATCCCTGTTTATGTTGTTTGGCGAGTGCAAAGTTAAACCATTTGGGACGAATATGTCCATGCCGCAGAGGCCGAATGGAGAAAGTTGTGGATAACCCTCTTCTTTTGTGGATAACTCACGCTCCCGTCTGTCGCGCGAAGTTAAGATTTTCTTTCCACACGGCAGGCGAATTGCACGAATTTCGTACCTTTGCAGGGGAAAAAACGCTGGATACATGGCAGAAAGACCGCTGATACTCGTTTGCAACGACGACGGCATTGACGCACAGGGCATCGCCGCGCTCACGTCCATGCTGCTCCCGCTGGGCGACATCGCGGTGGTGGCCCCCGACGGGCCGCGTTCGGGGGCGGCATGCTCCATGACCGTGACCGCGCCCGTAAGGCTCCGCCTGCTGGAGCGCGCCCCTGGACTCACACGCCACTCATGCAGCGGAACGCCCACCGACTGCGTGAAACTGGCTCTGGAGCATGTGGTGGAACGCAGGCCCGCGCTCATGGTGTCGGGCATCAACCACGGGGACAACGCGTCGGTCAACGTGCACTACAGCGGCACCATGGGGGCTGTGCTGGAGGCATGCATGAAGGGCATTCCAGCCATAGGGTTTAGCCTGCGCACCCACGACAGCCAGTGCGACTTCACGCCTTATAGCGACACCGTCACCCGCATCGCGAGCCATGTGCTGGAGTACGGGCTGCCCCAGGACACCTGCCTCAACGTCAACTTCCCCCAGGTGGAACGCCTGAGGGGACTGCGCGTGTGCCGCATGGCACGGGGCAAGTGGAGCTCGGAGTGGGAGCCAGCCGGAGAGCCGGGGACATTCAGGCTCACGGGACACTACACCTGCCTGGAACCTGAAGCCGAGGACACCGACTGGTGGGCACTCGACCACGGGATGGCCTCGGTGGTCCCCCAGCAGACCGACATGACCAGCACCTGCCGCGCGGATACCCTGCAAGCACTGGAGACCATGCCGTGACCGGCACGGCCGCATGCCCGCACAACCAAACGACAGCACACCCCCACATCCCCCACAACCGACAGAAGACTGTGAGATACTACATCATAGCCGGCGAGGCCAGCGGTGACCTGCACGCAAGCCACCTGATGGCCGCCCTCAAGGGAAAAGACCCCCACGCGGAGTTCCGCGCCATAGGCGGCGACCTGATGCGCGCCGAGGGCGCCACACTGCTGCGCCACTACCGCGACCTGGCCTACATGGGCATCGTGCCGGTACTCGTGCACCTGCGCACCATACTGGGAGGCATGAGGGAATGCCGGCGCGACATCAAACACTGGCACCCGCACGCTGTGATCCTGGTCGATTATCCGGGGTTCAACTTACGCATGGCCAAATTCGTGCACACGCACACGCACATCCCCGTCATCTACTACATCTCCCCCAAAATATGGGCATGGAAAGAGCACCGCATACATGACATACGCCGCTATGTGGACCTCATGCTCAGCATCCTCCCCTTCGAGGTGGACTTCTACGGGCGCAAGCACCACTATCCCGTCCACTATGTGGGCAACCCCACTGTGGACGAGGTAGACACCTACCTGCGGTCGTGTCCTCCCGACGCGGCCTCCTTCCGCAAGGACAACGCCCTGGACAGCCGCCCCGTAATCGCCCTGCTGGCGGGAAGCAGGAGGCAGGAGATAAGCGGCAACCTGCCCCGCATGGTGGAGGCGGCGCTGGCCATGGGCACAGGCTACCAACTGGCTGTGGCCGCCGCGCCCGGCATCTCCGACGACTATTACCACGAGGTGCTGGCCAGCCAGTACCACCGCCTCACCGCCGGGCACAGACTGACGGTGCTGCGCGGCCAGACCTTCCGCCTGCTGCGACACAGCACAGCGGCCCTGGTGACCAGCGGGACGGCTACCCTGGAGACGGCTCTCCTGGGCGTGCCACAGGTGGTGTGCTACTATATGTGGGCAGGGCATCTGGCCTCACTGGGGCGCAGGCTGATACTGAGAATTCCCTTCGTGTCGCTGGTCAACCTCGTGGCCGGAAAGCAGGTGGTGCCCGAACTGGTGGCTGACCAGATGAACGTGCCCAATGTGGCACGTCACCTGCGCAGCATCCTGCCTGGAGGAACGGAACGCGAGGCGCAACTGGAGGGATACCGCCTCATGGCGGAGAGACTGGGGAAGCCCGGCGCGCCCGCCCATGCGGCCGAGCTCATCACAGAAAGGCTACAGGCCGGTAGCCTCAGGAAGTAGCCGCCCCCCAGGAAAGCCCGCCATCACGCCTGGCCAGGGAGGAAAACCTGTTCCACCAGGAGTCACCCACACGCTTCCTGCCCTTCCGCCTCACCATTCCCCTTGTCGAGGGCATACAAATGTCGCATGCGGCTGCACCAGCCGTCGCATGCCGCCGCATCAGCCGTCGCATGCTGCCACATCTGCCATCGCATGCGGCCGCATCGGATCAGGCGGCGTGGCCGGACGGGATATTGCAAGGAGCAGGGAGACTGCGTCTGCGGGTGAAGGCAAGCGCGAGCAGCGCGTACAGGCCCAGCAGCACCACGAGCAAGGTCTGCAGCGTATGCACGATGAGGACGAAAATCGAGGCGTCGGTCTGCGGAACGGCATAGAGCACCAGCACGCTCTTCACCGCGAAATGCCAGGGGCCCGCACCATTGGGCGTGGGCACCAGCACAGCGAAGGCTCCCACCACAAAAGCCACCAGCGCGGCCATCACACCCAGTCCGGACGTGGCCTCAAAGCAGAAAAACGTGAGGTAGAAGTGCAGGAAGTAACACACCCAGATGCCCAGGGAGTAGAGCATGAAAAGCAGGGGGCTGTCCACCCCGCGCACCGAAAGCAGGCCATCACGCAGGTCAGCGACCACCGCACGGGTGCGCGAGAAGAGCCCCGCCCGCCTTAGCAACCGAAGAGCCGCCGCACCGACAAACAGCATGCACGCGAATGCCACCGCCCAACCGGCAGGCGAGAACGAGGACAGGAGGCCACCCATGGAGACACCCGTGGCACGGAAGAACGTGGCGAAGACGGGCACCTGGGACACGAACACAACGAGTGAAAGCACTATCACCAGAACCATGTCCACCACACGCTCCGTCACAACCGTGCCCACCGAGCGGCCAAAGTTGACACCCTCGTAGCGGCGGAGCACCCCGCAACGGAGCACCTCACCCACGCGGGGCACGACCAGGCTGCTGGCATAACTGAGGAAGACGGCGTTGACACAGACGTGCAGGCGCGGGCACTCACCCATGGGACGCATGACCTGCTGCCAGCGCATGCCACGCAGCACCTGGGCCAGGATGCCGAAGGGCATGCTAAGGAGCATCCACGTCCACGACATGCCACCCGACAGGACGTGCCTCAACTGCTCCCACTGCAGCCCCCGGTACATCCACCAGAGTATGGCCACAGCCAAAGCCAGTGGCAAAGCCACCTTGGCCAAAAACTCGATCAACTTGTGTGTGTTCATTCGCGCGCAATCGTCATCCGCGCTGCAAAATTAACAATAAAAGCCAAGGTAGCAGTCCGACTGGCAACGTTTTAATTTGGAGCACCCGTCCAAAGCACCCATCCGAGACGTGACGGGACGCGGCCGCAAGAAGAGCGTCACTCCGCCAACAGGCACGCGACGGCACGGGAGATGTCCTGGTAGGTGCGCTCGAAGTTGCCGGTGTACCAGGGGTCGGCCACATCACGCGGGTTTCCCGTCAGCCCCATGAGCAGCGACACCTTGCCGTCACGGTCGGCCCAGCCCGATGGAACGCGCCACACAAGGTCGGGCATGAGGCGGGAGAGCCACGCGAAGTTGTTCCCGTCCATCAGGAAGATGCGGTCATAATAGTCATAGTCGGCACGGGTCATCTGCCTGGCCTCATGCCGGACAAAGGGAATGCCATGCCTGCGCAGGCATGACTTGGCGGGCGGATACATGTCATTGCCCACCTCCTCACATGAGGTGGCCGCACTGTCAATCTCGAATTCCCGTCCACGTCCAGCCACATCTGCCATCTTCCTCATCACGAACTCCGCCATGGGGCTGCGGCAGATGTTGCCGTGGCAGACAAAGAGTATCTTCTGCTTCATGGTGCAAAGGTACGGAATTCAGGAATATGAATGTCCGCATTCGTCCATTCACTCACAAGTCACCAAATATCCACATTTTGTGGTTTGACAAGGATTTGCTCCTTTTTCTTCTCGTTTTTGCTGCACGGCTTCATGCTTTTCGTGAATTTGTCCCCATGTTGTCCAAGAAATACAAACGAGGGGCAAAAACGCAGTAGTACTGGCATGGGGATTCCAGTACTACTGCGTGGGGCAATGCAGTACTACTAACTTTTGCTTGCAATAGTACTGCCCTCAGCAGCCCATGCTGTCGCGATAGAAGTCGAGGGCCTCGAAAATTTCCTTCTTGGTGGCTGTCTGGTCGATGTGGATGTCACCGATATCAGAGAGCAGGGTGAAGTTGACCTGTCCCGCAGAGAGGTTCTTCTTGTCATGTGTCATCAAGTCGTACAGGCGGTCGTACTCCTTGCAGTCGAAGAGGAAGGTGCCGTAGCACCCACGGATGAAGGTAAGGGCCTGCTGCAGGACGGAATGAGGGAACTTCATGCGCACGGCACTCAGATAGAGCTCACACACCAGTCCCCAGGCCACGGCATAGCCATGCAGCACGGTGCGGCCCTCTGCCAGGGCCAGGCTCTCAAAAGCATGCCCGACGGTATGGCCCAGGTTGAGAGCCTTGCGGATACCCTTCTCGGTGGGATCCTGCTCCACCACCCGCTCCTTTACAGCCACACTCTCGGCTATCATCTCCTGCAGGTGTGGGAGGTCGGGCTGGAAGAGGTCAAAGCCGACAAGCTCATTCCAGTGCTCACGGGTGCTGATGAGCCCATGCTTGAGCATCTCGGCATAGCCCGAACGGAGGTTCTTGCTGTCCAGCGAGGCCAGGAAGCGCGATGAGATGATGACGGTGCGCGCGGGGCAGAACACGCCTATCTCATTCTTGAGCCCGCCGAAGTTGATGCCCGTCTTTCCCCCCACGCTGGCATCCACCATGCTCAGGAGCGTGGTGGGGATGTTGATGTAGGGGATGCCCCGCTTGAACGTGCTGGCCGCGAAACCGCCCAGGTCGGTCACCATGCCCCCGCCCAGGTTGACCATCAGGCTATGCCTGGTGGCTCCTCCCCGCTGCAGGGCTGTCCACACAGAGGCCAGTGTATCCAGGTTCTTGTGCTCATCGGTGGGCGGGATGGTGATGTCCTGAGCGCCCTCCAGGCATCTCATGCCTGCGAGCAAGGGACGGCACAGTTCCCGTGTGGTGGTGTCGGTAAGGACAAACAGGCGGTCGTAGGACTGCTCTGCAAGTGCCTCGCCGAGGCTCTTCTCCAGGTCATGTGCCAGGATGATATTCTGCTTTTCCATCGTTCTCTCTCTCTATATATAACGTAAGCGCAGGCAGCGGTCGGCACAAGGCTGCTTCTGCCTGGCAGTTCTTGGTACTCTATGATGCGCAGGCACAGGAGCCGCCCTGGCTTGTGCACCCGCACGAGGGGGCTGACCCTATCAGTAGCCGCCGTTGGCCTGGAAGGTCTCGTACTCCTGGCTATAGTCGTCGGCAAACTTGAAATACGTCTTTACAAAAGTGAGGTAATGCACAGCCCGCTCTGTGGCATGAGCCTGGCCATTGCTGCGGTACATGATCCATCGCCAGTTGTCCTGCATAGCATCGGCCTGGTAGGACTTTCCCTCGATGGTGTAAGAGCCGCTTGGGCACTCCACATTGCTTATCTCCACGGTGTTATCCCCATCATTGAAGTCAGCCATCTGCTCGCTCTCCTTCATGGCACCACTATACAGGAGTCCATTCTTGTAATTGGATGTGGGGCCATACTCATATTGGTTGCCCACAAGGTCAATCTTGTCGATGAAGAGCGCGCCAGTCACCTGGTACTTTACCCGGTAATACACCCACGGCATGCCCACCAGTTCCACATGCTTCATCGTGCCGTCGCTGGTCTTGACATAGTCGGTGGAGTTCTCGCCCACGGTGCGCTCACAGTCGGTGGAGAAGGACACCGAGGCGGGCTGGTCATACACCAGTGTCACATCCCTGGATGCGCTTATCCGCTTGAAGTTCTCGCCCTCAAGCTGCACCCAGATGCTTACGGGCACGACATATTCTGCCCGGTGCCTGGCCACGTCTATAGTGCTGAAGGCCGACTTGGCAACAGGCACCACGAAGGTCTTGTCGCCCTCCTGGTCGGTGGCATCCAAAGAGGAGACGGGACAGAACTCCGTGCCCACGCACACACCCCAGTCGGCAATATGGTCGAGCGAAGGCTTGGTGGCCGTGGCCAGGCAGGTGAACTGGGTGAGCTGGCCATAGGTGTGATAGGTGGCACTGAGCACCCGTATCGCTGCGTCATTCTTGCAGTCGAGCTGGGCATTGGTGGTAAACCGCGTCTCACGCTCCTCCATGATGTAGGTGTGGTCACGCCACGACTGGCAGTAGAAGCGGCATGTATATTCCGTGCCAGGCTTCAGTCCGCCCACCACATACTGCCCAGGCAGGGAGATGGTGTGGATGCCTGTGCCACGTCCAGCCTGGAACTTGTCTATCTTGTGCAGGTTCTCCTTGGTGGGCGAGGCGCCTGCCTCGGTGATGCACACACCATAGCTGAAGGTCTCATAGTTGCCATTGTTCAGCGACATCAGCGTCCCGCCTATCTGCACAGCGCACGAGGTGTCGGCAGGAACCACCGAGGTGCTGACTCCAAAGAGCAGCAAGGGACGCTGTGCCCTATCGGTACGGCTGCTGGCCAAAGCCTCGCATCCGCCCTGGATATCCTCCTTCCACTTCTGGAAAAGGCCGATGACCTGACTGTCATCCGTGTAGAGCGATGAGGAGGAGAGGCCAAGTGTTCCGCCCACCGCATAAGCCACTTTGCCACGCTCGGGAAGCACGCTCTCGATGGAACTGGCCACGGGGTCGGAGCTCTTGCTGGTGAGTCTCATATAGTGGCTCATCGTCCGTGCCATCTCCAGGAACTTCCTGATGCTCTCCCCGCTGGCATTCCCAGGGTCAAGCACACCCTGGCTGTCCTTCAGGGCAGCCTCTATGTCCAAGGCCTTCTCCAGTCCCCTCATCTGCAGCAGGGTGATGTCCATGCCGTCAATCCAGTATCCGCTGTTCACGGCAGAGGCATTCTCTTTCCTGGGCGAATGGCCGTTCTCCGCATCGCTGGCTGTCAGCGTGAAGGACTTGCCATAGGCATTCACATAGAGGGTGGAGCTGCCGTCCTTGTCACCCTCGGCATCCGTCACCGCATACATCTGCAGCAAGGAGCCATTGATGCTCAGCAGCTGTCCCTCCTGGTCAAACTTCAAGTGAAAGTAGCTGCTGTCTATCTTGCAATCCGCACGCGGCTCACGGCCGGGCTGGTAGAGCAAGTATCCATTCAGGTTCATAAAATAGATGATGTCGCTGGACTCCCATTTCACCAGCGCGCACAGGTCTCCCTCGTCCTCTCCTGGCTTTGGAGAGGGGGCGGGAGTGGGGTCACTGTCACATGATGCCATGAAGAGCGTGCCACACAGGACACACAGGCAAGCCAAAAGCCAATGTCTTCTCATATTTCCTTATCTTTATCTATTATTGCTTCAATATCATTCCGGCACAACACACCTGCGCGATGTCCTTGAATAGAGGCTGTCCCTCAGGCTCACTTCACCCTCACTACCCTCACACCCACCGATGTGGGGTGCTTCAGCAGGTAATCGTGCAAGGGCACGCTGTCCAGCACCACCCTGTGGTAGAGACTGCTGGCATTGAGCAGATGCAGCAGTCCGTCCGTCCCCCACACGGCCAAGCCCAAGTGGCTCACATCCAGTCCGTCCCTTCTGGTCACCAGAGCCAGGATGTCGCCATCCTGTATGCAGGAGAGTTCCTCACGGCTCTTCCCTGTAAGCCGGGCTGGAATGTAACGCACCCTTGCGCCGCTGTACTCGCGCTCATGGCATGCCACCCGCCTGGCCTCGGCCTCATCCTGGGCTATGGCAGGGTAACGGTCTCTGTGACGGCTCATGTGATGCAGGCGGATGTGCTGCTGCCCTGCGAAGGGGAAGTGCGTGCCACCCGCCTCTGCGCTGTCCACCTCGGTCACCAGCCCTCTGGCCCGGGCCGATGCTATCCACTGGCTGAAGTAGTGGCAGCGGCTGGCATAGCCATCCATCTTGCCGTCCAGGTAACGGATGGCCATGAGCCAGTGGCAGTAGTCGTCCCACCTCCCTGAGCCATGCCGGGTGGCCAGTGTGAGGGCAGTCACCGTCTCCACCAGCGTGGTGCAGTCCATCTGTCTCAGGTTCACCACCAGCCTCTCCTGCCCGTCCGGGCTCTCCAGCGTGTGTGCCACATACGGAACACCCAGGAACTGACGGGCATAGAAGAGCATGAGCGAGGAGTCGGCCGGCAACTCCCTGCCCTGCCTGAGCAGGGCCTCCACGCGTATGCTGTCGGCCCGGTCATACACCACTGCCCCACCAGCTTGCGGGAGCAGCAGAGCCAGCAGCAGTAACTGCCAGTGCCTCATCACCGCTTCTCCTCGGGCAAATGTACCAATGCCGTCACGCCAAAGGTGACCAGGCAGAAGGCCATCACTATCCAGAAGAACTGCACATAGCCCACGCTGTCGGATATCCAGCCACTCACCATGCCGGGCAGCATCACACCGCCCAGATACTGGAAGGCCGTGCAGAGCGAGAACACACTGGTGCTGCGCTCGCCATGGGCAAAGGCCACCAGGTAGAGGGTGTAGGCCGTGAAGCCGAGACCATAGCCTAACTGCTCAAAGAACACACAGGATGCCACCACCCAGGTGGCACCACACTGGGTGTAGCTGAGATACACATACACGAGATCGGGCAAGGTGATGCAGAGCACCAGTGGCCACAGGCACCGCTTGAGCCCATACCTCGACACGAGCCACCCGCCCAGCAAGCCGCCCAGCAGAAGCCCGATGACCCCTATCGTGCCATACACCACGCCATAGGTCACGTCGTCCATGGCCAGCCCACCCTCGGCTATCGAGCGTTTCAGGAACAGGGGCACTATCTTGGTGAGCAGCCCTTCGGGCAGGCGGAACAGGAGGATGAAGGCAAGCGCAGTCACTATATTAGGCTTGCGGAAGAACACGACGAAGGTTTGCATGAAATCATTCAGGATATGCCTGCGCGACACCGTTGGGGCTGGCTGTTCCACCACTGGCAACATACGCGAGTGCCACAGGCAGAGCAGCAACATCAGCGCGGCCACGGCCAGGAAGGTGACAGACCAGGCCGCACTCACATGCAGCCCGCTGTGCTGCAACAATCCTGCCAGAGCCACCAGTCCGCCCTGCCCCAGCACCATGCCCACGCGGTAAAAGGTGTTGCGCACGCCCACATAGAACTCCTGCTGCACATTGGAAAGCCCCAGGATATAGAATCCGTCGGCCGAGATGTCGTGTGTGGCACTGCCGAAAGCCGCCAGCATAAACAGTGCCAGGGTGGCCTGCAGCCACAGGGGAGTGGGCAGGGTGAGAGCCACAGCCGCAAGGGCTGCCCCCACCAGCATCTGCATGGTAAGTATCCACCAGCGCTTGGTGCGGAAGGTGTCTATGAACGGACTCCACAGGGGCTTGATGACCCAAGGCAGCCCGAGCCAGCTGGTATAGAGGGCTATCTGCTTGTCGGTAAGTCCCATCTCCTGATAGAGTACCACCGACATCAGCATGACTGCCGCGAAAGGCAATGACTCGCCCAGGTACAGGCTGGGCACCCACAGATAGGGCTTGTTCGTCTTCATCGTCTTGTCAGTATTATCGGTTTGTCGTTATCTTCTTTTTTCCTCTCAGCCCCATGGGCTCAATTGGGGCTCAACGGTTGCGCGTGCTTGCTGTGCAACAGCCCACCAGGCGGTCATACCGCGCTCCCTGCTCGCGGTAATACACCAGGGTGGTGTACTCATTCTCGGTCTCATGGAAATCGCCCTCGGTGCGCGCCGTACTTCCGTCGGCCTGCCGGTACTGGTAACTGTAATAGCCCTGCTTGAGCAGGATGGCGGCATGGTACTGCCCCACCTGCTCATCGTATTCCATGCGGCAGTCAGGGGCATAGGTCTCTCCTGTCCATTGTCCGCACACATACACGTCGCCCCCTGGCAGCCGAGGGGTGGTGAGCAGGAAATGCACCACTACATACTCGGCCGTGGTGTTCTCGCTTCCCTCCTCAGGACTGAGCACCACGCGCACACCGTCCTGGTCTTCGACATAGGAGTAGTTACGGGCAGGCCGGTCTTCAAGCAGCGTGGCGTGATAGTATGGCTCATACCACTCCATACGGTCAACCCCCGCTGCGGCACGCCGCACGTCCCTTATCTCAAACCTGTGGAACTCATTCCCGCCCGGGAAGACAAGTTGCCGGTTGTGGGTGAAGCCCATACCCGCAGCGTTGCGTTCATTGGGCACCAGTCCGACC
>ERZ808252.615-NODE-615-length-32736-cov-3.501178_pt1 | contig 32736 bp, 52 predicted proteins | sample MGYA00521242_ERZ808252 | MGnify/ENA primary metagenome ERZ808252 (study PRJEB31516, sample SAMN03275581) | gut metagenome | biome: mammalia-associated habitat; material: feces | host: Papio cynocephalus | place: Kenya | collected 2012-08-07 ...
TGTTATTTTAATTACGAAATGTACGAATAGCAGGGAGGGGAGTTAACTGATTTAGTTTAGCAGGGTGTTTATATTATAGCTCCAAATTCTATAGTATGCAAAAGTGGGTTTGGTAATGATTTTCTGATGGGTAAATCCGGACGGCTAAAAGAAGCAGAGCAGACCTTCTCACAAGGGTTTTTAAATGTGGGAGATACTGTTGTAAATTCTCATATAGAAGGGCACTCAAATGTAGCGAAGAATGTCTCAAATTCTCATATAGAAGGTTATGCAAATAATGCTGCCACAGGCAGTCAAATTCATATTGAAGGCTCACGAAACTATGGAACTGGAGAAAGTTCTCATACTGAAGGAGAATATTGTTCTGTTTTAGGAAAGGGTGCTCACGCAGAAGGGTCTTGGACAGGTGCTTTTGGTGACTACTCGCACGCTGAGGGTATAGGATATATTTCTGAGAAGTCAAACTGGGAAGATGATGAGCATTATACTTCGGTTATGAAACCAAGCAGACAATGCTTGTATAATACGCATAATCAAAACACCTCCGTCATTGCTGATGATACTGGGCTTCTTAATATACGAGAAGTAACGGGAGTTGCTTATGGACACGGGTCTCATGTTGAAGGATTTGAGTGTATAACAGGAAGTATTAATATGGAGGGGGAGACCCCTAAGGTTATTACTGAAGACGCATACTCTGGTTTTGCTGCACATGCAGAAGGAGAGAGGACCGTTGCTTGTGGGAGGGGCTCTCATACTGGAGGCTATGATTGTAGAACTTATGCACCTTACTCTATGGCATTTGGAAATGGATGCAGAGTGAAGCCAGGAAATTATTGTTCTGCAGCCTTTGGGCAAGGCTCGATTGCATCCAGTGGGGTAGTTGGGCAATTTGTAGTTGGAAAGTATAATAACACTTCCACAAACGGTATGCAATTCATCGTTGGTGGTGGTGAATCTGACACCAGTAGAAAAAATCTTTTTACAGTAAATACTAGCGGTACTGCAACCGTAGCAGCAGATCCTGTGAATGATATGGATGTGGTTACTAAAAGGTATGTGGATTCATTAAGTTCTAATTGTATTACACTTGATTATAATAGCATAACTGATCCTATCGAGAAGGAATTAGTAGCCTAGAAGGACTTGGAATAGGTTCTATCTTCATTTTTTAATGGTAGGTCAGGTGTACATACAGATCAACAGTTTGAGTGTTACAAGAATATAAGCAACAAGGATATAATATCATAGCTTAATTTAATACTCACTGGTATCGTAAAAAGAGTTACACTGAAGGTTTATGATGGTGATCTTGATAATTACTCTTTTGTACCAACGACAATTATTTTTCCTACAGACGCTCAATTTAATAATGGTGGTCGGGACGAAAATGCTTCGTGTCTAATTGCCGGATGGGGAATAGGTGGCACCGATGGAGTAATCACCTCTAGTTCTACTTAGCACGGTACTCGATCCGCTCTGGTGGGGAATTATAATACAATATATGATAGTCAATAGGGTACTAATGTTTCTACCTACGGTGGGCTGAATCCTATATTATATTGCATATATGTTAAAAGAACAGTAACAGAAAATGTTAATACAGGAGGGTACGACTACAGTGATTATATAATTTATAAGGGTACAATAACGAGCGAGGATGAACGTGTAGGTATCTGGGGAGGAACTTAATATGATTTATCATTTTCAAGGACAGTGTTTTTTATATTTTAAAGAATTTTGTAATTATCTTTTTTCAACAAAAGTAATCTTACCAAAAGATTTGCAAATAGTAACCTGCAGCAATAACGAAAAAGATTCTATCCTTTTAAAATAGCTGCGAGCTAATGATATAAAATATATAAACACTGTCCCATAGAATTGCAAATGGGACAATACGATTAAAATAAAATATATTTTGGAAGCCCTTAAAAAGATAACAGCAAAATATGTATTAATTCTAGATGCAAATGATGTTCTAATTGACGGAGATTTGTCCGATATTATTAACAAATTTAAAAAAGAAGATAAAAAACTTTTTTATAATGCAACTTGTAATAATTATCCCAACATTGAAATTGATAAAATTCCAAATAGAGAAACTCGAGGAAAATTTAAATATTTCAATGCGGGATGTTGTATAGGTTTTACGAAATATGCAATCGAATTTTATGAATATGCACAACAATATATGAATCTGGATAATCCTTGGAAAAGTGAGCAGTTTATAATTCGAAATGCTTTTAAAGATAAAATGGCGGATATCGATTTTGATTTTTAGTCTAAAATATTTCAAACTGTGTCCGGATGTATAGTGATAAATAATAATGATATATGGAAGGTGATTTAATTGGATTTGGTGCATTGTATATTAATAAAAATTTAAAAGGCAATGTAGTTGTTGAAGTTTCTAATCAAGAAGAATTTAAAGCAGCATTAAAAGACAATATTACAATATCTGTTAGTAATGATTTTGATTTGTTTGATCGAGTTGTTATTGAATTTAATAATGTGGTAATTAATGGAAATGGTCATGTTATAACGGTACAAGAATCCGGATCGGTATACTTTAAGAATACTCACGATATTTATATAACAGATATTAGTTTTGAAGGACAGGGTTCTGACTGGGAGAATAATTTAGATTTACTGACTTTCGATAATGTGCAAAATATTATAGTCGATAAATGCGTATTTAAAGACGGTGCAGATGAATGCGTTGGTATCAAAAATGGAAGCGACTATATTACAATAAGTAATACTACTTTTACATATACAAAATCTCCGAAAACAATTCAAGAAAGAAAAAATCATAATTTTGCATTGCTTATTGGAAAAAATAAAGACGATAAGCCAGAATCTGGAAAATTTCATATTACGTTATATAAAGTCCAATTTGAAGGCGATATTCGAAGATGCCCTCGTATGCGAAATGGAATATGCCATATTATAAATTGTACATTTAATACACCATCATTATATACGATTGGCCCAGAGAATTCAGAGATCATTTTGATTGATTGCAATGTGATTAAAACAAATCAATTTATCCATAAATTTGGGGATTATAAATGTCTTATAATGGAAAACGGAAAGGAAATTTATAAATATCCAAAATTTTCTCAATTTAATTTACCAGAGTATATATGAAAAATGTTTTAATTGTAGGATATGGAAATATTGGGCAACACATATATGATGAGTTAAAAGGACATAATTTGACAATATATGACCCAATAAAAGGATACAATAAATTAGAAGAAAACTATGACTTCGCTTTTATTTGCGTTCCAACTGAAATGCTTCATGATGGTAAATGCGATACTTCTATTGTAGAAGAAACGGTAGGTAAAATAAATGCAAATATTCTAGTTATTAAATCAACAATTCCTGTTGGAACATCTGAGTATCTCTCTAATAAATATAAAAAGAATATTGTATTTAGTCCAGAATATTATGGAACAACAGTGCATTCTCCAGAATCTCCGAATTTTGTCGTATTATCCGGAGAGCAGGAAATCTGTGATAGAGTTGCGGAGTTATACTATGATATTAAACCTGCTTCCTTTCATATAAGTATTACAGACTATAAAACTGCAGAACTGGCTAAATATATGGAAAATTGTTTTTTGGCACTAAAAGTTACATTTTGTTCTGAGTTTGCAACAATCGCGAAGCAGTTTAATATAAGTTATCCAAAGCTTAGAGAGATATTTTTATTAGATTAGAGAATGGGAGAATCTCATACCTTTGTAGATAGTAAACGACCCTATTATGATAGTCACTGTTTAAATAAAGATGTCCCGGCACTGCTTCAATTCACCGAAAAAGCGCATTTAATGCAATCTGTTTTTGATATTAATAAATAGAAAAAGTAGAACATTGATTACTAATACTGCTTAAAATTTTACAAATAAATTAGCATTATCTTAATGGAGATTATTTCAATTATTTAGTAAAAATATTGATTAAAAAGAAAATATAAAGTGAAATGCAAGTTAATTTTTTATTATTTGCTATTTCACTTTATATTTTTTGTATAGAATAAATAATACTATTATAGTATATAAATATATACATATATGATTACGAATATAAAACCAACTAATAATGTTTCTACTATTACAGATCCTTTCCCTACTTACTCAAAAGAGGAAATGGAAAAAATGTTAAGAGAACTGATAGTTCGCTTTAACACTTCTCCAAAACTATACGAGAAGCAGGATTTTGGGCATCTTGTAAAATGCATTACAGGGTTATACACTTTTTAGGGAGCAGATCTTTCTAAAGTTGAGAAGCTTCTAAAAAATAACGGAAGAATAGTCAATTCAAAACAAATTCCATAGTCTTTTTGTGCAGGTTACTCTGTTTTGCAAAGCAATCGAGTAGTAACTTTCTTGAAGGAAAATGATAAAACTGATTTTAGCTCTTACCTTCCTGTAGAAGGAGATTCTTTTTTAGTTATGGATACTATGGAATTATATTGTTACTTAAATGGAGAAATGAAATTAACGGGTTCTTTTTCTCTTAATCAATCTTGGATGGAAATTTAACTTATTTTAATTAAAATATGGCAGAAATTAATTTTAAATTTACGACTGCAGATTCTCTCGATGGAAAAAATGTCACCGAAACTGATTTGATTGCGATGAACTCGCAGATCGGTGCATTAGAAGATCTTGATGAAACTGCAAACAAGTTAGGTTCAACTTACAAAGGCCAACACATTATTGGCACGACTGAAGCTAAAAAACTATGCCTTAATGACGATATTAAGGTAATGGGTGTTACCGTCGGTAATCTTAAGGACGGGGTTACTCTCAGTAAGGGTGCCAGTATTCAAGAAATTCTTCAAAAGATTTTGTGTAAAACTATTGATGTAAAAGCGCAAGCTCCTACGGCAGCTCTTACTCCAAATCAAACTACTTCGTTGGAATACGGATCGAGTGTTGCGGCTACTCCTATGACCATTACTCTCACGCAGGGTCAATTTGTTGGTGCTGAATCTGCATATTCTTATAGTAAGAATATGGATTGCAAAATTACTGCAGCTACTATCGATAGTGCTGATGCTACTATTGCAGCAAATGGACTGACAGCTACTTATACGGTTCCTGCATTTACTCTTACTGCAGCTAAAACGGTAAAAGGAACGGCTAGTGTTGGCGCAAATACTGTTGTTCCTGTTAAGAATGATGGCACTAATTCCAGCGTCACTTATGCAGGCGGTGTTATTACGTGTAAGGGTCAGCGTACTTGGACTCCTATATATAAAGCATTTGTTGGTTATAATGTAGCAACGACAATCGCAGCTCTTGATTCTGCAGCTATTCGCGCTCTTGCAGCAGCAACAAAAGATGTTCCTATTGCAGCATCGGCACAAACTCTTGTTGATTCTTCTGTTAAGAAATCTGACGGCAAATCTATTGTAATTGCATGCCCTCCAGGTTATAAATTAACAGGTATTCAAAATGGGCTTGGTGCTAGTATTTTGAGTAATTTCACCGTTAACGGAACAGTTAGTGTAAATTGTGCTGGTAATGTGGATGCAGCAAAAGACTACACTGTATATATTTATCCTATTACTAATGGGGCAGCAGTTGAGTATAAAAACGTAACTATTGGAAAGGCTTAAGACTATGGCACGTATAAACGATTACGATATTAAAAGTAAAAATGTTCCATTGTATGGTTGGGGATTGAGTCTTGACCTTACTGGTAAAGGACACGAGGTAGCAAAACGAGTATGGGATTCATATGAACACATGATGGCGTATGTAAATGACGCTAATGACTCGGCTATCGCAGGTAATGTTTTGGCAGTTGTCTCGGATGCTGATGAAAAGCTTAACGGCTTGTATTTGGTAAAAGCTATTGCTGGATTTAGTGCTGCTGGTGAGGCAGACGCTTCTGTAACTGAAACTGTTGTTGAAAAAATCGGTTCGGGTTCTGGAACTATTACTGTCGAAACTTACTCTGATGCTACTGCACAGGCTACTGCTGATAACGTTGGCCAGATTATCTACGTTAAAACCGATAGTGAAACTGGAAAAGCCGGAACCTATGTTGTAACAGGGAAAGGAGCTCTTCAAAAATTAGCTACCAGCTCCGCTTCTGGTGCTGCTGTTGAAACAATTTCTGGTGATGATTACATTACTGCTACTGCTAGTGGAAATTAGGTTAGCTTATCTCTTGATAAAGCAAAAGTAATTGAAGGGCTTCCTGCCGATTTCTCTTTGAGTATTGGCAAAGATGCTACTGATGGCAATACATATTTGTACTTAAAGAGTAAGGATGCTAAAACTACTTACGCTAAAGTTGATGCCAGTCAATTCGTTGTCGACGGATTTCTCGATAAAGTTGCGCTTACTGGCAATAACCTTGTATTCACTTGGAATACGACAGCAGGTAAGGAAGCCACGACTGTAGATCTTTCTAAATATATTGATGCTTATACAGCAGGAAATGGTTTGGATCTCTCGGATAGCAATGCTTTCAGCGTTAAAGTAAAAGAGGGAGAAAAATATATTACAGTTGATGCCGATGGACTTGCAACTAAAGGTATAGATGATGCCATTAGTGCTGCCGTTGATGCTAAGGTGATCCCTACAGCTAGTGTTGAGAAAGGGAATTTTGTAACGGTTTCCTCTGCAACTACAGAAAACAATACCGCTTATACAGTCGGCGTTACTACTGCTACGGTTGCTTCTGCCACAGATGCAGCAGACGGGTTGGCTAAGGCTACTGATGTTAAAAAGTATGTCGATAGTGCAGTTGCGGCTGGGACTGGTGCCATTAAACTTCCTACTGTTACTTCTGCTGACTCTTTTGTATCGGTATCGGCAGTTACTGCTGCAGGTCAAGCCACTGAGTATAAAGTTGGTGTTGTAACTGAAGCTCTTTCTAGTGTTACAACGGAGAGCGCATTGGCAGATGCCAAAGATGTTAAGGATTATGTTGATGGAAAAGTAACTAGCACGTTGTCTTGGACAGAACTCTAATTAAATTATGATACAGTTTAAATACGGATCATTAGAGAAATTCAAAAGTCTAGAACAAAAAGACCCTGATGTTCTGTATTTTCTAGACAATCACTCTCTATATAAAGGAAATGAATTAATATCTATCGTTAGGACCGTTTCGGGAAATTTTCCCGAAACTCCTACCGAGGATATGAAAGAAACTTATCAAATTTCTCTACAGACCGGAGAAATAAGGTATGTAACTAATGATTTAAAGTACATTAAAATAACAGAATTGGCTTTTGGTAATATTGTTATTAATAAGACTTTTACCGATAAATTAGTTGAAACAATTGGAACAAAAAAGATCACAATGCCTGTTTTGGCAGTGGAAGAAAATACACTTGTTTGGACACCGGCCAATGAAAACTCTTTTACAATTTTAAATATTTAAAATGGCAAATTTTATTAACAAAATTAAAGTCGGTGCTACTACATACGACATCGGCATGCAGAATACCATCCACTTTGATGGTATCGCCCCTATTAGTAACTGGTATACTGATGCTGCCTGCAAAACAGTGGCTACAGCAGAAGCTTTAACCGCGTCTCGAGATTATCTTTATTCAAACAAAGCTACTATTACTAACACAGTAGGCATCGGTTGTATGTATATACCCGCTATTGAGACAGAGGGTGCTTCGGCTGCTACCGGGTATGAACTTGTTTGTGTTGAACTGAGCGAAGGTATTTCAAAATGGGCAATTCTTGGCCAAGTAAAGAAAGAAACAATTACTGGTATTATACCAACTGAGGTTGAAGACCGCAATGTATTATCTAATGTTACTCCAGTAACCGAGAAACGTCTTACCTCCGTTACTCCTGTAACAACTGAAATCTCTGTTGTTTCTAGCACAACGGCTAATGTAATTACAGCTGCTCCCGGCAAGGCTGAAGTTACAGGAAAACAAATTATCTCTGATATAGATTCCACTCCAAAAACATTATCTTATGTTGAGAGTATTACAGCTGGCTCTGTAATCCCTCTTCGACCCACATCTGAGAAACCTTTGAGTGCTACCGTTAACATTGGGGCACAAAACCTCGATGTTACTAAAGGGGAGGTTTCTATTTCTTATTCTAAAGCTACTGCAACTCCCACAGAAGTAGCAGTAAATCTTACCGCAGGAGAGAAACAAACTATTCTTACTAGTTTTACACCTGGCAGCATAAAACAAGCAGCAAAAGACGACACTGTTTCTGTTACTGTTAGCGATGGAGTGCTTAATCTTCCCTCCAGTATTTTGATTGGATTAACCGGATCCGCTAATGTGGTAAGCAGCGTTTCTACCGGTTCTGTTGCAGTTCCTACGAAAGCTGCTTTAGCAACGCCTGTTGTTACTGCTGTTGCGAATACAGAAGCCACTACATCAATAAATGTTATAACAAAAGTTGCACAGCCTGCAACTTCGGCAGATGTTACTCTCCCGACTAGCATCGTTATAGGTATTGATTATACTGCTCCTGTGGCTTCTAATGGATCGCAGACAGTTGTTGCTAGCGTTTCTGCCACCGGAAAAGAAACAGTTGGTGTTGTTGCTTCTGATGCAACTCTTATCGCCAGTGTTCCTTATGCTTCGAAAGATTTGGCAGTTGTTACTACTAGCAAGCAAACAATTGTTACAGACGTTACGAAAAGCGAAGCAGATACTTTGGTCGATGTTACTCCTGTATCTACGACTATTCCTGCTATTATCAGCAGCGTTTCAGGTCCTATTGTTACCGCTGTTCTTTAATTATATTAGTCTAGGGGGATTGGGTTCTCCCTAGATTTCTAATTTTTAAGTGATGTTATATGTTTTTAAGTGTTATTGTTTCATGTCATAATTGTAAGAACTATATCAAAAGGGTTCTCAATTCTTTATTAATTCAAAATTTTGATGATTTTGAAATAATTATTTCAGACGATGAGTCTACTGACGATTTTATGGATGTTGTAAATTTATATAAATCGTTGCTTAATATTAAATATTTTAAAACGGAGAAACATAAAATACATTGTCCTGGAAACACCCGAAGAGACGGATGGAAACATGCTACTGGTGATTGGATCACTTTTATGGATCACGATGACGCTTTTATGCCCGGTGCTTTTAAACTTGTTTATGATACTATTAATAAAGCCGAGATAAAATATAATTTTATGTATTCACCTGTTTCTCAAGTGGATGTAAATGGAAATCAAGTTAGATTGTTAGATGCTGTTACCTGGCTTCACGGGAATTTTTATAATAGACAATGGCTGATCAATAATAATATTGATTTCAAAGAGGATCTTTTTGGAAACGAGGATCTTTATTTTAATAGTATAGTTCAAGGTGTTCTAATAGGAGAAAGTGCTTCTTATTGGAAAGTAAACAAACCTTTATATCAATGGTATTCTATTCCAGAATCGCTCTCTAACAGTGTTGAAAAAAATACAGATTGCGGATACACCGAAAGGTATTTTAAAGATTACTTGATAGCAGGGTCAGAACCTTATATGAAAATGATAGAACGGTACCCCGAAAAGAAAGATTGCTATAAGAAAAATATAATAAATCTTCTTGTTTATTCTTATTTTTATTATGAAAGAGCAATTTTTATTTTTAAAGATACTAAAATATTAAATGAAATGCTTAAATCTATAAAGGATTTTTTTGATTATTATAAAAAAAATAACTTATGGGAATCAACAGAAAGCCTTTTTACTACGCTACTTACTGATGCGGAAAGTTACACTACGCAAAGAAACACTATTCTTAGTTTGAGTGGTAAATTTATTGAAACACATTCTTTTAAAGAATTTTTAAATATTATAAACAATGGCTGATATTAGTAAAATTAAAATAGGAACTACTACATATAATTTACAACCTGCTACAGGATATTTACCGCTTTCTGGAGGAACTCTTACAGGAGATTTGAATATTACAAATGGTAATAAATTAAGTTTAGGTTCATCTTACATTAGATATAATACAGTAACAGGCTGTTTGGAAATACAAGCATAATTATGATAAGTGCAAATATTATAGAACCTGGAGCAAAAATACTTTTGAGAAATAACATCATTACTCAAAATAATACCAACGAATGGCACACTGGAAAAACTTCTACACATAGCTTTTTCCCTTTCACTTATGAGGTTCCTATACGTTAGGATCACCTTTATTATGTCAAAGGATCTTTTAAATACACTACTGCCAGTTCAAACAATCCCACTTATTTTTCTATGTATTTTGTTGCTGGATTGACAGTGGCATTAAATGCTATTAAGGTTTCAGCAGCAAATACAGAATATACAAGCAGCAACATAATACAGTCTTTCCGAAAACACCTCTACAACGGCTCTTATTTTAATAGTTGTAATTATTCTTCTTTTTATTATAGTCCTTATGAAGGTGTGACAGGATATGTTAAAGATTTAATAGCATACGACGTAACAGAACTATATGAGATACTCAAAACAAACGGTATCGCGACATCCACACCAGCATTAAAAACGTGGTGCGATAATAATCTTGAATGGTACCCGGCTTACACATATTACGATATAACAGATAAGGTAACTAATTCCATAACTAATAAAATAGCTATTGATGGGGACACCCTTTGTGGTAATCTTATTGAAACAGACGGAATGTGCTGCTATAGTGCAAATGGTTCATTTAAATATGTAAGCAATACCTATTTTGACAATGGTGTGGTTGTAGGAGTCTATAATCTTAAGAATAATGGAGCAGTTTCAATAACTCGTGTAACAGATACAACCAGTCCGTTTTATCCACAACATAAAAATGTGCTTAAAATAGTTACTAATGGAACGGCAGATCCTGGTATGGGAGGGTTTTATAGGCAGTGGCAAAGTGCGGCAAATAAAGTGGTTGTTGAAAAAATAGTTGCAAAAATCCCAGTTGGTTATAGACTTACTGCAAATCAAAATTCCTTAGGAACTAATTTTACATGCTCTTATTTGTCGAATCCCGATGGTACGGGAAATTGGCAAGAATATACAGTGCTATATAAATGTGGTAGTACAGGAACATTTTCAACAGGAGGATTTATATCTATAACTGCAATAGACCCTTCTGTTTCCACAACTTCAGTGACGTGGTATGTTGCTTACGTGCAGTTTGCAGACGTTACGGGTAAAGAATATTTAAAAAACTATTCAATTTTACCTCGTAAAGAAATAATTGATACCAATAATATATTTACTTATAAATTCGATTCCCAAAATCTTTGTGTCAATGGTGATGGTGGAAACACTAGTGTAGCACTTCCTAATAGTAATTACAAATGGAATAAAGAAGTAGTTGCTGGAAATGCTAAAGCCAGTATTGAGTGGATAAAAGGTGCTGGGGGAGATTCGGAACCGTATAGCCAAAACCTTATTCCAAAAGTTAAAATAGACCCTACATCAAAGTATAAAATATCTCTCTGGGTGAAATCAAAAGCTGATATGAGTGATTTCTATTTAGCTGTATAGTATTATACGGCTGATGAAACACTGCTGGTAGCAAATAATGTGTCTTATGTCATGGGTACAAAAGCCCTACTTACCAAAGCCCTAACATCTGGCGATACCCAAATAGAAGTCTCTTCTAACGCTAATTGGACAACTCATTCATGGTCTTACTTAGGGTTTAGAAAAAATAATGTGTTCTCCTCGTACTGTGATCATTCTTTTCCAAGATTTAATAGTAATGGTTCTACAGGAATGGTAAAAGGGGTGAGTGGAAATAATATAATACTTTTAAATAAAGCATACACAGGGGTTACAATACCTGCTGGTATAGCCATTGTTGAAGGTTTTAGTGAATATACTTTTAAATATATAGCGTTTAAGAAAGATCTTGTGGCGGACACTTGGGTAAAAATTGAAGCAGTTGTGGGCGGTGATGGTCTTATGTGGGATGGTGCTGGTGGAAATTGGCGCGGAATTCCTTTCGACGCTGCTTATATGACTTTGAATGGAGCAGTTGCATCAGTTGGAAATAACAGTTCCGGTTCGGTTTATTTTGCAGATATTAAAATAGAGGAAGTTGCAGCAGATTGTTTGGGTAAACGTGAAAACAAAATACAAATACAAAAATTAGACAAATAATATATGGCGATACTTGGTAAAACAACGATGACAGAAGGTGTTGTTGCAGGCACCTTATCTGTAAGTGGAGATATAAATGGTTCTGATAACTGTTTTGTACAAAATAATCTCTGCTGCGGAGGAATACTTGGAAACGACGATAGTGATGGGAATTTTATTAACTAGGGGCCAATTTTGTCTTTAGGGGATGGTTGATTTTTGAAGGGGATTTTAGTAGTACAGAAGGTGTTTGTTGGGAGGATAGTGACGAGTCGCTCATACTTGTTTCAAATTAGTTTCATTTTGTAGGAAATTTGGAAAGTGATATTCCTACGAATAATGATTATGTGGGATTCATAAAAACTACTGTAAATATTCACGGCAACTTAAAAACTGATGATCTGTCAGTAACAAATGGTATATATCCGAAAACATCATTGTCTGGAGATTTAGGAAGCTCGTCGAACGTATGGAACAACGGTTATATCAAAACACTTAACATAACAGGCTCATGCACTGCACCCGCCTTCTATCAAACCTCCGATATTCGAAAAAAGAATATCAGGGGTCAAGTTTCTCTTGACAAGTGCTACTCTATGCTTGATAAATGCCAAGAGATCATTTATACATTAAAGGACCAAACAAAAGAACAAATAGGTCTTATTGCGCAAGAAGTAGAAGAGTTTTTCCCAGAAGTTATTAGCACTGATGCAGAAGGGTATAAATCTTTGGATTATGCAAAATTGGTAGTAGTTTGTCTTAAATTGATAAAAGATTTAAGTAATAGAATTTCAAAATTAGAGGAAAATGGCTGAAAAGTATGTTCAGTTAACGGTAACAGGCACTTATGCAAGTAAAAACAATAGGGTTTATGAAGCAACAGGACGTACTGTAGGAGGTGCCAATGAATATATGTATTATGATGAGGGGTATAATAAGGATTATATTTATGTGTCTGGGACTAATGTTCTTGCAGCAAATTCCTCTTTTACTGAGGCGGGTGATTCCCTTACTGGAGCAATTGGTTTCAATGCCACTATAAAAAGATTCCCTTAGCCAAATTTGGATACCTTTTAGAACGATACTGCCGTAGATTCTGTAATTTGGATGCAGCATTAGTTGGTTACGTTAAAAGGTTCCGATGAAAAATATTCTTTCAATATTACCATTCCTGAGGAAGGCCCTTATTTTATTGGAAATAAAGGATCTGGAAGCACATTGGGTTTTATCTCATTAGCGGATAGCTCAGGTCAGTATATTTCTGAACAGTGGCCAGCTCCTTATAAAAGAACAGGTATGGTCGTTACCATGTATCCGGGCAATTATCAAATAATGCTTACTCCTAATAGTGCCGGAGAAATAAATGTTACTCCAGATAATTTGAGAGTAGTTAAACTTAATAAAAATCTTTGTTTGTCAAATAGTATGTGGTACTGGTTAAATCCTTCTTATGCTTTAGATGATGATAACAGCTCTGAACACTATATTGTCGGTTTAAGTTTTGGATCTCCTGCTAGTGAGTATTTGGTAAAAAGTTATTAGAATAGTTATGAAACTCTTCCAACTGGCACAATGGGCTCGCTTAATCCCTTAGCTCCCTCCTCCACCACTGTTGCCAACAGGCTACATACAATAGGTGAATATCTTTATTGTCCTACTATATACAGGGTGTTTTTTTTTGATAAAGGACTATTGCTTCTTAGGGACCCTGGTTCAGACGACAATACCATTAGAGTATCAATAAAAGACACTACTTCTGGAATTAGTAACACTGAAGCATTGAACCCTTATTATTATTATTATGATATTCCTGTATAGATTATATCTATTTCGGTGCCTGCTTATTCTAGTGTAACCGTTCCAAAAGTAAGTTTGATAAATGCTACTATACAGGGGAGTCTAACAGATGATTATTATGATCCGACTAAAATATCTCAAGTATCATCAATTGATCTTTGTTATGATGGTGTTTCTATTGTGGGTGGCACCGAAACGGAGTTTCCAGAAAAAGGGTGTATTTATTTTTCAAGCCCTTTGCCGGATACGAAAGATATTTAGTTCAAATTCGCAATCGAATTTGCAAAGAAGTCGGGCGGAAGGTCTTTAAGGTATTGTCCTACTGGAGGAACAGTACATTTACGTGTAAACGGTTATGTGTATGACATTACTTTATCTACAAGGGGGTGGACTGCCACTACTAGTTCCACAGATTCTTCAAGATATGTATATGTGAATAGTACAAATTATAGCGCAACCAAGGTTGATGGCTGTAAATTGCTTAAAAATTCTTATATTACAATAACAAAAGCAACAATATCTGCTTATGGGTCTTCGGTATTGATGAGCACAGATGATGCTAATGGCACTTATTACTTAAATAAAGACAACACTGTTAATGGCAATACTTATTCTGTAAAATCTTATATAAAAGAAATTAACGATACTACATATTACGTTGGTTTTCAAATTTTAAGTGGTTTTTAATTATGGAAAAAGAAGTATATTCAGATCAGGTAATTCCTATGAGAGTACCTCCTCAAACAAAAATGACGCGTTTTAGGAGAACTTATACAAAATATTCTGTTGATCCCACGTGGGATGCTGCAAAATTAACATTAAATTGGGAGTATATTTTAAATGAGATTAAAAAGAAGATTTCTAAAAACAATGAAGATACTACCAGTACTTCTGGCAATCACGGAGTTGATAGTAATATTCATTATCCTATTCCAACTCAGTTAGATGGTCCTAACATCAGTCATGTACCCGATAGTGTTAATGCTAACTATCTCGATTTTCTTAATGAGCAAAGCACTTAATTTTTGTAAATGGCATCTAGCAACAACCATATATGCAGGATTTAGTTTTATTATTTTTATGTACATTTTCACCGATTGGATAGCATTATTAATAATATTTGGTGCAATAGTTATTTTATATGAATTCTTTTCTCACGTCTGTTTTGATAAAGACCCTTCAATCGATAATTACTGAATTGGAAAAAGGTAATATTAAGTGTTCCGAGCAGGAAAAATTAGAGGCCCTTGAAATGTTAGAAAAATTTAATACAGCGAGGCCTCTTTCAAAAGATTAGGCTTGTGAATACATGAATTTAAGTCGTTCTACTTTTGATACTTATATCCGAAACGGATGGATCCCTAAAGGTAAAAAAGTAAGAGGATTTAAAGAGTTAAGTTGGAGGCTTATTGATTTGGCAATAGCCAAAGAAAAATTAAATGATATGATACAATAATTAAAAGCCTGGGTAATGATTATTACCTGGGCTTTTTTATTTATAGGCTTAAATAAAGGTTCTTTTATATCATTTTTATAAAGTAATAATTTTTAAGTAATGTGTGAAGAAAACTATTTTACAGTAATATAATTATTATGTAATTACAAAAAGGAGCTCCAATGTTTAACAATTAAATTTTATTAAAAGAAATGAGTGAAGAATCAAAAACTTATGTATTTGGAAATGACGGAGGCAACTCTATGGCGGCGATAGCGTCTGCATTGGCAAATAATAATATGGGCCCAATGATGGCCGCTATGAACGGTGGTTTTGGTGGTGGAATGGGTGCCTGGTGGATTATTATAATCCTTGCTGTTTTATGGAATCAAAATGGTTTTGGTGGTAATGGGCAAAATACTGACGCTATTTTATCGACACTTAATGGAAACACTGGTCGAGATATGATTATGCAAGCGGTCAATGGTAACCAAACTGCCATTAGTCAGCTGGCTTCTACTTTAAACTGTGATGTAAATGCTTTACAAAGCACTTTGAACACCATTAATCAGGGAATTTGTGGCATTAGTAATCAGGTTGGTATGAGTGGTTAGCAAATAATTAATGCTATACAATCCGGAGATGCTACCCTTGCAAGTCAGTTGGCTCAGTGTTGCTGTGAAAACCGTCTTTTAACGACTTAGCAAGGTTATGAAAGTCGAATTGCTACAATGGAACAAACTGCTACATTAGGGGGTAAAATTGATTAGCAAACTACTTTCTTAAGTGATAAATTCTGTGATTTGGAAAAACGTGAGATGCAATCCAAAATAGATGCTCTTCGTGAGGAACGCTCGTCGTTGCTTAATCAGATTTCTAATTCAAATCAAACCGCGGCTATTTAGGGTTATATTGCTAGTGTGGTTAATCCTATTGCTACCGATGTTGCTAATATCAAGGCTTCTATGCCTAATACCGTTCCAGTTGTATATCCTAATTTAAGTGCAGTTCCAACAAGTTATTTATATGGGTATTACGGAAATACTAATTCCATTTGGTCTTAAGAAAGGAGGCTGATATGGCATTACTTAAATTTTCAAATAGAATAGGATTTCCAAACATAGAAGCAGTTAGTGTAACTTCTGACGGAACTAATACCACTGTTAATTTTAATCCTCATACCGGAGGACAAAACTTTTTCGGAGGTTTTTGGGTTAAAATTCCACAAACAGTGGTAACAGGAACAGAACCTTTACAGTTTTCAACAGTAGGGGTATCTAATTCCACAGTACCAGTATATTTACAAACAGGGGCACAAGCAACAGTAGCCAATATAGTAACTTCTGGAGGAAGCGTCTTTTTGTGCTTCTATGATAGAGATAATAATAGAGTAACTTTAATTTAATAATATATGTTTCAATCATTACGTCAAAACAGTTAGATTTATATATTTCATAAAGGAAATTAGCCTTTTTTGGAAGTAGGTACAGTAACAAATATTCCGGTAACCAAACCAAAGTATGCTATACCCCAATCTTTTACCTAGGGACAAGAAATGATAGTAGATTTATCGGTGAAAGTAAATAATCAAATAGTTAATTACAATGGTTTGCCGGCAATGCTTGATATAGCGGATTCTTATTCAAACGGAGAAGCAATAGTTATATCGGATAATAGGGAAGCAATGAACGCAGAAATTCTTGCTTATAAGCAAAAAAGTATTGATGCAATCAATAGTATAGAACAGCATAAACAGATAGTTACCGGTTGTGAAGAAATCTTGAATAGTTTAAATCCAGAGTATGCTGAGAAAAAACAACAGCAAAATGAGATTTCTGTGTTAAAAACTCAAATGTCTGAAGTTTCTTAGAACTTGGCTGCTTTGACGGAAATGATGAAATCTTTAACAGGAAAGGAAAATAAAAATGAATAGGATGTGGGAAATTCGAGAAAGGGACGATAAACAGCGTCACTATGGGATGCGCAGCAGTGAAGACAGAATAGAAGAAGCTTATGAATGCGGTTTTGAAGAAGGTTATGGTAAGGCCTTGGAAGAAATGAAGTCTCGTTACGGATATAGACGTTCAGGAGGATATTAATATGAGATTAGATGCACGAAGTTCATTTCCTTCAGGTATGGAAAAGTATTTAGAATTTTACGGATGGCATTTCTCTAAGAAAATGGAAGAATGGGCTGCCAAAAGAATGACGAAAGATGATAAATAGGCTATTTCTCCTTATTCGAAAGAATAGTTAGAAAATATGCTTTCTAGTTAGGGTATTTCTATATAGGGAGGAGTGACCTACGATGCGTTGTATATTGCCAATATGTGTAAAGCGGATTTTCTTGGTTCCGCCATTGTCGATGAGGTGCACCTGCTTTTATATGTAAAAAATGTTATTGAAGATCCTGATGGGTATGAAGGATTACCTTTCACACGCTTTTATGCAGATTGTATTGGTTCTGGGACACCTATAATTTGGGAGGATATGTTATGATAACTCAAGTAATCTATTTACCCGATTATGACTGGCTGATAAAGGTATTTTATGAAGCGACCTCTGATGACTCTGAATTAATTTTAGAAGAATTGGATAAAATTGATTGTGATCCCATTCCTTTTTATAGGCTGGCAGAGTAGTTAGAAAAGAACACTTTTAATGAAGGGTTTACTTACTCTGATTCTTATTTACGAGTATCCGTTATAGTAGTAAGTCAAACAACAAATGCTTCAGAATTTCAAAATACTATCGATCACGAAAAAGGGCATGCAGCTATGCATATAGCGCAAACATTAAATATAGAATTAACAGGGGAAGAGTTTTAGTATTTACAAGGATATATCGGATAGGAAATTTTTAAGAAATCAAAACGTTTACTATGTGATAATTGCAGAAATACGATAATCACCCTATGATAAAATTTATATATTAGTAATAGCGATTGAAAGGTGAGCACTAATAAGCTCACCTTTCTTTTGTTGTAACAAATTGGTTTTTTTCAGTAAAATTATTTTGTAAAATATAAAAAGCATATTATTAATATAATATAGATAAGTCGGTAGAAATTATTGATTTCTACATGAATATGACTGCTGGCCCAATGGAGTGATGAATAAGGATTAAGAATCCATAGTATTTTCATGTAAAAATTAATAAAAATGGAGTGGTTGAGATTAGCAATTGAATTTTTTTCAATTTTAGTTGTTAATGGTGCGTTCTTTTACACCATTAATCGTAAATTTAAAAAGTTAGAATTAAAAGAAAAAGAAGTAGACATCGTTAAAAAACAAGACGATGAATGGTAGGAACTTTATGAGGAAGAAAAAAGTAAGAGACAAAAAGCAGAAGAGGATTTTATAAAAGAAAGAAATAAAAGAGAATCTGCGGATAAAAAAGCACAAATGCTTGAAATGCTGAACTAGCGTCTCTCTTGGTATCGTTGTGAAATCAATGGTTGTATCAATAGAAAGCCTCCTCATATTTTTTCTTCAAATGGACAAGAATTAGAAGAACCTCAAGATAATGAGAATAAATCTAACTTATAATTAATATTTTTAATTTTTTGTGTCATTTTTGGTAAATTTGATGAATACTTTTATCTAGGGAACATTAGTTGCTTTATACTAATGTTCCTTTTTTATTTAATATAATTAGTATTATTATTATTAATAATATGCTTAGATGTTAATACGAAATAATGTAAAATTTTAATTTTATGGAAGACAACGAAGATTTGTTTAATTTTGACACAGAACAGCCTGTATCGGAGCCTGCTCCCACCAATCAAGAACCAGATGACTATGGTTACGAGGAGGAGCACTATGAAAATGTTTCCGATAACGATGATTCAGCAGAGAAATCTTATATCGATATGCTCTTGGAGTCTCGAGGTATTAAAGATCACAAAATTCAAATTCAAGACGAAACGGGTGAAACAACTGAAACTAATTTTGACGATCTGACTGATCAAGAAAAATTTGATTTTTTGAATCAAGATTCAAATTATGCAATGCCTAGTGATGATGAGTTGGATACTCTTAATTACTTGCGTTCTAACAAAATGTCTTTGCAAGATTTTGCAGAATGGCAAAGACAAGAAGGTGTTAAAGATTATCTGGCAGGGCAACAGCCTAAAACAGAAACAGATTCATATACAGATGATGAGATTATTGCATACGACTTCATTCAGCGTTTCGGAGATGATATGTCAGATGAGGAAATAGATGCAGAGATTGAACGATTAAAAGAAGATGAGAGTGCTTATAGAAAGCGTGTAGATTTGCTAAGAACTGCTTATAAAAATGAAGAAGTTGCCCAAGCAAAACTTTATGAAGATGAGCGTAATAAACAAGCGCAAGAAAATCAGCAGAATTTTATTAATGCTTATACAAGTGCTTTACAAAACATTAATTCGATTCAAGGTATTGAATTGGATAATAATGATAAAAATGAACTTTATCAGTTTGTATTAGCAAAAGATCCTAATAACAGAACAGAATTTAGTAAATTGTTAGATGATCCTGAGCAAGTGTTGAAGATGGCATGGTTTGCACGATATGGAGAGCAGGCTATGAATGATGTTATAGATTATTTTAAAAAAGAAATAACCAAACGAGACAAAGGTACCACTCGAGTAGTAAATAAACAAAGTAGTCGCTCGAGTTCTAAGGATGCCTTTAGATTTTAAAAAATTTTATTTAATTATGGCAATTATTGCAAGTTTTTCGACGGTTCGTCCCGAAATGGCGTCGACCCGCACTTACAAAGACTGGTATACATTCTTGGGTGACTAAGCGCCCCTTTGATTAGCAATAATTAAAAGTAAATTGCCCAAAATCGGAGAAGTCCTCCTAAATGCCATAAGGGATAACTCCGAGTTAAATTAGTTCCTTAAAAAGACTAATCAATGTAACGCATAGAGATTGAACCTGGAAACAGAATATAAAATCTCCAAGAGTGGGCGACAACCAAATGGTTGAAAAAATATGCTGAACAATAATGATGGTAAAATTATTGAACTAAAAGATAAAAAACTTTTAGGGTAACATATTGGCACATGCTGAGAACCTCGGTGTAGCAGCAAAACTTTATGAGAAACACACTGCTTCTTATTTCACTGAGGCTTTCGGTAATGTAATGTATAATAATAGTAAAGCATCAAGCAAGTATCAACCCATCAACTCGTTAATGTTCGAGTGGGAAATCGAGGTAAACCAAATTAAACGTGTTCCTTTTGCTAATGGTGTTGGGCCTGAGTATGCAAACGCAAACGGTATTGAAATTCCAATGCAATTTACAGAGCGTTACTATGAGGTAAACGATACGTTTATGATTGAGGAGTCGCATCAGTTGTGTATTGTTATCGACGGTCCTATTCGTCGTGCTGACAACTGCTGGGATTACAATGTTCGACTCATAGATGCAGATTACAGTGCATCTCTTGATACTAGTGCTTGTAAACAAGGATGCTTGACTCGTTGGATCGGTGAACTATTGCCGATCATAGTTATTAGTTTATAACTATTAGAAAAACTCCTTTAATTGCTGGAAGCCTTAAAAGGTAATCAGCAGGGAAGATAATTATGAATTTTTAAATATTCAAATTCATAATTATAACCTTCAGAGACTATCGAAAATATATTTTAAGAGAAATACTTAAAAGAATAAATGAGTAGAGTAGACTTCGGTCGAAATGGGGAGCATTCTATAAACGGTAATAGAATATAGAGTGAAGATATAGTCCGAACAATATTGAAAAATATTGATTAACAAAATTGAATATCCAACCTGAGTTACATGAAGTGGGTTTTGTAAAATACACTTCGAATTACGAAAAACTTCGTGGGTGGATTAAAATTTGGTTCACCTGTGAGTAAATAACTCACATTAAAAAATTCCTTTAATTGCTGGGACGCCCTATTAGGGCAATCAGCAGCCAATGCCGGAACAGTAAACTGCTAGGAACTCTCCGGTCCAGGTTCAACGATCAGTTAATTTTAACGTAGGCTTTTTTAGTCGAAATGGGGAATAACTTATGAAGTATATTGTTTATTTAACAATCAATTTAATTAATCATCATATTTATATAGGTCAACATGCTATTAATGGCGATGGTAAAGATTTTTATTTGGGTGATGGTGTTTATGGAAACAAACCATGGACATATGCACATCCTAAATTTCCTTTCCAGTACGCCGTAAAAAAATATGGGCCTAAAAATTTTTATAGAATAACTTTAGCTTCTTTTAATTCATTAGATGAGGCTTTGAATCTTGAAAAAGCTTTAGTAAATCCTACTTTTTTAAGTCGAAAAGATGTTTATAATGTTGCAGAAGGTGGTGGAAAGATGCCACTTACAGCTAAAAAATTATATCAATATTCCTTATCTGGAGAATTTATTCAAGAATTTGAATCTGTGAGAGAAATGGAACGCATAACAGGATTTGCTCACAGATCTGTACAAAATGCTGTAAGATTTAAATCAACATCTCACGGTTACTTATGGTCTTATTATAAACAAGATTCTTTAAATATATCTGAGTATTGTATTTACGACAGGTCTAGAAAATTGTTTATTTATGATAAAAATAAAAATTTTGTAAAAGAAGTTAATTCTATAAAAGAAGCTGCCGAATTCATAAACGTAAAAATAACAAGAATAAACAGATCTCTTAAAACATTGGGAGTGTGCAATGGTTTTTATATTAGAGATCATTATTCTGAGACACTAACATTTAATTCTGAAAAAGATAGCAAAATATACCAGTATGATTTAAATGGGTCATTTATAAAGGAGTGGAGAGGTAAAGAAGATATTATAAAAGAATTTAATTTACATAGTTCTATTCCTATTACAAAAGCCATTAAGAAATTAACACCTATGTGTAATTTTTATTGGAGGAAAAGTAAATACGATTCTATAGAGCCATATAAAAATCAAAAAAGAAAAGTAGGTATATTTAAAGAAAATGTTCTTATTCAAGAATATGAATCTGTGGCTGCATTTAAAAAAGAGCACAACTCTTATGAATGGGGGTGTTTAAAAAGCGGTAATGAAACATCTGATGGAAGATTAATTAAATATTTAAGTTAAAGATATGATCTGATCTTTATAGTAATATAAAGTTAACATAATGCGGGGAGATCCGTTGCCAAATCGATGCTTCGGCTCGTTATTTGGCTCTCGAAGATGCTTTCGTAAAAGTCACCAAAGAAGATGTTGGTGGTAACAAAAATTACATCTTCAAAATGCCGGGTATGAAGAAAGTCCTTATGGATAACTTCATGGATGCCCGTAACAATAGTATGATGTGGCAGAAAACCACTATGGATAAGAACGGCAAATGTACTGTCCATGATCGTCAGGGTCGCGAATTGATCGCTGGTGATGGTCTTATGCCTCAATTCAATCGCTATGCTTCGAAATATAATTACGCTAAGTTGAGCACTAATGTTCTTACCGAGGCTATGAACGCTTTGGCTGAGAAATGTGAGGAATCGACTGGTAATACGTTTATCTTGGTTTGCAATGATATTTTCTGGCGTGACTTCCAAATTGTTTGCGCAGAATTTATGGCACAGCATAAATGTGATCAGCCTTACCTCTATTCGCAGTTTGAGAACAAAGGTGTAAAAGTTGGTGCTACGTATGCAGCATTCGAATTTGCGGGTAAATAACATTGCTCGCTATAATTGTAAAATTATAAAAATAAATTTATCTAATTGCTGGAAACACCTTAAGCTTTTTTACTACAACGAAATTTGGAAAAATAGGCGTGAAAGTTTAAAAACAAAAAAGATTGGTCAATCAGCAGCTAAGCTCCTCAGCGTAAGCGTGGAGAAAGTTCAACGACTATCCCGATAGGGAGTAGGGAAATATTTTCCCGAAATGGTAAACATCTTATGAAAATGAAATATATAGTGTATATTACTATTAACCAATGTAATGGAAAATTCTACATTGGTATGCATGAAACTAATCCAGAAGTATTTGATGGGTATATAGGGTGTGGTATTTATAGACAAAATGGAGCCACTAAAGATTTTCCTTTCCACAAAGCCGTTAGAAAATACGGATATGAAAATTTTAAAAGAACTACCATTCAAATATTTGATACTAAAGAAGAAGCAAGAAATTTTGAAGCTCTTTTAGTTAACAGTACCTTATTAAAAAGTAAGCAATGCTATAATGTTGCGCAAGGCGGTATGGGTACCGTGGATGATTCTTTTTGTAAAAGAGTGTATCAATTTTCATTAAATGGAGAGTTTCTAAGATCTTATAAATCGGCTAGAGAAGCAGCTAAAAATATTGACGAGTCTAATCAGGATGTCATTAGAGTGGCTATAAAAAATAACTGTTGTGGTAAAACTCAAAGCAGTTACGGTTATTTTTGGAGTTTTAAAAAAGAATTTACTTATAAGCAATCTAAAATATTACATCCTATTGCTCAGTATACTTTATTTGGAAAATTTATAAGAACTTTTAATAGTATTACAGAAGCAGAAGTCGCTTTTAACACATCACATATTTATGAATCGCTGTGTAAAGGTAAATCTGCTGCAGGGTATTTATGGAGATACTATACAGGAGACACTTCCGATATTCAATCATATGTATCGGTATTTTATAAAAACAAAGTGCTCCCTATTAAAATGACTAATATTAAAACACAAGAGCAAACTATTTATAATAGTGTAAATGAATGCGTAGAGCAGAATCCAAATCTAAAAGCTAGTCAAATTAATAGAGTTCTCAAAAAAGTAATAAATACCCATAAAGGATACACATTTAGTTATGTACAAGATGAAGATATAGTCTGTGTAAATTAGAAATAATTTATGAATGTTATTGCATGTCGTGTTGATAGAGCTCTCTCGAACGAATTCTCTAATTAGGGTTATGCTGTTCTTGTAGACTTTACTACCGACAAATCGTCTGGTTTGGCTCCTGTTCAAATGTTTACCGTTAAGGATAAAGCATTTATGGAGAATAGCCTTACTGGTGTAGGCGTAAAACCGGGTGAAGTTGCAAGTCCTGTTGCCGGTGTTTCGTACATCGTATCGGGTTACTGCGGTATTGCTGCTCTCGCACCTTATCGTTCGTATATTTTGATCCAGAACAAGTGATTTATAGATAAAATCTAAAATAAAGTAAAGAACTGGGCATTGTCCCAGTTCTTTATTACTATGACAATAAGAATTAATATGGTTGAAACAAATCAAGTGGTATTAAACGGGACTTATAATAAAACTCCCGGACAAAAGTATAAAATAACCCCTCTGCCGGATAAGTAGGGGCGTTACCCCTCCTGTGTAAGACGAGTAAACAGTATGGGAGAAATGATTCTTTCAGAAAAAGATATTGCTGCTATGAATAATGGTAATGCAATTTTTATTCCTGAAAATAAAGTATTTGAAATAGAGCACGGAACAACTTTCGATTTAAACGACCCTTATCAGGCAGCTGTTTGGGAGTGTATTAAAAATTCTAATTTGATCGCTCCTGAAAGAGAAGCTAAAGATGTTACGGGTGCTTATATGATTGACGGTGGGAGCACCACTGTTGACAAAAATGAAAATCCTCAGGGTCGTTGGGGCGTCGCTGAATTATATATTGTTCGCCCTGGTGCTTCTGCTAAAGTTAAGAATGATTTGCGTAAGTTGATCCATCAAGCAGAATCTCTGATTTTTGCAGATAGTTTGGATCATATGGTTATGATTTGCAAACTATTTGAAAAAGATATGAGTCATACCAATTCTAATGATGTTGAGGCATTCTTGCTCTCGCAAGCACAAAGTAACCCGGAAAAAGTTATTCGTTATTATAACAGTGAAGAGGCTTCTGTCCGATTGCTTTTGATTATGGCTCGAGATAAGGGAACTATTGCTAAACGCGATGACGGTTTGTATTATTCTGATATAAAGCTTGGAAGCACTATGGATTTTGCCGTTTCTAAAGTAATGCAGGATAATGCAATTAAGGAAGAAATTAAGAAAGAAACTTTTCCTGAACTGGAAAAAGTAAAAACTGCTAAATCTAAGTAATTATGACAATAAGAGATTGTTACGAGGCTTGTTTAATAGAACTGAATAAAGTAAAAGCTCCTTCATTGTTGTTAGATGATTTCATCTATTTATTTAATAAGGGATTGCAACAATATATTAACAAGCGTTACAATCTTTTTGAAACTAAACAGCAACTAACAGATGATTTGCGAGTTTTAACAAAAACAGTTCATTTTACGTTAGGTAATAGTGGCCCATTGCAGATAGAAAATGATCCAGGCGTTTTTGGAACAAGTTATAAATGTGAACTTCCTACGGATTATTTACATATTCTTAATTGTATATGTGAATTTTAGGAAATTAATCCAAAATGCTCAGATTGTGGAATTTTTTAGCAAGGGGCTAATAAGGTCGATACTACTTAGTGGTCACATATTATAAGTAATTATTATATGAGACCGTCTGTTAGAAGGCCATATTATTATATTATAAATATATCAGACCCGTCTAAGTTAGTCGTTCCGTCGAACGAAGCTAAGAAAGGTGCGGGGGTACAAAGATATGGTAATTCGGTATTACCAATTATGCAGATTAAGTGTGGACATGATCCTAAATATATATTAAAGGGTGTGTATATTGATTACTTGAGAGCACCTGAATATTAGATCATTGACAGAAATATTTTAGATTCACCGACAGATAATTCTCCTACAGTTGAATTTCCAGATTATGTTATCTATGAAATTATAAACGGGATTGTTACTCTGATGCTTGAAAATGCTTCTGACCAGCGTCTTCAAACAAATCTAGCTGTCAATTAGTCTATTGCTTAAAAAAGATTTTATTAATTTTTATTAAATTTTTTATATCATGTTTCAATATACGACAGAAACAATTATTAATTCAGACAAAGGTAAGTTGACTGGTAATATGCGTGCAGGTTTCATTGCGTCGCAGACTGGTGCTTTTTCTCAAGACTTCAGTGCAGATAGTCTGTTTGTGATCGACGGTGTGGGTAGCTTTAAACCGCAATATATTAAATATATGTCGGTAACTCCATATGCACCGAGTGAAAATGAGGAATGGGAGCTTACTGTCCCTGCTTCGACTGCCGGTGACGTTCTCCGTCTCGCTGTAAGTATTCGTGAGGACGGGCGTGAAAGCTCTCTTATTCAAAACGCTTATCTTAAAAAACAAAAACCTTTCTTCTATGAAGTAATTTCGGTAGGCACTGCTGCAACTGATGCTGAAAATCTCGCAAAGCTTATTACAAAAGAAATGAGCCTGACTGATTTTGATTATTTTGAGGTTTCGGTGGCAGGTGCAGTTATTACCTTTAAAGCAAAAGATGAGTATATTCGTTTTGTAAGTGTCGAATTGGATAAAGTTCTTCCGTTTGATGCTTCTGTTCAAACTGGCCAAGCTCTCCTTGGTTTTAAAAATTATGAGCATTTAGCAAGTGGTGCTGTTAGCAAACATGGTAGCCATGGTGCTGGTACTGTTGAGCACTTGATCAAGGATCTTCGTATTCCGACGAATGCTTCTATTAATCCGTTTGCAGCAGATCACGGAGGTCTTCCTGTTCCCGGCGGCGAGTATACTCAGTGGCTTATTGAGTACGAGACTCCTCGGGCTCATGTATCAGCCGGTGTAATGGGTTCAGTTGGTGAAGTTTCTCGTACTTCTCATATTCTATTTGTAAATAAAGATGCTACGAAGCTCACAGCCGCACTTACAGCTATTGCTAGCAATATGAAAAAAGGTTTTGACGCAACTACAAAAAACGAAACTGATAATCGTCCTCAGGGTGAGACCGGTTCGGTACAATAATTTGAATTAATTAATCCTTAATTTATAAGAGGCGGGTGAGAAATCGCCTGCCTCTTTCTTTTTATTATGTTAGTAAACAAATTAGCATCAGCAATTTTTAATGATATATAGGGAGGTCTGCAGGGCTATGAAGATACTCTAAATATGTCAATAGAACAACTGGAAGATGAAGTTGTCGAGGAAAGACTTGCTATAATTAAAAAGTATTCTCTTTCGAATAGTATCCCTAGAAAAGATCTTTTTTACTCTTTGAATTGCATAGAGTTAGATTGTAAAAGTCTGGATAAATGTTGTCAAGCGGATCCTGATGATGATTTGGTTGCACATTTTGAAATTCCTCAGATCATAAATGATTTTGGAGAATAGGCAGTTGAATATATAGGATCAACTGATAAATAGAATAAATTTAAAGTTTACACTAGCACTTAGTTCAAGTATCATAAATACAAAAACAAAAAAGGGCGTAAAAGACCTTTTGTTTATATAGACACCACGCCAAATGAGCATAATTATTATGATTGTTATCTTTTTAATGCTCCTATGCTTGAAAGATTAACTGTTGTAGCAATTTTTAAAGATCCTAGACAAGTTCAGGAGCTCTCTTGCTGTGAATTTTCGGAAGCAGACAATATGACCTGGATTGCTAGTGAAGTTAAACAAAGTCTTATTCAAAAGAAATTAAAGTATTACAAACAGCCTTACGCTGTTACACCATTACCTAACACTCAAAATCCTGCATAATGGCAAAAGAAAAATTATATTCAGCACTTTCCTTATTATATGACCTTCACGGTGTAGAGATGGATGAGGATACTTTTGAAACTTTCGCTCTCGCTGCATATAATATGATTGGAAATCACGATTATCGAATATACCGAATAGTGGCGCATCCTGAGAAAGATCCTGAGGGAGGATGGTTTATTTATAAACCCTGTAATATGGATGAAATAGAAGCTATCACACTCAGCTATGAATCTGCCCAAGAGACAAGTGCAGTATCCAATGTAACAGGTAGTTATACTCACGAGATAGAACAATGGATTGAGTTAGGTAAAAGTATGCCTAATCACTTATATATTCCTGGTAAATTCGTCAAATATCGTGAATTAGGAGATAAAATTTATTTTACCGAACCTTTTGATTCGGTTAATGTTTTATATAAAGGTTATTATGCGGATGAAGACGGGCTGCCTTATATAAATGAAAAAGAAAAAAGAGCCATTGTGGCTTATTGTTTATATGCTTACGATCAAAAACAAGGAAGATTAACCAAAGATTAGAGCACTCTTAATATGGCTTAGTTAGAATATCAACTCTGGTAGAAAGCCTGCTCTGAAGCAAGGACTCCTGAAAAGATTTCTCAAAATACAATGAATGAAATTTTAGATGCTATGTCAACCTGGAATGTCCACAATTATGGTTCTTCCTCTACAAAACCGATGCAATGATATGCAAGAAGAAAAAACTTATCGATACTATGCTACCTCTTATGCTATAAAAGCGGATGAACTTTACTGCACTTTCCCTACGCATAAATATATACATTTGCCGACAAGAGATCTTCCTGCTAAATATGATAGACACTGGGAAAATCTTTATGGGAGTATTTTAAGGTACTTTTTCTATCTGATGATTTGTGACGTGATAGAAAATAAAGTTATTTTTAAATTACCTCCAATTACTAAAGCGTGTATTAAAATAGATCCTGTTACCGGAGACGATTTTATTAGGGCACGCCAAAACGGGGCTTTTTAGGATGTTGATTATCTGGCTTCTAATTTTACAGGATATGAAATTAATTTAAACTATAACACTCGTTACGGATCTTGGAAAAAACGAATTTATGTTAGCAGTAAATTTAGAGATAGAATAGTGGAGCTTACTAATAAAGGAGAATCATGGTAAAAAATGTTAGTGATTATGTTGATGATGTTCAAAAGAAATTTCCTTTTTTGACAAAAGTGGAAATAAATAAAATTATAACTTACGGGTTAAAAAAATATGCAACGGCTAATAAAATGCACGCTGATGTCTTATTACAAAATCTTATAGATGAACCTATGACAGCTTTTTGTGGGAGATTGGGGGTTGATGCACTGCAACACTATCGAAGGTTTATTGTAAAAAATAGAATGCGTGAAAGATGCTTGTTTAAATTCAGAAAAGAGAAATGGGATGGTTACTATTATATTGGTTTGACAGACGAATAGTAGAAGAATTTAAAAAAGCGAGGCAAAACCGTTTATTTCAAAAATGTTTATTTAACTAAATTAAGAAAAGAACTATACCACCTTCCTTTTGTGAAACATTTGTGGCGAGTTCCAATGATAGAAGATCTCGGATGGAGATTTTTCAAAGAAGATTTTAAAACAGATAATGCTTGTTATATAGGAGAAAATCAATATGCAAACTACCATCAATGCTTTTTAGGAAGGTTTAATAACAGACATACACCCACTAGCAGCAACGAACCAGTGCCTGACGAACGCTCTTAATGCTACTTTTATTACCAATAATGGTAATGAGTTGATGTTGCAAAACGATATGGGTAACACTAGAATACAAGATAGTGCTACAGGGGCTATTATGCAGCTTTCTCCAGGGTTTGTTCCTGTCGGAATGAAAGAAAAAGGAGGGATTTTATATATCGTTTCTGCTAACAAAGAAGGACAGTCAGAAATAGGAACCATTCCAAGTCCAATCATTACTTGGGATTATGTGCCTATTTCTAAAGAAATTGCAACATCTACTGTTGCTTTAGATACTTCTGTAAGTGATGTGCAAATAATATCAGGAAAAATATATGCTGGAGAAGAGTTTTTAGCTGTTCTAAATCTGGATGTACTAGAAGATGGTAAGTCTGCTTGGAATGAAGATGTAAATTTTTATGAGTGTATCTTACATGACTATGATCCATATGAAAGTATTGAAGAAGGAAACCTTGTAAAAGACCCATAGAAACACCCTTTAATTTCTACTGTTGATAAAAAAGGTATTTATGCAATAAAACTTTATTCCTGTAATGCAACTCAAAACCAGTTACTTCCAACTAATACTGCCCAAGTGTATAATATTATTGAATCTTATAATTTACAACATTCTAATTATTGGTTCATCCCGCAACAACAGTTGGGAAATAATACACTTAATTTAAAGTATACCCGATTAAACGGGGATATGTATAAATACTCAAGTAAATACAATTATGGAACTCTGGGTATTCAGGCTGTTCTAGAAAATGGAGTTAGTGATTTCAGAATTGTTAAAAGAGCGGGAGGAATGGCAGATAGTCAAGGTCCTTCCTATTTACCTTACACGCATGCTTATAAAAATTAGAACGACGAACAGGAGTATTGTACATATTTCTCTTCTTTTAGTTATAAATCTGATTCCAGTGTTCGCGTAGCTAAACTCGATATAAAAATTGTTAATAACACTCTTGATAAAAATGTTAATATATCATATGATCGTAATTACTGGAAAATTGACTGGGACGATGACGGAGATGAATTTTACAGAGTTACGTCCGAACAAGTTAAAAATATAGATTGTTTAGTCTGGGACGAAAAAGATTCACTTAAAAATGTCAAATTTTTTACTGATGGAGACTTCGGATCCTTTCAAACAAGAAGTAGCAATATAATTGCAAATAGTACAAGTTCTTCAGAGGAGTCTCTTCCTGTATTCACCACTTTTAAATATGACGATAATACTTTTTATATTTAGAGAAAAGTATTAACTTAGGACGAATACGTAAAAGGAAATAATACGCACTCTTCTAAAGATGCTGTTAACTACAGGGAAGGTCTATTCTATATAACGTATAATACAAAAGAAGAGTATAATTCTTGGTATACTCTAACAGTTGATTATTATGATTAGATGGATAGATAGTTAGGCACATATACTCTAAAATTTAATCCTTTTTATAATGATTATATTGGAGATGCTGCAGATATGATTGAAGCTGGTAATCAGGAATTATAGAATAATATTGTGAGGTTTACTGCAAAGAGAGATATGCATGCTATCGGGTTTGAAACTACAACAAATCCTCCCGAAGAAAACGGTAGTGTGCACGATGTAAAAGGTAACTTTACCCCTATTAATTTTGACGCTCTTAACAGCCCTAGTGACTCATAGTCCTATCTGAACATTACCGAAATGACAGCTGAGCATTTTGTTGATCAGCCTTATGTATATGTAGACTGGGCATATACCCCTATATGGGAGGTGACGTCGATAGGAAACAGCTCAAGTTGGGGAAGGGATGTGAATGTCGCGTTAACAATGAATAATATTACAAATACTTACCCCAAAAGCGTGCTACGTTCTATCACTATAGATCATGAGTGGAAAAAAGCAGTATAGGTGCGGGATAACTCTTCACAGTCCTACACAGCGGTTAGTAAAGGTGAAGCAAAGGTTTATATTTTAGGTAAGGGAGGCGATGGTAATACTGTTAAGAAGCTAAGCGCTGACAATTAGGTGACACATAAAGATGGCAACAAAGTGTGTGTAAGTGTAGCCTATCTTAATTTGTTTAAGGAGACCTCTTCAATAAGTATATTTAAGTTTCCTACAGAAATTGATTCTCTGAAAAGTATGCCATTTGAACTCAAATTAAATATGTCAGGCTGGGAGGAAGGCAAGAACCCAGCCAACTATGGATTTGGAAATAACTAGGCTAACAAGCAATATAAAATAAATGGGGTTGAACTTTCTAAAGGAAACTCTTTCTACATACATTTAGGTTTTAAAGAAAACCAATATCTACTCAGATATCAATGTAACATATCAAGTAAGATTATTACTCATTTTGATCATTATTATACTTATACTGATCGAGACACGGGGGAGGAAGTTAAGATTTTAGGAAATGTGTTTAATAAAATGCCTATAAAAACAAATTTAGTATGTGATAATAGCGGTATTCCAGAGAACCTCATGCCTATTAGTAAAGATGCTAAATGGTTTTCATCAGAGGTTTTTCATTAGGAAAAGTACGAAGGTGATACTGCTCCTGCGAGTCATTCGATTCCGGTAAATATGTATGGAATAGAGGGTTTGTCAATAGACGGGTATCGATATTATGACTCATTAATAGACTCTGTTACTTTAACCCCAGGTCTTTATGTAATTAATTGTTATTTGTATTATATTAAAAAGAATCCCTACAAGAAAGGTGGTCCTCCAATGAGTTTCACTATCACATTTACTCGCTCGGATGGAAATGAGTTCAGTAGGAACGTATATGACAGTAATCCTCATGTATTTTATCTGGATAACTCTTATACGGTTAGTGTGAAAAAGGATGATATCACCAGTGCAATTTTTGGTGTTTTGGACTTTGGGGTTTATCGGGTTGATACTGCCAATAATCCAGATATTGATATTGCAAGATTTAGTAAAGGCTGGTGGCAAAAATTATCTGATTTCAACAAAGAATATCTAAATGATTCACAAGGCTATAAAAAAATGATAGTAATGCCGTTGTCTGAAACTTATCAGGAAAAGGACAAGCAGGTATATGATGTCATATTTGATTATATCTATTGTCCAAAGCACGCCTATCA
>ERZ808252.616-NODE-616-length-32734-cov-3.828116_pt1 | contig 32734 bp, 26 predicted proteins | sample MGYA00521242_ERZ808252 | MGnify/ENA primary metagenome ERZ808252 (study PRJEB31516, sample SAMN03275581) | gut metagenome | biome: mammalia-associated habitat; material: feces | host: Papio cynocephalus | place: Kenya | collected 2012-08-07 ...
TGCCGTCTGCTTTATCACGGACAGACGCGGCAATTCGTTTTCGGGACAGTTTCCGCAAAGCAAGGAATACCGCGTGTTTGCGGGGGCTTATGCGAATTTAAGCAAAATCCGCAAAATCAAAGCGTTAATGCTGATGGCGTTCGGCATTTTGCAATGTTTGTTCATCCTGCGCAAAGTCAACCCCAAAGCCGTCGTCGGCTTCGGCGGATACGCCTCTTTTCCCGCCGCGTTCGCCGCGGGAATTTTGGGAATCCCCCTTGTCCTGCATGAACAAAACAGCGTGCTGGGCGGGGCAAACCGGGTTTTGGCGAAACGGGCAAGCTTGATAGCCACGACCTTTCCGAACGTCGCGAAAATCCCCGCCAAGCTGAAAACGGCCTATACGGGCGTTCCCGTCCGCCCCGCGATTCTGGCGTTGGGAAACGTGCCGTACCAAGCCCCCGCCGACACGTTCGATTTGCTGATTTTCGGCGGATCGCAAGGCGCGCATATTTTAAGCGAAGTGATTCCCGAGGCCTTGAAAGCCCTGCCCGTTTCCGTCAAATACCGCTTGACCGTCGCCCAGCAGGCGCGTCCCGCTGATTTGCCCGCTTTGGAACAGGCGTATGCCGACAGCGGATTGAAAGTCGAACACGCCCCGTTTTTTTCGGATATGGATAAACGCTTGGCGAAAGCAAGCCTTGTCATCTGCCGCGCGGGCGCGTCCACCATCGCCGAACTGACCGCCGCGGGACGCCCCGCCCTCATCGTTCCGATTTTGCGTTCCCCCGACGCGCACCAGCTGCATAACGCCGAGTTTATGAGCAAAAACAACGCCGCTTTTTTAATCGAAGAACCCGATTTCACCCCAGAAAACCTGACGGCGTTAATTACGGAATTGTTTAACGACGCAAAAAAGCTTATAACTGTAGCCGACAATGCAAAACTTTTGGCTAAGCCCGACGCGGCGACGCTGTTGGCCGACGCCGTTATCGAAACAGGAAACGCAAAACAATGACGAACTTGCCCTTTTCATTCGGAACGCTTCACTTTGTAGGCATCGGCGGCAGCGGGATGAGCTGCATCGCCGAACTGATGCACAACCTCGGTTACGATGTGCAAGGGTCTGACATCGCCGAATCAGCCAACGTTAAACGGCTGCGCGACATGGGCATCAAGATTTTCATCGGGCACAAACCCGAAAACGTCCAAAACGCGGGCGTCGTCGTCGTGTCGTCCGCCATTCACGGGGACAATCCCGAAATCGCCGAAGCGCGCAAGCATCGCATCCCCGTTGTGCGCCGCGCGGAAATGCTGGCGGAACTGATGCGCCTGAAATGGTCGGTCGCGGTCGGCGGAACGCACGGCAAAACAACGACAACCTCGATGATTGGCGCGGTTTTACAAGCGGCGGGGCTTGATCCCACGGTCGCAAACGGCGGCATCATCAATTCCTACGGCACAAACGCGCATTTGGGCGACGGCAAATGGCTGGTCGCCGAAGCCGACGAATCGGACGGCAGCTTTATCAAACTGCCCGCCACCGCCGTCGTCGTTACGAATATGGATCCCGAACATCTGAACTACTACGGCACTTACGACAAAATGAAAGACGCGTATTTAAGCTTTGTTCAGAACATTCCGTTTTACGGATTCGCGTGCCTGTGCGTCGACCACCCCGAAGTTCAAAAACTTATCGGACGCGTGTCCGACCGCCATATCATCACTTACGGCTTGACCCCGCTGGCGGAAGTCAGCGGCCAAATCCAAAGCGCGGAACCGGGGATGATTACCTTTGACGCCGTCATTGCACCCGAAGTGTCGCCGACGGGACGGGAGTACCGAATCGAGGGTTTGAAACTGCCCGTTTACGGTCGCCACAACGTCCAAAACGCTTTGGCGGCGATTGCGGTCGGGCTGCAGCTGGGCGTGAAAGAGGATGCAATCCGCACCGCTTTGGCGAATTTTGAGGGCGTGCAAAGACGCTTTACCAAACGCGGCGAAGTCAACGGCATTACGATTATCGACGATTACGGTCATCATCCGATTGAAATCGCTTCGACACTGAAAGCCGCGCGCGACGTCGCGAAAAAGAAAGTCATTGCCGTTTGGCAGCCGCACCGCTACACCCGCGTCGCCGATTTGTTTGAACAATTCTGCACCGCGTTCAACGATGCGGATTGCGTGATTGTCGCCGACATTTACGCGGCGGGCGAAGACGAAATTCCGTCCGCCAACAAGCACGCTTTGGTCGAAGGGTTGCGCGCGCACGGTCACCGCAACGTCATTGAACTGGACAAACGCGAAGATTTGGCGGGCATCATCGCTGAACAGGCGGGCAAGGACGACATCGTCATTTGCTTGGGCGCTGGCAGCATTTCCGCGTGGGCAAAAGCTCTGCCCGCCGAATTGGAAGCTTTGTTTGCGGCGAAAGGATAAGCTATGTTTTCGTGGTTTCGTCACCTGTTTTCAAAATCCCCGTCGTTAAAGGACTTGATGCCCCCCGTTCGCGGACGCGTTACGGAAAACGCGCCGCTGGCTCAGCTGACCTGGCTTGGCGTCGGCGGTCCCGCCGAAGTGTTGTTTGAACCCGCGGACAAAGACGACTTGGCATTCTTTTTGAAAGCCAAAGTCAACACGCCCGTTACGGTCATCGGCGGCGGCTCGAATCTGCTGATTCGCGACGGCGGCATCCCCGGCGTCGTCATCCGTCTGACATCGGGATTTAAAAAGATTCGCGTCGACGGCGACAAAATCATCTGCGACGCGGCGGTCAAAAATACGGAAATCGCAAAAACGGCGCTGGAAGCGGGACTGTCAGGATTTGAATTCATGGTCGGCATCCCCGGCACAATCGGCGGCGCGGTGCGCATGAACGCCGGCGCGCACGGCGGATGCGTCGCGGACAGACTGGTCGAACTGAACGGATTGGAACAATCGGGGGCGGAAATCAGCTTGACGCGTGAAGAAATCCCGTTCGGATACCGCGAAAACGCCCTGCCATCGGGCTGGATTTTCACGGATGTCGTTTTAAAAGGCATCCCCGATACCAAAGAATCCATCGCCGCCCGTATGGAGGAATACAAAAAACTGCGCAAACAAAACCAGCCGACGGGCGTCCGCACGGCGGGATCGATGTTCAAAAATCCCGTGGGACTGAAAGCGTGGCAGCTGATTGAAAAAGCGGGATGCCGCGGCTTGCGCGTCGGCGACGCGATTGTGTCGGAAAAGCACGCAAATTTCTTTGTCAATTTGGGCAAAGCGACGGCGCGCGACTTTGAAACGCTGGCGGAAACGGTTCAAAAACGCGTTTGGGAAACCAGCGAAATCAATTTGGAATGGGAAGTCCGCCGCGTCGGCGTGAAACCCAAAGCTTTCAGCACGTTTGGAGGAAAATGATGACCAAAAAAATCGGTGTGTTGATGGGCGGCATGTCGTCGGAACGCGAAGTTTCGCTGAACAGCGGCGCAAATGTCGCAGATGCTTTGAAACAAGCGGGGTACGACGTTTTCACGATTGATTTGACGACGGACATTCCCGCTTTCATCGCAACAATCCAACGCGAAAAGCCCGACGTCCTGTTTAACGCTTTGCACGGCAAATACGGCGAAGACGGCTGCATCCAAGGACTGCTCGATTTGATGCAAATCCCCTACACCCATTCGGGGCGGCTGGCGTCGGCTTTGGCGATGAACAAAGCGGCGGCACGCGGCGTTTATCAACAGGCGGGCATTCCCGTCGCCAAAGGGCGCGTTGTGAAAAAAGCCGACATTCTGGCGGGCGACGTTCTGCCCCGTCCCTATGTGCTGAAACCCGTCAGCGACGGCTCTTCGGTCGGCGTGTACATCTTTGAAAAAGATGAATCGAACTTCACCGCCGAAACCTACCCCTACCCCGACGATGCGGATATTTTGGCGGAAGAATACATCGCGGGACGCGAAATGACCGTCGCGGTTTTGGACGGCAAGCCTTTGGGCGTTCTGGAAATCGTACCGAACGACGACTTTTACGACTATCACGCCAAATACACCGACGGCGGAGCGCGGCATATCGTTCCCGCCCCCATGCCTGCCGCCGATTACGAAACCATGATGGCTCTGGCGGCAAAAGCGCACGACGCTTTGGGCTGCCGCGGGGTGTCCCGTTCCGATTTCCGCTATGACGACACGAACAAAGCCAAACCCGCGCGCATCGTGATTTTGGAAACGAACACTCAGCCGGGAATGACAAGCCTGTCTTTGGTGCCGGATATTGCGCGTTATGCGGGCTATACTTACCCCGAACTGGTTTCCCTGTTGGTGGAGAACGCCCGATGCGGGGATTAAGTTTCCGTTTTTCCGCTAAAATCCGCCCGTTTTTATGGGCGTTCGCCCTGCTTGCCGCGGCAAGCGGCTGCGTCGCGTTCACCTACACGGCTTATTATGCGGAAAAAAAGGAAATGCTGTCTTATTTGCTGCAGCAGGCGGCAATGACTGCGGATTTGCGGCTGAACGAAATTTTCGTGCGCGGGCGCGACCGCACACCGCAAAAAGCGTTAATGGAAATCTTGAAAGCCGAACGCGGCATGCCGCTGACCGCCATAGACATTGTCAAAGCGCGCGAGGAAATGCAGCGCCTGCCGTGGGTCAAAACGGTTGAAATCGAACGGCGGCTGCCGCATTTTCTGCTGATTAACCTGACCGAACGCACGCCGATTGCCGTCTGGCAAAACCAAGGCGTTTACAAACCGATTGATTCGGACGGGCAAATCATTGAAACAACCGTGCGCAAACTGAACGGCCTTCCGTTGATTTTAGGGGTTGAAGCCCCCGAAAAAACGCCTGAATTGCTCGCTTTTCTGGCTCAAGAACCCGAATTGCTGCGCCGCGTCAAAGCGGGCATCCGCATCGGGAAACGCCGTTGGAACGTCATTTTGGATGATTTGGACAACGGCATCACCGTCCGCCTGCCCGAAAGCGATCCCGCGTCCGAATGGGGACGGCTGGCGCGCTTGAATAAAACACAAGGACTGCTGGACAGGGAAATTTCAATGGTCGACTTGCGCCAGCCGGACAAGCTTATCGTTCATTTGAAAGAATACAAAAAAAGCAAAAAGAAAACCGTTCCGAAGCCCGATTTGGCTTTGGAGGAATCGCTTTAAAGGATGACTTCATGCCCCGCGTTTTGAACAAGAACGGATTGATTGCCGTATTGGATGTCGGCACATCCAAGACCTGCTGTATTCTGGCGCGGCCGTTGGAAGACGAAAAAATCGACCTTGTCAGCATCGGTTTTCATCAAAGCCGCGGCATCGACAAAGCGGGCATAGCCGACTTGCCCGCCGCGGTGTCATCCGTTATGCACGCGGTTGCGGCCGCCGAAAAAGAAACGGGCGAACGCATTGAAACCGTCGTGGCAACGGCGTGCGCAAAGCAAATTTCATCGTTTCTGGTCAACGAAACGGTGGACTTGGACGGCAAAGAAGCGACTCAGCCCGACGTCAACCGCTTGATTGCCAAAGCGCAAAACAAAATTCCCGAAAAAAATGACGAAATTTTGCATTGCATCCCGATTGACTACGGAGTGGACGATCGTCACGGCTTGTCCAATCCGATAGGATTGACAGGGGATAAACTGTCATTAATTCTGCACACGGTCATGACGCCGCTGTATCCGATGCGCGACATGGATTCCATGCTGGAACAAAGCCATTTGAACTGTGCGAAAAAAGTCGCCTCTCCCTATGCGGCGGGATTGGCTTGTCTGACACGGGAAGAAGCCGAACAAGGTTCCGTCGTTATCGACCTTGGCGCGGGATCGACGGGAATCGGCTATTTTTACGGCAAACAGTTCACCTTTTGCGACAGAATCCCGCTGGGCGCGAACGCCATCACCAAAAATCTGGCTCAATCGTTCAAAATGGCGTGGGACGACGCGGAGCGCATCAAAACGCTGAACGGTTCGACCATGCCGTCGTCCTCTTACGATCAAGAGGAAATCGAAATCCCCCTCATTGGCGAAAAAGAACGCACCAATCTGGTTCGCGTTTCAAAATCGGCCGTCACCGCCGTCATAGAACCTGTTGTGTCCGATATTTTTCAAGCCGTCCGCTCCAAATTGGAAGAACAGGGCTTTTACGATTACTGTCTAAACGCCGTTTTGGTCGGCGGCGGCGCCCAAATGCACGGAATATGTGAAAAAGCGCGCGCCGTTTTGGGATTGAACACGCGTCTGGGAAAACCGCTGCACATTCCCTTGCGTCAAACGATCGTCCCTGAACACATGTTCCCCATGGCGATGGGATGCTTCGGCCTGTTGCGCTATACATCGCGGTATTTGCTGAGTTCGTCGTTCGCGCGGGACGACATCGGCAAACCGAAAAATAAATTCGTTCGCTTTTTTCATTGGTTTTTAGATAATTGTTAAAGACTTTTCGGATACAATCGGTTCAGAATTGTATCGATAAAGCCCTTAAAAGCGCAAAAATCCGCCGATTCGGGGTTATCTTATTAAACGGAGAAGTCCATGAGCTTAGACATCAGCGTCCCTGAACAACAGCCCGTCGTCCTTTTAACCCCGAAAATCACCGTCGTCGGTGTCGGCGGCGCGGGCGGAAACGCGATTAACAATATGATTCAGTCCAATTTGGAAGGCGTCGACTTTGTTGTCGCGAACACGGACGCGCAAGCGCTGAAAGCTTCCTTGGCCGAAACGAAAATCCAACTGGGCATCCAAACCACCAAAGGGCAAGGCGCCGGCGCGCGTCCCGAAGTCGGCAAAGAATCCGCCGAGGAAGCCGCTTCCGAAATTTCGGACGTTCTGGACGGCGCGAACATGGTCTTTATCACCGCGGGCATGGGCGGCGGCACGGGAACGGGGGCGGCGCCCGTCATTGCGAAAATGGCGCGCGAACGCGACATCTTGACCGTCGGCGTCGTTACAAAGCCTTTTACGTTTGAAGGCCGTCACCGCATGGCGATTGCCGAACGCGGCATTGAAGAAATGGCGCAATACGTCGATACGCTGATTGTCATCCCGAACCAAAACCTGTTTTTGGTCGCCGATGAAAAAATGACTTTTGCCGAAGCGTTCAAGCGCGCCGACCAGGTGTTGCAAGGCGGCGTTCGCAGCATCACCGATTTGATTATCACGCCGGGGATTATTAATCTGGACTTTTCGGACGTGCGCACGGTTATGGCGGAAATGGGGCGCGCCATGATGGGAATGGGAACGGCTTCGGGCGAAGGCCGCGCTTTGGCGGCGGCTGAAGAAGCCATTGCCAATCCGCTGCTTGACGACGCGTCAATGACGGGGGCGAAAGGCATCTTGATTAACATCGCGGGCGGCAACGACTTGACGCTGTACGAAGTCGACGAAGCCGCCAACCGCATCCGCCGCGAAGTCGACCCCGAAGCCAACATCATCTTCGGCGCATCGTACGACGAATCATTGGAAGGTTCGATTCGCGTGTCTGTCGTCGCAACGGGCATCACCCGTTCGCAGGAAGCGGGCAATCCGTTCCAAAGCAATTCCGCCCTTTTCGGCGCGTCGGCCGCGAAACCCGCGGCAACGCCCGCCTTTACGGCTCCCTCGTTCACAAAACCGGAACCCGCCGTTCAGCAGCATGTTGAACCTGTGGAAGAAAACGAACCCGAACCGGAACAAGAGGACATTTCCGTCCTTGAAGACGAAATTCCCGCTTTGCCGGCTCAGCATGCCGCCGCGCCGTCCGCTTTGAAAGAAGCGCCGTCGTTTGTTCCCAAATCGGGCAGTTCCGCTTTGCCCGCCATGCCGTCGCCGAATGAATTGTTCGGCATTTCGGGTGAACAGCGGCACGCACCGGTTTTCGAGCCGCTGACGGCGAAACCCGCCGCGCAAAACCGCTTTCCGTCTTTTATGAGCGAATCCCAGCCGGCTCCCCGCCCGCAGGAAGATTTGTTTACGGCTCCCGCGCCTCAGCCCGCGCCGCCGGTTGTTCCCGCGCCCGTTAAACCCGTCGAAAAGGAAAAACCGCGTCCTTCATTGTTCCAGTTCGTTACGCGGCGCAACCAGCCCGCTCCCGACACCGCCGATAAAACGGCCGAGGAAGAAAGCGATTTGCCCGCCTTTTTACGGCATTGACATTGACTTTTGTCGTCAGCCGCAAGCTTTAAAGCCTGCGGCTGTTTTTTTATCTTCATCTTCTTGAAAAATTTAACAAAAAGTAAATGTAACAAACTGTAACAAAGCTTGATTTGAAATCACGTCCGTTCATTGTTAAACCTTATGATAGAAGTTTAACCCGTACAAAGGGGGGACAGGAAAATGAACATGGAAAAATATCAACAAAAAACAATCAAGCACGAAATTTCTTGCGTCGGTGTCGGTCTGCACACGGGCAACAAGATTTCAATGGTCTTGAAACCTGCCGAAATCAATACGGGCATTGTTTTCCACCGTACGGACGTTGCCGGCCGGAACGCTTACATTCCCGCGCGGCACGAAAATGTCGTCGACACCAGAATGTGCACCTGCATCGGGAACAAGGACGGCGTCAAAATCGCGACAATCGAACATTTGATGGCCGCCATTCACGCTCTGGGCATCACCAACATGGCAATCGACATCAACGGTCCCGAAACCCCCGTTATGGACGGCAGTGCGGCTCCGTTCGTCTTCCTGTTGGAATGTGCCGGAATCAAAGTGCAGAAGGCCGCTTTGAAAGCCGTCAAAGTCTTAAAATCCGTTTCATACAAAGACGGCGACAAGGAAGTCACCCTTTCCCCCGCGGATGAAGGGCTGTCCATGCACTTCGCCATTGATTTCCCCGCCGCGATTATCGGGCATCAGGAAACGGATTTGAATTTGACCGCCGCAAACTTTAAAAATATGTTCTGCCGCGCCCGCACGTTCGGCTTTTTGAAAGACATCGAAATGTTGCGTTCCATCGGTTTGGCGCGCGGCGGTTCGCTGGACAACGCCATTCTGGTCAATGACAATACGATTATGAACAAAGATGGACTGCGCTACACGGATGAATTCGTCCGCCATAAAATGTTGGATGCCGTCGGCGATTTGTACATGACGGGCATGCCGTTGATTGCGCGCTTTACAGGCAACCGTTCGGGACACACGGATACGAACGCTTTGCTGACAGCCTTGCTGGCCGACGAAAGCAATTACGAAATCGTTGATTTGCCGTCCTATATGGCGGAATTGGAAGAAAAACAGGCCGCCGAACAGTCTGATGAAGACGCCGCGTTCATGTGCGCTTGATATTTTGGTTTGTTCAATCAAAGAAACACCTCTTTTTAAGGGGTGTTTTTTTTGCCGTGTTATACTTTAATAATGAATAAGGTCAATCAACGGATAACCCTATGAAAAAGCTTTTATTTTTGACAGCAATGGCGTTTATTTAAACGTTTCGACTGCTGACGCTTATTCCCCTCAGATTTTAGATGACTCCGCAACATTCACGGTCGCGCGGGCGATGAAACTGGGGGACGGAGGTGACGATTACGGCACGGCTCCCACCGTCAGCGCCACCAAAAGAACAGATTTGAAAAAGGTGGAGTGCACGTCAAATTCGAACTGTCCCGATGATAAAAAATGCCTTAGCGGCAAATGCGTCTCCGCTTGTTCCCAACGGATTGGGAGGCCGTTATTGCAAGGAAACGACCTGCGCGGCAGGCAATTCGTTCAGCACGTCGGCATGCGGCTGCGTTCCCTGCACGGACAACGCGTCGTGCCAGTGTCCCTGCCCGGACGGGAAAGCACCCGACGGCAAGGGCGGACCGTCTTCCCCCGGAAAATATCGTGCGGGCAGCAGAGTCTGTTTCCTTGGCAACTCTTTTGCCAAGAACGCTTGGAGTGCTTCCGGCGGATGCTGCAGCCATGTTTCTTGCACAACCGTTGCAACAGGCCACTATTGCCAAGTCAGCAGTGATGGCATCCTGGTCGGCGGAAGCTGTCCTCTGGAATGATTTTGCCCACGATTTAAAATCAATAGGGGCGGGTCTGCTGACCCTCCTCTTTTTTTATTTTGTTCCCCTACCCCCCCCCCCCCCTCCCGCTCGGCGCGGAGTTTTCCGAATACAAAAAAAGCAGGCACCGAGGGGACAGTGCCTGCTTTGATATGAAGGAATCTGAGGGGTTAAACGATTCCTTCATAAGCCTTCAAGTAGATTTCCTTGATTTCCTTGAACAAAGGATAACGAGGGTTGGCGCCCGTGCATTGATCGTCAAACGCCATTTCTACCAATTCATCCAACTTGGCGTTGAAGTCTTCCTCTTTAATACCGTATTCGCGGATGGACAGAGGAATGTTGACTTCTTTCTTCAAGTTCGTCAACGCCTGCAACAGCAATTCCAACTTTTCGTCGTCGTTTTTGCCGCCCAGTTTCAGAGCGTTGGCAATCTGACCGTATTTTTCTTTCGCATTCGGGTATTTGTACTGGGCGAAAGCAGCCTGTTTGACAGGGCGGTCGCTTGCGTTGAAGCGAATGACCTGGCACAGCAGCAACGCGTTCGCGATACCGTGCGGAATGTTGAACGCGGCGCCCAGTTTGTGCGCCATCGAGTGGCACAATCCCAAGAACGCGTTAGCAAAAGCCATACCGGCCAGCGTGGACGCGTAATGCATCTTTTCGCGGGCGATCGGGTCGTTTTTGCCGTTTTTGTAGGAACGCGGCAGGTATTTGTAAACCTTTTTCGCGGCTTCCAAAGCGTTCGAGTTTGTGAAGTTCGTCGCCATAATGGAAACGTAAGCTTCAATCGCGTGAACAATCGCGTCATAACCCGAAGCGGCGCACAGTCCCGGCGGCATCGTGTCAACCAGATTCGCGTCGACAATCGCCATGGACGGGGTCAGCGCATAGTCAGCCAACGGATATTTGATGTGGGTTTTGTCGTCGGTAATAACCGCGAACGGCGTTACTTCGGAACCCGTACCCGATGTCGTCGGAATGGCGACCATGGACGCTTTCGCACCCAAAGCGGGCAAATCGCAAATTCTCTTGCGGATGTCCATAAAGCGCATCGCGACGTCTTCGAATTTGATTTCGGGCTGTTCATACATCAGCCACATGACTTTGCACGCGTCAATCGGCGAACCGCCGCCCAGCGCGATAAAGCAATCGGGTTCGTACGTTTTGACCATCATCATCGCGTCATTAATCGTCGACAGCGTGGGATCGGGCTTCACGTCAAAGAAGATTTGGTAATCCGTTCCGATTTCGTCCAAAACGTTGGTGATGTTGTTCACGGCGCCCGAATTGAACAGGAAGCGGTCGGTTACGATGAAAGCGCGCTTTTTGCCTTTCAATTCGCGCAAAGCGTAGTCCATCGACCCGCGTTTGAAATAAATCTTGGGCGGTACTTTATACCACAACATATTTTCTCTCCTTTCGGCGACGGTTTTGATGTTCAACAGGTGCTTCGGACCAACGTTTTCGCTGGTGGCGTTGCCGCCCCACGAACCGCAGCCGATGGTCAAAGTCGGGTTCAGTTTGAAGTTGAACAAATCGCCGATGGCGCCCTGCGCCGCGGGGGAGTTAATCAAAATGCGGCCGGTATGAATCTTGTTGCCGAAAGCGTTGATGCGGTCGGTCTTTCTTTCGTCCGTGTACAGAACGGAAGTATGACCCGCGCCGCCGTGGTCGACCAGCGTATAAGCTTTGTCCATCGCGTCTTCGAAATCTTTGGCGCGATACAGAGCCAAAACGGGCGACAGTTTTTCATGCGCGAACGGTTCGGCGGTCGTCGTGTCTTCGACTTCGCCAATCAGAACTTTCGTTTCTTCGGGAACTTCGACGCCTGCCATTTCCGCAATCTTGTAAGCGGGCTGACCGACAATCGCGGGGTTCACACCGCGCGGGGTCAACAGAATGGCAGCAACTTTTTCGCGTTCCTGTTCGTTCAGGATGTAAGCGCCGCGATATTCAAATTCCTTGCGGACGGCTTCGTAAACTTCATCAACCGCGATAACGGACTGTTCGGACGCGCAAATCATGCCGTTGTCGAACGTTTTGCTGAGCAGAATCGAGGAAACAGCCATTTGAATGTCGGCGGTTTCGTCAATGACCGCGGGCGTGTTGCCGGGGCCGACACCCAAAGCGGGTTTGCCCGAAGAGTAAGCGGCTTTGACCATGCCGGGGCCGCCTGTCGCCAGAATGATGTCGACCTTGGGGTGTTTCATCAGCATGTCGGACAATTCGATTGTCGGTTCGTCAATCCAGCCGACGATTCCTTCCGGAGCGCCTGCTTTGACCGCGGCTTCCAAGCACAGCTTGGCGGCGGCAATGGTGCTTTTCTTGGCGCGGGGATGCGGCGAAAAGACAATGGCGTTGCGCGTTTTCAGCGCAATCAGAGTTTTGAAAATGGCTGTGGAAGTCGGGTTCGTCGTCGGAACGATGCCTGCGATAACGCCGATGGGTTCGGCGATTTTTTTGATGCCGCCGGCTTTGTCTTCTTCGATAACGCCGCAGGTTTTCATATTTCTGTATTTGTTATAGATGTATTCGGACGCAAAGTGGTTTTTAATCACCTTGTCTTCCATAACGCCCATACCCGTTTCTTCGGCAGCCATCTGCGCCAAAGGAATACGGGCTTTGTTAGCCGCCAACGCGACTTCACGGAAAATCTTATCCACCTGTTCCTGCGTGTACGAAGCGTATTTCGCCTGCGCTTCGTGCGCTTTGGTAATGACGGCCTCAAGATCCTCTGCGGTTCTGACTTCGTTTTCCATTGTTCCCTCTGATAGTAAACTGTTTGGGTTAATCGTGATTTATTTCACAGTTTTCTATATAATCGAATCGCCGCTAAAAATCAAGCACTTTCTAAAAAGCCGCCGAAAAATCTTTCGGGCTGGATTTTCTTTAAAAAGCCTTTTATGATAGAGCCAAACAAATTCAAGGAATTACGCTATGAATCAGCCCCTTTCCGAAAAAGTGTACGCCCGTCTGGCGCAATATCACAGCCTGCTGATTGAATATATCGAGGACAAAATCCCCACCATTTCCAGCCCGCAAATCGCAACGCGTCTGGGCGTGGACGATTCGCAGGTGCGCAAGGATTTCAAGCTGTTGAACAACGAAGGCCGCGGCCGCGTCGGTTATGACGTGCAGGCGCTCAAAGAATCCATCGAAGACACGCTCGGCTTTCAAAAAGTCAAAAACGCGTTCATCGTCGGCGCGGGGCATTTGGGCATGGCTCTGGCGAACTATTCCGCGTTCAGCGATTACGGGCTGAACATTTTGGCATTGTTCGACAGCGCGCCCGAAAAGGTCGGCACGGCGGTCAACGGCAAACCGATTTATCCCGTGTCCCGTTTGTCCGAGCTGGCGCGCGAATCCCAAGCCGACATCGCCATTTTGACCGTGCCGCGCGCGTTCGCGCAGAAAGTCGCCGACGATTTGGTCAAAGCCGACTTTAAATATATCTGGAACTTTACGCCCGCGATTTTAAAAGTCCCCGACGGCATCAAAGTCCGCAACGAAAACCTTGTCGCGGGATTTTTGCAGTTCGCGAATCAAGACTGACTTTATTTTTCAAACAAAGCCGCCAATTCCAAGTGCGGGGTAAAGACGAACTGGTCGACGGGACGCAGGCGTTTCAACGCATAGCCGCCGTTTGTCAGAATCCCGGCATCGCGCGCAAAACTGACGGGATTGCACGACACGGCGACGACTTTGGGAATCCCCGCGGCAACGATTTGTTCGACTTGCGCTTTCGCCCCCGCGCGCGGCGGGTCGAACACGACACAGTCGAACCCCTCCAGTTCATCGGGATAGAGCGGCGTTTTGAACAAATCGCGCTCCTGCACTTCCACTCTGCCCTGCGACGCCAGCCGCAAAGCCTCCAAAGCGAACGGCGCGTTGTCCGCTCCTTTCAAAATCCGCTTTTTCTGAAGCAAAGGCAAAGTGAACGTTCCCGCCCCGCAAAACAAATCATAAACTTTCTTGGCTTTGCCGACGTATTCGACGACGGCGGCGGTCAAAGCGTCCTGCCCCGCTTGTGACGGCTGCAAAAACACGCCCGCCGGCGGTTTCAGCGTAAAATCGCCGACTTTCAGTTCGGGCGCGTGGAGCATAATCAACGGTTCGGCGTCCTGCCGTTCCGACGTGCGCCACGACACGCGCGCGGCTCCGTTTTCCGTCGCGAAGTCCGCCAAGGCCTTGCGCCACGCCGCATCGGGTTCAAACGGCAAAGTCAGCAGCACGTCCGCGCCCGTATCCGTCCACAGCAAAGACACGTCGCCCGTTCCGCGCTTTTTGGGATACGGCAGTTTTTTATCCGTTATCGCGGCGCGCAAAGACTTTATCAGCCGTTCCAGTTCGGGAATCAAAACAGCGCAGGAATCGATGCTCAAAACCCTGTCGCTTTGCTTTTGGTTCAAGCCCATGCCGCGAAACAGTCCGTTCCAAGCTACGGCGAACGTCACGCGCCGTCTGGTTTTCGGAGCAGCAAACACGGGGTCGTCGAATTCGGGCAATTCCAATCCAGCCAACGCTTCGCGCAAATACCGCATTTTGAAAGCCCTGTACGCGTCCGCGTTCAGCTGCTGCAAAGCGCAGCCGCCGCAATCCGCCGCATGAGGGCAAAGCGGAGCGGCGCGGTCGGCACTCGGTTCGACCACTTGAACGACTTCCGCGCGGTTGTCCGAAACCATACGGTATTCCACCGTATCGCCCGCCGCCGTGTTTGCGATAAAAACTTTCTTCCCGTCGACCGAAATCAGCCCGTCGCCTTGGCGCGCCAAATCGAAAACTTTTGCCGTATTCATTTTTTTCCTGTTTTTAATAAAGACTTTTCGCTACACTATATTCAATTTTTATTGGAGAATCCAATGCTGAAAATTTTAATTGCGGACGATCACGAACTTTTTTTGGACGGCTTGCGCATGGTTTTGTCCGATTTGGACGGCGAAATCAGCGTCGACACCGCGTCAAACCACCGTGAATTGCAGCAAAAAGCCGACGGCAAAACCGCTTACGATTTGATTTTGACGGATTTGGCGATGCCCGGAATGCCGTGGCACGAATCCCTGCGCCTGCTCAAAGAGCACAATCCCGACACTCCGATTGTCGTTCTGTCCGCCGTAACCGAACCCGAAAACGTGCTGCAAGCCGTCGACATCGGCGCATCGGGCTTTATTCCGAAAACATCATCCAACAAAATCATTCTCAGCGCGCTGCATTTGATTTTGGCCGGGGGGCTTTACCTGCCGTCAGAACTGCTGAATCTGCAAAACAAGCCCGAAGATTCCGCCGTCAAAGGTCCCTTGACCCCGCGGCAACTGGACGTTTTGCGGCTGATGGGGCAAGGCAAGCCGAATAAAATCATCGCCCGCGAACTGGATTTGTCCGAGGGTACCGTCAAACTGCACGTCACCGCGATTTTAAAGGCTTTGAACGTCATCAACCGCACGGGCGCGGTGATTGCGGGCAGAAATTTGGGATTGATAGACTGATGACCAACGAAAAACCGGAAATCAAAATTACGTCGCCGAAACCCGTTCCGCCGCCGCGCGTGTCCTTTGTTGTCGAGGAAGACATCGATTCCTCGGAAAAACCGCTGCCCGCTTACTTGGAATCGGTTTACCGCAGACGTTATTTTTCGCCGCGAATCATCCGTTTTTTCAGCAACGGCTTTATGTCCGCCGTATCGAATTGTTTCATGCAGCGGCGTTTGATTCGTTATGTAACGGACGAGCTCTATGCGGGATTGAACGTTTTGCAATTCGGAATAGCGGACGGCAATCTGCAGCATGCCATCGCCGAAAAAATGAACGGTCAAGGCGTTTATCACATTGAAGACGTTTCCAAACCTCAAATCAACGCTTTGCTGCCGTCCGTTTCACCATGGCTGAACGTGCGGCTGAACGTTCGCGACTTTTCAATCCCGACGGATAAAAAATATGACGTCGCCGTTTTGTTTTTCACGCTTCACGAACTGCCCGACGCGCATAAGGAAGTCGTTTTAAAGCGGGCTTTTGACGTTTTGGCGCCCCATGGAAAAATCGTCGTCGTCGATTACGCCATGCCGTGCGCGTACCACCCGCTGAAACACCCCGTCCGCCTGTTCAACCGTTTGTTTGAACCGTTCGCGGAATCGCTTTGGTACAAGGACATCCAAAGCTTCGCCCCCGCGAATTTGCGGGAATCCAAAGGCATCATCTGGGCGAAATCGACGACGTTCGGCGGACTGTATCAATGCGTCATTGCGCAGAAGCGTTAAGCGGAACCCCCAACGCTTGCGCCATTTGAACGGGAATGTCGCTGAACACGCCCGACGCACCCTGCGCCAGCAAAGATTTCGCCAGATCGAAATCGTTGACGGTATAAACCAGCAGCTTGTATCCCGCGTCCAGAATTTCCTTGATTAACGGCGGATTCAGCAAATCCGCGTCATAGTTGATTGAATAAGCATTGACCTTTTTCGCGGCGGGACGCCAGTCGCCCGAAATGTCTTCCACCAGAACGCCGCGGCGGATGTGCGGGGCAAGGGCTTGCGTTTCCTCCAAAGCGTCCCAAGTGAAGCTGGAAAAATACAGCCTGTCGGGATTGTCGAATCCTTTTTCCTTGACGACATCCCAAACCTTGCGCGCCGTTTCGCGCCCCAATTCGGGACGCGACGGTTTGATTTCCACGTTGACGCAAGCACCGTATTCGTTCAAAACGTCCAGCACTTCTGCCAGCGTCGGAATTTTCTGATTGTTTTTCAAAACGACGTTTTGCAGTTCGGCATATGTTCTTTCGTCCAGCCTGCCCGCCGCGTTTTCAGCCATTCTGTCCAGTTCTTCGTCGTGAAAAACAACGACTTTTCCGTCTTTGGTCAGCATCGCGTCCAGCTCGACCCACCGAATCCCCGATTGACAAGCATAGCGAAAAGCTTCTAAGGTGTTTTCCGTTTTGACGTTGCGCGCGCCGCGATGTCCCAAAACGACGGGTAAAGTAAACATGGACAAGCCTCCTTTGTTTGTGTTTTCCTTACTATAAAAGGTTGGATGACAGAAAACAAATGCGATTTTTTCATTCTTGGCGAAAAGTGCCCGAAGCTTACCAAAACGCCGTGATTGCCATCGGCAATTTCGACGGATTCCACTCGGGACACCACGCCGTTGTTGAAAAAGCGGTCGAAATCGGCAAAAAAATGAACCGTCCCGTCATGCTGATGACGTTTGAACCGCACCCGTCGGCATATTTCCGCCCCGGCGGACGGACGTTCCGCATCACACCGATTCGCGCCAAAGTCCGCGCGATTTGCACTTTGCCGATTAACGGCTTTTTCGTATTTGCGTTCAACCGCGCGTTTGCCGAAATGACCGCCAAACAATTCGTCGAGGACGTCTTAATCGGCGGACTGCACGCGGCGGCGATTGTCGTCGGCGAAGATTACGGATTCGGCCGCAACCGCGAAGGCAGCATTGAATACCTGCAAAAAAACTATCCGAATCTGCCCGTTTATCCCGTGGCGAAACTGCGCGATTTCAACGACGAAATCATATCGTCGTCGCGAATCCGCGCGTTCATCCGCGACGGTCACGTCGCCCAAGCCGCAAAATTGACGGGACGCCCCTTTGAAATCGAAGGATACGTCGTCCACGGTTTCAAGCGCGGACGCGTCATCGGCTATCCCACAATCAACATCGAACCGCGCGATTCGATTGTGCCGCGTCTGGGCGTTTACGCGGCGAAAGCGCTGATTGACGGCGAATGGATGCCCGCCCTTGCCAACATCGGAACGCGCCCGACGGTCGACGGCGAAGGGATCTTGCTTGAAGCGCACATTTTGAATTACAATGGCGACTTGTACGGAAAACGGATACGCGTTCAACTGATTGACTTTGTCCGCCCCGAACAAAAATTCGCGTCCTTGATTGAATTGAAGCGTCAAATCGAACAGGACACAAACCAAATTAAAAGGATTCTGGAATGAAACAGGGACTTATCGCCGCCTTTATCGCTTTGATTGCCGACCAAGCGTCGAAAATCGCGACGCTCGCCTACTTTGCGAATCACGTTCCGCCCGTAAAAGTGACAAGTTTTTTCAACTATGTTCTGGCGTGGAACCGCGGTGTCAGCTTTTCCATGTTTCATTCGGACAAACCGCTTGCCCCCGTTGTTTTGACGGTCGTCGCGCTGATGATTTGCGGCATCGTTTTTTATTGGATGAAAAACGAAAAAGATGTCAAAACGCAAATCTGCTTCGGGCTGATTCTGGGCGGGGCAATCGGCAACATCATCGACCGCGTCCGTTTCGGCGCGGTGGTGGATTTTCTGGATTTTTACGTCGGAACGCACCATTGGCCGGCCTTTAACATTGCCGATTCCGCGATTTGCGCCGGCGCGGGGTACATTCTGCTGTGGAATTTGTTTTTCGCCCCGATTGAAAAACCGAAAGGATCGGACAAATGACCCCGAACGTTTTCCGCCGTTTGTCGGGAACGCCCGACGCGACGCGGCTTTACAAGAAAAAAACAGCCGTTGTTTTTCTGGAATACCAGAACGAACACTTTACGAGACTGCTGCCGATAGAAGCGGCTTACGCCGTCGCCGCCCCCGCCGCCGCATTGCTGAACTGGGCGGACAAGCATAAAATCATGGTTTGCCACGTCCGCCATTTGGCCAAAAGCATGGCAAGCACCGTTTTCGCCCCCGAAAGCGCGGGCGCGGCGTTTTATCCCGAACTTGCCCCGCGCAAAACGCACGCCATTTACACAAAATACGCCTCAAGCGCGTTTGCGGGATCTTTGCTGCACACCGATTTGGAATCGGCGGGCATTGACACGCTGATTTTGGCGGGACTGGACACGCCGACGACGGTTTCAGCCACCGCGCACGACGCCAAACTGCTGGGATACAAAACGATTGTCGCGGCGGATTTGTGCGCGGCGCGCGACACCGTTTCATGGGACAAAAACCGCATTACCAAGGGCGACCAGATGAACGACATCGCGCTGTCCGCAATCGCCGACAAATACGCGCAGGTCGAACTCAGCGCCGCGATTACGGCTTTGGAACTGGTTTAAAGGAATTTCTCAGATGAAAAAAGCTTTGATTTGTTTAACGGTTTTAGGGCTTGCCGCCTGTTCCGACTATGCGAACTGGGACAAACGCGGCCCCGATGCAACAGGTGCGGAACCGCAGAAAAACTTGATGCTGCCGCCCGATTTTTTCCTGCGCGCCCCCGTTGAAAACGCCGCGCCGGCGAACGTTCTTCCGCCCGAACAAACCGTCGAGCCCAAAGCTGCGGCATCCTCCGACGACACTTCCGCGCCGGAGCTGACGTTTTGATTCGCCTTCTTTGCCTTTGTTTATTGCTGGCTTTGCCCGCCCGCGCGGAAAACCTGTTCAAAGCGGAAAGCTTCACGCTTGACAACGGCATGAAAGTCATCGCTGTCGAAAATCACCGCGCCCCCGCCGTCACCCATATGGTTTGGTACAAAACGGGCAGCATTGACGACCCGCGCGGAAAATCGGGCATTGCACACGTTTTGGAACATTTGATGTTCAAAGGCACGCCCGCCGTTCCCGACGGCGAATTTTCCAAAATTGTCGCCCGCAACGGCGGCAACGAAAACGCGTTCACGTCTTACGACTATACGGCGTATTATCAGAACATCGCGCGCGACCGCTTGGAATTGGTGATGTTTCTGGAATCCGACCGCATGAAAAACCTGCGCTTTACGCTCAAAGACTTCACCCCCGAATTGGAGGTCGTCAAAGAGGAACGCCTGATGCGCACGGAAAACAATCCCGCCGCCCTGCTGGCGGAGCGGCGCAATCAGCTGCTGTGGGGGGAACACGCCTATGCCCGCCCCGTTATCGGCTTCAAAAAGGAATTGGCAGCGCTGACCGTCAAAGACGCGCGCGATTTCTACCAAGAACACTACGCGCCCGACAACGCGGTGCTGATTGTCGCAGGCGACATTACGGCGGCAGAGCTGAAGCCCCTTGCCGAAAAATATTACGGCAAGCTGCCCCCCGGCCGCAAAGCGCGGACAAAGCGGATGTTTACGGATTCGCATCCGTTGAAATCGACAATCGAAATGACGCATCCGCTGGCGAAAATTCAAACGGTTGCAAGGACTTTCATTGTCCCCTCCTACCTGTCGGAGGGCAAAGAATCCGCCCACGCCTACGCCGTTTTGGCAGAGCTTTTGGGCGCAAAGGATTTGGGGATTTTTTACAAACGTCTGGTTGACACCAAAAAAGCCAGCTCCGTTTCCGCGGATTACCGCGGATTTGCTTTGGACAAAGGCACTTTTTCGATTGTTGCCGCGGTGTCGCCCGATTCGTCCGCCGCCGACGTTGAAAGCGCGCTTGACCGCCCCGTCGACATCAGTGAAAAAGCTTTGCGCCAAGCAAAAAAACGCTTGATTGCGGGAATGGAGCATTTGATTGATAATCCCGAAACAACCGCAAACGTTGTCGGTTTGGCGGAAATTCTGGGGTTGGGAATTGAAGAGCTGGAAAAATTCCCCGAAAAAATCAGCGCCGTTTCTTTGGCCGAGGTCAAAGCGGCGTATAAAAACATGACGGCGTCAGCCCCCGTCGTCACCACCGTTTTAACGCCCGAGGCAACGCCATGAAACGCCTGTTTTTCTGCTTCGTTTTGTTTTTCGCGCTGACAAACGGCGCGGCGGCTCAGCGTATCGAGGTTGTCAAGAAAACGCCCCTCCGTCTGCCCGTTGTCAAGGAAATGCCGTTCAGCGTTCCGCAAGTGCGCGAAGTCACCGCTTCCAACGGTGTCAAAGCGTGGCTGATAGAGGAAAAATCAACGCCTTTGATTGCGGTTTCCGTCCTGTTCAACGGCGGGGCGGCGTCCGACCCGAAACGGCTGCAGGGCTTGACCCCGATGGCGGCGGCTTTGCTGGGCGAAGGCGCGGGACGGTACAAATCCGAACAGCTGAACCAGATTTTGGCGGAAAAAGCGATTGAGCTCGATTTTTCCAGCGGAGCCGACTACATTTCCGCCGATTTGACGACTTTACGCCAAAACCGGGGCGAAGCTTTCGATTTCCTGCGGTTGGCGCTGACCAAACCGCGCTTCGACAAAAGGGCTTTGAAACAGGCTCGGGAACGGCTCCTTGCCGCTGTCAAAGCCCGCAAAGGCAACCCGAACAACGCCGCTTACGAACGGTTTTTGAAACTGGTGTTCAAAAACCACCCCTACAGCCGCATCATGCCCTCCGCAGACGGCGTGAAAGCGGTCACGCGTTCAAGCTTGAAACGCCTTGTCCGCCGCCGTTTTTCCCGCGACAATATGGTCGTCGGCGTGGCAGGCAACATTTCCGAATCCGAATTGAAAACGTTATTGGAAAAAACGTTTTCCGATTTGCCTGAAAAGGCGGTTTTGCCCGACATTCCCGACTTTACGCCCGACTTAACCGCGCGCACCGACGTTTTGACCATGGACGCCCCGCAAAGCGCGGCGGTGTTCGGGCATGCGGGCATTCCCCGCAGCGACCCCGACTATTACGCCGCTTTGCTTGTCGATTATTCGTTCGGCGGGGGCGGCTTCGCATCCCGTCTGTTCGACAAAGTGCGGGAAAAGAACGGCTTGGCGTACAATGTTTCGACCTTTATGCTGCCCTTGAAACATTCGCCGATGTATATCGGAACACTGGCGTCCGACAACGCGAAAATCGCGGGCGCAATCGACATCGTCAAAGCCGAATGGGCAAAAATGGCTCAATCGGGACAAACCGTCAAAGAGTTGAAAGACGCGAAAACCTATTTGACGGGGTCGTTTCCGCTGTCGTTCACATCGTCTGCGGGGCTGGCTTCGTTTTTGGCGGCTTTGCAGTACAATGGAGAGGGAATCGACTGTCTGCAAAACAGAAACGCGCTGATGAACGCCGTTTCGCTGTCCGACGCGCGCCGAGTCGCCGCCCGTTTGCTTGCCCCCGAAAGTTTGTTCTTTGTTGTTGTGGGAAAACCTGCTAATCTTTAAGCACTTTTATTTTTAGGAGAAGTATCTATGTCTTTGACCGATTTGAACGCTTGGAAAAAACTGGAAAAGAATTATACGGAAATGCGCGGTGTGCAAATGCGCGACATGTTCGCCGCCGACCCGAAACGCTTTGACGAATTTTCCGTTTCTCTGAACGATTTGCTGTTGGATTATTCCAAAAACCGCATCGACGCCGACACGATGAAAAACTTGATTGAGCTGGCGAAAGAAGCCGGTGTTGAACAAATGCGCGACAAAATGTTTTCGGGTGAAAAAATCAACATCACCGAAAACCGCGCCGTTCTGCACACCGCTTTGCGCAACCGCTCGAACCGTCCCGTTTTTGTGGACGGCAAGGACGTCATGCCCCAAATCAAAGCCGTTTTGGAAAAAATGAAAACGTTTTCCGATGCGGTTCGTTCGGGCGAATGGAAAGGCGAAACGGGCAAAGCGATTACCGACGTCGTGAACATCGGCATCGGCGGTTCGGACTTGGGTCCCGTCATGGTCGTTGAAGCGCTGAAACACTATCAGCAAAAAGGATTGAACGTCCGTTTCGTGTCCAACGTCGACGGCACGCACATGGTTGAAACGCTGAAAAATCTGAACCCCGAAACAACGCTGTTCATCGTCGCGTCCAAAACCTTTACGACGCAGGAAACGCTGACGAACGCCCACACGGCGCGCGATTGGCTGGTCGGCGCTTTGGGCGAAGCCGCCGTTGCGAAACATTTCGTCGCGTTGTCCACCAACACCGCCGAAGTCGAAAAGTTCGGCATCGACCCCGCGAACATGTTTGAATTCTGGGACTGGGTCGGCGGCCGCTATTCCCTGTGGTCAGCCATCGGTCTGTCGATTGCGATTTCCGTCGGATTTGAAAACTTTGTCGAACTGCTGACGGGCGGCTATGAAATGGACGAGCATTTCCGCACCGCGCCTTTGCACAAAAACATTCCCGTCATTCTGGGCGTTTTGGGCGTGTGGTACTGCAACTTCTTCAATTCCGAAGCTTACGCCGTCCTGCCTTATGACCAGTATTTGCACCGCCTGCCCGCCTATTTGCAGCAGGCCGACATGGAATCGAACGGCAAAGGCGTCACCCGCGACGGCAAGCCCGTTTCCTACACCACGGGACCGATTTTGTTCGGCGAACCGGGGACGAACGGTCAACATTCGTTCTATCAGCTGATTCATCAGGGAACGCACTTGATTCCGTGCGATTTCATCATTCCCGCGATTTCGCTGAACGAAACGGGCGACCACCACCCGATTTTGCTGTCGAACGTCTTTGCACAGGCCGAAGCGCTGATGAAAGGCAAAACCGCCGCCGAAGTCCGCGCCGAATTCGAAGCGCAGGGCGTTGACGAGGAAAAAATCCAAAAACTGCTGCAGCACAAAATCTTTTCGGGCAACCGTCCGTCGAACATGGTGCTGGTCGAAAAAATCGACCCGCGCACGCTGGGCAGACTGATTGCGATGTACGAACACAAAATCTTTGTCCAAGGCGTGATTTGGAACGTCAACAGCTACGACCAATGGGGCGTCGAACTGGGCAAACAGCTGGCGAAAAAGATTTTGCCCGAAATCAAGAGCGCGTCGCAAATCACAACGCACGATTGTTCGACCAACGGCTTGATTAACGCCGCCCGCGCGTATCGCGCAGGACTGAAGAAGTAAACAATGGGCTTGCGTCTTTTACCGCCGTCGCTGATTAACCGCATCGCCGCGGGCGAAGTGCTGGAGCGTCCCGCTTCGGCGGTAAAAGAGCTGGTCGAAAATTCACTGGACGCGGGCGCGGACAAAATCGACGTCATCTTGACGGACGGGGGCAAGGAATCGCTGATTGTCATCGACAACGGCAAAGGCATGACGCCCGACGAACTGTCTTTGGCGGTTGAACGCCACGCCACGTCCAAACTGCCGACAGACGATTTGTTCCACCTTGATTTTTTGGGATTCCGCGGGGAAGCTTTGCCGTCCGTCGGGTCGGTCGCGCGCATGACGATAACGTCGCGCCCTGCGGGTTCCGAATCGGCGTGGAGTCTGTCCGTCAACGGCGGCGAAAAGGGCGAACCCGAACCGTCGTCCGCGGGCTTCGGCACGCGGATAGAGGTGCGGGATATGTTTTACGCCGTCCCCGCCCGATTGAAATTTTTAAAGTCTGCGGCGACGGAAATTTCCGCCGTCAAGGATATTCTGGACAGGCTGGCTTTGGCGTATCCCGCCGTGTCTTTCACCCTGTCGGACGAAAAGAAAAAGCGTCTGGACTATCCCGCCTGTTCGGATACTTTATCCCGCATCGCGCAGGTGGTCGGCGCGGATTTCACCGACAACGCCGCCCCCGTCACGGCCGAACGCAACGGCGTTTCGCTGTCGGGATATGTCAGCCTGCCGACCTTGAACAAAGCGACGGCAGGCGATCAGTATTTCTTTGTGAACGGACGTCCCGTGCGCGACAAAGTGCTGTTGGGCGCAATCAAGGGCGCATACCGCGCTTTGCTGCCGTCCGACCGTTTCCCCGTTTTGGTGCTGTATGTCACCCTGCCGCCCGAAGACGTCGATATGAACGTCCACCCGACCAAAGCCGAAGTGCGTTTCCGCAACGCGCAGGACGTCCGCGGCATCATCGTCGCCGCCGTGCGCCAAGCGTTGACCCTGACGGGCTGCCAGACGTCGCACACTTTGGCGGATGAAGCTCTGTCCGTCGCCGAAACGGCCATTAGCTTTGCGCCGTCCCCCGCGCCGTCGCGGCCAAAGCCCTTACCGTATCCAAAAACGACATTTTCCGCCTCGAAACAGCCGAGCTTTGCCCAAAAACAAAACCTGTTCCGCGTGAACGAAACCTATTCCGCACCGACGCCGCGCGCGTTTGAAACCGTTGAAGAACCCGCGCCCGCCGCCGAAGAAACCGCGGACGATTTTCCGCCTTTGGGATTGGCAAAAGCGCAGCTGCACGAAACCTACATCGTTGCGCAGACCGAAGACGGCATTGTCATTGTCGACCAGCATGCCGCGCACGAACGGCTGACCTATGAAAAAATGTCCCGCGCTTTGAACGAAGGCGACGCCCCCGCGCAATATCTGCTGCTGCCCGAAATCGTCGAAATCGGCGAAGCGAAAGCGGCGGCTTTGGCGGAATGTGCGGACGAATTGAAAAAAACGGGATTGCTGTTTGAACCGTTCGGTGACGGCACGGTTTTAGTGCGCGCGACGCCCGCGATTTTGGGCGAAATCAACGCAAAAACGCTGATGACCGACCTTGCCGACACGTTGGCGGAAAACCCGCAGCTGACCAGTTTGCAGGAACGGCTGAAAGCTGTCGTCGCCCGCATGGCGTGCCACGGGTCGGTGCGCGCGGGGCGCAAGCTGGACGTTTCGGAAATGAATACCCTGCTGCGCCAAATGGAAGCCGAACCGTTCGCGGGGCAATGCATCCACGGCCGCCCGACCTACATCGAATTGAAACTGAAAGACATCGAACGCCTGTTCGGACGCCGCGACTAAACGGCTATTTGTCGTCCCCGATGCGCAAAGCGGAAATGAACGCCGACTGCGGAATTTCGACTTTGCCGAACTGGCGCATGCGTTTTTTGCCCTCTTTTTGCTTTTCAAGCAGCTTGCGTTTGCGGGTGATATCGCCGCCGTAGCATTTTGACGTTACGTCTTTGCGGAACGCGGCGATGTCTTCGCGCGCGATGATTTTTCCGCCGATAGCGGCTTGAATGGGGATTTTGAACTGGTGACGGGGAATCAAGTCCTTCAGCCGTTCGCAAATCTGCCGTCCGCGGCGTTCGGATTGAGAACGGTGCGTCAAAAACGACAGCGCGTCCACGACTTCGCCGTTGACCAAAATCGTAACTTTGACCAAATCGCCCGTCTGGTAGCCCGCGACTTCGTAATCGAAACTGGCGTAGCCGCTGGTCAGCGACTTCAAGCGGTCGTAAAAGTCAAACACGATTTCGTTTAACGGCAACTCGTAAACCAGCATCGCGCGGTTGCCGACATACGTCAAATCTTTCTGCACGCCGCGCCGTTCGGTGCAAAGCTGGATGACCGAACCTAAATAATTGTCGGGAACAAGGATTGTCGCCCTAACCCACGGTTCTTCAATGGACGCGATATTCGTCACATCGGGGAAATCGGCGGGATTGTGCAGTTCGACAATCGAACCGTCCGTCATGTGCATTTTGTAGCTGACGCTGGGTGCGGTCGTAATCAAATCCAGATTGAATTCGCGTTCCAACCGTTCCTCGATGATTTCCATATGCAGCAGCCCAAGGAACCCGCAGCGGAACCCCTGCCCCAAAGCAGCGGATTTTTCGGGCGAAAAATCAAAGCTCGCATCGTTCAGCTGCAGTTTGCCCAACGCGTCGCGCAGGTTTTCGTAATAGCTGGTGTCCAGCGGAAACATTGAACAGAACACAACGGGGACGCTCGGCTTGAACCCCGGCAAAGGTTCGGCGGCGGGGCGGCGGTCATCGGTAATCGTATCGCCGACTTTAGTGTCGCCGACCGTTTTGATGCCCGCGGTGATGAATCCCAGTTCGCCCGCAGTCAGTTCGGAAACGTCTTTCATTTTCGGCGTGAAAATGCCGACGCGTTCGACTTCGTAAGTGCGACCGTGCGCCATCATACGGATTTTCATGCCTTTTTTCAAAACGCCGTCCTTGATGCGCACCAGAATAATCACGCCCAGATACGGGTCGTACCACGAATCGACCAGCATGGCTTTCAGCGGCGCTTCGATGTCGCCCGTCGGCGCGGGCAAGTATTTGACGATGCTTTCCAAAACTTCGGGGATGCCCAATCCCGTTTTCGCCGACGTTTCGACCGCGTTCGACGTGTCGATGCCGATGACGTCCTCGATTTGCGCCTTGACCTGTTCGGGGTGCGCGGCGGGCAAGTCGATTTTGTTGATGACGGGAACGATTTCGTGGTTGCAGTCCAAAGCTTTGTACACGTTCGCCAAAGTCTGCGCCTCGACCCCCTGCGACGCGTCGACGACCAGCAAAGACCCCTCGCATGCCGCCAAAGAACGGCTGACTTCGTAGGTAAAGTCGACGTGCCCCGGGGTGTCGATTAAATTCAGCTGATATGTCTGCCCGTCTTGCGCTTTATAGTTCAATCGGACGGTCTGCGCTTTGATGGTGATGCCGCGTTCGCGTTCCAAGTCCATGGAATCCAAGACCTGTTCGTGCATTTCGCGCTGAGTCAGCCCGCCGCACGTTTGAATCAGCCTGTCCGCCAAAGTCGATTTGCCGTGGTCGATGTGCGCGACAATCGAAAAATTGCGAATATGGGATAAGTCCGTCATCATCAATCCTTACATCAAAAATCTTTTGCCCAAGGATATATGAAAAACGGTTGTATTCAAACAATATTTTTTCTTTTTCCCCTCTTCCATTGTCTAAAAATTTCGTCTATAAAGAAAATATGTCCAAAATTTGTTTCAAGAGGGGGTAAAATGGCGCATTTTTTCAGTTTGTTCATACCGATGTTCACCATGCTTTTCGTGGTTATGGATCCTATCGGAAATATGCCGCTGTTTCTGGCTTTGACCGCCAGCCCCCGCGAAGGATACCGTGAACAAGTCGCAAAACGCGCTTGCTTGGTCGGCTTTTTCGTGCTGGTCATTTTCGCTTTCGTCGGCGAACGTTTTTTGAACGCAATGGGGATTTCAATGCCCGCTTTCCGAATCGCGGGCGGCATCATGCTGTTCATTGTCGGACTGCAAATGGTGTTCGGCGAGGAACACAAGGAAAAATCCACGGAAGAACCCGAAGCCGGCACAACGGACGTTGCTATTTTTCCCCTTGCCGTGCCTTTGATTGCGGGTCCGGGAACGATTGCGTCGATTATCTTGCTGATGAGCTCACACCACGGCGACGTATCCAGTCAGATTTTGATTATCTTCACGCTTGCCGTCGTGTTGCTGGCAAACTACGGATTGTTCCGCGCCGCCGCCGTTTTGTCCCGAATCGTCGGACAAACGATTAACACCGTGATTTCCAAAATCTTCGGCATCGTGCTGGGCGCGCTGTCCGCCCAATTCATCATCGACGGGGTCAGATCCCTGCTTTGACGCGGTACAACACCGCGTAAAACACGGGAATCGTATACAGCACCAAAACGGTTGACACAAATAGCCCGAACACAATCGTCGCCGCCATGGACGAATAAAACGCGTGCGTAATCAGCGGCACGACGCCCAAAATCGTCGTCCCCGCCCCCATGGACACGGGACGCAGACGCGACACGCCCGCATCGACAATGGCTTGGAACACAGGCTTTCCGCCCGCCTGTTCGGTATTGATTTGATCCAGCATGACAATCGCGTTTTTCAACAGCATGCCCGACAGCCCCAAAAATCCGACCAAAGCCATAAAGCCGAACGGCACGTTCGCGATAATCAGCCCCCATACCATGCCAACCAGAATGAACGGCACGGACATCAGCGCGGCAACGGCGTCGCGGAAATGCTCGAACAGCATCGCCATCAGCAAAAACATCGCCAACACCGCCACGGGGAACATCCGAATCATCGCGTCTTCCGCTTTATGTTTTTCCTCTTTTTCCCCGCCCCATTCCAGCGTGTAGCCGTCGGGCAGCTTGATTTCGCTCAACGCTTGCTCCAGTTGTTTTTGCAGTTCGGCGGGACTGCCCGTTATCGGCGAACCTTGAACCGTAATCGTCGGCACGCGGTCGCGGTGCGCGATGATCGCGTAATTCGGCACAATTTCAATGCCGTCCGTTACTTGCCGCATATTGTACGTCTGCCGCGTTGTCGTGCTTGCCACCTGCACGCCGTCCAAAGTCTGCGCCGAATCGCGTTCGGATTCGACCGCGCGCGTCACAATCGGGATAAGGTCTTTGCCGTCGCGGAACGTCCCGACGGTCACACCGTAAAAGTTCCATGACAAAGCCTGCGTCAGTTCACCCCTCGACACCATTGCGCCGCGCCCTTTCAACGGAGCGTACTTGACGCACAAAGCCTTGATTTCGTCGCCCCAGTTGTCGCGAATGTACTTGACGTTGCCGTTTTTACGGAACAAAGCTTTGGCTTCGTCCGCCAATCGGCGCAAAACTTTTTTGTCCGCCCCGCGATACCGCGCTTCGACCTTAAAGGGGATGTTCACGCCCTCGGTAAAGCTCAACGCCTGCGCCATGGCTTGCGGATAATGTTCGGCGATGTATTTCTCCGACGCTTTCAGCAAAGCGGGGATTTTGCGGTAGTCGTCAACGCTTGCCAAAATCTGCGCATAAGCGGGATTATGATCGTTGTAATTGTACGCCATCAAAAAGCGCAAAGCGCCCTCGCCCGTAAAAACGGTCGTTTCCGTAACGCCGTCTTGCTTTTGCAGCCAATCGGCAATCGCCGCCGCGTCCGCGTTCGTCTCGTCGATATGGCTGGCGGGCGCGCGCCAATAGTCGATATAAAACTGGTCGCGCGTCGAATCGGGGAAAAACGCCTGCGTCACAAACGGATACGCCGCCCCCGAAACCGCCAGAACGGCAATCAGCAACAGGACGCTCGCTTTTTTGTGCTTCAGACAGAAAATCAAGCTGTTGCGGTAGGCTTGATAGATTCTTCCGCCGTACACTTCGCTTTCCGTCCCCTGTTTGGCGGGTTTGATAAAGAACAGGCAGAACAGCGGCGTTATCGTAATCGCCAGCACCCAGCTGAGCAACAGCGACATCGACACGACGGAAAACAGCGAACGGCACAGCTCGCCCACGTTTCCGGGGTTGAACGCAACGGGCGCGAACGCCAAAATCGCAATCAAAGTCGCCCCCAGCAAAGGCAGCTGATACGTCTTGACAATGTTTTTCAAAGCGGGCTCGGGTTCTTCGCCCTGCGCCGTTTTGACCAGATACGCGTCCACAATGACAATCGCGTTGTCCACCAGCATCCCCAAAGCCACAATCAGCGACCCCAGCGATACGATGTGCATTTCGATTCCCGACAACTTCATGCCGATAAACGTGCCCAACATAATCAGTAACAAAGTCAGCCCGATAATCGACCCCGACCGTCCGCCCATGGTGATGAACAGAATCCCCACCACAATCAGCACGGATTCGACCAGATTGACCATAAAATCGTTGACCGATTTCTGCACGTCGCGGGATTGCAGATTGATGAAATCGACATCCATGCCGACGGGCTGGCGGGACTGCATCTGCTTTAATTTAGCCTCCACCGCGTTGCCCAGTTTGACCACGTTTCCACCATTGACGATTGAAATCCCGATGCCCAAAGCGGGCGCGCCGTTGTGCGTCATGATTTGGCTGAACGGTTCGCGATAGCCGCGGTACACTTTCGCCACATCGCCCAAACGGAACAGTTTGCCCTGCCCGTCCGTCAAAAACATATTGCGCAAAGCGTCCACTTTGTCGGGTTCGTCCGACACAATCAAAGCGGGGTATTCGTCGGCGATTTTGACGTTTCCCGCCAAAGACACTTGGTTATCGGCGTTGATTCCCGTGAAAATGTCGTTCAAGGACAATCCCAGCTGCGCCAAAACGCCGCGGTTGAATTCGACGTAAACCGCCTTTTCGGGCATGCCCCAGAATTCGACTTTGGCAACGTCTTTGATGCTTAAAAACTCTTTTTTCAAAACGTCGGCGTAATCTTTCAAATCGTCGAACGTATAACCTTTTCCCGACAGGGACAGAAAGATTCCGTACACGTCCCCGAAATCGTCGACGATTTTCGGCGTTTGCACCCCCGCGGGCAAAGACGGCGCGACATCGCGGATTTTGCGCCGCAGTTCGTCCCAAATCTGCGGAATTTCCGTTGATGGATATTGGGCTTGGATTTCGACATGAATAACCGACAGATTGTCGCGGCTGATTGACGTGATGTTGTCAATCTGCCCCATTTTTTGGATTTCTTCCTCGATTTTGTCGGTGACCTGCTTTTCGACCTGCTCCGCCGTCGCCCCGGGGTAAGTCGTCGCCACAACCGCCTTTTTGATTGTAAAGTTCGGATATTCCAGCCGCCCCAGCTCGAAATATGACACCAGCCCGCCGACCAGCAAGACAACGGTCAAAAAGACGAACAAAGCCTTGTGTTTTAAAGTGTACTCAATCACGGACATCGGACAAAACCTCCGGATTCATAACGGAAACGGCGGCATTTTCGCTTAAACGGTCGCCGCCGGCCGCCACCACGAAATCACCCGCCGAAACGCCGTCCATGATTTCGACGGATTGATTGTCGAACACCGCGCCGACTTTGACGGCGGCGGGCTTGATTTGCCTTGTTTTAGAATCGTAAAGCCACACAAACGGATCGGCTTCGCGATATACGACAGCGGAAAACGGCACGAACAGCCCGCCCGCGTTTTTGCCCGTCGGCAAAGCGATTTCAGCCGTCATGTCGGGCAAAATCAGAAAATCCTTGGGCTGATCGAAACGGAACCGAAGCTCGTACGTCGGACGCGCCCCCGCCGCAGAGGGTGCCATATCGGTCAATTTCGCCTTGATTTTATAGTTGTCGCGCGACGGAAAAGTCACCGTGAACGCTTTGCCGACATACGAATCGACTTCGCGCAAACCGACGGCTGGCACCGCGCTTTCTGGCAGATTAACGACGACTTCCAGTTTTGCCAAGTTTTGCAGAACGGCAACGGGATGATACGCCTGCGCAACCTCGTTTTCCTGTGCCAACAGCTGCGTGATTCGCCCGTCAAACGGCGCTTTCAAATAAGTGTCCGCCAATTTGTCCCGCGCGATTTTCAAAGCGGCTTCGGAGCTTTTGATTTTCGCGTCCGAAGCGTCCTTTGCCGACTGCGCCGCATCCAAACGCTGTTTCGACGCATAGCCGTTTTCAATCAGTTTTTGCGTGCGCTCCAACGTTTTAACCGCCAATTCGTTGACGGCTTTTTCGGCTTGGATTGCGTTGGTGATTTGTTCGATTTGACGGCGGTAATCGCGATCGTCCAGACGCATCAGAACATCGCCTTTTTTGACATTCTGCCCCAAAACCAGCTTTTGCGACACAATCGGCCCGCTCACGCGGAAAAACAGATTCGCATGGTCGACAGCCTTGACTTTTCCCGCGTACACGCCCGCCGCATCACCGTTCGCCCGTTCGACTTTCGCCAATTTCACCACTTGCGCCTGCGCCGAAAACGCAAACAACAGCGCCGCCAAAAACACAATTCCTTTTTTCATCGCGCACCTCTTCAAATCAACGAACCAATATAGCATTTTTTGAAAATTTTTTCAAAAAAACTCTTGCCAAGCGGCAGTGAAAGCGTTATATAAACTTCTGTCAGATTGATGGGAAATAGTTTAATGGTAGAACAGCGGACTCTGACTCCGTTAGTCTTGGTTCGAGTCCAGGTTTCCCAGCCACTTCAAAAGCCGTTGATTTTCAACGGCTTTTTTGTTGTTTATTGACTTCTTCATAAAAATAATCACGATTCATTGTATTCTGCTAAAAGCAGAAGCATGCACGGCGGGGAATTTTCCCCGCTTTATTTTTGAAAGGAGCAACAATTATGACGGTAAGCAGTCCGCAAAACAAAGCGGTTTACATCGGAAACGGAACGGCGAAAGAATTTGCGGTTCCGTTTTCTTTTTTGGAAGAAACGCATGTCAAGGTTAAGCAAAAACTGAAAGATGTGCAGACGGAACGAACGGATTGGGAAATCAGCAGCGGCAACATCGTTTTCAAAACCGCGCCGGAACAAGGGGCTGAAATCGTTATCGTACGCGAAGTGCCGTTGACACAGGAAACGGATTACCGCGATAACGAGATTTTGCACGCCGAAACACTGGAACGCGATTTCGACAAGCTGACGATGCAGGTGCAGCAGTTAAAGGAGCAGAT
>ERZ808252.617-NODE-617-length-32732-cov-40.635646_pt1 | contig 32732 bp, 30 predicted proteins | sample MGYA00521242_ERZ808252 | MGnify/ENA primary metagenome ERZ808252 (study PRJEB31516, sample SAMN03275581) | gut metagenome | biome: mammalia-associated habitat; material: feces | host: Papio cynocephalus | place: Kenya | collected 2012-08-07 ...
CGCGGAACGTTTCACAGACGAAAGAACCTAAACCAAGGAAAAGAAAGGAACCAAGCAAATGAAGAAGCCCACCCAGATCACACCGGAACAGAAGAAGGACCTCAAGGCCTTGTCACGGACGCCGACTGAGGCAAACAAACGCCGGCACCGTTCCGGCGGGACGGCGCAACCGGGTCGCATGACCCGGTATCGCCCTTGCGCCGCACAGGCACCGCCCTCCCGGCGCACGAAAATTTCGACCACGCAAAGGTTTTTCAACCGGCGGGCCGCAGGGGACTGCGGTCCCTGCCGTGGGTTTGGGGGGCATGGTCCGGTGCGTGGCGCGTCGCGGGCGTCCCGTCCGTCCTGGTTGTCCCGTAATCTCGCCTCTCTGCGTTCGCGGCGTCCCGGCGTGAGATATTTCGGCGCGCTATGCCTCTTCCGGCGGTTCGTCGGGCGGTTCGTCCGGCGTGGCGTCTTTCTTGAGTTTGTTGACGAGCACGTCGAACGCTTCGAGTCCGACCAGGGCGAAGATCGTCGTCGCGAGGCTGACCATGTAGAGCCCGGCGGCGACGGCCATGCCGATTCCGGCCGAGACCCAGATGCCCGCGGCGGTCGTGAGGCCGTGCACGACGTGCTTCTGGACGATGATCGCGCCCGCGCCCAGAAAGCCGATTCCGCTCACGATCTGGGAGGCGACGCGCGAGGGATCGCCCACGCCGCCGAAGCCGTCGCGCGAGACGATCATCATCAACGCCGCGCCAAGCGCCACGAGCAGGTGGGTGCGCACGCCCGCGACCTTCGCGCGGTATTCGCGCTCCGCCCCGATGAGGCCGCCCAGAAACGCCGCGAGCGCCAAGCGCAGGATGAGTTCGCCCGTACTTTCCATGGGTTCGTCTTCCTCCTCAGGCGCGATAGACCTCGCCCGCCCATTCGTAGGATTCCGTATACGGCTCGCCCCAGAGCGTCTCGAGCATGAACTTCAGCGTGCGCGCGCCCGAGAAGAGCCGGTGATAGCGCTCCCGCCCGGCGTGCGCCACTTTCCGCCGCGCCGCGTCGTGCGCGTGGTACCAGAGGATCTTTTCCGCCAAATCGCCCGGCTCGGACCAGTAGACGCATTCGTCGGACGAGAAGAAGTCCTGCATGCGCCCCTTGTCGGAAAGAAACGTCAAAATGCCGTAGCCCATCAGATGCGCGATGCGGTCCGACGAATACCACTTGTCGCCCTCGCGGCGGTTCAGGTTGACGGACATCTTGGAGCTCGCCAGAACCTCTTCGTAGGCCGCACCCCAGATGGACGGCTTGTCCATCCCGTAGAAGTCGAACGCGAGGCGTCCGGCCAGACGCGCCTGGAGGAAGCGCACCGTCTCCATGCGCGGGTCGCCCGGGCGGGGATTGCCCGCGTAGAAGAAGTCGCGCGCGAACGCCGCGGCGTCCTTGAGCGAATTGTCCTGATTCTCCATGGAGGGGTCGGACGGATTGGGCATGTAGGCGACGACGTTGCGTCCGGTCGCCCAGGTTCTGAGGTCGGGTCCGGCGGTCGTCACGAACAGGGCGTCGCAGACGTGCTTGCGCCGCTCGATCTGCGCCCGCGTGCCGGGCTGCCAGATCGGGTCCACGTTGAAATGCGCGATCTTCACGCCCGGCAGCGCGTGGCGAATCTCCTCCAGCGTCTCGTTCGTCACGTAGTCGCAGTGGCCCAGCAGAACCGCGTCCGGACGGAAGTTCCGGGCGGTCTTCACGAGCTTGCGGTTGGCGATCGCGCCGCCCAGCGGACGGATCCCCAACGGCGCGAGCAGACGCGCCATATCGCGGTCCGAAAACTCGCAGAAGCGGAAGTTGTTCCGCACGCACCCGCACATCAGCTTGCGCCCGGGGCCCATGCGCAGATTGCCGTAGCGGCGGATCATCAGATTGTCTATCAGTAGGACGCGCATGGCTGGGTCTTTTCGGCTCCTGTGACAGACTGCACGGTCTGGACGATGTTGGAAAGATCGGCACCAAGCCCCGCCCGCGCCAGGAAGACCACGGCGAGCAGCGGGACGAGCAGACCCGCCAAAAGCCCCAGGAGGGCGTCCGAGGGCTGCGCGAGGAGTCCGTTGACGAGCTTCTTCACGATCAGGCGGGCGATGCCATAGGCCAAGAGCGCGCAGACGAACGCCGCCAGCCCGCGCAACCAGGGGTTTTCCAGAAACGCCGCGCCGCAGACCCAGGCGGCATACCCGCCCGCGAACGCGGCGATTGTCGCGGCGAAGAACGCCAGGGCACCCGAAAGCCCGCGGAAAAGCCCCGTCAGCGCGCACACGGCCGCAAGCGCGAGAAGGACGTAGTCGGCGGGCAGCAATTCCATGCGGGAGTCTCCTTAGAGCGTGTCCAGGTAGTTGCGGTAGCCTTGGTAGACCGCGGCGACCTTGGCCTGGCCGGCCTTGCGCGCCGCCCGTATGAGCCCGTCCGCCGCCGACTTGTCCGCCGGGCGTATCGCCAAGGCGCGCGAATAGATCTCGACCGCGGCGGAATAGTGCCCCGTCTTCAGCGCCATTTCGCCCGCCTCGAGGAACGTCTTGAAAGCGGACGCGTTCAATTCACACGCGCGGCGGTAGTACGTGTAGCTCTCGGCCTGCCCCGCCTTGCGCAAATCGACCTTCGCCCACGTGCGCGCCAGCCCGAGCGCCGCCGGATAGCTCAAGGGGTCCGCCTTCAGCGCGTCCGCATAGCGCAGTTTCGCGGTCTTGAAGTGGCCGCGTTTCCAGGCCGCGGCGGCTTTCTGAAGCGCCGCGGCGCAGGCGTCGGCGTCCCGTCCGGCCATGCCCGCGCGACTCGCCAGCGCGGCGTTCAGCGCCTCGTGCAGTTCGGGCAGGATGTTCCGGCGCACGTTCTGCACGCGCTTGCCCGCGAGCGCGCCCGCTTTCGTCTCCAGGCGCACGAAAATGTCGAACTGCTCGCGCGCGAGCTCCTTGTAGTCGTAGTAGTCGCGGTACAGAAGCCCCAGGTGATAGTAGGCCGACGCATTCCGCCCGTCCAAGCGGATGGCCCGGAAGAAGCAGATCCGCGCCTTGTCCCGCGCGACGCCGGCACGGGCATCCCGCGCCTCGGCCATCGCCAGCACGCCTAGCCCCGTCCAGCCGAGGGAACGGACCTGTTTCGTGTAGGACGCACCGTCCGCCAGAAGCGCGAAACATTTCTGCGCCAGCTTGCGGTCGCCCGTCGCATACGCCACATGGGCCGAAACCTGCAGAACGTCCGCATCCGCCGGCGCGAGGACACGCGCATTGGCGATCAGGCGCGCGGCTTCGTCCTTCGCGCCCAGGGCCAGATTCGCGCGCGCCCCGTTCACGAGCGCGTCCACGTTGTCCGGCGCCAGGACCAGCGAGGCGGCGTAGAGTCCGGCCGCCTTGCGGTTGTCGCCCGCCGCGCGTGCCGCGTCCGCGGCGGCGCGTTCACGGGACCCGTCCTTGGGCGCGCAGCCGACCAACAGCCCCGCGCAGAGGAGGGCGCAGAGTCCGTCAGGCGCGAATCTGAGCCAGGAATTCGTCACGCTTCGCCTCCATGATTTCCTTTGTGCGACCTTCCAGGTTCAGGCGGACGAGCGGTTCGGTGTTGCTCATGCGGACGTTGGCCCACCAGCCTTCCGTCTCCCAGGCGTCGACCGTGACGCCGTCCAGTTCGAAGACTTTCGCCTTGTTCTCCCACGCGGCCTTGATGCCCGCGAGCACCTCCGCCGGCGGACGCACCGTCTTCGAGTTGATTTCGCCCGATTGCGCGTACTTGCGCAGCGGCTTCACGATTTCGGAAAGCGGCTTGTCGCTCTTGGAGACGATGTTCGCGAGCGCGAAGGTCGCCATGGACGACGATTCGGCGGTGAAGTTCGCCTTGAAGTAGTAGTGGCCCGACAGTTCGCCGGCGAAAATCGCGTCGTTCGCGCGCATCTGCGCCTTGATGAAGGAGTGGCCCACGCGGGACATCATCGGCTTGCCGCCCGCCGCGGCGATGACTTCCTCGCAGACGCGCGACGAACGCAGGTCGTAGAGGCAGGTCGCGCCGGGATGCGTCGTGAGCAAGTCGCGCGCGATGAGCGCCGTCACGAAGTCCATCGGGATGATCTCGCCCTTCTCGTCCAGGAAGCCGGCGCGGTCCGCGTCCCCGTCGAAGGCGACGCCGAAAGCGTACTTGCCCGGGTTCGCCCGCAGGAGGGCCTGCAGGTCCTTCAGGGTCTCGTGCTCGAGCGGGTTGGCGTTGTGGTTCGGGAAGTTGCCGTCGTACTCGCCATAGAGCGCGTCGTACGTGATCGCGCTACCCTTGAACGCGACGCTTTCGGCGATGCCCATGCCGTTGGCGAAGTCGAACGCCAGGTGGAGCGGATGCGCCAGGTGGGCGAATTCCTGCACGTGCGCCGCGTACGCCGCCGAGACGTCCGTCTTCGTCAGCTCGCCCACGCCCCGCGGCGGTTCGTTCTCGGGCATTTCGGCCACCATCTTCTCGATGTCCTTGATCCCGGTCGCGCCCGAAATCGGCACGGCGTCCGCGCGGCAGAGCTTGCAGCCGTTCCATTCGCGCGTGTTGTGGGAGGCGGTGATCATGACCGAGCCGTCCACCTTGAGCGTGCCGTTGGCGAAGTAGCTCATCGGCGTGGAAGCAAGCCCGATGTCGACGACGTCGCACCCTTCGTCCATGACGCCCTTCGTGAACGCCGCGAACAGTGCGTCGCCCGACGTGCGGCAGTCCCGCGCCACGACGACCTTCTTCGCCCCGATGAAACGCACGTACGCGCGCGCGATCTTGTAAAAGATAGCGTCCGTCAGGTCTTTTCCGTAGATTCCACGGATGTCGTACGCCTTGAAAATGCCCATATTCGATTCTACCTTTCTTTTCGTTGGTTTAGTCTATATTGTACCATAAATCGGGGTGGTTTTTCCACTCTTCTCTTCATCAAAACGTGAAAAAGATTCCTGTGTTCCAGAGCCAGCCGCTCAAATCGACCTCCGTCTTGTCCTCCGAGGAGCCGTAGTTCGCCGAATCGCCGAGGCGCCAGTCGACGCCGGAGTAGACGCCCAGGCGCTCCGTGAGATTGTAGGTCGCCTGCAGACCCACGATGCCCTGCGCCAGAAAGGCGGTATCGCCCGCGAATTCCGCGCTGCGGGCGTTGAGCCAGTTGAACGCGACCCCGAGACGCATGCCCATGGCGAGATTGTCCGTCAGACGGCGTTCCGGAATCAGCAACGCGCGCCATTCGCCGTACGCGAAGCGTGTGCCCGAAAGCGCCGCATCCTGCCGCGGACAGAACGAGCCGCCCAGCCCGAGGCGCAGGCCGTACGCCGCGTCCGCCAGAAGCAGGTATTGGTAGTCCGCGTCCAAGCCGTAGAGTTCGCCGCGCGTCTTCCCGAAAGCGCCCGTGGCGCGCAAACCGCCGCGGCCGAATCCGCCGACGCCCAGACGGTTTTCGGAGGGCGCAACCGGCGCGGAACCGGCTTTCGCCAACGCCGGAATCGTCCGGCCCTTTTCGTCCATGCCCCGCAGGGCGAGCGCGCGGACGTAGGGCTGGGTGCGCGCCGTGGCCGTAATCCCCCATTTCGTGCGGCTGGCGGCCGCCCCGCCGTCCGACACCAGCATCAGGCAAAGCGTGCCGTCCGCGTTGCGCGGCCCCGTGCACAGCCCCTCGTAGCAGGCGACGTCCGACTGGAAGATTCCCCCGCCGAAGAAATCGCCGTCCCGAAGGCTGAAAAGCGGCGCGCCTTTCTCCACCGGCGTGTAGACCGCCCCTTTGAGCGCCGGGATCGCGCCGATGTCCGTCGCATTCGTGAAGTTCGGGCGGTAGATGCGCGTCAGGCCCAGCGTTTCGTAGGAGCATTCCCGCTCCAGGACGAGGAGCGAATCGTCGGGCAGGACGCACAGGTCCGAAACGCCGCTGTTGAGCGCCCCCAGCGAACCGACCGGGTCGCACACATACGCCCACATGCCCGCCGGGACCCACTCGCCCGGACCGTCCGGCCGCGTAAAGCGCATGAGGCGGACCGTCGTGCCGCGTTGGGGCGTCGCGGTGGGTCCGTCGCAGACCAAGGCCTCCTCGTTCGCCGTCCAAAGCGTCAGACCGTCCGGCGAAATCGCCAGCGATTCCAGCGAAAGATTGCCGCGCACCTGCTCCCGGACGAAGGCGGGGATCGGCACCTTCCGCCCCGTGGGTTCGCCCGTCTCGGGGTCGTATTCGCGAATGGAGGTATCCTGCTCGTCCGAAACCCAGATTTTGCCGTTGAACGGGTCCTGCGCGACGCCTTCCGCGTCATGGGCGCCCTTGAGGACGACGCCCGGGCTCATTTGGGGCTTTTTGACGAGCGCGCCGTGTGCATCGCGTTCCGTGGCCATCATGTGCACCTGGCAACCGTCCGCGAAGGTCGCGCCGCCGTCGCGCACCACGTAGAAAGTGTCCGCCCCTTTCCAGGTCACCCCGCTCATGTCCGCAAAATCCGGCAGGGCCAGCGTGAATTTTCCGCCGACGTCTTCTATGGAGAGCGCGGCGAAAACGCTTCCGCCCGAAACGAAGGCGGCAAGAAGGGCGAGAAGTGGACGGAAACGCGCCATCAGGGCTTCTGGTACAGGCGGCAGTGGCACAGGCCGTGCCAGGCGGGGTCCGCGAGCTGCCCGCGGAATTCCTGGCAGGGACAGAAATATTCGGGGATTTTCGGGATGCGGCAGGGGCAGTAGCCATCCTTCCGGCGCAAACCCTCCAAAATCACGTTCACAATCCGCGTATCGGGCTGGTAGCGGACCTTTTTCGCGAGGAACAGCGCCACGGCGGGCGGAACCAAATCGTCGATCGGCTTTCCTTCCGCCAAACGCGTGCGCACTTCGGTGGAAGATTCCGGCGTGCGCGGATAAACGTGGAAGGTGCACAGATTGCGCAATTCGTCGTAATCCTTCCACCGCGGCAGTCCCGCGACCGAATCTTCCCCTATGAGGAAGACAAGTTCGTCATGCGGATGCTCCGCGGCGAATTCCCGCACGGTGTCAATCGCGTACGACACACCGCCGCGGCGCATTTCCCGGTCGTCCACCCGCACATGCGCGAAGCCGTTGAACGCCGCGCGCACGAGCAACAGGCGGTCCCACGTCCCGCCCGGCGCCTGACCGACCTTGAACGGGTTCATCGCCGCCGGAATGACGACAACTTCGTCCACGACACCTTCCGCCAGCGCCTTCTTGACGATTGTCACGTGCCCCGAGTGGATGGGGTCGAACGTGCCGCCGAACAGTCCGATGCGGCTCATGCCAGTTCTTCCGATCGTTTTGCCGCGGCCGCGAGCGTTTCCGCCACAATCCGCTTGAATTCGGGATTCTGCAGGCGTTCCATGCCCGCGGCGGTCGTCCCGCCTTTCGTGCAGACGCCAGCGATGAACGCCTTGAGCTCCACGCCGCTTTCGCGCAGGAACTTGGCCGTCCCGTACATCGTCTGTTCCGCCAAAAGCCGCGCGACGGGCGGGGGAAGACCGAGCTGGACGCCGCCTTCCGCCATGGCTTCCTCCATGTAGGCGAAGTAGGCCGGGCCCGATCCCGAGAGGGCGGTTACCGCGTCGAAGGCCTTTTCCTCCAGAACGACGGTCTCGCCCGCCGCGTCCAGTATCCGCTTGACGCGCGCCACCGCCTCTGTGGGCGTATGGGCCCCGGGGCAAATCGCGCACATGCCCGCCTTCGCCCGCAGCGCCAGGTTCGGCATGACACGCACCAAATGCACGCGCGGACCGAACGCCGCGCGCAGTTTCGCGAGCGTCTTGCCCGCCACGATCGAAACCAGCGTCTGGGCTTCCGTCAAAAGCGGACGCACCTCTTCGGCGACGGCATCGGTATCCTGCGGACGGACGGCGAGGAAGATCAAATCGGCCTTTTTCGCCACTTCCCGCACGTCCCCCGTCACCGGGACGCCCAGACGCGTGCGCAAATCCTCCGCCCGCGCGGCGTTCTTTTCCGCCATGAGGACATCGTCGACGGAGGGCATCGCCGAAAGGATGCCTTCCGCCATCTTGCCGGCGCCGAAGAACCCGATCATATCTTCAATCCCTTGAATGCGTCCGCAAGCGACCCGACGTTCTCGTTCTTTTTCTCGTTTTCCGCCATCCACGCGGCCACTTCGGCCGCCGACTGTTCCGCGGCTTCCTCTTCGGGGGTCTTTTTGAAGGTGCGCGTCAGGCATTCCTTGCGGGAAAGCGAAATCTTGCCCTCCTCGCGGTTGACACGCAGGACCTTGACCGTGACGCCGTCGCCCGGATGCAGCACCGTGCGCGGATCTTCCACGCGTTCCCAGGCGATTTCCCGCACGGGAATCAGCCCTTCCACGCCGCCCAGGTCGACGAACGCGCCAAAATCCAACACGCGCGTCACCGTGCCGTTCAGCGTCTCGCCCTCGTCCAGCTGGTTCAACATCGCCTCTTTCAGCGCGGCCGCCTCGATATCCTGCAGGGCGCGGCGCGAAACGACGACATTCAGCCCGCGGTCGTCCTTGGAATACTCGGTCACGAGGAAATCGAACTTGCGCCCGATGTAGTCCGCGCCCTCCTTGCGGATGCGGTCGATCTGGCTGAAGGGACAAAACGCGCGCGTGCCGGCCACGGTGACCTCGTAGCCGCCCTTGATCTCCTTCTCGACAAGGCCCGGAATCGCCGCGCCCGTCTCCCACGCCGCCTTGATGGAGGCATTGTCGTCCGACAGCGCCGGTTCACCCGCCTTCTTCTCGGGGCGGATGATGGACTTGTCGTCGTTGAACGCCTTGCCAAACTTGTAGCTCTTGCGGATTCCCTTCATCTGGCCGTCCACAAGCGCGCCGAAATCGAATTGATTCGTATTCATACTCTTCCTATTATAACATATTCCGCGTGACAAAAGCAGTCTTTTTTCACGTCCCTCCAGTACGCGGAAAGAAAAAAGGGGAGCCGCCGGGCGGCGACTCCTCTTTTGCGTTTGTAAACGGAAAGTTTACTTCGCGATGACGCGAGCCATCTCGAGAACCTTGTTCGAGTAGCCCCATTCGTTGTCGTACCACGACAGGACCTTGACGAAGGTCGGGTCGAGAACGAGCGTCTTGTCCGCGTCGAAGATCGAGGTGTGGGAATCGCCGCGGAAGTCGGTCGAGACGACGGCGTCTTCGGTGTAGCCGAGGATGCCCTTGAGCTCGCCTTCGCTGGCCTTCTTCATCGCCGCGTTGATGGCGTCCTTGTCCGCCGGCTTCTCGAGTTCAACCGTGAGGTCGACGATCGAGACGTCGCTCGTCGGCACGCGCATGGAGATGCCCGTGAGCTTGCCGTTGAGCTGCGGGAGAACCTTGCCCACGGCCTTCGCCGCACCCGTCGAGGACGGAATGATGTTCTCGAGAATGCCGCGGCCGCCGCGCCAATCCTTCTTGGAAGGACCGTCGACCGTCTTCTGGGTCGCCGTCGCCGCGTGGACCGTCGTCATGAGACCGCGCTTGATGCCGAACGTGTCGTTGAGGACCTTCGAGATCGGCGCGAGGCAGTTCGTCGTGCAGGACGCGTTCGAAATGATGTCCTGGCCCGCGTAGGTCGTGTGGTTGACGCCATAGACGAACATCGGGGTCGCATCCTTCGAAGGAGCCGACATGATGACCTTCTTGGCACCGGCGGTGATGTGCGCACGCGCCTTCTCGTCCGTCAGGAAGAGACCCGTGGACTCGACGACGACATCCGCGCCGACTTCGTTCCACTTGAGCTGGGTCGGGTCCTTCTCCGCCGTGAGGCGAATCGCGTGACCGTCGACGACGAGGTTCGAGCCCTCGACCTTGATCTCATGGTTGAAACGGCCATGGACCGAGTCGTACTTGAGCATGTACGCGAGGTATTCGGGATCGAGCAGGTCGTTGATGCCGACGATCTCGATGTCCTTCGCGAAGTTCTCGACCGCCGCACGGAACACCATGCGACCGATGCGGCCGAAACCATTGATGCCAACTTTGATTGCCATTTTGATTTTTCCTTTTTTGTTGTTACCAGAAAATTAAGCCTTCGTAACCTTGCCGTTCTTCAGGCAGCGGGCGCAGACCGTGACGCGCTTGGTGTTGCCCTTGCCGTCCGTCACGCGCACCGTCTGGAGATTGGGCAGGAAGCGGCGCTTGGTGATACCCGTCGTGTGCAGACCGATGCCGCCCTTGTACTTCGGCGAACCCTTGCGGACGACGACATTGCCGACCGAAGGTCCCTTACCGCAAACAGAACAAACTCTGGACATTTTTCGTATTCCTTTCCTTGATGTCCGTTACTTGGCCTCGCCCGGCTGCCATTCGACATTCGCGAACGCATTGTCGAACGCCGCGGAAAGACCGCCAAAGCTGCCGCTCTCGCCCGCGCTCGTCTTGACAGGCGTCGCAGGCTCGCCCGAAGCTTCCGCCTCAAGTTCGCGCACTTCGTCGTCCGACATGGCCATCGCGCGGATGGACAGACCGATACGGCGTTCGCCGCGGTCCACCTTGATGACGCGCGCTTCCACTTCCTGACCGACCTCGAGCGCATCGCGGACCTTCTCGACGCGCTTGTCGGAGATCTGCGAAATGTGGATGAGACCGTCCACGCCGCCGTCCAGCTCGACGAACGCGCCGAACGAGGCGATCTTGGAGATCTTGCCCTTGACGACCGAGCCGATCGGATACTTCTCGGCGATTTCCGCCCACGGATCGTTCTGCGCCTGCTTGAGGCCGAGCGAAATGCGCTGTTCCTTGGCGTTCACGTCCAGAACGACCGCTTCGACTTCCTGCCCCTTCTGGAGGCATTCCGACGGATGGTTGATCTTGCGCGTCCAGCTCATGTCCGAAATGTGGATCATGCCATCGATGCCCTCTTCGAGCTCGACGAACGCGCCGTACTGCGTGAAGTTGCGGACCTTGCCCTTGACGCGCGAACCGACCGGATAGCGCTCCTGGATCGTGTCCCACGGATTTTCCTGCGTCTGGCGGATGCCGAGGGCGATCTTCTGGTTCTCGACGTCGATGGAGAGCACCACGACCTGGACTTCGTCACCGACGGAGAGCATGTCGCTGGCGCGCGCCACGCGCTTGGTCCAGCTGAATTCGCTGATGTGGACGAGCCCCTCGATGCCGGGCGCGATCTCGACGAACGCACCGTACGCCGCGAGGTTGACGACCTTGCCGCTGACGCGCGAACCGACCGGGAAGCGGTCCTGGATGGACGCCCACGGGTTCTCCTGGGTCTGCTTGAGGCCGAGCGAAACGCGCTCGCGCTCGCGGTCGACGCCCAGGACCATGACATTGATCTCCTGGCCGACCTTGAGGATTTCGGCCGGGTGTTTCAGACGGCCCCAGCTCATATCCGTGATGTGGAGCAAGCCGTCCAGCCCGTCCAAATCGATGAATGCGCCGAAATCGGTGATGTTCTTCACGCGGCCCTTGCGGATCTCGCCTTCCTTGAGGTTCGCGAGCAGCTCCGCACGCTTCTCGGCGAGTTCGCCTTCGATGAGTTCGCGACGCGAAATGATGAGATTGCGGCGCTCGTTGGAAATCTTGATGACCTTGAAGTCCATCGTCTGGCCGATGTAGGGCTCGAGCTCCTTGGTCGGCGAAACGTCGACCTGGCTGCCCGGGAGGAACGCCTCGACATCGTCGATGCGGACGAGCAAACCGCCGCGGACGGCGCTGCGAATCGTGCCCTTGACCACGCTGCCCTCGGTATAGCGCTGAAGAATCTTCTCCCAGCGGATCTTCTCGTCCGCACGGCGCTTGGAGATTTCGATCGTGCCCGTCTTTTCGTTCTCGAGCTGGACGATCATCACGGTGACCTTGTCACCGACCTTGACTTCATCTTCCCCGAATTCGGACTTGTCCACGACGCCGGCGCTCTTGTAGCCGACATCGACATACACGTCGTCACCCTTGACGGCGGTTACGGTACCCTCGACAAGGGCGCCATTCTTGAACTTCGTTTCCTGACTCGCGTTCGCGAGCATCTCCGCCATTGCGCTGGAGCGCTCCGAAGGAGCCGTAGGTTTGCGAATTGCCATTCTGAACCAATACTTACTTTATTCGTTACGATCACGGTTTTCTGCCGTGTCCACCCCGTTAGTGAGCGTGGAGACTAATAGTATACCACTTTTTTGTGTTAAAATGCAATGGTCAAATTAAAAAATTTTTGGTATACTATTAACCGTCACGCCCGAAAAAGGCGGTTTTGGGTCCTTTTTGCGTGCTCGTGAACGAAACGGGGCGTTGCACAGCCTGGTAGTGCGTCTGCTTTGGGAGCAGAATGTCGGAGGTTCAAATCCTCTCGCCCCGACCAATCTCCTGCGCCGCGGGGCGATTTCCCCCCGTCCGCCGGCCCTGTCCACTCCCGCTCGCACACCGCGAAAATCGTCTCCCCACGGCCGTGGTTACCCCGTTGTGCCGGAACGGCGATGCCGTTGCGCCGGAACGGCTACCCCGTTGCGCCGGAACGGCGATGCCGTTGCGCCGGAACGGCCACCCCGTTGCGCCGGAACCGCCACCCCGTTGCGCCGGAACGGTCACCCGGCCCGGCTCGCGGCGGATTGTCCGGCTGCTCGCAGGCGGCTCCCTGCGAAGCCTCTTGAATATAAGGAGGAGGGGATGGGCAGTTGGAAGGATATTAGAGAGAACTCCATGGGGATTTGGGAATCGCCCCGGATAGCGTCAAACGCGGCGTGTACGCAGGCAAAGCGCAATGACCGTGGTTGTGCAGACGGGCGCGACGAAAACCGCGCTCACCGCCATCAGCCAACCCGGTACGCCGAGCAATTTCAGCGCAAAAAGCGTCAAAAAAAGTCCGCATGTGTAGGCGATTTGCCCCGCCATGACCGCCCGCGGACGCTTCCGGACCGCCGCGAGACCCTCCAAACGCCCCCGCAGGGCCTGTATGACGGCAATAAAGGCGTAGATTCCGATTGCCAGGCGCGCCGTATCCAAAATCGCCGGCGGCACATTCTGATAGGAGCCGAAATACCACCGTCCGACGAGCGGGGAGGCGAAAAGCGCGGGGATGAGCCCCAAAACAAGCCCCGCGCACGCGGCATAAACGAGGAGGCGGCGGTCTTTGGGATATTCGGGCGGAAACTCGATCGCCACCGCCTGCATGCGCAACGCCGCGTAGGCCACGGGGTTGGCGACGCCGATGGTCACGTAATGGATCGCGAGCATATCCGCCGCCTGGGGCGTGCGGCTCACAAACGCCGCGATGATGATGGGGGACATCATGAGGAGAAGTCCGCCGAAGGAAAGGGGCAACGTGAAGCGGAATTGCGTGGAAACGGCATTATCCGCGTCCGCGGCGCCGGGTTGCGCCAAGAGTTCCCGCGTATAGGGACGCGCATAGAACCAGGTGATCGCGAGTTCCACCACGCACCCCAGGGTGAGCGCGAAAAGCCCCGGACCCGCCCCCGTCCACCCCAGACGGGGGAAAAGCGCCGCGCTCGCCACCGTCAGCACGATGCGGACGCATGTGGCGACATTCGCCTTTCCGCTCTGGAGGTTGTTGAACAGCACGACGAGAGGCACGTTGCGCAGGAAGAAACTACCGTTCATGACGGTGCCCCAAAGCAGGGTTTCGCGCGCGATTTGCGCCAGATCCGGCGACAGGGAGAATCCGCCCTCGAAAACCCACGTATTGAAAGGCGGGAGCGCCGGAAGGCATTGCGCGGCCAAAAGCGCCGCCATCATCAGGGCGTTCAACTTGCGAAAGTTCAGATACCCGGCACGGTCCGTCGCGAAAACCATGCCCGTCATCATAAGGCCGCCGCCAAAAGCGCCAATCATGAACATGATCATCTGCCCTTGGGCGAAAGCGGTCAGTTCGTGCACGCCGTAGACGCCATGCGTCACGATTCCCGCCACGAGCGGGTAGGTCAGCGATTGCGAAAAGGCCTGCAACAGCATCGGCACGTAGAAACGCGTGACACGACCGACGCCGAATTGTGGGCGCACCGTCATTTTTTCGCCAACTCGAGCACCATGGCGATTTCGGGGCAGGTATACGGGTCCGAATGCTTGGTGCAGTTTATGCACCCAGTGTAGAGTTTATGCAAAATCTTCGTCTTGGGTATCTCGTGGAAGCCCAAGGCGCCGAAAAAGGCCGGCGCGAACGTCAAAACGACCGCCTCGTGCGTGCCCGTGGTCCGGATGACGTCCACCGTCGCCGCGATCAGCGCCCGCCCCACCCCCTGGCGGCGATAGGGGGTCAAAACGGCGACGGACTGTATTTCGACCGTGGCGGACTCCGGCGCGCCCAGTTCGGGGTGGATGGAATATGCCGCGCACCCCAGAATCGTCCCTTTCGCTTCGGCGACGAGGAAACGGTCGATGTTCTCCACGATATTGCCCAGCGACCGCGGCACAAGCAAATCATTGTGCAGATGAATAAGCGCGTATATCTTCTCCGCATCCGAAAGGCGCGCCTTGCGCACGCAAAATGATTCGTTTTCCATTATTTGAACTCGAGCTCTTGTCCGGATTTGGCCAATTTGACGCGAATGGTCTTCTTTTTCGCGCCCGCCAGAACCTTTTCCGCCAGCGGATCCTGGATGTAGGTCTGGACGACGCGCCGCAACGGACGCGCCCCCAACGTGGGATCGTTGCCCTTCTCAACAAGGAAGTCGCGGACTGCGTCGTCCAATACGATCTTGTAGCCCAACTTTTCCAGCCGCGCCTGGAACTTGTCCACTTCCAGCGACAGGATCTGCTTAAGATCGTCCTTGTCCAGCGGACGGAATACGACAATATCGTCAAACCGGTTCAAAAGCTCGGGCCGGAACGTGCGGCGCGCTTCCGCCATGAGTTGTTCCTTCAAGCGGTCGTATTCGGTCTCGCCCGCCTGGACCGAAAAGCCCAGATGCGTGCCGCCCCGCGCGAAACCGACGCCCAGGTTCGCCGTGCAGATGATTATGGTATTGCGGAAGTCGACGACGCGCCCCTGTCCGTCTGTAAGGCGTCCGTCGTCCAGAATCTGCAAAAGCATGTTCATGACATCGCCATCGGCCTTCTCGAATTCGTCGAAGAGAACGACCGAATACGGACGCCGCCGCACGCGTTCCGTGAGCTGCCCGCCCTCGTCGTATCCGACATACCCCGGGGGCGCGCCAACGAGACGGGAGGAAGAGTATTTCTCCTGGAATTCGCTCATATCGAAGGTAATAAGCGCCTTTTCGTCGCCATATACCTTTTCCGCAAGCATCTTGGCGAGATAGGTCTTGCCCACGCCCGTCGGTCCCAAGAAAAGGAAACTGCCGATCGGACGCTTCGGGTCCGCCAAAAAGGCCCGGCTGCGGCGCAAAGCGCGTGCCACGGACGCAACCGCCTGCGGCTGGCCGACGATGATCTCGTCGAGGGACTTCTCCATGCCTAGAAGCTTCTCCGCCGTCGCCGCGGACATCTTTTCCACCGGGACGCCGCTCATGGAAGAGACCGTCTCGGCAATATCGGCCGGGGTGACTTCAATCACGTCTTCCTTGTGCGTAGCCCGCCAGGCGGCGAGATCCGCCTCGAATTTGATTGAAGCGTCCTGTATGCCGTCCCGGCAAGCGGCCGCCTTGTCGAAATCCCCCGCCGCGACCGCGGCGTCTTTCTGCTGGCGCAGGTGCTCCAGGGCCTCCTGCTGGTCCTGCAAATAGGCCGGGCGCACACTCGCCCGCATGCGCAAACGCGCACCCGTCTCGTCCATCGCGTCTATGGCCTTGTCCGGCAATTGCCGCGCCGGCAAATAGCGCGCCGTAAGCTCCACGCAGGCGCGCAAAGCCTCCTCGGGATAGTGGACGCTGTGGTATTCCTCGTATTTGGGGGCTAGACCCTTGAGGATCGCGATGGCGTCCTCTATGGAGGGCTCTTCAATCTGCACGGGCTGGAAGCGCCGCTCGAGCGCCGCGTCTTTTTCGATGGACTTGTGGTATTCCTTGAGCGTTGTCGCCCCGACGCACTGCAATTCGCCGCGGGCCAGCGCTGGTTTGAGGATGTTCGCCGCGTCCATCGCACCTTCCGAGCCGCCCGCGCCCACCATGGTATGGATTTCGTCGAGAAAGAGGATGATGTTTCCGGCGCGGCGTGTCTCGTCCAGGATCTTCTTCAAACGTTCCTCGAACTGGCCGCGATACTGGGTGCCGGCGACGATGCGCGCCATATCCAGCGCCACCACGCGCTTGGATTGCAGGCGTTCCGGCACGTCGCCCCGCAGAATCGCCTGTGCGAGCCCCTCGACGACCGCCGTCTTGCCGACCCCGGCTTCGCCGATCAGGACCGCATTGTTCTTCGTGCGACGCCCCAGAATCTGGATGACGCGCTTCAATTCTTCCGTGCGGCCGATAACGGGGTCCAACTTCCCCTGGCGGGCCAAATCCGTCAAATCTCGCCCGAAAGCGTTGATTGTCGGCGTTTTTTGCGCCTTCCCGTTCTCGCCGCGCGGCGTAGGCGCGGGATCGTCTTTTGCCGGATCCGCCTCGGGATCCGCCGACGGACGCCCATTGCCCGCAAGCCCGGCGGCGACATACTTGTCGAATGTGACGCCGGCGTTGAACAAAAGCTGGGCCGCGGCGTTGTCCCCTTCGCGCAGAATCGCCGCGACAAGTTGCACGGTCCCCACCGGCGCGCCCTTGCCGGCCTCGAGCTCGGCCATATCGAAAATCTTCTTCATACGCGCCGTCATGGGGAGTTTGCCGCGCTGCAAAACGCCCGTCGCATTGCCCGCCACCGACGTGCGCAACGATTCGGCCAAATCCGTCAAAGACAGGCCCATCGCCCGCAGGCGCCGGCAGGCCTGGCAGTCGGGAATCGCCAAAATGCACAGAAAGATATGCTCCGCCCCAATATGGTCATGCCCCAGTTTGCGTGCGCAGTCCTCCGCGCCGTTTATCGCGTCATATGCGTTTTTCGTCAAATTCATAGAAATATCCTCATCGCACGGGTCGTATAGTTGACGCCTCTAAAAAGGGAATTGGCTTCGTCCGCCAGAAGATCGTCCATCCTGTTCGCCTCTTCCTCCGTTATGAAGAGGTTGTGCTTCTCCAGGTCGCACCGCTCTATCAAGTGGTCCAACTCGGCCAGCTTGATGCCCTTGAGAAGCCGTTCGCACAGCGCAACACGCACAGGGGACATCAAATCGACAAATTCCCCCTGCGTCAGAATGCGGCAGACCTTCAGAATGGCCAGCGCACGGCCGAGCGAATCGGCAAAAACCCGCGAAGATTCGGTCACGAGCAGCGAACGCGCACGCTTTTCGCGTTCGATCACAAGTTCGATGCAATCCTTTAACTCTTCTTTCGGACAAGAATAGCGCACTTCGTAGAGGTGGCCCGCCGCCGAGAAACCGTCTGCGTCATACGGCACGAGATAGACATCCTGAATGCTGCAGGCCCGCAGGACATCCTGAAGCTCGTAAATCTGGAAAAGGCCCTCCAGATGCAGACAATCGCGCACCACATAGGTCGCCGGAAAGCCTTTGAGCGGAAAATGCTGCGTTTGGGCCATGAAATCCGCGTTGCTCCGCACATTGCGCTTCAACGCCGAAGTGAGCGCCTCGTCGAGCGGCATGCCATGTTCCGTCGCGTCCTTTATGTGAGTAAAGAGATCGTCCATGGCCGAGGCGACCTTGTTCGTCAATTCATCCCCCAGAGACAGCACGTCCGGAAGGTTCCCCGGGAAGTCCGTTTCGCCGTTCTTGGGAAGATGGTCCGTCCCCGCATGTTCATCCGCTTCCAGGCTGGTCTTGGCGCGCGCCTTCTTCGCGCAGGCCTTGCAAACATAAAGCTCAATCTCCCTGCCTTCTTTCTGCAGGTTGAGGACCGTTTCCGCCTCTTTTTTATGGCACAATTCGCATTTCATACTTCACAATCCAATCTTCTCGTTAGCTCAAGTACATTATACCATATTTCAGGACTCCCAGGGAAATATTTTCGCGGGGGAACAAAAGCGAAGGGCCGCAGCGGACGCCGCGACCCCGATCTAGGAAAAGTTAGAAGGAAGTCCTCTTAGCCCGCGTTATTGCCCCACGCGTAGTGGGCGAACGCCTTGTTGGCTTGCGCCATCTTGTGGACATCGTCACGCTTCTTGATGACGTTGCCCTGCCCCTGGAACGCGTCGATGACTTCCGCCGCGACCGCCGCCGGCATGCCCATGCCGTGACGGGCGCCTGCGTACTGCGTCGTCCAGCGAAGCGCGAGCGAAAGCTGGCGGTTCGCCGCGATCGGCACAGGGACCGGATAGGTCGTGCCGCCCACGCGACGCGTCTTGACCTCGACCTGCGGCTTCATGTTGTCGATCGCCGTCGCGAGAACCTCGAGCGGATCGGAGAACACCTTGTCATCCTTGGTGAACTTCGCCGCGTCTTTCGCGATTGCTTCCTGGATCTTCGCGATGGCGCCGTAGACAATCTTTTCCGCCGCGGTCTTCTTGCCGTCCTTCATGATCACGCGGATCATGTGCGCCACGAGTTCCGAATTGAACTTCGGATCCAGCGTCACGCGCTTGACGATCTTTCTAGCTCTTCTCGACATGGCTTACTTCTCCTCTTTCTTCGGACGCTTCACGCCGTACTTGGAACGGCTGCGGTTGCGGCCGGAAACGCCGAGCGAGTCGAGTTTGCCGCGGATGATATGGTAGCGGACGCCCGGAAGGTCCTTCACACGGCCGCCGCGCACCAGCACGACGCTGTGTTCCTGAAGGTTGTGGCCTTCGCCCGGAATATACGCCGTCACCTCGACGCCCGTCGTCAGGCGCACACGGGCGACCTTACGAAGAGCCGAGTTCGGCTTCTTGGGCGTCATCGTCTTGACGACGAGACACACGCCACGACGCTGCGGACACGCCTTCAGCGCCGGCGATTTCGAATGCGATGCAAGAGGATGACGTCCCTTGCGAATCAATTGGTTGATAGTCGGCATGTATATGCTTTCCTTACTTTTCCATAGACTAGTCGTATATTATATCATTATGCCGTTGCTCTGACAAGGGGGATTTTTCAATCTTTCTCTCTCTTTTTAAGCAAATTCTTCCTTTTATCGCCGTTTCGACCCACTCCCCCGCGCGCCGGACCGCCCTTTATCGCCTCAGCGCACCGTAAAATGGTAGGCCGTGCGGCTCTTGAACGTCTCGCCCGGACGCAAAACCGTCGTGGGAAACTCCGGATGGTTGGGCGAGTCGGGGTAGTGCTGCGTCTCGAGCGCGACGCCCGCGAACGGACACAGCTTCTTCCCGGCCGTCTTGGCCGGCAGGTCGGACGTCATGTTCTGCGCCCCGTACATCTGCATGCACGGCTCGGTCGTCTGGATCTCCAAAACGCGCCCGGAGACGGGATCGTGCAGCGTCGCCGCCGGACGCATCTCGCCCGCCTTGCCGCGCAGCACAAAGTTGTGGTCGTACCAGTTGTCCATGGGCGCGAACGCCTTTTCCGCCGCCATCAGGCCCGACCAGGCGTCGAGCGGCCGCATTTGCCGAAAATCCATGCCTGTTCCTTTCACGAGGGCGTCCCGGGTCGGGATGAGCCCCTTGTCTGTCTGCGTGTAAGAGTCGGCGAAGATCTGGATCTCCTGCTTGCGCACGTCTCCGCTCGCTTCGCCCGCCAGATTCCAGTAGGAGTGGTGGGTGAGATTGATGATCGTGGGCTTGTCGGTCGTCGCCTCGTAGTCGATGATCCAACGATTGTCCGTCGTGACGCGGTAGGTGATGGTCGCCGTCACCGTGCCGGGGAACCCCATCTCGCCGTCCTTCGAGATGCAGGCCAGCACCAGCCCCGCTTCGGACGCCGCCTGGTAAGGCTGAACCTTCCAAACCTTCTGGCTCCACCCCTCGGGGCCGCCATGCAGCGTATTGTGCCGGTTCGGCTTGTTCTCATTAATTGGAAGCTGGTACACGACGCCGTCCAGCGTGAACCGGCCGTCGGCGATGCGGTTGGCGTACCGCCCCACGAGCGTCCCCATCGAAAAACCGTACGTCTCATATTCCGCGGCAGTGTTCCACCCCAGCGTCACGTCCGCGAGGTTCCCGTGCCGGTCTGGCGCATAGGCGCGCACCAGCCGCCCGCCGTAGTCCGTCACATCGAGAATCAGCCCGTTGCCGCTGTCGATACGCCAAATGTGCGTTTCGCGTCCGTCGGACAGCTTGCCAAAAGGCTTCGGCCCCGTGACCGTCACCGCAGCCTGTACACACGAAGCCGCCAGACACGCCGCGGCCACAACAGCAGAAGTCGATTTTCTTTTCATAAGGATATTCTACCATTTTCAAGCAAAGATTGCAAGCGCGGCCGGCCTGCCGCGAAAGGACGAAAACTGTACCTTGTCGCGAGACGCCCCGGACAGACCGTTCCGACGAGTGGAGAGCGAAAGCGAAAAAGAAGAAGGAGCAGATCGCCGCCTGCGAACAACCGGACAATCCGCCGCGAGCCGGGCCGGGTGGCCGTTCTAGTAGAACGGGGTGGCCGTTCCGGCGCAACGGCATCACCGTTCCGGCGCAACGGGGTCACCGTTCCGGCGCAACGGGGTCACCGTTCCGGCGCAACGGGGTGGCCGTTCCGGCGCAACGGCATCACCGTTCCGGCGCAACGGGGTGGCCGTTCCGGCGCAACAGGGGCAACCCCGCCTAGGGGCGGAGCGGAAAAGCGGCCCTCCTTCCGCCCGCCGCCGGATAAAAAAGGAGGCGGTTCCAGCAGAACCGCCCCTTTCTCATGCCGCCCGCGGGTCTGCCCACGGGGCTGCCGAGCCCGAAAACACCGCCGCGCATGCCGTGCGCGAACCTATTCGGCGTCCAACGCGCGGACCAACTCGGGTATGGCGAGCTCGAAACTGACGCCGTACCAGTGGTCCGGCGCCGTGGCCTTTATGGACGCGCACACGATATCCGCCGCGAGCGCGGCGGCTTCCACCGGCTTTTTGCCGCGCAGAAGCGCCCCGGCGAACACCGAGGCGTAGACGTCCCCCGTGCCGTGGCTCACGCGGTCGATACGCGGATTGAAATCGTAAACGACCGTATTCCCGTCGCTGATCGCGCTCCCGAGTTCATTCGGATCGAAGGATACGCCCGTCAAAACGACGCCTTTCGCGCCCAATTCATGCAAATCCCCGATCAGCGCCTCGATTTCCGCCCGCGTATAGCCGGACAGCTTGGGCTCCCGACCCGTCAGAAGCGCCGCTTCCGTCAGGTTGGGCAAAATGAAGTCCGCCCCCTTGCACAGCCGCGCCATCTTGGCGGGGAAGTCCGCGCCAAACCCGGGATACAGCTTCCCGTTGTCCGCCATGGCCGGGTCGACTATGCGCAAAGCCCCGGGATTCGCGCAACTCGACATGATGGAAAGGATGGGGTCGATCTGGCTTTCGCACACGTAACCCGTGTAAAACGCGTCGAATTGGATGCCCAGTTCCTTCCATTTCTTCTCCACGTTGGGAAGGTCATCCGTCAAATCGGTGAACGTCCAGCTCTTGAAGCCGCCGGTGTGGTTTGAAAGAACCGCGCTGGGCAAAACCGCGCACTCAACTCCGCAGGCGGAAACAAGCGGCAACGCGACCGTCGCCGAGCACTGCCCGACGCACGAAACGTCCTGTATGGTCAATAGTCTCTTCATTGCATTCTTCCTTTCCTTATTCGCGCAAAAAACCCGCGCGTTCCAGCGCCTCCAGGGTCAGCCCGGCGGGCGCCGCGGCTTTGGCGACGTATTTTCCGATCACATCGCCCTCGATATTGACGAAATCGCCCACTTTCTTGGCACCGAGCGTCGTCTCTCGGGCCGTGGTGGGTATCAGATCGACAGCCAGCCAATCGCGCCCGACTTCCGTAATCGTCAGGGATACGCCATCCAGCGCGACGGACCCTTTGACCACGGATTGCGCCGCGAGGACGGGTCCGCAGGCGATACGCAGGCGAAAATCGCGTCCGCGCGGCGTTTTCGCGCGGATGACGCCGCGTCCGTCCACGTGCCCCTGCACGATATGCCCGCCCAGGGCGTCCCCCGCCCGCAAGGCCCGCTCGAGATTCACTTTCGCGCCCGGAATCAGCGCGGCCAGCCCCGTCCGCTCCTCGGTCTCGCGCAAAACATCCGCCGTGAAGCGCGTCGCGTCGCTCCGCACCACCGTCAGACACACGCCGTTGACCGCGACCGACTCGCCGGACTCCAGGGGCCGGGCCCATGGCTCGAACCCGATTTCCAGCACGAGTCCGCGACCGCGCGAAACGCGTTTCACCGTGCCGATCTTCTGGATGAGGCCCGTGAACATGGCGCGTCTTAGAGAACGTCCTCCATGAGCACGACCTCGGGAACGATCGCCGCCTTGGCGAGCGGACGCGTCCCGATGACCTTGGGCGCGATGACCGAGATCCAGCGGTCCACGAACCCCTGTTCCGCCAGCGCGGTCGCGAGCTGCAGCCCGCCTTCGCACAGAACGTGCATGTACCCGCGCTTGGCCAAATCCGCCATCATGGGCGCGAGATTCCCGTCGGGTGCCTTGTAGACCAGGGTTTCGTTCTTGCCGTCCGTGAAAATGGTGGACTTCTTCGGCAACTTCCCCGAACGCGTCACGACCGCGCGGACGAGATCCGGATTCGCCGTCCCGTGCGCCAGAAGCGTCGGATTGTCCTTCCGCACCGTCTCCGCGCCGACCAGGATGACGTCGGCCTTTTCGCGCAGTTCGCCCGTCGCCTCGCGCGCATCCTCGCTCGAAATCCAGCGCGAATTCCCCTTGTTGTCGCAAATGCGCCCGTCGAGGGACATGGCAATCTTGACCGTCACGTACGGAATGGACTTCGTGACGAACTTGGCGAAGGGCTTGATGAGTTCATTTCCGCCCTTTTGGTCGAAAAAGGCCGCATCCGTGAAGAGGTTGCACGCAATCCCCGCCGCCGAAAGGACTTTCTCGGCCCGCCCCGCGTTTTTCGGGTTCGGGTCGCGCGCCCCGTAGACGACCGCCTTTATGCCCGCCTCGATGATTGCGTCCGTGCACGCGCCGACGAGTCCGGAAGAAGAACACGGCTCGAGCGTGACGTAAAGCGCCGCGCCGCGCGGATCCTCGTGCTTGCGGCGGGCGTTGGCGATTGCCGCGACCTCGGCATGCGGACCCCCTGCGCGCTTGTGGTAGCCTTCGCCGATGATGCGGCTCGCCTTCACCAGCACGGCCCCGACGGGCGGATTCGGCCGCGTATGCCCCTCGCCCTTCTGCGCCAATTCGATGGCGCGCTGCATGTAATCTCGCGCTGTCATTGTCTATCTCCCTTTTCGTTCTTTTCGTGAGCAATTCGGTCCAGGACGCCATTCACGAAGGCGCGTGAAACGGGCGTTGAGAACCAGTTCACGAGATCCACCGCTTCGTTGATGACGACGGCGGGCGGAACGTCCGTGTACAGAAGTTCCCACACGCCCAGTCGCAACACGGCGCGCTCGACGGTCCCCAGCCGGTCGAGGGTCCAGTTCGCCAGATGCGACCCGATCTTCGCGTCGATCTCCGGCAAATGCTCCTTCACCCCCAGAACGCGCTCTTCCGTAAAGCGCCTGTAGCGCGCCGGCACCTTCACGGGCTCCTCCTCGAGCGCGGAAATCTCCTCCCAATAGGGCGTAAGGAAATCCTCCCCTTCGTCGGGCGGATTCAAGTCCATTGCCGTCAACATCTGGATAGCCCATTCGCGAGCCTGTCTGCGTGTAACCGTCATATTTGCCTCTTCTCGACCTTTAAATGCTTCCTGTCCGTCCGCGCCTTGGGCAACCGGCCACGCGAAAGCGCCGCGGCCGCCATGAGAAACACGAGCCCGGGCACCAAAAACCACTGGTAGCGTTCCACCTTGCGGTCTTCGGCCTCGTTCTGCTCCTTGGCGGCGACCTGCCGCAAAAACCGGCGGTAGATGGCCCCGAGCGTCGTTTCGGCCGTCCCGGCCGTCGCAAGCGGAACATACCGTCCCCCGCTCGCCTCCGCTATCGCCCGGAGCGGCGCCTCGTCCAGCTTGACGCGCACTTCCTCGCCCTTGAAGCGCTGCGTGCCGCGTCCGTCCTCGGACGGGATGGGCGCCCCCATGTGCGGATCGCCTATGCCGATCGTGAAAATGGGGATGGACCGCTTCTTGGCCTGTTGCGCCGCGTCCAGCGCCCCGCCGCGCAAATCGCCGCCGTCCGAAATGATGATAATCGCGCTATGGTCGTCCGCGAGCCCCGGCGCCGAGGAATCGGCGGAAATCAGGTTGAGCGATTCGCGGATGGCGCTCCCCAAATCCGTCTCGCCGCGCGGCGCGCTGTCCGGCGTCAGTGCTTCCAGCGCGCTGCGCAGATAGGCGCGGTCCGACGTGAGCGGGCAGACCGCGACGCCCGTCCGGCGGAACGCCACAAGCGCCGCGCGGTCTCCCCCCAGAGAATCAATCATGTCCGCCACGTCCGCTTTGGCGCGTTCCAGCCGGTTCGGGCGCACGTCTTCGGCGAGCATGGAGCGCGACACGTCGATCGCGATGACGACGTTCCGCGCACGGGAAAGCGTCTCGACGTGCGCACGTCCCCATTGCGGACGAAACGCCGCGATCGAAACGAGCACAAGTCCCGCAAGGGCGAGAAGAAACCGCAAGGGCGAAGATTCTTTCCGTTTTGCGCGCGCGAATATGTTCGGACCGCTCATTTGTCGTGTTTTCCTTCGCCATGCCAGGGAATGAAGGCCGGCACCTTGTCGATGCCGGCGGCAATCCGCTGGCGCACCGCTTCGTAGACGAGGATGGTCGCCGCCGCCGACACGTTCAGCGAATCGGCCATGCCCAGCATCGGAATCCGCACGCGCAAATCGGCGCCATCCATCCATTTCTCCGTGAGCCCGTACTGCTCGGCGCCCAGCGCAATCGCGACGTTCCCCGTCAAATCGACCTCGAAATGGAGCTTTTCCGCATGCGGCGTCGCCGCGAGGATGGAAAATCCGCGCGCCTTCAGATAGGCGAGCGCCTCTTCGCTCGTCGCCTCCACGATCGGAACCGAGAACATCGTCCCGGTCGAAGCCCGCACGACGTTGGGATTGTGGATATCCGTCGTGCGGTCGCAGACGATGACCGCCGCCGCGCCGGCCGCGTCCGCCGAACGCAGAATTGTGCCGAGATTGCCCGGCTTCTCGATCGCCTCCGTCACGATGACCAGCGCGCGGGGCGGCAATTCGAGATCCTCCAGCGTGACCGAAACGTGCGGTCCCACCATCAAAAGCCCGTCCGGACGCTCCTTGTAGGCGATTTTCACGAAACACATCTTGTTGCAGGTATAGACCTGCGCGCCTGCCTTTTCGGCGTCCGCGATGAGTTGCGCTTCGTTCTCGTTCTTCAGGTAGAAGTCCGGACAATGGAAGATCGCATACGGACGGTAGCCCCTATCGAGGGCGCGACGACACTCGCGGTACCCTTCGACGATCATCTCGCCCGACTCCTCGCGTGCCGCGCACGTGCGGAGCTTCACGACATGCTTGAGTTTCGGGTTGCTGGGGCTCGTGATTTCCATGGCGTTTATCCGTGGTGGTGATGTCCGCATCCGCAGTCGCAACCGTCGTGCTCGGGCAAATCGACATACTCGATCTTCGCCGCCGCGCGCAAGTCGTTGACGAACGCTTCCGTGGCCTTGCCGCGTGCCTGGTGGCGGAGCAGATCGCGGATTTCGTCGTGCGCCTCCACGAGCGTGCGCGCCTTGCCGGGCTGTTCGTCAACCTTGTAGATGATGTGGTAGCCGAACGGCGTCTGCACGATGTCCGAGACCTCGCCCTTCTTGAGCGCGAAAGCGGCCTTGTCGAATTCCGGGACCATCATGCCCGGGCCGAACCAGCCGAGCGAACCGCCCTCGCGTCCCGAAGGGCAGTCCGAATGCTGCTTCGCCTCTTCGGCGAAATCGCCGCCGTTCACGATGCGTTCGCGGATCTCGCGGATCTTCTCGAACGCCGCGGCTTTCGCCTCCGGCAGGTCCTTTTCGTCGCTTTTGACGAGGATGTGCTGGCACAGGACCTTGGGCTGCGTCACGTACTCCGCCTTGTGCGCCTCGTAAAACGCGGCGATTTCCGCCTCCGTCGGCTCCGCGACGTGCGAACAGGCCTGGTTGACGAGCTTGTTGACGCGCGCCCCCTTCTCGAGTTCCTTGCGGAAGTCCGCCTCGGTGATGTGCTGGGCCGCGAGCGCCTTCTTGTAGTTCTCTTCACCGCCGACCTGCTCGACGACCTTGGCGATTTCCGCGTCGATTTCCGCCGCGGTCACCGGCAAATCGAGCTGGGAGGCGCGCTCCAGAAGGAGTTTCGCGCCGATCGCCTGATCCAGCGCCCGCTTCTGCAGTTCACCCAGATTGCTCTTGATTTCATCGGGCGTCATGCCGTGGCTCATGTAAAAGCGCACAAGGCGGTCAAATTCGAATCCCACGGCTTCCGCCGAGATTTCCTGTCCGTTCACTTTGGCTGTCTTCATATTCTCCGACTTCCCTTCTTCAATCGACCGAAACTTTATGCCGCGTGCCCGAAATGGAATCGGGAGCAAGCCACCAATCGTAGACACCGTTTCCCAGGATCTTTTCCGCGCCGATATGGTAGGCGAGCGCGTCTTTCTTCATGTCGATCGCGACCCGGCGCGTTTCGCCGGGCTTCAGTTCGACGCGGACGAACCCCTTCAGCTCGCGCACGGGGCGGACGGCCTGCGCCTCCCTTTGATGTAAATAGAGCTGTACCGTCTCGATGCCCGGGACTTTTCCCGTATTCGTGACGTCCACCGAAAACCGATACCCCGTCTCCGTCTTCCGCACCGCTTCGTTCGCATAGGCGAAGGTCGTGTAGGAAAGGCCGAACCCGAACGGGAAGAGCGGCGTGTTGGGCGCGTCGATGTAATGCGTAGTCCAGAACTTCTTCGGATCGAACGGACGCCCCGTGGAGGTGTGATTGTAGAAGATCGGACATTGGCCCGTCGCGAGCGGAAACTCGACCGTCAACCGGGCTGAAGGGTTGTACGTGCCCGTCAGCACGTCCGCGACGGCCCAGCCTCCGCAACTGCCCGGATTCCACGCCTCCACCAGCGCGTCCGACAGTTTCGCGAGTTCCGGGATGACCAGCGGACGCCCGTTGAAGAGGACCGACACGAGAGGTTTTCCGCAGTCCTTGACGGTCTGCGCCGCCGCGAGTTGCTCGCCCGTCAAGCGCAAATCGGTCTTGGACGTGTTCTCCCCGTTCATGTGGTAGTATTCCCCGAACGCCGCGACGACGACGTCCGCGTCCTTAATCGCCTCCCGGATGACCGCGCGATCGCACCGCCCCGTCAGTGTGTAGCACATCGTGTACGAGACGTCCGCCTGAACCGCCTTCAGGCCTTCCAGAAGCGAGGCGTTGCGGTAATTCTCGAAGAAAGGCGCCCATGTGCCGCGCATTTCCTGCGCATTGGCCGAGAGGTCGCCGATCAGCGCGATTTTCGCGCCCTTCTTGAGCGGTAGCGTCTCATTCTCGTTCTTCAGCAAAACGATCGTCTTGCGCGCGACATCCCGCGCGTCGGCCAAGAAGCGTTCGTCGTCCACGCCCGCCCGCGTCGCCTTTTCGTCGATGTACGGATTCGCAAAGAGCCCCATGCGATACTTCATGCGAAGCACGTTCGCCACGTGCGCATCCAGCGTTTCCCGCGAGACGAGTCCGTCCTCGACCGCCTTCTTGAGTCCGCGTTCGTATGCGCCCAGCATCATCTCCTGGTCCATGCCCGCGTTCGCCGCGAGCGCCGCGGTGCGTTCGTCCGTGTCGGAAAGCCCGTGTCCGATCTTGGAGCACTGGTCTACCGCACCCCAGTCCGAGATTGTCACCCCCGTGAAGCCAAATTCCCTCCGTAGCACGTCCGTCAGCAGAAACTTGTTGACGGAACATGGGATGCCGTTAAGCGCATTGAACGCCGGCATGACGGAAAGCGCCCCCGCGTCGATTCCGGCCTTGAACGGCGGCAGATAGACGTCCCGAAGCGTCCCCTCGGACATTTCGACGTCATTGTAGTCGCGTCCGCCCGACGGTGCGCCGTAGCCCACCAGGTGCTTGAGGCACGCGGCGACGAACGTGCCGCCCGCGACGGGCGCGGACTGCACGCCCCTCACCATCGCGGCACCGTAAAGGGAGGCGAGATAGGGATCCTGCCCCGGCGATTCCGCAATCCGTCCCCAGCGCGCGTCGCGCGAAATGTCCACCATCGGCGTGAACGTCCAGTTGCACCCCTTGAGCGGCGTCTCCCGGGCGATGACCTCGCCTACCCGCATCCACGCGTTGGTGTCCCACGCGCACGAAAGACCCAGTGGAATCGGAAACTGCGTCCGGCACCCGTGGATCATGTCGTGCCCGACCGTCAACGGGATCCCCAGCCGCGATTCGCGCGCGGCCTTCTGCAGTGCGTTGTAGTTCGCGATGCCGGCCGCACCCAGAATGGAACCGATTTCGCCGCGGCGGATGCGGGCCAGGAACGCTTCGTCCACCCGATGGGTGCTGCTGTCCTGCGCAAGCGCCCCCGTGCTCAGCTGGGCGCTCGTCTGGAACATCTGCCCGACTTTCTCTTCCAACGTCATCCGGGACAGGAGATTGTTGACGAAGACCTCCTCCTCGGATGCCGGCGCGGCCCAAAGGCTCAGCCCCGCAAACACAACCAATCCTGCAATGCAACGCTTCATGCGAACAGCCTTCTTACGGCGTCGTCGATGCCCGCGACCTCCACCACTTTCGTCTGGACGACCGGCAGCGTCTCCAGCGCCTTGAAGTCCGGGGGCGGATTCGTGAGCACGTCCTCCCCGAACGCCCGCCGGCACGTCTCGGGGAATTTGTATGGCGTCGCCGTCGCGGCGACTACCGTCGGAACCCCGCCGCGCGGGAAGCCCAGCTTGCGCGCCACGAACGTCGCCACGGCCGTATGCGGATCCAGAACATACCCGCACGCCGCGCGCATCCGGCGCATTTCCGCCTCCGTCTCCTCCGGCGTGGCGACCCCGCCCTCGAAGTCGGCGAACAGCTTCGCCTTGGCCGCGTCGTTCAGCTCGTAGCGACCCTTCGTCGCCAGGTCGGACATGAGCCGCGCCGTCTCGGCGCAGTCCCCGTCGTTCAGAAGCCACAGCAGGCGCTCGACGTTGGAACTCTTGCGGATGTCCATGGACGGCGAATTCGTCACCGTGAACCGGTCGCCCGGATTGTACACGCCCGTCTTCACGAACCGCGCCAGCACGTCGTTCACGTTCGAGGCCACGACGAACTTGCGTATCGGAGCCCCCAGCTTCTTCGCGTAATACGCCGCGAGGATGTTGCCGAAGTTCCCGCTCGGGACCACCACGTCGAACGGCTGCCCGCCGAGGCGCGCCGCAGCCAGGATGTAGTACGCGATCTGCGGCACAAGGCGCCCCGTGTTGATCGAGTTGGCGGACGAAAGCGCCACCCCGTGCGCCGCCGCTTCCGCATTGATCGCCGGGTCCGCGAATATCCGCTTGACCGCCGCCTGCGCATCGTCGAAATTGCCCTTGATGGCGATCGCGTGCACGTTCGCGTCCGCCGGCGTCGTCATCTGGAGGCGCTGGATGCGCGAGGTGCCCACGTTGGGGAAGAACACCGCGACCTCCGTCCCCTCGACGCCCGAGAACCCCTGCATCGCCGCGGACCCGGTATCGCCGCTCGTCGCCGTCAAGACCAGCACGCGCCGCCCGCCTGCGGCGTACTTCATGAAGACCGGCAGCATCGAAAGCGCCACATCCTTGAACGCCCCTGTCTTGCCGTGGAAAAGCTCCAGAATCCGCAACCCGTCCGCCGAAACGAGCGGAATCGGGTCCGCCGCGGGAAAGCGCGAGAGCAGGCGGTCGACCGCCGCCGTGCGCACCTCGGCCGGCAAATCGCCGAACAATTTCCCCAATACGTACTCCTCGCAGGCGCGCAAATCGCCCAGTTTGGAAAAGTCAAGCAACCCCTTCTCGTCGGCGCAGACCGGCACGTACAGACCGCCGTCCGGCGCAAGCCCCCGGAAAATCGTCTCGGCGCACGTCGCTTCAAGCCCTTTGCGTGTTGATATAAATCTCATTTTTCACCTTTCTAGAAGTCATTATATTATACCAAATCCCGTCGTTTTCCGCCACCCCAAAAACACGCCCTTCGTGCAGAGGAAAAGTTCGGACTGGACAGACCCTTTACATCCCCTTCACGGTCCAAAACCGCCCCGTCACGGCCCCAAAACGAAAACCCCACGGGGACGGAGACAAAACCCCGTAGTGTTTCCCCCAAACCCCCACGAGGTTTTGGCGCTGAGACCAAGGTCTCTTGTCTGCGTCCCCGTGAGACGCAAAAAGTTTTACGATTCCATATGACAGAACGCGCAAAATATGCTATACTTTAGAATCATGCACGTTCATCATTCAAGAATCCCGGAATTCCGCTGACCGCGCGATGAGATACGCGATCATATCCGATATCCACGCCAATGCCGTGGCTTTGCGCGCTGTTTTGGCCGATATCCAAAGCCGCCAGGCCGATGCCGTCATCTGCCTGGGCGATACGGTCGGCTACGGTCCGCTCCCCCGCCAGGCCCTGCAGCTTGTGCGCCAATCCTGTTCCGCCGTTCTCCTCGGCAACCACGATTGGGCGGTAGGCGAACGCGCCACGCCCAAGGACTACGTCAATCTGGCCGGCGAATCCCTCTCCCGCCACCGCGAGGAACTTTCCGCGCACGACCGGGAATGGCTTGCGAATCTCCCGCGGACGGTCACCTTTTCAAACGCCGCGGCCACGCATGCGGACTTCACGAGCGACACCCAGTTCTACTATGTCGAGACGCCCGAAGACGCCCAGGCGAATTTCGCTGCGCGCCGCGAACAACTCCTTTTCGTCGGCCACACCCATACACCCGCGCTCTTCCTGACCGGCCATTCGGGCGCCGTCTACGCCCTGCCGCCCGACGATTTCGCCCTGGAAGAAGGCAAACGCTACCTTGTCAATCCCGGCTCGGTCGGCTATCCGCGCGAAAAGGACGGAAAATGTTTCTCTTCCTATGTGATTTACGATGATTCCGCGCAGGCGGTCTACTTCCGCCAAATCCCCTTCGATGTCTCGAGCCTCATCCAGCGCGGCAAGCAAAAGCTTCCGCGGCACTTTCGCCGCGCCCTTTTCGGGATAGGTCTTCTCTTTCTTCTTCTAATGGGCGGCGCCGCGGCGTTTTGGCGTCCAACCCCGCCGCCGACGGCCCCCGTCCAAGCGCCCCAACCGCCGGCAAACCCGCCTGTCGACGTGCGCACCCTCAACCTGGTCCCGGGCGACATCGCCGTGCGCGCCAACCTGAAACTGGACAAAAACTCCCCGCCGGTCTCGCTGGAAATCCGTTTTCTCTCCGCTTCAGGTGCGGATGTGGCACCGCGTCAGGTGATTTCCGTCAAAAAATCCTCCATGAAAGCGTTCAAAATCCCAAAAGATGCCGCCAAAGCGGCGTTTTCGATCCAAAAAGTGAATTCGGACGACATACCGCGCATACTGCGCTTCGCGCCGACACGGACGCCGTCCGCGGCAAAATCAACTCCGCCGCGCTAACGCCGCGGCATACGCCCCGTCGAAACCCGTCTCGAGCGGATTGGACGATTTCTCCTCCACCAAGGCGAATTCGGGGTGCCGCGCCAAAAACGCCGCCACCTGCTCCTCGTTTTCCTCCGGTTCAAGCGAACAGGTCGAGTACACAAGCCTTCCGCCGGGGACGACAAACGCCGCGGCCCGGTCCAAAATGGTCGCTTGCAGCTTGACAAGCGCCGCGAGTTTGTCCTGCGACCAGTTCCACCGCGCGTCCGGACGCCGGCGGAGTACCCCCGTATTCGAACAGGGGGCGTCCACAAGAACCTTGTCGAAGCCGCCCAATCCCTCCAGAGCCGGCACGACTTTCACATCCCCCGCCCCGACGCGCACCAAGTTCGCCGTCAAACGCGAACGCCGCGCCGGATTCACCTCGCAGGCCATCACTTGCGCCCCACGCCAGAAAAGTTGCACCGTTTTGCCCCCCGGCGCCGCACAAGCGTCCAGAACGGACTCGCCCGGCGCAACCTGCATCAATTCCACCGCCCCCCGCGTCGCCGGATCCTGCACGATGAACGCACCCTCGGCGTAGCCCGGCAGATCCTCTATCCGCGTCCCGCGCGGCACTTTCTCGAACGGTTCGCTGTCCGTAGCGGTAGGACGGCGCGCCAGATACGTTTCCGCCGGTTCGTTGAAGAGGGCCATCAGGTGCGCGGCGTTTTCCTTTCCGTACCGCGCAACCCACCGCCGCGCCAGAGCGGACGGAAAACTTTCCCGCGTTTCAGGGGTAGCGGCGGCGAGTTTGGCCTCGATTTCCGCCCTATGGCGCAGAAGATTCCGCAAAACCGCGTTCGTCACCCGTGCGATGGAGGGATTGGCGGCGTGTTTGGCCGCCTCGACCGTCTCGTTCACCGCGGCAAAGTCCGGCACGGAGGGCATATACAGAATCTGTGCCGCGCCGACATAAAGGAGAGCTTCCAATTCGCCCTTGGGCCACGTCTTGACATAGTCCCCCAGAATGAACCGCAAGGCGCGCAGGCGGCGGATGGTCGTGTAAACGAGATCCTGGACAAATGCGCGGTCGCCGTCCTGCGGCAGAAGATTGGACGGAAACTCCTTCGTTATGAGCCAGCGGGCAATGATGAACGCCGCCGTGCGCCTTGAATTCTGCTTCATTTTTACCGAAATCCTTTATATTCTCGACAATTTTAGCAAACCGACAAACAGAAAGCGCGGCTCTTTCGAGTCGCGCTTGCGTTCTTGACCGGTGCTTGAGAAAACAGTAATGTCTGTGCGAAGCGCAGTGTAAGTTCTCCGTC
>ERZ808252.618-NODE-618-length-32711-cov-9.131982_pt1 | contig 32711 bp, 24 predicted proteins | sample MGYA00521242_ERZ808252 | MGnify/ENA primary metagenome ERZ808252 (study PRJEB31516, sample SAMN03275581) | gut metagenome | biome: mammalia-associated habitat; material: feces | host: Papio cynocephalus | place: Kenya | collected 2012-08-07 ...
TCGCTCAAACTCAGAAAAAACTCGCTCGCCCTTTAGGCAAGCTTTGACATGATATGCTAGATAAATCTATTTGTCAATAACTTTTTAAAAATTTTATATCCAATAAATTTATCCAAATTGCATCTAGCCATGCTTTTCTACATCACTTCAACAATAATGCAGAAAAAAACATCTCCTGGGGGAATTGAACCCCCGTTGACGGGATGAAAACCCGTTGTCCTAACCACTAGACGAAGGAGACATCAACATTTTGAGCTGCACTGGATTCGAACCAGTGACCCACGCCTTAAAAGGGCGTTGCTCTACCTACTGAGCTAGCAGCCCAAATGCAACGTATGATATTAAACAGAATAATCACCAATTAGTCAACAGCTTTTTCAGCAATAATGCGATGATTATCAAGCTTTCTTATCTATGATTGCATCGCGTACGAATGACTTTTCTATTTTCCTATATAATTTAATAGTCAAAAACGGAAGCGTAAAACCAGCAAATGTCCAAGCCATCGGGGATGTAAGACAAATACCCATGTAGCCAAGGAACTTTGGCAAGGTAAGACATGCTATAATCCTTAATGACAACTCTATAATCGAATTGATCATAGGAATCTTTCCAGACCCAAGGCCTTGAGAGCCAGTCCTGAACACAAAAATAAAACCAAGCGGTATGAAAAAGTTGCAAACTGTAGTCGTATATTTGACAACCTCATCAAGAACTGTTGGGTTGACGCTGTTCTTATCCACAAAAAGATAGCTAATTGGACGAGTGAAAAGATATGCGATAATCATCGCAAGCAAGGAATAGAGAATGCTAACCCAAGTAGCTGTTACAAAACCATCCTTTATCCTTTTTAGTTTGCCAGCTCCAAGATTCTGCCCAGCAAATGTAGATATTGCCATTCCAAGCGCAACATAGAATTGTGTTAGAATATTCTCAATCTTAACTCCAACAGAATAAGCTGCGATAGTATCAGAGCCAAAGCCATTGAGAACAGCTTGGACGATGATTACGCCAACAGCTGTAATCGAAAACTGGATAGCTCCAGGAAGCCCTATCCTCAGGAGGTTCTTGCAAATAACTTTGTCGAAGACCCAATCGTATCTATTGCATTTAAACATCGGAAATTTTTTATAGATGTAGAACCAGGAGACAACAGCTGAAATACCTTGCGATATTACTGTTGCAATCGCAACACCTTTAACAGCAAGAGGAATCACGATAACGAAAAACAGGTCCAAGACAATGTTCAAAGCCGAAGAAAGCAACAAAAACAACACAGGGCTCTTTGAATCTCCAACAGCCCTAAGCACAGAGGAAAACAGATTATAAAAAACAGCTGTAATTAAGAACAAATATATTGTAGATATATAGTCGTTTGCCATTCCGATTATATTCTCTGGCGTATTGATAAGACGCAACAATGGCATTGACAAGAAAAAGAACAGCAAGGAAATAAAAATTGTAATCGTCATGGAACAAAGGATGCTTTGAGTATAGACTTTCCTCATTCCAGCCATATCCTTTGCCCCATATCGCTGGCTGATCATGACAGAAAAACCCTGGGAGAGCCCCGTCGCAAAGCCTACGACCATGAATGAAAAACCGTTCACCGCCCCAACAGCAGCTAAAGCCTCAACACTCACAAAGCGACCTACAACAATGCTATCGACCATTGCATAGAATTGCTGGAAGATGTTCCCGAAGAATAGCGGTACAGTAAAAGCCATCAAAAGCTTCAATGGCTTATCATTTGTCATATCCCTTTCCATATCGTTAGCATAATATTACATTAACAATTTTTGTCAATTGCAAATCCTATTTCATTGATTGGTTAGGTAATCAAGCATAAAAACATTTTCTACGATAGTGATCTGGCTAGTCAAAAGATCGACATCATTCTTTATGATCTCAAGCTCCTCATTCAAGATATCCTTCTTGCTCTTTTGCCCATTCTCGACCTCGATTTTAATCTTATCGAGCTTTAAGTCCCCATTCTCTTTCTTCAATAGTTGATAGTCGTACTTCGCAAGCGCAAGATTCATCGCATTATAGCTCATCTCGACAGCACTTTCCAAAGTATCTACAGCACTATCGTAGGAGATATCAGCCGACACTTGGCTACTCTTTGCTCTATTTATGCTATTGATCCTCTTCCCGCCATCCCAAATATTGCCACTTACAACAACAGAGACATTTACGCTCCAGTCGTCCTCTTGGCGCCATCCAATCTCAGCAAAAGGAAAGCGAGAGCCACCATAGCCAGCAGAGACATTCAAGAGAATATCTGGAACACCATATACAGATCGCCAAGCAAGGCTCTCCTGGATTTCAGATGCAGCCTTCTTTTTATTCACTATTTGCAATTGGTAGCTCGAGGATGACGTAGCTAGAGCCTTTAGCTGATCAACATCACACTCTCTGTATCTCTCAAGAACCCCAGTCTCTGGTTCAAATGATATTTCATCTCTTTCCAAATCGCTTATTCCAACCAGAGACCTTAGGCTCTGGAGGATATTGTTGTATTTGCTATCGAGCTCTGCTCTTTGAACAGTTATCTCCTCAGCTTGTATTTTTGCATCAAGTACATCTTGGCTACTCATTATACCATTTATGTTTGCCTCATTTGCTATCTCGACAAGCTCATCCGAATCATTTTGCGCTTCATCGAGCAAAGCATAAATCTGATCGATATAGTACAAAGTATGCAAACTGATATTCAGTTCAGTCTCCAATTGCCTAATTAGGTCGCTTTTTGCAAGCTCGCTGACAGACGATGATGTCTTTGCAAGCTTCACTGATAGTGGAATCTTTCCCCATGTAATCAAAGGTTGCGTCAACGTAAGCGATGCCCCGTAGTAAGTGTTTTCCATGCCATCGTATAAAGTGACATACCGGTTCAAATCAACATTCTCAAGCCCTGTGCCCTGTGAACCGCTTGTAAGCCCCGCTTGTCCCAATAAAGTCCCTACAGACATAGAAATCTTATCGATAGGAGGATTTGCCATATAAAGGCCATATAGCGAATATCCTATAGTGGGCTGGTAAAGAGCTTTTGCATCCTTTACTGTCAATTGAGAGTCATATATGCTCTGGTCTGCCATCTCCAATCTGTTGTTGTTTTTCAACATCTGGGAATAAAGAGATGCAAAATCATACTTTCCATCGCCAGCATAGATCGGGATCACAATAGCAATAAGCATAAGAAAAAACAGCTTCGTCTTCCTCATATTCCAGCTACCTCTAGCCTACTTTCTCATATCGACAACATTCATCGTAATGTTCGAAGTCGTATCTGTAAGCTTCAAAGTCTTTGTAACACTTTTTCCATCAGTGAAATTTCCACTCTCTGTTCCGACCGTAACTGTGATTACAAGCTGGGTTTTGTCTCCTACAGGAATCAAGACATTGCTTGCAAGGCCTGAGTATGAGCCATCTTGGCGGCTTACAAATTCTCCGGATGTCTGTGTATTGTCTACGACAGATACTGTTGGATAAGTGCCATCTACTCCCTCAAATTCAACTTTAGCGCTATAGCTTCCAATTGCAGGAACATTATTATCAAGCTTTGGCGCAATTACTTTTCCAGAAATTCCATTTTCGAAGTACCAATATTGCCTTTTCATAGAAATATCTTCATGCTTGTTTGATTCCACATCGAAAACTTTGTTGTTAGCATCTTCTGGAACCCAAACGTCCCTAGTGCTTTTGATATTGCTTATAGTTACTTTTGTTGGTCCTGCCGAATCCTTGAATCTCTTCACATTTATAGTTGCGCTCCCATTTGTTATCGAAAGAGTGCCTTTAATATCATCATATCCATCATTGTAGAAATAATCGAAGGTTGCTGCCCCGTCGATTTTATTGCTGGTACCATTTGCAACAAAATCAAGCGTCAAAATATCTGTCTCAGTTATCTTGTTGCCCATAGAAATATCCTGTCCAATATCGCCTGCTGAATCTGACATGACTGTAAAAGGTCCTTCTTTGACTATGCCGTAGTCTTTTGAGAAGAAAATCAAATAAACGTTGCATGATGCATAATCCTTGCCCCATGGAGAGTTTGAAGTCTTCCAAACAAATGGTGTTATATTGAATACACCATTAGAGGCTGTTGTAGCTTTGAATGAGCAATATTTATCATCAAAGACATTTTTTTCGCTCCCTTTCACATAGCTATTGTATTTCTCATTCCACTCTGACTCAGATGTGTATGCATATACTTTTACGCCATCTATTGCATTGCCAGCGCTATCTGTCACAGTCCCTGAAATGCCAGAGTTGTAGACCATGTCGCAAGAGCAAAGCATAAACAATGATGCTAACACGATAATTATTGAAATCAATTTGTAATATCTATTCATATTCTTAATCTCCTCATTTTTCTTCATTCAGAAACTTGTCTAATTTCTTGTAGTATTTATTGATTTTCCTTCTTTCAAGGATGTAGTAGTAAACAGGCATTACAAAAAGTGTAATGACCATTGAAGTCGTAAGACCACCCATGATTACTTGCCCAAGAGGTGCATATATCTCAGCACCCTCACCTTTAGCTATTGCCATCGGAATAACTCCAAGAATAGTTGTCAAAGAGGACATCAAAATCGGCCTGAGCCTTGTAACTGTTCCATCCACTATATCTTTTTTGAGAATCTCAAGCTCCTCTTGCTTTGAAAGCTGTCCAAGCTCATTCGAGTATTGGTCAAATTGCTGACCCTTGGCATTCAGGACAGCAATCCTATCTTCCTTTCTTATGACGTTCGCATAGTCAGCAATGACAATACCATTATTTACAAGCATTCCTATGAGCGAAACGACTCCAAGAATCGATACAATGCTCATTGATGAGCCGAATGCAGAGAGCGACAAAACAGTTCCGATTATGCAAAACGGGAAAAGCAGCATAACCAAGAAAGGCTGGTCATATCTCTCAAATACAGCAACCATGACCAGGTAACACAAGAATGCAGCAATCAAAAGTGCCTTTATCATAGGAGCAAGAGAATCATTCACAAGCTGTCCCATTCCGCTGACACTGGTTGTCACAGAGCTCGGGAGTGGATTTTCAGCTAAATACTTGTTGACTTTTTCGGTAACAGCGTCTGGACTTTCCGTTGTAAGGGTTGCATTGACAGTCAATGTTGTTGCTCTGTCAGAGTGGTTTATCTGTGATACCGATGTTTGCATATCCAAGTTTGCAATACTGTCAAAAGAAACACTTTGCCCGGCAAGTGATACAACCTTAAGCTGAGAAAGCGTGTCATTTGTTATAGGCTTATCGCTGATATCAGAATAGAGATGGATATCATACCTCTTATCTGTAGACTTCTCGCTGAACTTTCCGATATCGACTCCATAGAACAAAATCGCGGATGTCATTCCAGCCTCATAGCTTGGTACACCAACAGATGACAAGTAGTCATAGCTTGTATTTATCACAGCACTTTTGGAATCATTGGACGCATTGACACTTGTCGTCATGACCTCTGGATATGTCAACAGCTGCTTCTCTATTCTTTCTGCGCTCTGATAAAGCTCATCCATATCATTTCCAATGAGAGTAAGACCATAGCCTCCTCCATCAGAGACAAGCGATACCAATCGATCGAAGCCTCCATTGGAAACGCTAACACTTGCATCTGGAATCGATGATGCAATTCGTTGTTGCAAATCGAGGATTATCTGATGAACATCCCTGTCCCTGTCCTTTACAGCAACCAAGACAGCATGTATAGCACCCTGGTTCTTCTTTGCAGCATAATCTGTAGGGTCCATTGATTTTCCAGAATAAACGACATAGCTCTTCAGCTCTGGCACATTCTCCTTCAAAATATCTGCAGCTTTGTTCATCACAGCTTCTGTCTCATCAAGGCTATAGCCCTCAGGAAGATCGATGTTTATATAAAAATCGCCATTATCTGTCGAAGGAATAAAGCTAAGTTGCATTTTCGGAAGGACATATAAAGATAGAACAAGTATCATCAATGCAATCAAAAGAATAAAAGGTGTATGCTTAATTGAGAAATCCAATCCCTTCCCGTACCACTTTTCTACTCTTGCCATGCCACGCATTACAAGATTCTCTCGCCTTGGCTTTCTTTTTGATGAATCCTCCTTCAAAAGCTTTTTCAGGAAATAAGGTATGTATATGATAGCAACAAGCAAGGATGCAGAAAGAGCAACCATGAATGTAATCGATACATCGTTCAATATGTTTCCAACAAGCCCTGTAAGCATTGCAATTGGTATAAAAACAACAATCGTAGTAAGCCCAGAGCCAAGCACGGAGCCAGTAACTGTCTCTGTGCCTTTGAAGATCGAATCATTCACACTGTAAAGCGCTTTTCCATTCTCGACATCTTGGTAATATCTATAAACTTGGTCCAAAACAAGAATCGATGCTCCGACTATATTTCCAAGCGCAACAACAATGCCTGAAAGACTCATCAAATTCACTGTTATGCCAAACATCTTCATTCCAATAAATGTAAAGAATATGGAAAGAGGGATAGATATTCCGATTACGAATGTTGCCTTGATGTCGGACAAAAAGAGATAGATTACAACAATGGCTATCAAAACGCCCATCACTCCAGATGAGATAACAGTCGAAAGGGATGAATTTACAAGAGTGCTATCATCATTGATCATAGAGAATTTCAATGCACCACCAGACTTCTTCTCTTCCATGTCAAGGATCTTTTTTATCTGCTTTGTGATTTGAACTGTATTCCCATCGCTTCTCTTGCAAACATCAACAGTAATAGCATTCTTGCCATCCTTTGTGACACGATAATCCCCTTCATCGTAGACGAATTTTATATCAGCTACATCCTCAAGCCTTATAGGTGTTCCATCAGCTGAAACACCAACAGGGATAGAGAATATATCCTCCATGCTTTCATACTTTCCATCGAATTTGGCATCCACAAGATGTCCTGAATACTCAACTGAGTCGAGCGGAACAGAAAAGTTGTTCATGCTGAGCATCTGGTAGACAGCAAGAGGAGAAACACCTCTGGCCTCCATCTTGTCCATGTTGAGCTTAACGTCAACTCTGGGCTCTTTCTTTCCATTGATCTCGATAGTTGACACACCATCAATTCGAGTCAACTGTGGCTTGATCTCATCTTCAATATAGTCGGAAACAGCATCCAAATCATCACCACACTCAACAACAAAAGAGGCAATAGGGAGCATTGTCGATCCTCCAACAATTGCTGTTGGACGGCCTTGTATCCCGCTTGGAAGATCAGAGAGCAATTGGTCTATCCTGTTTCTGACTTCATCTAGCTGGTCATTTGGGTCAACACCATCTTGATATGTGATAGTAATCACGCTCGCGCTATTCATAGACTGGGAGTCCATACTCTTGAAGTTTGGAAGCGTGACAAAGTCATCCTCCAAGACATCTGTAACAGTCTCCTCGATATCCTGGCTTGAAGCTCCGGGGTATATTGTGACTACATAAACAGTAGGAGTAGAAATATCTGGCAGGAATTCGGTATTTGTCGTTGATACAGACATGATACCAAAGACACCCAATGCCAAGAGAGTCATAGATACAAGAACCGGATGTGCTACTATAAACTTGGAAAGGTTCACTTCTCACCCCCTCCCACTATATTCACATCATTGCCAGAAATTACACTATCTTTTCCTTTTGTAATAAAGCTCTCATCCTTGAGCTCATCTGGGACAATGAAATATTCATTATTGCTGAATGCATTGCTCAAATCGACATAAACAGCTTTTCCATCCTTTACATAATATGCAGAACCATCAAGACGCATTGCTGATACAGGAAGAGCATAGCCAGTTCTTTCGTCATATACGATATAGACCTTCACATACATTCCAGGCTTGAAGCTTGATTTGTTCTCATCTATTGATATCTGTACAGAGAAATTCTTGCTAGTCGGATCAATATAAGGAGAGACATAGGAGACTGTTGCCTTGCTTTCAACCTCTTTTGTGTACCCACTTTCAGGTCTTACAACCTTTATTTTGAGATTGTCGACATTTTCATTAAATAGATCGAAATAGCTCTCACTTATCTTCACATCAACCACAAGCTCATCCAAGTTCGCAACTATCGCAATCGGAGTGCCTTTTGCTGCAGCAGATCCTTTTGCACTCAATGTCTTTTCGACTGTACCAGATGCATGTGCAACAACATCTGTATATGATAGTTGCAACTTTGCAAGATCCAGCTGTGCCTTTGCCGCATCTGTCTGGGCCTTCAACGTATCATAGTCTTGCTTTGTTGCAATCCCCTTTTGATACAGTGGTTCCACTCTCGATAGAGAAGATGAATAGCCTGCATAAGCAGCCTTTGCTTGCTCAAGCTGAAGTCTGTATGGCTCTGGATCTATCTTTGCAACAACATCACCATCTTTCAGATAGTCACCCTCTTTTATGTTGTATTCAAGGATAGTCCCATCCAAGTATGGAGTAATAGCAATCGTATCTTTTGCCTCAACATGGCCAGAAATCACAAGTTCTTTATCTATTGTCATTTGCTCTGCATTCATCACCTCTACTGGAGTAACAGGAGCAACATAGGTATCTGTCGTCAATGAATCATAGAACCTCTTGATCAAAAGGAAAGCACCGATAAACAAAGCAATCAAAATAATATATCTCAAGATAGCGAGAACTGTTTTTTTACCTCTACCCATAAAAACCTCATACAGAGGAAATATATATTCAGAAAAACCAAATTGCAATCGACCATACCACAATAAGACTAATTTGTTTAACATTGCTAAAAAAAGACCAACAATATAGAATACTTCAGATGAAAAATACAAAAAATGCTCTTCTTTGGATTCCGAATACACTAAGAGGTTTAGCAACAGGCATATCAGTCGGGCTTTTCATAACTGTTTTTGCAAACACTATATTTTTTGCCGGACAAATGAACCAGAAACTTAAATATATCTTCCTTTTCCTGCCTCTGGCTGCAGTCGCAACATCATTCATGTATAAAAAACTAGGCGAGAATTGCAAGAAAACAACAGCATATGCAATCGATGAGATACATAGCCAAGAAGAAAGGAAGGAAAAGAACCTTGCAAGCGCGCAAAACAATGGCGCCATAAATGCAAAAATGGGGCTAGTCGGCTTTGTAGCATCATCTCTTTCACATCTGTTTGGAGCCTCTGTCGGAAAAGAAGGAGTTGGAGTGCAAATCGGGATATCTATATCAGCACTCATTGATAAGCTTGAGGACAAAATATCGAAACGCTTGAAAATAAAAGACAGCGATTCCACAGCTTATTACCTCATGTGTGGTGCATCTGCAGCTTTCGGTGCACTCTTTGGCTCTCCGATAACAGGAGTGCTATTTGGATTGCAATTCGCATCTCCCGATATTCTGCGACTGGATGCAATCCTTCCATGCACTTTCGCATCATTCTCAGCCTTTATTGTCTCATCATCCCTAAAAATCCATATCTTGCAAATCCCAGATTATCTGGAGCTTCCATTCAATATAAACAATATTGTATTGGTAATTATCTTCTCATTGTCTGCCGGCTTCTTCGTCAGGTTCTTTTGCATTGCAATCGAAAAATGCAAAGCTCTATATGCAAATAAAGCAAAACCAAGAATCCCTTACCTTGTGGTAATATTGCCATCAGGATTTTCTGCCTTGATTATCCTTTTGAATCTGAAGCTAAATGGGAACCTTCTATTCAATGGATTGTCTACATCCCTTTTGTATCAAGCAATCAGCTCGAATGTTCCATTTTATTCCTTTTTGCTAAAAGCCATATTGGTACTCCTTTCAACACTTGCGGGCTTTGTGGGAGGAGAAGTAGTGCCACTTCTTGTGCTAGGAGCAACTTTCGGCAACACATTTGCAACCATTTTTTCGCTTGACTCGGGTGCATTTGCAGTCCTTGGAGCACTTGCAATGCTATCTGGAGGAACAAACCTTCCGCTTGTTTGCTTCATGCTTGGGATTGAATTATTTGGATATAGCGAGCCACTTCTTCTTTTTATTGCATGTGCTATGAGCTACACATCCAGCGGAAAAGCAGGAATCTATGACCATCAAAGCACTCTATTCAGGTGACTTGGCTGAAAAGCATAAAAGTCATACAACCTGAATGACAAAATATATCATGCTTGTTGACAAAAACCATGAACAGATTAATATATGAATAGATGTTCATATATTTAAATGTTATGGAGGCTCTATGCAAACAAATAGATTCAGATACACATTGCAAAACATGTCCCAGGCATCCCTTGTGAAGAAAATCCTAAACGACAGAGACAAAGTCGATGATGTTGATATAGATAGCAACAATTGCCAAATTGTAATTGACACGTCACTCTCAGCAGATGAGATTGAAAGCCTGATAGAGGATGTTGATCCGAACCTGTCGCTTTCGGAGCATTATAAAGATCTTAAGATAAAAACAGCTTGCGATAGATCCGATGGCAAGAAAATTGGATGCTATCTCAAAGAGCAGGACTTTATAGCAAACGCAAGTTACGACAGCGACACATCCACATTGCATGTGCTTACATCGCTCGACAAGGATGCAATAGATAATATGTGCTCCAAGTTGAATGTAAACATCGTTCCCGATGATGGATACAAGAAATATGTATTCAATGTTTCAATAGATTGCCCAGAGTGTGCAAATAAAGTCGAATGCGCACTTAAGGAAAATCCCGATATAAAGAGTGCATCCTTCGATTTTCCAAAAGGGAAGCTTTATGTAACAACATCGCTATCAGAAGATGATATAAAAAGAATCTGCCACAAAGTCGAAGGTGACATGGAATTTCTTGAAGATACAACCGGCTATTGCTTCAATGTCTCCATAGATTGCGCCGATTGTGCAAAGAAAATAGAGCATGCGCTTTGCAAAAACCCAAATATAAAAAACGCATCCTTCGATTTCCCAAAAGGAAAACTTTGTGTAATAACATCGCTATCCGAGACCGATATAAAGAAGATTTGCAAGGACATTGATGATGATATAGTATTCCTTGACTCAGAGAAAAACAAAAACGAGAAAGAGGAAAAAGACTTCACTGTCTATCGAATTGCAATAAGCATCATATTGCTTGTAATAAGCGAAATTACGCAAATCGGTCCCATAGCGATAATAAGCTACTTGATTGCTGGTTACGACGTATTGCTAAAGGCATTTAAAAACATCTTGAAAGGAAAAGTCTTTGACGAGAACTTCCTTATGGCAATAGCAACAATCGGAGCTTTGGCGATTGCATCATACGAAGAGGCATCGGGCGTGATGATCTTTTACCAAATCGGAGAGTACTTCCAAAGAAAGGCCGTAGGAAAATCCAGAAAATCGATTGCGAACCTCATGGATCTATCTGTAGACACTTGCACAGTTGAAAAAGATGGAAAGCTTGAGGAGGTGAAGAGCGAGGATGTAAAGCCTGGCGATGTGATTGTAGTAAAAGCCGGAGAGAAAGTTGCGATAGATGGCATTGTAATCGATGGCTCTTCCTACCTTGATGTCAAGGCGCTCACAGGAGAATCGGTGCCTGTAGTCACAACAAAAGGAAGCAAGGTGCTCTCAGGTTCTATCAATGGAAAAGGTCGGCTAAAGATAAAAGCAACATCCTACTACTCCGATTCAACTGCATCAAAGATCATAAAGCTTGTCGACCAAAGCGAAGGGAAGAAAGCGAAGAGTGAGAAGTTCATCACGAAATTCTCTCGCTACTACACGCCTTTTATTTGCATGGCGGCAATCCTTCTTGCAACTCTTCCTCCAATACTCGGCTTGATGACGATAAAAGAATCGCTATACAGAGCTTGCGTTCTATTAGTAATCTCCTGCCCTTGCGCTCTTGTGCTTTCGATACCGTTGACTTATTTCGCTTCAATGGGATGTTTTGCCAAGAATGGCATACTGGTAAAGGGAGATGATGCGATTCAAGCACTTGCAAAGCTAAAGACACTTGCAATGGACAAGACAGGTACATTGACAGAAGGCGTTTTCAAAGTGCAAAAAATCTATACTTACGAAAAAGATGCCGACTATTTGATTAAGATGGCCGCTTCTCTGGAGAAGAACTCCTCGCACCCTATTGCAACAGCAATATTGGACAAGGCGGGCGACAATTATTCAAATGCCCAAAACGTAAATGAAATACCTGGTGTTGGAATAGAGGGAGAAGTCGAAGGAAAGAAAATAAAAGCAGGGTCTGCAAAGATCATGGAGAACGCACCAAAGCTTGATGATGCTGGAACACATATCTATGTGACAGAAGACGGAAGGCTTTTAGGGATAATCATAATATCGGACTCTATCAGAGCAAACTCAAAAGAAGCCATAAGACAGCTAAGAAAGCAAGGTGTGGAAAGAATATGGATGCTTAGCGGAGACAGAAAAGAAAGAGCAAAAAGCACAGCAGATGAGCTTGGACTTGATGGCGCATATGGAGAGCTTTTGCCAAATGACAAGATCACAGCTCTTGAGTCTCTCATGAAAGACGGGAAGACAACAGGCTACGCTGGAGATGGCATCAATGATGCTCCTACTTTGAAACGTGCCGATCTAGGCATTGCAATGGGTGGAGTTGGCTCAGATGCGGCAATAGAAGCATCTGATGCTGTGATTATGAATGACGATCCTGAGAAGATTGCGATTGCAATATCAATTGCAAAGAGGACAGAGACGATTGTAAAAGAGAATATAATAGGCTCATTGGCTGCCAAAGCCATTGTATTTGTCCTTGCGATCTTCGGCATAGCCAATATGTGGCTTGGCGTTTTTGCCGATACAGGGGTTGCGCTTCTGGCTGTTGTAAATGCAATGAGAGCATTGAAGTGGAAGCAAAGGCACAATGGTGTCCAATAACTAGCTATTTGGCTTTATGAATCTGGCTCGATTAAAAACGGTCGAGCCAAATTCTTAACCATGGATAATGTTTCAAATGAAAATGAGCTGATAGCTATTGAAATTGTCTAACCACCATGATTTATGGTATCGTCAAGGCTATGAACGATGAATATATTCGAAATATAGGCATTATGGCTCACATAGATGCAGGAAAGACAACAACAACAGAGAGGATACTATTCTATACTGGAGAGAACCACCGCATCGGAGAGGTCGACAATGGAGAGGCGACCATGGACTGGATGCAACAAGAGCAAGATAGAGGAATCACTATCACAAGTGCCGCAACAACATGCTTTTGGAAAGAACACCAAATCAACATCATAGATACTCCGGGACATGTTGACTTCACAGCAGAAGTCGAGCGTTCATTAAGAGTTTTGGATGGTGCTGTTTGCATCTTTTGCGCAGTTGGAGGCGTTGAGCCACAAACAGAGACAGTGTGGAGGCAAGCTGATACATACAAAGTCCCAAGAATCGCATTTATAAACAAAATGGATAGGATGGGTGCTGATTTCTATGCTGTCTTGGAGCAAATGAAGAAGAAACTAGGAGCAAACCCTGCCCCGCTCTTTTTGCCAGTTGGCTCAGAGAGCTCTTTTTCCGGCGTCATCGATATCCTAGATAAAAAGTACATAACATTCTCGAGCTCAGACCAGGGAAGCACAATGGAGATGAATGAAATCCCTGATGATATGAAACAGCTTGCCGATGAATGGTATGAGAAACTCATAGATGCTGTGTCATCATTTGATGACAATATCATGGAAAAATTCCTCTCAGGAGAGGAGCTTGGCAAGGATGAGATCCTGAAAGCATTGAGAAAGTCCACAATTTCTCGAGAGATTTTGCCTGTATTCGTAGGATCAAGCTTGAAGAATATCGGCGTTCAACCTCTCCTAGATGGAGTTGTTGAGCTTCTGCCATCGCCACTAGATCTTCCGCCGATTGAGGCAATCAATGCAAAAAACGGGAAGACAGAGGAGATAAAGCATGATCCAAATGGACACTTGGAGGCTTTGATCTTCAAAATCCAAGTTGACGCGCAAGCTGGCCCTCTATGTTTTGTCAGAGTATACTCAGGGACACTCAAGAAGGGAGTTGCTGTATACAACATATCAAAAGGCAAGAAAGAAAGAATAAACAGACTATTCAGGATGCATGCCATGCGCGAGGAAGACATTTCAGAATTGAAAGCTGGCGATATAGGCGTAATTGTAGGCTTCAAGCTTGCTCAAACAGGAGATACTATAGGACAGGAGAACTACCCATATCTTTTGGAGAAGATGGTGTTCCCTACCCCAGTCATCTCAATTGCGATAGAACCGAACACTACAGCTGATCAAGACAAACTAAAGAAAGCGCTTGAAAGCCTTGCAATGGAAGATCCGACATTCACATACAAAGACGATGAGGAGACAGGTCAACTTATAATCTCAGGAATGGGAGAATTGCATCTTGATGTGCTTGTGACAAGAATAACAAAGGAGATGAAGATAGATGCACGAGTCGGAAACCCTCAGGTGTCATACAGGGAAAGCATAAAACATGAGGCCTCTGGAACAGAGGAGTTCGACAAGACAATAGCCAACAAGGAAAACTATGCAAAGCTATCTATGACAGTCAAGCCTCTTGCACCAAGAAGCGGCAACCTACTAAAGATAAGCGCAAAAACAAGAGATATCCCAGAGGAAATAATCGAAGCAATAAAAAGCGGTATAAACGGTGCATTCTTATCTGGAATACAATATGGCTATGAATGCACAGATATCGAAGTCGACATAACAGAGATTGGATACAATGAGCTTACATCAACCCCAATGGCATTCACAACTTGTGCAGCAATGGGATTCGACAGAATTTGCCAAGAAGCTGGCGCGATTATGATGGAGCCGATAATGAAAATCCAAGCAACAGCTCCATCTGAGTACATCGGTGATGTAATCTCATCTCTGACTTCCCGTGGCGGTATTGTAATATCCATGGAATCAAAATCATCCTCCGATACTGTCATTGCAGAGGCGCCACTGGCGAAGATGTTCGGCTACACAACGGTTCTAAGATCGGCGACACAAGGTAGAGGAAGCTTCTCGATGGAGTTCGACCACTACTCGGAAAAAGCAAATTAAACGGAGCATGGGAGCATTCAATATTGGATGCTCCTGTTTCATACTTTGACAAATTCATACAACCCACTTTAACAAATTTGCACAACTGAGTTTGATAAATTCTTTAAACATAGCTTGACAAAATAGCATGCATAACAAAAAAATAGACTTATGGAAAATTCATTTTACAAGCCGCGGTTGATTGACAAGCAAATAGATCAAAAACTCGCAATATCGAAAGCTATATGCTTGCAAGGCCCAAAAGCCTGTGGGAAGACATGGACAGCCACAAAACATGCCTCTAGTTGCATAATGCTGGGCGATTCGACAGATAATTTTGCAAATAGGCAAATAGCTATGCTGGACAACTCTTTTGTCTTAAAAGGAGAAAGCCCTCATCTTATAGATGAATGGCAAGAGATACCTTCCATTTGGGATGCTGTAAGATTCGAAGTAGATAAGTCAAACAAAAAAGGCCAGTTCATCCTAACTGGGTCATCAACGCCAGAGCGTAAAGGGATAATGCATTCTGGAACAGGCAGGATTTCTTTGCTGGCAATGAAACCAATGTCTCTATTTGAATCAGGAGAATCATCAGGAGAGATATCCTTATATTCCCTTTTCGATAAAAACATAGAGGATATTATACAAATAGAAAACCCAGGCATTGAAAAACTTGCATATCTTATAGTGCGAGGGGGATGGCCTTCTGCCATAGACCTACCAATCCAACACGCATCATCTTTTTCATCCGATTATGTAAATGGTATTTTGCAAGAAGATATTCCAAGAGTCATGAAATCTATTGATATTGCAAAAATGAACAGATTCATGCACTCTCTTGCCAGAAACGAAAGTACAACTGCATCAAAAAGAACACTTATCAGAGACATGAATGGTGACATAAGTGATGAAACAATCAATTGCTACTTGGATATTCTATCCAGGCTTTTTTTGATTTCTCCCCAACTTCCATTTTCTCCTTCAATAAGATCATCTTTAAGAATCAAGCAAATGGAAAAGAGACACTTTACAGACCCATCGATTGCAGCAGCCCTTCTTGGTTTAACAGCCACATCAATGTTAAACAACTTGGAAACCTTTGGCTTTTTGTTTGAGGCTCTTGTCGAAAGAGATCTCTCAATATATGCATCGGCATCGGGTTGTCGCCTTTTTCACTACCAAGATTATAAAGACAATGAAGTCGATTCCATAATAGAAGCGCCGGATGGTTCTTGGGGAGCAATAGAAATCAAACTTGGATCCAACCAAATTGACATAGCGGCCAAAAACCTCATCAAAACAAATAAAGCGATGAAAGAAGCAACAGGAAAAAATGCATCGTTTCTGGCTGTAATTTGTGGTTTGACTCAATATGCTTATTGTCGTGAAGATGGAGTTAATGTCATACCTATCACAGCACTTGGCGTTTAAAAAAATTGGAGGCAATATGAATAAACCTATTACACTTGATAGCGTCATCGACATGCATGTACATACAGCGCCAGACATTTGCGCAAGGACTTATAATGACTTGGAGTTGACATTGTCAGCAGTTCGTTCAAATGCAAGAGCGATTGTTATAAAAGGACACCACTCATCAACAGTTGCGCGTGCATCTATTTGCAACGCATACAACAAAAGCATGCATGGATGCAATTCATTCACAATGTTTGGAGGCCTTGTGCTTAACTATGAAGCTGGAGGTTTCAACCCGCGGGCTGTACAAACAGCTCTTGAAATGGGAGCAAAGATAATTTGGCTTCCAACTGTAGATGCGCAAAACGAATACCAAAAACGAGGGAAAGCTGGTGGTCTTTGTGTTTTTGATGAAAAAGGCGCTATAAAATCAGAACTAAGAGAAATATTCTCCCTCATAAAAAACTACAATGTTGTTCTTGCAACAGGACATATATCGCCAAAAGAATCGCTTCTTGTAGCAGAAGAAGCTAGAGAGATCGGAGTTGAAAAGATAGTAATAACGCATCCAGAGTATTGGATTGTTGATATGAGCATTGAAACACAAAGAAAACTCGTCTCTGATTTCGATGTGGTTCTCGAGCGTTGCTTCATGCAACCTCTTAAGACAGGCAAATGGATTGATAATTCAGAGCGCAATCTCGAAGCAATAAAAGAACTTGGTACAAGCAATACGATTCTCTCTACAGATTGCGGGAACCCAGCAACTCCCCCATGGGAGAAAGCAATGCTTCAATATTTGACTTTCATGTCCAAGAATGACATTTGCGAAGAGGATATAAACAAAATGACAAGAGAGTTGCCATCCCATCTTCTTGGGCTTGGAGAGAAAGAATAAAACTCTTATCGATTTTGCATAACTTGCATTTCCACAACAAGGTAAAGCCCGACAAGGTTTTGCCTTGGACTACGATTTTCCTTTACATCTGAGCGGTGCTATTTTACGATTTTCTCATAGCTTGATGATTTTCAAAAGGAGGGAATTAATGAGCGTTGAGACAAAAGATATCAGGAATATCGCCATCATCGGCCATAATGGCACGGGTAAGACAAACTTGATCGAGCAGATGCTGTACTACACAGGAACACTAGCTAAAGCCGAGAAAGTTGAGACCGGAAAGACAATCAGTGACTACACTGAAGAAGAGATACAAAGAAAGATATCGATACATACATCACTCGCCTCCACTGTTTGGGATGGCAAGACGATCAATATACTTGACACTCCCGGAACAGCCGACTTCATAGGAGAAGCAATTTGTGCATTCAGAGCAACCGAAGCCGCATTGATGCTTGTTGATGGAAGAGAAGGAGCACAAATCGAGACAATAAAGCTATGGAGACGGTTGGATGAGAGAGAAAAACCAAGAGCTGTCTTCATAAACAAGATGGACAAGGAAAGAGCTAGCTTCAGAAAAGTAATAGACTCTCTTGAAGAAGAGTTCGATGCAACATTCGTTCCAGTTGTGATGGCACTAGGGGAAGCAGAGGAATTCCAAGGTGTAATTAACCTCATCGAAAACCAAGCATATCAATGCCACGAAGGCGGAAAAGAGACCCCAATGCCTATTCCAGAGAAATTTGCAGTCGTAGTAGATGACTTTAGACATAGACTTATCGAGAATGCAGCAGAAGGCGCAGACGATCTAATTGAAAAGTATTTTGAAGAGAACACACTCTCGGCAGATGATATAAGAAGAGGACTAAAAGAAGGTCTTGCTACAAACAGGATCGTACCTGTATTCTGTGGAGCAACAGACAAAGGAGCTGGAATAACAAGCCTTTTAAACTTCATCAAAAACAACTTCCCTTCACCTCTTGGAATGGATGAATACATAATAGGGCGCGAAGGAGAGGAAACTGTTCTAAAAATTACTCCGGAGGGAGCAGCGTCCGCATATTGCTTCAAGACAACAATCGACCAATTCTCTGGAAAATTGAGTTTCTTGAAGGTCGTAACAGGCAAGATCACACCAGAGACAGAACTTACAAACCCTGAAATTGGAAAGAAGGCAAAACCGGGCAAGATCTATAGAGCTGTAGGAAAAAAACTGATTGAAACTGATATGCTCGAAGCTGGAGATATTGGCGTTTTGGCAAAGTTCGATATTGCAAATACAAACTCCACATTGATTGGAGACCCAAATATGAAGAGAAGATTCAGACCTTTGAGACTCCCCCAACCTGTATTCCAGCTTGCAATCACAGCCGATGACAAGAAGAGCCAAGACAAGATGAATGATGCCCTCCACAAGATTGCAGAAGAGGACCTTACTTTCAAAGTCGACTACAACGAAGAGACGAAAGAGTCGATAATAGGAGGAATGGGCGAGCTTCAAATAAACATGATCCTCGATAAAATCAGAGACAAGCAAAAGATTGCAATACACACAAAGACACCTAAGATTGCTTATAGAGAAACAATCACAAAGAAGTCTGGAATCGCTGAATACTCCCACAAGAAGCAATCTGGAGGACATGGCCAATTCGGGCGAGTCGTATTGGAAATCATGCCAATCGAGAGAGGAAAATTCTACGAATTCACAAACTCAATCAAAGGCGGATCGATCTCAAAGGGCTATATCCCTGGAATAGAAAAAGGTATACAGGAAGCTATGCAAGAAGGCTTCTTGGCAGGCTACCCTCTTGTAGATATCGGTATAAACCTCATTGATGGAAAAGAGCACCCTGTTGATTCATCTGAAATGGCTTTCAAGCTCGCTGCAAAGGGAGCAATGGAAGCAGCTTTGAAAAATGCTGGTGCTGTCTTGCTAGAGCCATTTGTGAAGCTTGAAGTGTTTGTTGACAATGAATATCTTGGTTCTATCCTATCTGACTTGTCAGGAAAGAGAGGCAGAGTGCTTGGGCAGGATGAGAAAGGACATCTAACGGCTGTGAAAGCGGAAGTGCCAATGGCGGAGCTTCGCAATTACGCTATAGAGCTAAAAGCTATGACATCAGGAACAGGTTCCTTTGAGCTTGAATTCGACCATTATGAGATACTCAACGGAAAGCTTGCTGAGGATGTGATTGCAAAAGCCAAAGAAGAGAGAGAAAACGAATAACAATCGAGAAAGAGCGAAGGAGGCATAATACTTGCCTCCTTCTTCCTTGATCATCGGGCATGGCGGATTTGAACCGCCGACCCCAAGTCCCCCAGACTTGTACGCTAAACCCCTGCGCTAATGCCCGAAGCAAGCTATTTGCTTAGCTAGTGCAATTCAAATAATTACACTACTTATACATTTTTTTCAATAGCTCTGGAAATTATGCTAACATAGCTTACAGCAAAACATAGATATGCTATCATCTCATCATCGATGGAAAAGAAAATCCTTGAAATAAAGAACATATGTGTCTCATATGATGGACATAATGTACTTAAGAATATAACACTAGAGTTCGAAAGAGGGAAAAGCTATGCACTAGTTGGCCCAAGCGGTGCAGGAAAAAGCACTCTTTTGAAAGCCATTGATGGACTATTACCTCCAAATGCGACTTTTACGGGCGATGTTTTGCTAGAAGGCAAAAGAATTGAAAACTACGACAATATAAGAGGAAAAGAGATATTCTTCCTCTTGCAAGATCCAAAAAACCAATTCAATCCGACATACAAGATTGGAAAACAACTCGAAAGAGCAATAAAACTGAATCATAGCATAAATCGCAGAGCAATCAAGAAAAAGGCCATGCTTGCTCTTGAAAAGGCGGGGCTTTCGAATGAAGTGTATAATCTCTACCCTCACCAAATCTCAGGAGGCATGCTCCAGAGAGCAAATCTTGCAATAGCAATCACAAAGAAAGCTCCATTGGTTCTTCTTGACGAGCCAACATCAGGATTGGATGTTGAACTTCAAGACATGCTCCTATATGCCCTTATAGAAGAACAAAAAGAAAGAAATGGCACATTGGTATATGTAACACATAACTTTGGAGATGCATTGAAAGCTGATTGCATAGTTGTATTGGACAATGGCATTATTGAGCAGGAAGGAGAAAGCAAATATGTCTTTTGCAATCCAAAATCCCAATACATGGAAAAAGCAATAAAGGCTGATTGCTATGATTAGTATCAAAAGTATTAGCAAGTCATTTGGCAATGAGAAAATACTTGATGATGCTTCATTCACTCTCGAATATGGCAAGTTGACAGCACTCTTTGGGAAATCTGGTTGTGGTAAAACAACACTGGCAAATATTATCGCAATGTATCTAAAGCCTGATCAAGGCAAGATCATCATGGATGATATGGACATCTTCGAGCTAAAAGGAAAAGAAAGAAGAAAAAAAAGAAAGGATATCCAACTTATATCACAACATCCTTATATGGCATTCGACCCAAATAAAACTGTATTCAATTCAATTTCGGAAGGACCATTGTTTCTAAAGCTTGCAACAAAGAAGAGCATAGATGAGTACTTGGAGCAATACTTGGATATTCTCAAAATCGACAGGGACTTACTTGATAGATATCCTAGCAAGCTTTCTGGGGGCCAGCTTCAAAGGGCCTCTATCGCAAGAGCAATTGCTGTAAAGCCTAAGCTCTTGATTGCTGACGAAATAACATCATCATCCGATCCTATTATGCAACGAGAAATTGCAGAGACCATGAAAGACCTCTGCAAATTAGGACTATCTGTCCTTTTTATAACGCACAATATCAAGTTGGGACTATATATAGCAAATGATGCATTGCTGCTCAAAGGCGGTCGGATCTATCCTTTTTCCTCCTCCGAACAGCTTCAGTGAGGATATACTCGATTTGGCCATTTATAGACCTGAACTCATCATTTGCCCAAGCATTCAACTCCAAATAGAGCGTCTTTGATATGCGTAGTGGAATCTGCTTTTTATCCTTGTCAGAGCTCTCCATATCAATATATGCTACCACTATTCACAACTGGTTGCGCATCCTTGTTGCCACATAGAATAACCAATAGATTCGACACCATTTGTGCTTTTCTTTCCTCATCAAGCTCAACTACAGATTTCTTAGACAGCTCATTGAGAGCCATCTCTACCATTGAAACAGCGCCCTCTACTATCTTCTGTCTTGCGGCAATTACAGCAACAGCTTGTTGTCTTTGAAGCATAGCAGCAGCTATTTCAGATGAATACGAGAGTTGATTAATCCTTACCTCGATAATCTTCAACCCCGCCTCTTCCACGCTCTTTTGAAGCTCATCTCTCATTGTCGACGCAATCTCCACAGAGGAACCACGAAGAGTCAATTCCTCGTCTTTTTGAGCATCATCGACATCATCATATGGATAAAGCCTTGCAACATTGCGGATTATGCTATCAGCTTGGCTCGATAGAAAATCATTATATCGATCAACATTGAATACAGCTTTCGTAGGATCTTCCACTTTCCAGACAACAATTGCCCCAATGATTATAGGATTGCCAAGCTTGTCGTTGACTTTTTGCTTCTCATTGACTAGAGTCTGGATTTTCATTGAGATGCTCTTTGATGAAGAACTCTTCGAATCCCCATCCTGCTCAGATAGATTACAATTTTTACCACCGCCATTAACTGCAGAAACAAAAGGATTTACAAAATGAAATCCAGGTTCGCTGATTGTGCCATAGTACTTTCCAAAAAGCGTAAAGACATAGGCTTCGTTCGGTCTAATTGCTTTAAGACCAGCAAGCATGATATAGAGAAGACAGTGCACAATGGATAGAACTATTGCCAAAACCAATAATAGAGGATTGACGACTTGATCACCCTTTGTACTGAAAATAAACAAGCAAATCGATGTAGCTAGAGTAATAAGCAAAAACAGCACTATAGTAAATAACGCTACATAGCCGTTATAGCTCTTGACAGATTTTTCCTTAATATCCATAACATTCTCCTTTGTGATATCTTTTTGATATCAATATCATTTCATTATAATAGCACATTGTCAAGAGTGCATATTTTGGTATTTGTCAAGTTTGCATTTTTGCCATAAAAATCAAGTTGCAAATTATATTGACTATTTCCAAGATGCTATTATCTTCAAGGAGAAAGTAGAAAATACTTTCTGAGGTGGATAAAAATGAAAGAAACAACAATGAAGGATGTTGATAAGGCTCTAAAAGAAGAAGACAAGAGAGATAGTAAACTTGCACGTGAGGTTTCGCATACTCTCAACAGAAGAGACAACAAAGAAGTCGAAGACAAGATTGAAGAGGATGTTCTTGACAGTGAATTGATTGCTGATGGCGAGGGCACAAAAGAAGCATATAAAGCTAGCCATGAAGCTGAATTGCAAGAAGAAGAAAGAGATGAAGAAAATGCTGTAAAGAAGATTTTCGAAGAGGAAGACAAGGCAATAAACAAGGCTGAGGGAAGAAAGTAGCAAGAGTTCATCTCTTGTTCATTTCTGAATATATAATTTCTTGGAGGGATATAAGATGAAAGAGTCAATGAAAGATGTCGATAAGGCACTAAAAGAAGAAGATAAGAGAGAAGATAAGCTCGCAAAAGAGGTCTCTAAGGCTTTGAATGAGAGAGACTATGAGGAAAGATGCGCTGACCAGAACCCATGCGAAGCTGACAGGCGCGAAGATCAAAGGGATGAGGACAGTGCTGTAAAGAAGGTCTTTGAAGCTGAGGATAAAGCTATAAACAAGGAAGAGCATCATTGCTGTTGCCATAGAAAATAGTTCTATCTTCATAGAAAGCAAGAGAGCCATGTTTGAGTGTGGCTCTTTTTTTATGTCTTTGCATGATGCAATTGCCACAAGAGCCAGAGTTTAGTAAAAATGCACCTGACTCTTTTTCACACAATTTCCAAAATAATAGTTGCATATAAAATCCAATCCAATTATCAAAACATGGAAAATACGTTTATGATAAAATTATCGTTTTATGCGTTTTATCGCAATTTTCCATCCATATTTTTAATGCATATGACTTAATGTAAAATTATATTTTTATGTAAAGCTTAATTTTCTTATGTTCAACTTATGATATTCCATACATTTTTCTGTTGACGATTGCAACATGATACAGGTAACATATTTATTGTTTGGGCTAGAACATTAAATCAATAGCCTACAAACTAAATTATGCTACATTTTTTGTTATACTAAAAAATGTAGAATTCAAGTGTTTCATTCTTAAATCAAGGAGGATTTTATGAAGAAAACAATCATTTCAATTTTAGTGGTTTTAGCATTGGTTACTCCACTGTTTGCACAAGGCGGACAGGAGACGACTGCTACTAAAACTGTTACTTTGCAACTTTCAGAAGTTCATGCTGAGGGCTATCCTACAACACTAGCTGACCAGGAATTTGCAAGACTTGTCAATGAAAGAACAAATGGCAGAATTAAGATTGAAGTCTATTCTGGCGGTACGCTTTATGGCCAGGAAACAGAATCAATTGAGGCTATGCAGCAAGGATCAATTGCTTTCGCACGTGTTTCAGCTTCCCCAGTTGCATCCTATGTTCCTGCATTGAATGTTATTCAGCTTCCTTATTTGTATCGTGATGGCGATCATATGTGGAAAGTCCTCAACGGTTCTATCGGACAGGGCTTTTTGGATGAAATACAAACATCAGGCTCAGGTCTTGTAGGCCTATGCTATTATGATGGTGGCTCTAGAAACTTCTATACAACAACGCCAGTCCATAAAGCATCTGATCTCAAAGGCCTAAAGATTCGTCTTCAGAACAATGAGATGATGGTTGAAATGGCTAAACTCCTTGGAGCTAACCCTGTAACAGGCATTGGTCCAAACGATATATACTCAGCTATCCAACAAGGAACAATCGATGGCGCAGAGAACAACTGGCCTACATATGAGTCAAAGGGTGACTACCAAGTTGCTCCATATTTCTGCCTAGATGGACATACAAGAGTTCCTGAGATTCTTCTTGCTTCAGAAGATGTTCTTAATTCACTGAGCGAAGAAGATGTAAAGATCATCAAGGAATGTGCAAAGGAAACACAGGAATATGAGATCCAGAAGTGGGCTGAAAGAGAAAAGACAAGCGAGGAAAAAGTGCTTGCTGGAGGTGTTGTTGCTTACACACCAACAGCTGAAGAGCTTGCGGAATTCCAGTCCCTCATGGCTCCTCTTTACACAAAGTACGGTGCAGGATATGAGGATTTGATTCAGGATATCATTAACACAAAATAACAATTGTTATGGTTAAAAAGAGGGGGTCTAGAGCCCCCTTTATCTAATGGAGTTGATATGTCTGAAAGAAAAACATTTAAACAATGGGCATTGGAAAATAGGCTTTTGATCGATAGAGCTAAATATCCAAAGAAAGTACCATTGAAAGAATATATAATTGTTGTTAACCACTGGAGCCATAGGGTTCTTCTTACAATCGCCCAATTATCCCTTATCATCATGCTAACAACAGTATTTGTTAACGTAGTCTTGCGTTTCTGCTTCAACAGTAGCATTCCTTGGGCAGAGGAAGTTCCAGGACTACTCGTTACGCTATTTACATTTATTGCATGTGCAATTGGTGTTAGAGACCATTTGCATATTTCTGTTACACTACTCTACGATGCTCTACCTAAAAATGGAAAAGCAAGAAAGGCATTGGATCTTTTAACAAACATTGCAACTCTTGTTTGCGGTATCGTTTTCCTCCAAGGAGGAATCCAAGTAATAGAAAAGCTACTTGTAAGAAGAGGAAAGCTTCCTATGACGGGTTGGCCAACATGGATTCAATTCATTCCTCTTGTTCTTGGTGGTTTTATAATGATTTTCGATTCATTGCTCTTTATTTTCAAAGTAATCAATCCTGATGACCTTCTCTATTCAGAAAAAGAAATAAACTACAAGGAATTACTTAAGGCACAAGAAGAAACAGTAGGAGGAAATGATGTATGAGTGCAAATGATTTAGCTACATTGGTACTGTTGGGTGGATTTTTCCTTCTAATGGCTTTAAGAGTACCTATCACATTTAGTATGTTCCTTGCAGCGTGTGGCTCTTGTTTGATTGTCGGGAAGCCAATTTCAGAGATGTGCAGAATGATGCTCAGTGGAGTCAACAACTTTACTATGTTGGCAATTCCATTCTTTATTGTCATGGGCGAGATAATGTCTGCAGGCTCTATTTCAGATAAGATTGTTGATGTTGCGAACCTCCTTGTTGGAAGATTCCGTGGCGGTCTTGCTTATGTAAACTGCCTAGATAGTATGTTCTTTGGTGGAATCTCTGGATCTGCTGTCGCAGATGTTTCCTCTTTGGGTTCTGTTGTTATTCCTATGATGGAGAAACAAGGATATGACAGGGATTTCTCAGTAGGTCTTACAGTTACAACATCTTGCCAAGGTGTTCTTATCCCACCATCTCATAATATGGTTATATTTGCACTTGCTTATGGAGGTGGAGTTTCTATTGGAAGCTTGTTCTATGCAGGATTCCTGCCAGGCATTTGTTTAGGCGTTGGATTCATGCTTTATTGTTTCTTGATTGGCAAGAAGGCAAATTTCCCTAAGGGAGAGAAGATGTTTGCGAATGCCAAGATACGTTGGATCGGGAAAGACGCTAATGGCAAGCTTGTATGCGGTCCATGCATGAAGACAGTTATCGATGCAATTTTGCCACTCTTTACACTGGTAATAATCCTAGTTGGTACAGGTTGCGGAGTATTCACAGCAACTGAATCATCTGCTGTTGCTTGTTTCTATACGATGTTCTTGACATATGTAGTCTTCAGAACAGCAAAATTCAAAGATTTCGGAAAAGTGTTGAAGAATTCACTCAAGACTCTTGCAATCGTTCTTACGCTGATTGCGACAGCCAAAGCTTTCGCTTATATGATGACTTTCCTTCGCATACCAGAGATCATAACAGCTGCAATAATTGGCATAACAGCTAATCCATATATCCTCATTCTATTGATGATTTTGATTCTTATTATCCTTGGATGTTTTATGGATATGGCACCACTTATCATGATTATGACTCCAATACTCAAGCCTGTTGCTGAATCTATCAACATGCCAGCAATCCATTTTGGAATCTTGATCATATTCACGCTTGCAATAGGACTATGCACACCACCTGTTGGCTCTGCATTGTTTGTTGGCTGTGCTGTTGGTAAAACATCTCTTGAAACAACAAGCAAGAAAATGCTCCCACTATTCATTGTTATGGTAGTTGTTCTGTTGCTTGTAGCATATCTTCCATACATCTTCAAGATGCCAATGATGGGATACTAAAAAATTTCGGAGGTTATCCTCCGATTTTTTTTGCCTTTAGTTCAATCATTCTCCAATCTACTGGGAATGCAAGAGCATATACCAAGCATCAATAGAACTATCTGATTGGAATAATGCTTAACATAGCAAAAAGCTTAATAAGAATGTGCGGCAGGAATAAGACTATATGCATCTTATCAAAGCCGCCATGTTATTTATAATTATTTCAACTTTGTTTCGATATAAATATACATATATTTTAATACAACTATTCAATTATAATCATATCGATTTTATAAATACATATTCTATACAAATTGTGTTTCATCATGCGATTCTTGGTAGTTTAGATACAATTTTCCATTCAAAAATAATTGATGATTATCATATTCTGGCATATATTGCTTAGCAATTTTCTTAAAGCTATCAAAACAGCCATATTCATTCTCATCACCTGCAATACAGAAATAGCAATTATCCCTTCCATAAGATCTTAATTCAGCATCTGCAAGCTCATCATTATATCGCTCCAAAACACAAGATGACCATATTGCAAGATACCCCTTCCCTTTTGATGCAAACACCCAGTTTTCAGAGCATTCAACTCTATCAAAGAAATATGAAGGAATATAAAGATGCGTGAAACCAACCGGATGAGATTGAGGGATAACATAGATTGCACCTAGAACATTTTTATCTTGCCTCAAGGCTGGCATTACACCATTGCCATACCAATATCCTGGTCTCATTGAACTATGGTCCGAAAAAGCCCCTGGATGATTTGAAAAAGCAATAGCTTGATTATCCAAGGCCACAGTCCACATGTGTTGTTGGTATCCATACACTCCTGGCTGGAAGTATGTTGTTCCATGAAATCTCTCGTTAAATGATTTTGTATAGATATGAGTATTCTCGTATTTCATAGCATCATCATCAAGTGTAATATTGCTCCATCTTTGCTTTTCATCTTGTCGAGGCGATTGTACTGAAGTAAGGCAATAATGTTCTTTCTTCAAGAGTTTAATCTGCGCATTTCCAGTCGAATAGCAAACATTGCATTCATCTTCCATCAAATGAATCAAATCATTTGGTATCTTATATTTGCTTGTCGCATAGTAGGACAGCCACCCTTCTCCAAAAGATGTTGGAACTTTAGGATTGACAAGATTCATAAGAGCCTGCGCACCTTGTTTTGATGGATTGATTACTCCTCTATAAACTCGACCCATAGGAGCTATTATCGAGCCTGAGAATGTGTGCATCGAAAGCATTCTTAGCATCTTATCAGCAACAGATGTTGCTCTTTTTGAGATTTCATCATTGCCATAGTCGATTATATTCAATAGGCATGCAAAAGTGACATTCATGTAAACAGTACTGAGAAATTCTTCAAAACCATACTCATCCAAATCATCAAACCATTGCATTGAAAGCTTTCTTCCAAACAAAGCCAATTCCCTACCGGTCATTCTTGCACGTGGAAAATACATATCAGGATACATCTGGCCAACAAGCATTGCACACGAATAGAAAAGAAGTGAATGGTTTTCGCTCCAAAAACACATTGCATCAGATCCTTCCATGTTCATCCAATATCTGTAGTTCTTAAGAACATCCTTTATTCTTTCAGAAAGTTCTTCATCAATATGATAGTTCTTTACATATCGAATAACACCAGAGATAAGAAAATCCGAGCAATCATATCGATCTTCAATTTGCTTTAAAGTTATTAGGAAATATTCCCTGTCGTTCTTGTTTTCAATACCCAAAGCTTTTCTTGCAAGAATATTCTGTATATAAAACCCAAATTTATCGCCACGCGAAAGTCCTTGGGCAGAAGCAATTACAGAAAGCATTCTTTTGTAATTTTCTTTTCTATCAGTAATAGATGTATATTCGGGTCTAACCATCTCTCCTATTTCAAAAAAACGTTTCAGCTTCCCATATTTGCAATCGATTTGCAAAATAATGTAAGCATCTCCATCCTCAAGTTCTATTGAAGACAAACCATCTATACAACTCCAACATGTTCTTGTTTGCACCAAACCGTAGTCAGGAGAATGTGAATCACGTCCAAGAGTTGTGCCTGGTAAAGCTGGAGATGGAAAATAGAGCGTTCTGCCAACTAGATCCACATCATCGAGCCATTTTGAAATCTTCTCTGCCTCATCAATTCTCGTCGAGACAGAAACTTCATCGCAATCGGGTATTTCCAGAGCAAAAATATTTCGAGTATCTCTTACACCAAGATTTTGAAATTGGACATAGATTTCATTCCATCCTCTTTTTAGATTTAGCTTGAAGACTTTCTTTGTAATTGGCTTGTAAACAGGAACATCCAAAGAAAACGCTTTTTCACCATTGCACCAAATACTTACAGCTCCATAAGTCCAAAGAATGGCATCTACACTCTTATCTTCTTTTGATTCTATATAAGAAAGTGCCTTGAAACTAACGTATGTAAGAGTGGAATAAAATGTGCTGAAATCCACAAATGGATTTGCAAAACTATAGTAATAATTCCAACTCAAGTTTTTGATATCATCGGGATAATCAATGTCCCTTTTTGCGATAGAATCTCTCAATCTATGCTCATAACGCATCTGATCACTATCTGTAAAATCACTTGTATACTTTTCTTCCTTAATTTTTGTTGTCAAATACTTATCTATGAACATAAAATCACCCTTTTACAGCACCTTCTGTCATGCCTTTCATAAAATAATTCGAGAAGCAGCAATAAATAATAATCATTGGAATGATTGCAATAGTTGCACCAGCAAACATGATATTCCAAGCAGCAGCACCATCGCTATTGTTCTTCAACATGTTAACGCCAACAGTAAGTGGTCTTAGTCTATCGTTTGACATAGTGAAGACAAGCGGGAGAATATAATTGTTCCAACCTGAACGGAATGACAATAGTGCAATTGTAGCCAAAGCCGGCTTCAAAAGCGGAAAAATGACCTTGTAGAATGTTTGAAAAAAAGAACATCCATCTATTTTGGCAGCTTCATCAAGCTCTTTTGGTATGCTGTTCACATAACCACGGCATAAGAACATAAAAGTTGCTTGCCCTGTTCCCGCTGTAATCAAGACAACTGCCCAAAGAGATTTATTCAAATGCACTTTAACAGCAAGCTCAAACAAAGGTCGCAAAGTCACCGATCCAACGTTAACAAACATAAATGCGATGAAAGCTGAATACAAAAGCTCTTTGAAACGAAATTCCTTTCGTGCAAATACATACCCTGCCATGCTTGTCACAATAACTGATATGACCATTACACCAAGACCTAGGAAAATAGAATTCTTTGTATACACTGAGAAATTCGCAGCCTTCCAAGCTTCAGCATAGTTTGAAAAAACAAATTCTTTTGGGAAAAGATGTGTTCCGCCTAAAAGAAGTTCATGGTTGGTCTTGAACGAACCAAGAAATATATAAATCAAAGGATACATCATCAACAAAGCAATAAGGGATACAACAAATGTTACAATAGCTGTAATAATTTTTTGTTTTTTTGACTTTACATTATGGCTTTTTTCCATTTTGAACTCCTAAACAACATCATCAAGTCGTTTCGCGAAATGCATGTATATAGCAGTAACAGATCCAATTATCAGTGCTGCCATTATACTCAAAACTGTTGCATAACCTATTTGAGGGGTTGTAGATGATGAGAAAATCAAATTGTAAATATATGAGAACATGACATGGCTTCGATTGTTCGGACCTCCGTTTGTCATGACGATTATCGATTCATAGTCTTTAAATGCCGCAGTCAATGCAAGCAAAAGAATTACTTTCAACATTGGGCTCAGCATTGGAAGCGTTATATGGAAAAACGTTTGTACAGAATTTGCACCATCAATCTTGCAACTCTCATATACTTCCGAAGAAACACTTGAAAGTCCTGATAGAAAATAAATCATGTAGTTTCCTATTGCACCCCAAACAGCAACAATTATGATTGATATCATCACCCAATTAGGATTGCCAAGCCAATCGATCGGAGCAGAAATAATATGCAACTTTTGAAGAAAACCATTTAATGGACCATTGAAAACCGCAAAGATAAAAGAAAAAATCAAGCTATATATTGCCGCGCTTATAACAGTAGGCAAAAAGAACACACCTTTGAAAAACTTGCTTCCTGGGATGTTGCTATTGATCAAAACAGCAAAAAGAAGAGATAAAGGAACTACAATAACCAATTTCATTGAAGCATATTCAAACGTATGCAATACGCTTTTCCAGAAAGTCGTATCCGAAAACATTCTCCTTAAATTGTCAAGGCCGGTATAATAAGCTGTAAAGCCATTGTAGTCATACAAAACATACCTGAATAACCAAAAAAACGGGTATATTGATGTGACAACAAGAAGAAAGATTGCAGGAAAAATCATTAGAAATGCGGATATATTATCCTTTTTGCTATCTTTTAATTCTCTTTGCATCCTAGACATAAAAACACTCCATCAACTCTATGGGCTGCACTTACAGCCCATAGAAGAAATCTAACAAATATTCAAAATCTACTCTGAAAGGTACTCTATATCCCCTGCTGAAGGATTGAGTTTATCGAAGTTCTTTATAACAAGGCGCTTAACTTTTCCAAGCTTTATATCTTTTTCCAAGGCCTCATTATATCGCTTGTTCAAATCAGCGATAGTCTTATCTATATCAGAACCACTAACAATGCAATTCCAGATCGTCTTTGCATAGTTATCGCCAGCAACAGAAACTGCAGGAACAGCTGGATACATACCTTCATAATCATGGATTGCAAAATCAGCAAGTCTTCCTATCTTGCTCATATCCACAGTCTCTTGCATATATTGAGAGAGAGGAAGTGCATAACCTGATTCTATATAACCTTTTACAAATTCCTCACTACTGAAGAATTTTATTACCTCAATTGCAGCATCCTTATGCTTTGTTGATGACATAAGGTAGTAACCCTTTTGTGGCCTTGATTCCACAGTACCATATGTGTTTCCATCCAATGTTGGAAGGTCGCCAACTACCCATTCAAAGTCTTTAATAGGAAATTGTGTTGTAAAAACACCTGCCTCTTGAGAAGCGTTTCCCCAGATTGCGAATGTACCCTCAGCAAACTGAGCTCTCATTGCATCTACGCCTTGGCTATTTGATCCTGGGAACATAGAACCATTTTTGAAGAACATTTGAGCTTTTTCGATATAAGGCTTGAATCCATCAAAATTGAAAACACCATTTTCAAAGTCATAATGGTAGACACCGCCTCTGTTAATGCATCCCTCAAGCCATCTTTCCAGCTGTGCAGAGGAACATGTTGCAATTCCATAATACTTCCCTGCTCCAACCTTGGTGATTTTATCAGCAGCTTCTACTAGCTCATCCATAGTCTTGGGAAGCTCTGTGATTCCAGCCGCATCCAAAAGACTCTTGTTGTAAATCATCCTGGACCCGGAACGCACAGCACAATAAAATTGATATGGTACTCCATCGATAGCATTGATTCCTTCAATTATATGTTTGGATGCATCTGTTACTTTTTCAAACTCTGGATCATCCAAAAGCTCTGTAAGAGGAAGAAGCATTCCAGCATCTACAAATGTTTTAAGATCAAAGCCCGTTGCTCTTGCATTCATTCCAAAAATATCAGGAGCATTTCCTGATGAATATGCCATCATAAGCATATTAGGATAATCCTCAACAACAGTTGTTAACTGAATTTCAATACTAGCATTCTCAGCATTGAACTCAGCAATTTTTTTCTCAACATATGCCAAATCATGCCTATCATTAGTCCAAACTGTGACTACTGTTTTTTCTCCATTTTCCTTAGAGCTTGTCTCTGCTGAACCACTGGCAAATACAAAACCAATAGACAATAAGACAACCAAAGCCAATACAATAATCCTCTTCATATTGTATTCCTCCTTATTATGTTTCTAATGAAATCGTAACATCGCAAATAATCCAAACAATGACAGAATTTAAGTCAAATGTAACTTTATTTTGGAAATAGCAAAAATCAACAAGTAGGGAATTTAAATAAAATACCGACTATTG
>ERZ808252.621-NODE-621-length-32620-cov-7.809519_pt1 | contig 32620 bp, 29 predicted proteins | sample MGYA00521242_ERZ808252 | MGnify/ENA primary metagenome ERZ808252 (study PRJEB31516, sample SAMN03275581) | gut metagenome | biome: mammalia-associated habitat; material: feces | host: Papio cynocephalus | place: Kenya | collected 2012-08-07 ...
CTCCTCATCGATGCACTTCACCTCCCCGGTGGCGAGGAACTTCTCATAATGGGAACTCAAAGAACTTGACGGAACATTATTATTAGTGCGAATAATTCACTAATAATTCGTAAAATGGAAAAATTTGAAATGTACTTGCGCCAGGATAATATGGCGGAGAACACAATCGCAGCATACAGATATGCTGTCAATGATTTCAGCTCCAAGTATAAGGAGCTGACGAAAAAGAACCTGCTTCTCTACAAGGCTTACTTGCTTGAGACATTCAAGCCAAAGACAGTCAACCTCCGAATTCAGGCCCTCAACAAATATCTGGATTATCTCGGAAAGCCACGTCTGCGCTTGAAATCAGTAAAAGTACAGCAAAAATCTTATCTTGAGAATGTGATCAGCAATGCCGACTATGTGTTCCTGAAAAACAAATTGAAAGAAGACGGCAACAATGAATGGTATTTTGTCGTCCGGTATCTGGCTGCGACAGGAGCGCGTGTGAGCGAACTGATACAGATAAAGATCGAACACGTCAATGTCGGTTACTTTGACATCTACACGAAAGGAGGAAAAGTCAGGAGACTGTTTATCCCTAAGACCCTGATACAAGAAACGGAGACGTGGCTGAAAGAGGCAGGTAGAGAAACTGGCTATCTGTTCCTCAACAGATTCGGGAACCGCATAACAACGAGGGGCATTGCGCAGCAGTTAAAGAACTACGCCGTCAAATACAAACTCAACCCCAAAGTCGTTTATCCTCACTCATTCCGCCATAGGTTTGCAAAGAACTTCCTCGAAAAATATAACGACATTGCACTTTTGGCGGACCTGATGGGGCACGAAAGCATCGAAACCACAAGGATATATTTACGCAGAACATCCAGCGAACAGCAACAAATAGTTGATAATGTGATAACTTGGTAGGATAACGCCACCGGAATAGGTGATGCTTCACAGTATTCCGGTCTCCTGAAACATCTTCTTGTATGCTTCGGCTTTCTTGTCGAACGGAAGGGGAAAAGCCCTCGAGGTGGACGGGAGCCGATATAGGCGAATAGTTCTCCCTTCTGAGTTGAAAGTGGAAAATCCGCCCATTGCGGGCGGCGTGCAGCTGAAGTGCTCAGATATGACATCCGTCGCTTTCTGGCCGGTCGTGACTATGGCGTGGCATTCGGGGAGTTGGTGCAGGAGGGCATTTATGTCAGTGGCTTTCGTAACTTGAAGGAATTTGTCCGAGGCATTGTCCTTGAGACGGATGACCTCGCAGGCCGTGTCATACATTGCAATCCCACGCACAGCGCAGAATGCGACTATGCTGTCTTTGTCGAATTTCTTTGCTCCGGGTATTATGAAATGCTCCCTGTCATCGAAGAAAATAGTGCCGATAATCCTCCACATGTCGTTCCCGAAGTTCGGATAATAGAAGTCCATACTCCAGCGGCGTGGCTGTGGAGGGAAGCTGCCAAGCATCAGAATACGGGCATTTTCAGGAAGGAATGGGGGAAATGGATGCGTCTCGATCATGTGTTTTCTTATAAGAATCACTCATATTTCCGGTGAAAGACGAGAAGGCACAGGGCCCCGGCAAGGGCCATCGGTACACCGATGAGTGCCGGGAAATTGTAGCCAAGTCCCATTGCCACGGGGATGCCGCCTAGGGAAGCACCGACAGCGTTGCCGAGATTGAACGCTCCCTGTATGCAGCATCCGCCAAGCATCTCCCCTCCTTCGGAGTGCTTGACTATCAGGTACTGTTCCGGGGAACCGATGCCGAAGAGACAGGCGCAGCAGATGAACATCAGCGTCGCCGACAGCCAGCCGGTGCGGGCGAACAGGAACACCAGAAGAAGAGAGGCGGCGGCGATCAGCTGCAGGCAGCATGTCACCAGACCGGGCTTGAAGCGGTCGGAGAGCGGCCCGCTTATCAGATTGCCGGTCACCATGCCTAGGCCGGCCAATATCATGAGCAGAGAGATGCTCGCCGGACTGAATCCACCTTCCGTCTGGAGAAGCGGGGAGATGTAGCTGAACCAGCAGAGTATTCCGCCGTTGCCGAGAAAAGTCGCGGCTATTATTAGCCAGGGGGCTTTGTTACGCAGGAAGCGGAACTGGGCTTTCATGCCCCTGTCCGGCAGCGGCTCCACATCGGGCACGCACCTGTGTATCATGAGTATGGTGAGCAGCCCCAGTGCTATAGCCATGACGAAAGGGATACGCCAGCTGAGAGCATGGCTCAGAAAAGTTCCGAGGGGTACGCCCAACATGTTGGCGAAAGGCATACCTGCGCACATCATGGCCACGGCACTTGTGCCTCTGCCCTCCCGGGCTATCTTTACCGCAACGATAGTTCCCGTGCCGAAGTATGCCCCATGCGGCAGTCCCTGGATGAAACGTGCGCACAGCAGTGTCCAATAATCCGGGGCGACGGAGGCGATGACAGCCCCGAGGGTGATCATGGATGCGAGAAACATCAGTATCTTCTTGGGGCGGTACCTGTACATCAGTATGAGCGAGAAGGCACCGATGCAAACCCCGAGGGCATAGACCGATATCAGATGCCCGGCCTCGGGGATGGAGACCTGCATGTCACGGGAGACGTCGGTGAGGATGCCTTCTATTATGAATTCAGTGATCCCCAGTGTGAATGTGCCCAAAGCGAGGGCAAGGAGTCCTTTTTTCATCTTGACATTGAGCGGCAGCTGTTGCCGCTGTTCCGTGACGCAAAAATAGCATAACGCAAGTTCAACTCCAAAAAAACAGGCCCCGGCAGAGCTGTCCGCCGCAGGCCTGTCACGCAGTAATCAGTGGTAATCTATTCCCAGAAAAGGACCGGGTATGAGGCGGAGCCGGAAGTGCCGAGGCTCTTCCACCAGTTGGAGTATTTGCCGTCGCCGACACCCCAGGCCTGATTCTCATCGCTTGACGGCCAGTTTACGGTCTCCCCCTCCGGGGCTGTGGTGCCATCGTTGAAATAATTGACGTATGTGCCGGCACGTCCTGTCCCCGAAGCAATCGCCGCAGATGCCTTGCCTGACCAGTATGAGGCGAGGATCTGCGACGAGTCATCGATCACGCCGCAGAATCCGCCGACATTGGTCTGACCTTCAATGGAAGAGGCTACAGCGTAGCATGCCTCAATCTTGGCGTTCTGACGCACTTCGCCCACAGCACCTCCGACGCTTTCGACTCCCTTGACTTCACCTTTGTTGTAGGATGCGACCATATAGCTGAACGGACCGGCCACTGCCCCGCAGACTCCTCCGGTGTAGGTGACACCCTCGACTGAAGCGAGATTGACAGAAGCGGACACAGAACCCCATGCAACGCCGGTCACACCTCCGGTGAACTCTCCCTTGCCGGTGACCTTACCATAGTTGACGCAGCCGCGTACCTTACCGTACCTCTGTTCCGTGAAGCCGGCCACGCCGCCGACGAACTTTGGTCCGGTGATGTCCGCCCTGTTTTCACAGAATTCCAGAAGACCGTAGGTGAAGCCCGCGATGCCTCCCACGCACTCTCCTTCGGATGAGATCGGGGCGTAGTTGACGCAGTGCTCGATGTTGTCCTGGTGGCTGCTTCCGACTATGCCTCCAACCCTGATTGCATTGACGGCCTCGATTTTGCTGATTTCTTCATTGGTGCAGTAGAGTATCTTGCCGCCCTGAGTCGACATTCCGCAGATGCCGCCGACCGCAGAAGGTGTAGAAACTTTGCCGGACTCGTCTGTCTGGGGTTCCGCGCCCACGGTACCCCTGTTGGCGCATTGGAAGAGGACTCCCCTGACACCGATCGATCCGGCGATTCCGCCTGCTCCCTGTATTCTGGCGGTGACTTTGCCCTCGTTGGAGCAGTTCTTGAGGGTGTCCAGGCTCACAGAGCCGGCAATGCCACCGACTGAAGAGTTGCCGCTTACAGTTCCCTTGTTGACGCAGTCGTCGACCGGTACCATGCTTGACCCTATGATACCTCCGGCTATGCCGCGCTCCGCGTTGACTTCGCCGTTGTTGGCGCAGTTGCTCAAGCCGTTTTTCATGGAATTGCTCGTGCCGGCGATTCCTCCCACTTCGCTGTTCCCTGTCACCTTGCCGTTGTTGGTGCAGTCTGAAACGGTATAGCCCTGAAGTTGGGCTACGATGCCGCCCGTGACTGTCTCCGCACCGGAGATTTCAGCGTAGTTGTGGCAGTTGACGATCTGCCCGCCAAATCCGTTTGCACGGGCCACGATGCCCGCGGTGTATCGGTAGCCGGTCACCTTGCCAGAAGCCAGTGTCACGTTGGCGATTGTCGCATCTTTGGTGGCGCCGAAGAGTCCTGTGAATTGAACCACCTTTCCCTTTTCTGCTACCGGTGCGAGCTCAAGATTGTAGATCTTGTAGTTGTTGCCGTCGTATGAACCGGTGAACGGGGTATAGAAGTCCTTGCCTATAGGCTTCCAGTCGGTGACACCGTCGAAATAAAGATCCGCCTCCTGCAGGAATGTCCCGGAGAGCAGTTCGTCAGGTCTTTTCATGATGGCTGCAAACTCCTCAACGGTGCCGATCAAGATGTTGCCCTCAATATCGTTGCGGCAGGCCATGTCGCCTTTGGCATAACCGAATGTGATGTCTTCACCGGAGAGACGTCCGATCCGGATGACCTGTTCTCCCACGGTGAGAGTGGTCAGGACCACTGGCCCTGATGCTGGTGACTTGTATTCGGCGACGCCTTGAGAGTTGAATACAAGTTCGGTGACCTTTCCCGAAGCGTCGGCGAGTTTGGCGATTTTGCCGGACAGGCCCTTCGCTGTGATTGTGGTGACGGGCTCCTGCGGCTCGTCATTGAGATTTTCTTTTGCGCAGGACGACAGTGCAAGCAGTGCTGAAGCAAGCGCAAGATAGCAACTCCAATTTTTCATAAACAATATGATTTGATAACTACTAACAGTTCAAACCGCCGGCGGTAGGCAATGCTATGGCCGGCTTGACGCAAACATAAAAAATGATTCTGTCCGTGTCAAGCATGTTTTTTTTACAATTCGTCCATTTTACGAATTGCGAAAACGATGTTCTGTTCGGTATTTGGATGGTGAGACGCCTGTCTGGCGCTGGAATGCCCTGTAGAATACGGAGAGGCTGTTGTAGCCAAGCTCGTCAGAGAGCACTTTGAGCGGTTTGTCGTAGTCCGGATCGGAAAGAAGGGCTTCTGCCCGGTCTATGCGCAGTCTGTTTATGTAGCCGAGGAAGTTTGTCCCGGTGCAGGTGTTTATGACTTTTGAGACATAAGTCCGGTTTGTCCCGAGTCTTTCTGCGAGTTTGACAAGGGAAAGGTCATTGTCGCAGTACAGTTTTTCTTTCCGCATGAGGTCCTGAATCTGTTTGTAGAGGATTTCGTCCTGGCAGGCGCTGCTTTTTCTGGCAGATGTTGCCTTGTTCTTCTTGTTTTTGCGCCGCATCAATACGGCCGCTGCGCAGACTGCAATGATGGTGGCTGCGGCTATGGCTGCTCCCGGCCTGGAATCTTTTCCCGTGTCACCTGCACCTTTCTGCCAGATTTTCCCGAGCTGCCGCTCCGTGTCCGTGCCGACAGCGCTGTCCTCTCTGGCTTCGTTGTACAGGATATAATATTTGAGTGCGGAGTCCTTCTGTCCGTCATGCTGGAATACTTCAGCGAGGCCGTGGTAGAGGTTGTGCAACTGCTCCCTGTCATGGTGGGCCATCGAGAGCCCGAGACCCCGTCTGAAAAAATGTTCCGCCTCGCGCAGCTCCCCGCTTTCGGACAGCAGGCTTCCATACGCTGCGCAGAGTTCGATTTCGACTTCCGGGGCGGAGGAATCGACATGCTTCAGGGCCTCCCGGTAATAGGTTGCGGCTTTGTCCTTGTCACCTTCTGCTTTGTAGTCATCTCCGTAAAGGAGTAAGATGGGAGCTTTCATGTGGGAAATCCCACCGGCAAGCGCGAGACTGTCGGCTTCATCGAGGTATTTGAGCGCCCCAGAGGTGTCTCCGCGGAGGATACTCGTCTCGCCCATGCAGATGGCGGCATAGCATTTCATGTTGCCGGAGTTCATCCGCCGGCTGATTTCGTAGGCATTCTCGGCATAGGGACGCGGGAGAGTGTCGCGTCTGTTGTAGTAGATCGTGACTATGTTGCAGAGAAGGATGACTTCATTGTCGTGCTGCTTCTCCCTCCGGGCGATGCTGAGCGCATTCTCGAGGCAGGAGATGCCTTCCGGATAGTCGAGCCTGCTCTTTATGGCTGTGAGGGCCTGAAGGTTGTAGAGCATTATCTGCCACGTCGGATCCTCGTTCATCTGATGGAATTGCTCTTTCGCCGTGTTCAGGTAGAATTCCGCCGAGTCCGGCATTCCCTTGAAGTGGTAGGCCTGCGCGATGTAGTAGCTTGCGTAAGCGGCTCCTTGGATGAATCCAGACTGCTCCTGCTCCTTGAGATATGGCCTTGCAGTGATGATGACGCTGTCCATCAATCCTTTGTCCGTCAGGCTTTTCCACCGGCTGCCCTGCTTGCTGAGAAATGATTCTCTGACCGCTCTGGAAGAGGCTGCCCTGCGGGCAGCGCCGTCCTCGGCCGCAAGGGTGCAGGGCGTCAGGATCAGGAGCAGCAATATGTAGAAGCATTTCATACGCATGATGCCTGCAAAGATACAAAAAAGAGCGGACCCGCAGCAGCGGCTCCGCCCTCTGGTGCTTGTATTCCAAGCCTATCCGATGCTCTCGATGAGTGCCAGCACCCTGCGGCGGTTGTCGTCGATGGTGCCGGTGCCGCCGTCGCACTCGTAGTATTTGCCCGCTTTCTTGTAATAGTCGATAAGCGGCTCTGTCTGTGCGTGATATGTCTTGATGCGGTTGGCGATGGTGGTATCGGAAGCGTCATCTGCGCGGCCCTCTATGGCAGCTCTGTGCTTGATGCGTTCGCGTATGAGTTCGTCAGAAATCATCAGTGACACAACTGCGGTGACGCTCTCTCCCCTCTTCTCGAGGATCTTGTCGAGATCTTCAGCCTGAGCGATGTTGCGCGGGAAACCGTCGAGCAGGAAGCCGCTGACTCCCTTGGTGTTGTTGAATGCGGACTCGATCATCCCCTCCACCACTTCATCCGGTACGAGTGAACCTGCGTCAATCAGGGCCTTGGCCTGTTTGCCGAGTTCTGTGCCGGCGGCGATCTCAGCCCTCAGGAGTTCTCCTGTGGAGATGTGCTTGAGGTTATACTTCTCTGCGATAGCACCAGCGTGCGTGCCCTTGCCGGCTCCCGGAGGGCCAAAAAGAATGTAGTATTTCATCTTATTTTCGTCTATAACATAAATGTCTTTTGAATTGCGGCCCAACTCGTTGTAGTCGAGCCCGAAGCCTACTATGAAAGCATTTGGGATCTCCATCCCCACATAGTCGATCTTTTCCGCTTTGCTGTAAACCTCGGGTTTGAGGAGCAGTGTGCAGATTTTCACATCTGCCGCGCCCTTGCTCAAGAGCATTTCCTTGAGTGCCACGATGGTGTTGCCTGTGTCCACGATGTCTTCGCAAATGATTATCCTCCTGCCTGAGACGTCTGCGGTAAGTCCCATGACGTTAAGCACGGTACCTGTGGATTTTGTCCCCTGATAGGAGGAAAGCTTGATGGAGACGAGCTGGCAGTTGAAATCAAGTCTCTGGAGGAGCTCCCCGGTGAAAGGTATGGCTCCGTTGAGCACGCAGAGCACTATAGGCACATCGGTGCATCCGCAGAAATCGCTGTTGACTCTGGCGGCCACATCATCGATGGCCCGCATGATCCTCTCATTCTGGATGAAAGGCTTGAATGTCTTGTCTTGCAAGGTTATCTTTTCTGACATAAGCGGAAATAACTTGAAAGCACGAAGTTACTGATTTTTTTTGTAAGTTTGGGGGAACTTTAAACATATTGACTATGAAATCGCTTCTTTTGATTGCCGTCCTGCTCGGGCCGGCGGACAGTCAGCAGGCCATGCTGACGCTCAGCGGGGCTTCTTGCGTGGAAGACCTTTCTGAAGATGAGGTGCAGCGCTATCATGTGCTTCACGAACATCCTCTTGACCTTAATCTTGCCGGAGAGAGCCGTATGCGCGCCAGCGGGCTGTTCTCCGCTTTCCAGTTGGCGTCTTTGCTTGAGTACAGGAATGAATCGGGAGACATCCTCTCTTTTGCGGAACTCGGGCTGATAGACGGATTCTCGCCGGAGTACGCAGAGGCGCTTGCATTCTTCGTTTCCTTGCGGAGTTCCTCCCCTCCAGGCGGCCGGCAGCGTCTGGACTTCCGCAATGAGCTTACTGTCAAGGCATCGGCTAGACTGACTGGGGAGATGGCCTATGGAGTACGGTATGAGGCGGCGCTTGGAGAGCGCGCGGAACTCCGGTGGACATCGAGGACGACATATTCAGAGCCGCAGTTCGGGCTCGGGACTATAAGTGCCGTCTATTATGGCCGTGGGAGTCTTGGAAAAGTGGTCGCGGGCAACTTCAATGCACGTTTCGGGCAAGGTCTTGTCATGTGGAGCGGATTCTCCATGTCCGGATATGGCTCCGCCGCATCTTTCTGCCGCAAGGCCGGCGGATTGTCCGTGACAGGGGCTGCCGGCGCCGAATTGTTCGGCATCGGGGCTGACTGGCGAATCGGCACGTACCGTTTCTCTGCGGCTGTGACCCCTGACGGCAAGGGGACGGTAGTGAATATCTCGCGAGACTGGCGACGGGTGAGCGCCGGGGTTACGGCCGGACTTGAAGCTGCTTCCGTGGATTGGAGACTGGCATTCTCCGGAGGAAGTTTTTTCGGAGAAGCCGCCTGCTCGTACCGGGGGCAGGTGTCGGCTCTTGCAGGAACTCAGTGGATTCCGCAGTATGGGTTCAAATTGAGTTTGCTTGCCCGCTGGTATGAGATTCAGTCCAGACAGTATAGCGGGATTGCGCTTGGGGCGGATACTCCATCGTGGCTTGTATCTGCTGACTCCGGATTGCGCAGGGACAAGGGCTCTTGGCAGCACAAGCTGCTGTGTGTATATAGGCCGTCATTCTCTTTCGGGGCTCTTCTCTTGGAGCCGTCGCTCCGTCTGTCGGGTCGCCTGCGCCCTTCGGACAAGAGTCCTTTACGTTGCGATGTGCGCCTTGAAGTGAAAGCCAGGCTCGGAGGTATAATCCTTGAATGGCGGTATAACGCCTTGTGGTGCAAGGATTTCGCATGGCTTTCCTATCTTGGCGGCGGCTTTGATGGGGAGAAGTTTGATATGCGTCTGCGTGGCGGAGTCTTCAAAATCGACAATTGGGATGACAGGATCTATGCCTATGAGCATGACGCCCCGGGAAGTTTCAATGTCCCCGCCTATTATGGTAGGGGCTGGAATGCTTCGCTGTACCTTGCATGGCATATAAACAAGGCGCACAGCATCTGGCTGCGCGCCTCAATGATGGCTTATCCGTGGAATCCTGAGCCCAAGGAGGGGCGGGGTGAGCTGAAACTCCAGTATCGTCTGAATTTATAACTCCGGGACGACTTTCTCCATTTCCGTTGAATGCGAGCCCTTTATCAGCACTGTGGCTTCATTCACCGGATTCTCTTTGAGATAGGCGGCAAGTGCGGCGGAGTCTTCGAACCATTTCCATCCAGGTTCTCTTCCGTCTTTGCCGAGGGCCTTCTTGAATTCCTCGCCCACAAAGTAGGCTTCCGGCATTTCCTTGCGGAGGCGCTCCAGTACCTTGCAGTGTTCGGACAGAGATTCGTCTCCGAGCTCCTTCATGTCCCCGAGCATCACTGCCTTACGTTCCGACTGTATGGCTGCGAAGCTGTCGAGGGCGGCGGCCATGGATGACGGATTGGCGTTGTAGGCATCGACAATCAGGGTGTTGCGCTCCGTACGCACCATCTGGGAGCGGCTGTTGTCCGGAATATAGCGTTCTATGGCGGCTATCGCCTCCTTGCGGGTCACACCGAAACGGTCGCCTACGGCGATGGCGGCGAGGACGTTGTCGGCATTGTAAGCCCCCATGAGGTTGGTACTTATGATCTGACCGTCAAGCTTTATCCGCAGGAACGGCTCTTCCGGAGTAGTCGGGAGTATTTCAGCACTCTGATATTCAAGGCCGTAGCCGAAGATGTGGCAGGGCTGGGAGGATGCCATGCGGCGCAGTACCTCATCGTCTTCATTGAGGAAAATCAGTGAGTACCTGTGCTCGCCGAGCCATTTGTATAGTTCTCCTTTGGCCTGCTTGACTCCTTTATATGAGCCGAATCCGAGAAGATGCCCTTTCCCTATGTTAGTGATCAGGCCGTAGTCCGGTTTGCAGATTCTGACAAGTTTGGCGATGTCGTCCGGATGGCTGGCTCCCATTTCTATCACGGCGATCTGCGTCCTTGGAGTGATCCTGAGGAGTGAGAGCGGCACACCGATGTCGTTGTTCAGGTTGCCTTCTGTGGCCGTGACTTTATACCTGCATGACAAGACTTCCTTGATGAGGTTTTTTGTGGTCGTCTTGCCGTTGGTCCCGGTAAGGGCGATGACAGGAAGTCGTCCGTCACCCATCTGGCCTCTGTGGTAGGAAGCTAGATCCTGCAGGGCCTTGAGGCTGTTTTCAACTTTTATGATGCCGCGTCCCTCCGGAATGGACTCCCTGTCGGTGACGGCCCAGTATGCTCCGTTGCGCAATGCGGTCTCAACGAAATCGTTGCCGTCGAAGTTCTCCCCTTTGAGAGCGAAGAACATTTCCCCGCCCCTGATCTTGCGCGTGTCGGTGGTGACCCTGAACCGGCAGTTGCAATACTTCTTGTATAATTCTTCTATCTGCATATCAATCATTTCATTCCAGTGCTTCCGAAGCCGCCGTCTCCACGTCCCGTCTCTCCAAGTTCATCCGCTTCTTCCCATTCGATTTTTCCATGTGCCGCGAGGACCATCTGGGCTATTCTTTCGCCTTTCCCTATGGTGAAATCCTCTTGGCTGAGGTTGACCAGTCCGACTTTGATTTCTCCCCTGTAGTCGGCATCTACTGTGCCGGGGGCATTGATGACCGTTATACCTTTTTTTATGGCGAGTCCGCTGCGCGGTCGGATCTGTATCTCATGTCCGGCGGGGATTTCCACGAAGAGTCCTGTCGGGATGATCACACGCTCCAGCGGGTGGAGGACAACCGCCTCCTCAATATTGGCCCTCAAGTCCATACCGGCTGAGAGAAGAGTGGCGTACTCCGGCAGGGGGTTGGCGCTTCTGTTGATTATCTTTACTTTCATGCTATTTTGGTGCGAGCCTGTATAAGACTATTGCTATGATTGCGAAAAGTATGTTAGGTATCCATAGTGCTATCCCCGGCGGAAGCGTGTCCGTATAGACGAACATCTCGCTGAATCTGAGGAACAGGATATATGAGAACGCCAACGCGATACCGATGCCGATGTTCCATCCGATGCCTCCCCTTTTCTTTTTGGATGACAGGGTGACCCCTATGATCGTGAGGATGATTGCGGAGAAAGGCATTGCCCAGCGGCGGTTCTGCTCGATCAGGGCGTACATGACATTGGTGTCCCCCCTCATCTTCTGGGTTGCGATGAGTTCGTTGAGCTGTCCCATGCTGAGGGTCTCCACCGTCTTTTCGTTGACGAAGAGGTCTTTGATTTTAAGCGCAATTACCGTGTCCACGCTTTCTTTGTAGCTGACGCGGTCCTCAAGCCCTTCTGAATAGTCTCTGGTGAATACGCGGCGCATCTTCCAGCCGTCCATTGTGCTGTCCCAGGCAGCACTTTCCGCGCTGACCTTGCGTGTGATGCGGTTGCCTTCAATATTCTCTATCGTGAACTTGTAGGCAGTGTTGTTCCAGCGGCTGAATGATTCTATATATACGAACTGCCCGGGTGCTATCTGGTAATGTATATTCTTGAGATTGAAGTTGTTGTGGCGCTTGATGTACTTGCTCTCGAATTCCACCCTGGTGGCGTTGGACCGTGGTATGACATAGAAATTCAGGCCCAGCGAGAGCAGGGTGATAAGCAGGGCCGAGGCCATATACGGCACCAACATCCTTGCATAACTCACTCCTCCGGAGAGGATTGCGATGATCTCGGAGTCCGCAGCCATCCTTGAGGTGAAGAAAATCACCGTGATGAACACGAACAGCGGGGAGAACATATTGACGAAATACGGGATGAAATTGAGGTAATAGTCGAAAATGATCGCCTTGAGCGGTGCCTTGTTGGAGACGAAGTACTCGATTTTCTCAGATATGTCGAATATGATGACGATCCCGATGATGAGCAGCAGCGACATGAAGAAGGACATGATGAACTTCTTCGAGATGTAGAGGTCGAGTTTCTTGAATCCTGGAATGTTCATATCCTGGAACTTATCCTTTTGACTGTCGCCTCTTTCCAAGTGGAGAAGTCACCTGCCTCAGTATGTTTGCGCGCCTCCCGTACGAGGTCGAGGTAGAACGCCAGGTTATGCTCGCTCGCCAGCATGGCCGCAAACATCTCCCCTGCGATGAACAGGTGGTGCAGGTATGCCTTGGAATAGCTGTGGTCCACAAACGAAGCCCCGTCAGGGTCGAGTTCCGAGAAGTCTTCCGCCCATTTCGCATTCCGCATATTCATGATGCCGTTCCAGGTGAAGAGCATCCCGTTGCGCCCGTTCCTTGTAGGCATCACGCAATCGAACATGTCCACTCCCCTCGCGATGCCCTCCAGGATGTTGGCCGGTGTTCCGACCCCCATGAGGTAGCGTGCCTTGTCCTGGGGTATGACCGGATTCAATACTTCCAGCATTTCGTACATCTTCTCCGTGGGCTCTCCTACAGCCAGGCCGCCGATGGCGATGCCGACCTTGGAGAATTGCAGCGCGTGCTCGGCCGCCTCCACTCTGAGGTCCGGGTATACGCAGCCCTGTATGATCGGGAAGAACGTCTGGTCATATCCATATAGCGGTTCCGTCTCATGGAATTTGCGGGAATATCTTTCAAGCCAGTTCTTTGTGAGGTCCAGACTCTTGCGGGCATATTCCCGGTCAGCGTCCCCGGGGCAGCATTCGTCCAGGGCCATCATGATGTCGGCACCTATGATGCGCTGTGTCTCGACATTGTTCTCGGGAGTGAAGCAGTGTTTTGAGCCGTCGATATGGCTGCGGAAAGTGCATCCTTCCGGGGTGAGTTTACGGATCTGGGTCAGGGAAAAGACTTGAAATCCGCCGCTGTCCGTAAGGATAGGCCTGTCCCAGCTTTCGAATTTATGCAGTCCGCCTGCCGCTTTCAGCGTGTCAAGCCCCGGGCGCAGATAGAGATGATAAGTGTTGCCGAGTATGATTTCGGCTCCTATGTCATCCTTGAGATCCCGATGGTAGACACCTTTTACGGAACCTACGGTCCCTACAGGCATGAAAATCGGGGTATGTATGCTGCCATGGTCTGTCTCAAGCACTCCGCATCTTGCGCCGGAGAGAGGGTCAGAGGCGGTTTTTGTGAATTTCATCTCAAATCCGTTTATCTTGCAAAGATAGTCAAAAATATATGAAACATTTTTCCTACTTTTATGTCCTGAAACTAATATTTACTGAAAATGAACAATTCCAATGTCAGCCTCAAGCTGATCATCATGAACTTCCTTGAGTTTGCGGTGTGGGGCGCTTATCTCACGTCTATGGGAAGTTTTCTTGCCAAGTCAGGGTTCGGGCCGCAGATATGGCTCTTCTTCGCCACTCAGGGATTTGTCTCCATCTTCATGCCAGCCCTGATGGGAATCGTGGCGGATAAGTGGATTCCTGCCCAGAAAGTGCTTTCGCTGTGTCAGGCTTTTGCCGGCCTGTTTATGCTCGGGGCGGGCTTTTACGCGAAGTCTGCGGGCTCCGGGATCGAATTTGGCTCTTTCTATGCCCTCTATGCTCTGAGCGTAGCCTTTTTCATGCCGACAATCGCCATTTCAAATTCTGTGGCTTACAACGCTTTGGAGAAAGCCGGCAAGGATCCGGTCAAGGCCTTCCCTCCAATCCGCGTGTTCGGTACTGTGGGCTTTATCTGCACCATGCTTTTCGTCAATTTCGTCAAAGGAGCTGACGGGGTGCAGTTCCAGCATACTTACAACCAGTTCTTTGTCTCCGGGGCGCTCAGTATAGTCCTCGCCCTCTACGCCTTGAGCCTGCCTGACTGTCCGTGCAAGCCGAAGGCGACCGGCAGCCAAAGTTTTGCGGAGGCAACGGGACTAAGCGCATTCAAACTCTTCAAGAACGGGCAGTTCGCCGTTTTCTTCATATTCTCGATGCTTCTCGGGGCCGCTCTCCAGATCACCAACGGCTATGCCAACACGTTCATCACTTCTTTCAAGGACAATCCTGCTTTCGCCGACACATGGGGAGCCAACAATGCCAATGCACTGATTTCTCTGAGCCAGGTTTCCGAGACTCTCTGCATCCTGCTCATTCCTGTCTTCATGAAAAAGTTCGGCATCAAGAAGGTGATGCTCATCGCGATGTTCGCATGGGTGTTCCGCTTCGGCTTCTTCGGACTGGGCAACCCCGGCCCGGGGGTGTGGATGTTCGTGCTCAGCTGCATCGTGTATGGCGTGGCATTCGACTTCTTCAACATCTCCGGTTCGCTCTTTGTCAACGAGAACGTGGACAAGGACATGCGTTCTTCGGCACAGGGGCTCTTCATGCTGATGACCAACGGCCTCGGAGCTTCCATCGGCACCTGGGTTGCCGGCCTCGTGGTCAATCACTTCGTGTACGACGCCTCCACTCCGGACTGGAGCACGGCCTGGTATATATTTGCGGCCTACTCGTTTGTGGTCGGCGTGCTGTTCATGATTTTCTTCAAGGAGCCGGGCAAGCAGCTCAAGACGACTTAGTCTCAGCAAAAAGACAGTCCCATAACCGGGATATTCCAGTATACAATATAGGCCGGGGCTAAAAAATATCGCCCCGGCCTATATTGTTATAGTAGATGGCTTCAGGCCAATCAGCTGCTTAGCGCCTTCTGGCTTTCCGGCGGCTTGATTTCCTTGTCTTTGTGATGATACCTGCCGCCGCGGCTGCCACGACGAATGCGGCTATGACGATGACGGTCATGCTGTTGGCATTGTCTCCCTTGACCCTTGACCACATGGCGATGAGCGGAGCGGTGCGCTCGCCCCAGTCGTGCTCCATGGTGCTGCGTGCAATGGTCTGAGTATCAGGATAGAGGACAGGGTTGGCACATACGGATGTAGCCTCAGGACCGAAGAAGTAGCTCAGGTCGGACGGTGCATAGGTGCTGTCGGTGAAGGCTTCCATGATTTCCGGAGCGCCGAGCACGGACACATAGCCGGTCACGTCCACATTGCGGATGGCAATGTCGGGACGGCACATGAAATTGATCCAGTATTTGGCGGCCTTGGTATTGCGTGCGTACTTCGGGATCACCCAGCCGTCGAACCACACGGTGAATCCTTCCTTAGGGCAGGTGTACCGTAGGTCCACACCGGCCTCCTTGGCTTCCTCGATGGCCCATACGGCATCTCCGCTCCATGTGAGGTTGACCCATCCCCTCTCCTGTATCATCTGCTCCTTGCCGAAGTCGGCCTCCCAGCCGGCTACGAGGTCCTTTACCTGCTTCATGTAGCTTTCGACAGCCGCCAGGGACTCGTCGGAGGAGTCGTACATGAGTTCGTCGAGCGTCACCTTGCCTTCCTGGAGCTCCTTCTGTTTGAGATAGATGATGATCTGCGAGTAGACGTCACGCGGGGAATCCTTGATGAATATCTTGCCGGCGAATTTCGGGTTGCGTATCACATCCCATGTGGATGCCTCCTCATCTGTGACATACTTGGCGTTGTACAAGATGCCTGTAGTGCCCCACATGTAGCCGACGGAGTATTCGTTGGCGTTCTTGCCGTTTCCCACCATCTTGTCGAAGCAGCTCCGGACATAAGGGGCGATGTTGCCGTCTATGTAGTTCGGAGTCTGGCCGAAGTCCCTGTCGATAGGGAGAAGCAGGTCGTTCTGGAGCATCCTCTCGATGATGTAGTCGGACGGGCACACGACATCGTAGTCCTCATGTCCTTTCTCGATCTTGGAGAGCATGGTCTCGTTGATGTCGAATGTCTGGTAGATGACCTTGACGTCCTCGCCGGTCTGTTCCTTGTACCAGTCCTCGAAGTCCGCGATGGCGCTCTCGTCGATGTAGTCGGACCAGTTGTAAACCTTGAGGATCGCGCTGCGGTCCTCGGCGCAGCCGCAGAGCATAGCCGCAGCCGCGATGAAAGTAAGAATCCTTTTCATTTATATGATCAATCGTTCTTTTTGAGCTGTCTTGCCTGCCTGAGATTGATGAACAGAAGCAGAACAAGTATTATAAGGAAAATAATGGTCATCAGGGGCCGCAGTTCCGGAGTCAGTCCACCTTTGCGTGCATCTGTGTAGATATAGGTGGAGAGGGTCTCCAGGCCGATGGTGCCCCTCGTGAAGAATGTCACTGCGAAATCGTCAAGCGACATCGTGAATGCCAGGATGAACCCCGATACCATGCCGGGCCTGAGTTCCGGGACAAGCACTTTCCAGAGTGCCTGGGACGGGGTGGCGCCCAGATCAAGGGCAGCCTCGTAGATGTTGGGGTTCATCTGCCTGAGTTTCGGCAGCACGCTGAGCACCACATAAGGGGTGCAGAAGCTGACATGTGCCAGCACCACCGTGGCATATCCCTGACTTATGTGCAGAAACACGAAGAGCAGGAACAGGGACACACCGGTGATGATGTCTGGGTTGATCATGGGGATGTTGTTCAAGAAACTGAGCGTCTGACGCTTGCGTCCCTTGAGATTGTGTATCCCGATTGCTGCCGTGGTGCCGAGCATGGTCGATATGAGCGCTGCCACGAGTGCTATGATCAAAGTGTTCTCCACTGCCGCCATCAGCGAACCGGTACCCTGCATGCTGCCGGTGAATAGGTTACTGTAGAGCTTGGTGGAGAAACCTGTCCAACTCCCCAGCACCTTGCTTTCTGTAAACGAGAACACGGCGATGAACACCAGCGGCGCATACAGCAGCGCGAGCAGGATCCAGATGTAGATTTTTGCCAGAATCTTTTTCATATCCTCGATACGTCCTCCCCGGCGTCTTTGTCCCTGTCAGTGAAGAGGGATGTGATACCTATTATGATGAGCATTATCAGGGCGAGCGCGGCGCCGTAGTTCCACATCGATGAGTTTATGTTCTCCTGGATGATGGTTCCGAAGAGTTTTATCTTGTTGTTGGTGAGGAACTCCGAGATGGCGAACGTGCTGACTGTAGGCATGAACACCATCATTACACCGCTGGCTACTCCTGGCATGGAAAGCGGCACAGTCACTTTCCAGAATACTTGCCATGGCGTAGCTCCCAGGTCTTGAGCCGCTTCCGCGTATGACTTGTCCATCTTGTTCAGGACATTGTAGATAGGGTAAATCATGAACGGAAGATAGTCGTAGGCCATACCGAACAGCAGAGTCCCCTTGCCGAGGCTGATGCCGAGCATGTTGAAGAGTTCCGCCGTGGCGAGAGTTCGCATAAGGGCGTTGATCCACATCGGGAGGATGAACAGCACTACGGTGACAGCACTGCGGTTGAGATCCTTGTTGGCCAGAATCCAGGCCGCAGGGTAACCGAGCAGTATGCAGATGAGAGTGTTTTCTATGGCAACCTCCATCGACAGGGCGAATGTCCCCATCGCATCGGAGTCAGAGAAGAACTTGGTGATGTTCGCAAGCGTGAAATGCCCGTAGCTGTCCTGAAATGCGTATATCACGACCAGGAGCAGCGGCAGGACGACGAAGACCGTAAGAAATACCAGATACGGTATGCTCCAGCTGCTTCTTTTAGTCATTTCTCTTCTCGATCTTAATGTCCGCGGGGGCGAAATTTATTCCGACAAGGTCGCCCTTGTCCCAGATGTCATCGGTGTCCACCCAGATATGGTCTCCGCTGTCGGTGAGGATAGTAAGGTGGTAGTGATCCCCCTTGTACAGAAGGAAGTGGACCTCGCCTTCCAGCATGCCGTCTTCCTGATGGTCGAGCAGGTCTACCTTGTCGAAGTCTATGCTGACGCGCACTTTGTCTCCGGCGGCAAGTCCTGACTGCGGGAGGCACTCGAACTTCTCGCCCAGGAAAGAGACATGGTTCTCGTCAGCCATTTCCCCGTCAAAACTGTTTGTGAGCCTCTCCTTGTGCATGACCTGAATGTCATTCGGCCGTATGAGAAGCCCGACTGTCGAACCGACTTCGAACGCGTTGTAGTCCTGGATCATCAGTTCGTATCCCTTATCTGAATCCACGAACATCTCGTAGTGCACGCCCTTGAATGTGCAGGACTTGACAGTGCCGCTGAACTGGGCACCTTCGAGCTGGTTCATGATGTAGATGTCCTCCGGACGTATCACCACGTCAACCGGCACGTTCTCCCCGAAACCCTCGTCCACGCAGTCGAAAGAGTGCCCGATGAACTCAACCTTGCGGTCCTGGATCATGGTTCCGTTAAGAATGTTGGACTCCCCGATGAAGTCGGCCACGAATGAGTTCTGCGGCTCGTTGTATATGTCCACAGGGCTGCCGATCTGCTGGATCTTGCCTTCGTTCATGACGACAATGGTGTCGGACAGCGTCAGTGCCTCTTCCTGGTCGTGGGTCACGTATATGAAAGTGATGCCTAGCTTGCTGTGCATCTCCTTGAGCTCGATCTGCATGTCCTTGCGCATCTTGAGATCAAGGGCGGCAAGCGGTTCGTCAAGAAGCAGGATCTTGGGCTGGTTGACTATGGCCCTCGCGATGGCGACCCTCTGTTGCTGACCGCCGGAGAGAGTGGACACGTCCCTGTCCTCATAGTCCGTCATGCTCACGAGCTTCAATACTTTGCGGACTTTGCGGTCGATTTCGTCCGAAGGTACTTTCTGGAGCTTGAGACCGAAAGCTATGTTGTCGTAGACATCCAGGTGAGGGAAGAGCGCATAGCGCTGGAATACAGTGTTGAACGGCCTTTTGTATGGCGGAATCGAGGAGATGTCCTTGCCGTCGAGCAGGATTTCTCCCTCGTCCGGGGCGAGGAAGCCCGCGATGAGACGCAGTGTCGTGGTCTTGCCGCAGCCGGACGGGCCGAGCAGGGTCACGAATTCACCTTTGCGTATGTTGAGACTGATGTCGTCCAGTACCTTCTTTCCGGAGAATTCCTTGCTGACGTTCCGGAGAGAGACAATGATTTCGGATTTTACCATCTTTCCCTAGAAAATCTTGAGGCTCAGGTTATATCTGGCTCCGAGGCTGAGCGTGGCCTGTGACAGGAGCGAGTCGTATGCGAGGAATGCGTGAAGCCTGAGGTCGTCAGAATCCTTGAGCGGGAAGAATTCGGCTATTGCGCCGGCCGTCCAGTGGCTTGGGGTGAGTTCTTCGTCTCCGGTAAGGATATACGAACCGCGCGCTGACACATTAAACCTTTCTGACGGCGCATATTTGAGTGTAAGGGCTGCCGTGCCGCCGCGGAGTGCAGATGCAGAGAAGTCTTCGTCGGACCCGTATGCGTTGCTCAGGTCAAGAGTCGCTGACCAGCAGTCAAGGTTGAGCTGCTGCCCGAGCCAGAAGATATACATATACTCCCCTTTTGCGGTTTCAAGCGCACTTGCGCTCCAGATGTTGGAGAAAACTCCATATTCTCCCCTCCACTTGGCCGAATATGCCCAAAGGCCGCTGCTGAACGGGTGCTCTCCAAAAGGTGAGGATGTCATCTGTGCACTGAAATTGCTGAGTCCTGATGGAGTCGTGTATGACACTGTGCCTCCCCATTGGTAGCAGGACATCGTGTTGGCAAGAGGCGAAGAGAACACAGGGTAGATGTCCCAGTCCCAGTCTTCATACTCGAAGCCGCCTGTGGCGATCATGTCTTTTCCCAAAGTCAGCCCCCAATTGCCGAGACTGAAATCCAATGTGCAGTAATCCAGCCAGTTTGTGGTGTCGGAATAGCCGAGATACTTGTACGGCCATCCGTATTCCCCTTCACTTTCGGCATGAAACCAGTGGTTGACCACGGTCCAGGAAAAATGTTCCGAGAGGGAACCTTCAAAGAGTGTGTAGATGGAAGTGTTGCCAAGGTCAAACCCGAAATCCGAATCTCCGGAATTGTAGGCCGGGTTCGCGTCAAGGCGTGAAACGACGGAGACCTCGGCGAATCTGCCGAGGCTGTCAGCCTCTTGCGAGTGCGCAAGAAAGCCCAGCAGCACAGCTGCGATAGAGAATAATGTTTTCTTCATTTCCAACCATAAAATGGGCTTTGGTGAAACTTGGCCGCGAAGATACAAAAAATCTCGTATTTTTGACGTAGATTTGTATGGGTTTACAAAAATTTTACAAAATGTACAATTTCGACGAAATTATTGACCGGCATGGCACACGATGTTGCAAAGTGGACACGATGAAAGAGACTTTCGGGCGTTCAGATCTGGCTTCCTTCTGGATAGCCGACATGGATTTCAGAACACCGGATTTCATCATAGACGCGCTGAGGCGTCGTCTTGACCATCCGATTCTGGGCTACCCTACCACAGGGGCCGACTATTTCGAGATCGTATCGTCGTGGGTTGAATCCCTGCATGGCTGGAAGGTCGCCCCGGAGCATTTCCGCTATATTCCGGGGATAGTGAAAGGTATAGGCTTCGCTGAGCGATGCTTTCTTCAGCCAGGCGACAAGGTGATAATCCAGCCGCCTGTCTACCACCCGTTCCACAATGTGACTGTGGCCTGCGGCTTCGAGGTCGTGAACAACCCTCTGAAGCCGGTATATGACGAGGACGGCTTCCTGAAGACCTATGAAATGGACCTGGATCATCTTGAGTCCCTGATTGACGAGCGGACAAAGATGCTGATTCTCTCCAACCCCCATAACCCGTGCGGCGTCTGCTTCTCCGTGGCGTCTCTGCAACGTCTTGCCGAAATCTGCCGCAGACGCGGCGTGATTGTGATTTCTGATGAAATCCACGGGGAGATGGTGCTTGGCGGCAAAAAGCATCACCCTTTCGCATCCGTCAGCGAGGATGCGGCGCAGTGCAGCATCACCTTCATGGCCCCGTCGAAAACATTCAATATAGCAGGGGTCGTCAGCTCCTATTCAATAGTCCTGAATCCGGAAATCGCAAAGAAGTTCTATGACTATATAGAGGCCGTGGAACTTGACTATCCTTCGATATTCTCAGCAGAAGCCACCCGCGCCGCATATACGGACAGGGGACGTGAGTGGCGCGGTGAGATGCTCGGATATGTGGAAGGCAATATTGATTTTGTGGAGAGCTGGCTCAAAGAGAATCTTCCCGTTGTGCATCCTGTACGGCCACAGGCTTCATTCTTGATATGGCTTGACTGCCGTAAACTTGGCTTGAGCCAGGAGAAGCTTGTGCATCTTTTTGTGGACGGCGCTCACCTTGCGCTCAATGACGGTTCCATGTTCGGAGCGGAAGGCGTTGGTTTTATGAGGCTTAATGTAGGCTGCCCTCGATCTGTGCTCAAAAACGCACTTGAGAGTCTGGCTGCCGCTGTCAAAACTTTGTAGATTTTTTCAAAAAACTTTGCCCGAACATTTGCAGGTTCATATTTTTTGTCTACCTTTGCATTCCCGTTAGGGCAATGAGGTGCTGTAGCTCAGGTGGTAGAGCAATGGACTGAAAATCCATGTGTCGCCGGTTCAACTCCTGCCAGCACCACTTGAGGAGACCGATTTATCGGTCTCCTTTTTTTTAGATGTCTAATGCCACAAGCAGTTTCCTGTTTGCTGCATCTATTTCTGAATTGTCCATCGAGGTTAGGTAGATTCTTGTGGTCTTCTCCGACGTATGCCCCATCCCGGCGCTTATGACTGAAAGCGATACGTGGTGATCCCTAGCTGAAGTGGCCCAACTGTGGCGTGACACGTATGAGGTCAACCCCTCCATTATTCCGCTTTTCAGCGCCAGCGATTTGAGTGTGCGGTTGTACCAGGACAAAGCGCTTTCATATTCTCTGTACGCTTTTTGCGGGTCTGTGCTCGTCAACAGTGGGAAAATGTACTCCCTCTTCCCTGTGACGTACTTGCTTATTATCTTCTGGATGCACGGTTCGGATTTTATGGACATCTTTTGGCCTGTCTTTCTTCTGATGTACGTGATGGCCCCGTTGTCGGCGTCCTTTCTCTTGAGGAATGACATGTCTACGAATGACATGCCGCGAGTGAAATAACTGAATGCGAAAAGATCGCGTGCCAGCTCCATTCTCTTGTCAGAATGCAGGTTCATTTTCAGTAGTTTACGGATGTCGTTTTCGTTTAGGGCTCGCTTGCGGGTGGTGTCGACGCCGGTATAAACCTTTCTGAACGGCATTGTCTGCTCTCCCAAGCCTTCAGAAACAGCCTTGTTGTATGCTGAACGCAGAATCCTCATATAGAAGGAGGTCGTGTTGCGTACGAGTCCGAGCCCGATAAGGTAATCGCTGTAAGCGCATATCAACTTCTCATCTATCTCAGTGTTGCCGGTTTGGCTGGATTTCAGAAATCTTGTGAAACTGTTCTTTGCCCTGACGTAGTTGCGGGCTGTTCCAAATTGCCCGGACTCTTTCATCCTTGAAGAAAGCCTGCTGATGTAGTCTTTGAAACTTGCTGTTGTGATGCTGGTCATGATTGGAATGATTTTGTTAAACAAAAAAGAGCGGGGCCTGTGCGGCTCCGCTCTGCTTTTATAATATATGTATAAATTCTATTTCAATGCTTTCCAGACAAGGGCGGCGAGAACACCGCCTGCCAACGGGCCGGCAAAGAAGACCCAGACATTGCTCAGGGCCTCACCTCCGACGAACAGGGCCGGGCCAAGCGAACGCGCCGGATTCACTGAGGTGCCGGTGAGATTGATGCATACGAGGTGAATCAGCACGAGGCTCAATCCGATTGCGAGACCGGCAAAACTGCCTGCTCCTTTTTTCTCGTCAGTGGTTCCGAGCACAACAAGCACGAAGATGAATGTCGCTATAAGCTCCACGAGCAGGGCACCTGCAGGGCCACCTGCATTTGCGACGCCGTTGGCTCCGAGTCCGGAAGGGTCACCCATGGCTCCAGGGGCACCTGTGACAGTCACGATGAGGTAGAGAATTGCGGCTCCCAAAATGCCTCCGAGAATCTGGCCGGCCCAGTAGCCGAACGCGTCTTTCCAGCTCATCCTGCCGGAGATGGCTACACCGAGCGTGATTGCGGGGTTGATGTGGCAGCCTGAGATGCCTCCGATGGTGTAGGCCATGGCCACGACAGAAAGGCCGAATGCCAGTGCGGTGCCGACTACGCCGGCAGTTGTGCCGCAGCCGACGAATACAGCCGTGCCGCAGCCAAGAAGGGTCAGAACCATGGTTCCGACAAATTCAGCGAAATACTTCTTCATAATTGATTTTTTTGTGGCCGCATATGCGCAAAAACACCTCCGCAGCCGATTTTCGTGCAATTATAGGAAGTTTTTTCGTAATTTTGAAAAATATGTACGACAGAGAAAAAGGATTATACGTGGCCCACGCACCTTCTGGGCCGATAAGTATTGTAGGCCGCATGGCCAACCGCCATGGCCTCATAGCCGGAGCTACAGGTACCGGCAAGACGGTTTCACTGCAGGTTCTCGCAGAGACATTCAGCCAGGCCGGGGTTCCCTGCTTCATGGCAGACATGAAGGGGGATCTCTCGGGCATCAGCCAGCCTGGCAGGATGACTTCTTTCATTGAGAAACGCTGCGCCGAGTTCGGCATAAGTTCCCCTCATTTTGAAGGCTGCCCGGTTCGGCTCTATGACGTATTCGGTGAGCAGGGTCATCCTATGCGCACGACCATATCTGATATGGGGCCGCAGCTTCTCGGACGGCTTCTGAACCTGAATGATGTCCAGTCGGGGGTTCTTGACATCGTGTTCCGCGTAGCGGACGAAAAAGGGCTGCTGCTGATTGACATAAAGGATTTGCGCGCCATGCTCGGATATGTCTCGCAGCACGCTTCTGAACTCCGCTCTCAATACGGCAGCGTGACTACGGCAAGCGTAGGGGCGATACAGCGTGCAATCCTCTCTTTGGAGAACGAGGGCGCCGACAAATTCTTCGGCGAGCCGTCTTTTGAAATCCAGGACCTTTTCGCCACAGAAGCCGGCATGGGAGTCATGAGTGTCCTGGCGGCTGACAAACTGATGCAGAATCCGAAGCTTTACTCATCATTCTTGCTATGGCTTCTGTCGGAGATTTTCGAAACACTCCCGGAAGTCGGCGATCTTGAACTCCCTAAACTCGTATTCTTTTTTGATGAAGCCCATACGCTCTTCACCGATACCTCTCCGGCTCTCGTTGCTAAGATCGAGCAGGTCATAAGGCTCATCCGGAGCAAGGGTGTGGGCGTTTATTTCATCACCCAGAACCCCTCTGACATCCCTGATTCCGTCTTGGGCCAGCTTGGAAACCGCATCCAGCATGCGCTGCGGGCTTATACACCGAAAGATCAGAAGGCGGTGCGTGCTGCTGCGGAGACATTCAGAGCCAATCCTGAGTTCAAGACTGAAGATGCGATCATGAACCTTTCTACCGGTGAGGCCCTTGTAAGTTTCCTCGATGCGAATGGCGCCCCGTCCGTGGTTCAGCGCGCGAAGATTCTCTTTCCTCTGAGCCAGATAGGGGCAATTAGCGAGGGGCAGAGGTTGGACATTCGCAACTCCTCGCCTCTTCGGGGTAAATATGATACTCCTATTGACCGGGAATCCGCCTTTGAAGTGCTTCTTGCTGACAGCCGGCGCGCCGCTGAGGAACAGGAGCAGCTTAAGGCGGAGAAAGATTCGCGTGCAGGCCGGAGCAAGGCTGCCAAGATAGGAGGAGCTGTACTCACGGCGGCAGCTACCGCAGCCATCACCAGTGTCAGCCGTAGCGCCGGAACAGCGGCGGCCAATGCGATAACCGGGAAAAAGAGCAAATCAAGAAAAAGCACAGCGGACAAGGCGATTTCAAGTGCTGCCACAAGTGCTCTCCGCACGCTGACACGCAGCATACTTGGGAGTCTCATAAAGTAATCATGAAAACAAAGTTTTATATTCTTGCCGCAGTGGCCCTGGTTGTCGCGGCCTGCGGACAAAAAAACGGGGCGGCAGGCGTTGAAGAGACGGACAACACTCCCCCGCCGCTCGGCTTCTATACAGACAAATATGTTGCAGACACTACGGTGCTCCGCAGCGGCGACACTTTCTCCGTGCTGATGCGGCGTCTCGGGATGAGCGCCTCTGACGCATACACGCTCAGCACGCTTTGCAGCCGTGATGTGTTTGACTTGCGTAAGATGCGTGCCGGCAACCATATCCATGCATATTACGACCAGACGGATAGCAGCAGGATTCTGCGTTATGTGGTCTACGAGCAGGACCGTGTGCGCTCAACAGTGTTCCAGTGCACGGATTCGCTTGCGATATGGAATGTAGACAAACCTGTGGAGAAGCAGCGGAGACTCGCTGATGTCACGATCCGCAGTTCGCTGTGGAACGACATGAAAGCTGCCGGTGCCTCCCCAAATCTCATAATGAGCTTGGCGGACATCTACCAGTGGAGCGTGAATTTCTTTACTCTCAGGGAGGGTGACCGTTTCCGTGTCATCTATTCCCAGACCGTCTGCGAAAATGAGGTCGTGTCCATAGATACCGTGCATTTCAGCCTCTTCAGCGGAAGTGACGGCAAGCAGGTGGCCGCTGTCCGTTTCCAGACAGCAGAAGGTGGCGGCAACACTTACTGGGACAAAGGGGGCGTGAGTCTTAAAAGGATGTTCTTGAAGGCTCCTCTGAAATACAACCGCATCAGTAGCCGTTTTTCATATCACCGCAAGCATCCTGTGACAGGAAAGGTAAAGGCGCATACGGCGGTTGATTATGCCGCTCCGACAGGCACTGAAGTGCATGCCATCGGAGATGGTGTAGTGACAAAGTGCGGCTGGGATCCGACCGGCGGCGGAAACCGCATCCGGATCAAGCATATGCAGGGCTATGAAAGTTGCTATATGCACCTGTCGAAGTTCGCCAAAGGCATCAAGGCGGGTACCCGTGTATCGCAGGGACAGCTTATAGGCTATGTCGGTGCCACCGGTACAGCCACAGGGCCGCACCTTGACTTCCGGATCTGGGAGAAAGGACGTCCTATTGACCCGCTTTCTCTCAACTCTCCGGCTTCGGAGCCTTTGAACAAGAAGTATATGCAGGAGTTCAACACCCTGTATGACAAGTATATGGTAGAAGCGGGCGCCATGCCGGCCCCTTCGGACAGCGTAAGAGTGCAGCAAAGTGGAGATTAAGCCGGTTGCTTTTTTCCGTTCCCCTGTAGGAGGCAAGTTCGGGCTGCCGAGACAGTCAGGCCTTGCCTCTTCCCTGTCTGGGCAGATAGTTCTGGAGAAGGAATTCCGCTCCGGTGAGGCTCTGCGTGGACTTGAAGAATTCGATTACCTGTGGCTTATATGGGGGTTCAATCTCAATCGGCCCGCCTCGTCAGCGCATCTTACAGTGCGACCGCCAAGGCTTGGCGGCAACACTCGTGTGGGAGTATTTGCATCTCGCTCCCCATTTCGCCCTAATCCATTGGGGCTAAGTTCTGTGAAGATCTCTTCCGTGGATCGCGACTCCGGGGTCATTGATGTCCTCGGGGCGGATCTTGCAGACGGCACACCGATATTCGATATCAAGCCGTATATAGAATATGCCGACTGCCATGTCGGCATACGCAGCGGCTTTACTGACTATAATGCCTGGGGTAAGTTGAGAGTGGAGTTCTCTCCGGATGTCGAAGCTTTGTTCCCGGCACGAGAACTGGATGCTCTCCGGGAATTGCTCGCGGAAGATCCTCGACCGCAGTATCACGATGACCCGGACAGGATTTACGGCTTGCTTTTTCATGGTTACAATGTCCGTTTCTCTGTCTGCGGTGAGACACTGCATGTCATAGAAATAAGTAACGCGCCTCATTAGGCGCGTTACTTGTCAGTCGGACAGAGTGGATGTTATATGGAAGCAATGCTCTTTGCGCTCATATTTGACCAGACATCTTCCGGCTTTTTTCTGATCGCGCAAGACTTCCCCGAGCACTTTGGTGAGTTCGTACGGCTGCATGAATGCATCAGACTCTTCTTCTCGATAATACCGTGTGTAGGTAATGTCAAACGTCGTGGCGTAGCAGTGGGCGGAATTGTCGCTGGCATTGGGGTTTCCGCTGCGGCGAAGTCTTTTGACATCCTCTTCGGTGCGCAGCAGAGAGGAGACCACAAGTTTGTAGTCAAGAAGTTTCTTTGATGAAAGCGAATCCTTGAAAGCCTTGCCTATCGTATCAAGTTCTTCTGCGGCACGCCTTGTCAGATATGGCATGGAGTATTTGAGGTCGTCCACTACATAGTAATCATTATCAGATACTTTGACGAGCTCCGGAAGGTTTGCGAGCTCCGACCTTGTCTGTGGAATTGACTGAAGTCCGAGTTTTCTGGCGGCATCCAGATGGGCCGGATTAAGATCTGCGAATATTGCAGCATATTTCAGCCTCTTGCCATAGTAGATCACTTCCTTTGAGTGGGACTCTCCCGTTCCGTCCACATCGTCTCCCTGAATATCGGGCATCGATGCTTCCTCCTCTATCTGTGCTTCGAGATCGGAGTCGGCTTTCTCTTCTTTTATTTCTTCGGCGGCAATCTGCTGTTGCTCCATGCTCCCCTTTTCCTTGTTGCGGGTTCCCCCGACCAGAAAGCCGGCAAGGAAACCCGCAACGAAAGGGATAATCAGTATGAGCAGTCCTTTATAACTCTTTTTCATCCTCAATCTTCGTATCTCACTATCGGTTGGCGAGCGGCACGCGTCTCGTCAGGACGTCCGACAGGAGTGTTATGAGGTGCCGAGTGCAGGAGCTGCGGATCGGCTTTCGCCTCACCGGCGATCTTGCGCATGACTTCGATGAAACTGTCAAGAGTCTCAAGTGATTCTGTCTCAGTCGGCTCGATCATGATCGCCTGATGGAAAAGCAAAGGGAAATAGATGGTCGGAGCATGGAATCCGTAGTCCAGAAGGCGCTTCGCGACATCAAGCGTGCTTACTCCGTTGGCATCGAGCAGCCCGTCAAATACGAATTCGTGCTTGCAGACAGTCTTTATAGGCAGTTTGTAGCAGTCCTTCAGGCTCTCTTTGATGTAGTTGGCTCCAAGAGTTGCGAGCTTGCCGGCCATTTTGATATTCTCCCTGCCGAGACTCAATATATAGGCATAGGCCCTCAAGATGACTCCGAAATTCCCGTGGAATCCGCTTACGCGAGGTACATCCACAAACTTGACCAGACGTTCAGCCACGCCGACAGGACCGCTTCCAGGACCGCCGCCGCCGTGCGGTGTCGCAAAGGTCTTGTGGAGGTTGAGATGCATGATATCGAATCCCATATCCCCCGGGCGTACCGCCCCGAGAAGCGGATTCATGTTGGCACCGTCATAGTAGAGCAGTCCGCCGCATCCATGCACAAGCGCCGCGATTTCCTTGATGTCGCGCTCGAAGAGTCCGAGCGTGTTGGGGTTGGTCATCATGATGCCGGCGATGTCATCGCCGAGCAGCGGTCTGAGATCCTCCACCTCCACAAGCCCGTCAGCCTTGGACTTGACGACAACTATCTCCAGGCCGCAGACTGCGGCTGAGGCCGGGTTGGTGCCGTGTGCGCTGTCAGGTACTATCACTTTCTTCCGGGCGAAATCGCCGCGGCTGAAGTGGTACTCTCTCATCAGCATCAGTCCGGTGAGTTCACCATGTGCTCCGGCGCATGGAAGGAATGTGAATTTCTTCATTCCCGTGATAGAGCAGAGGGCCTTGTCTATGCCGTCCAGCACAGCCTTTGCTCCTTTGACGGTCTCCGAAGGCTGCAGCGGATGCAGTCCGGCAAAGCCTGGCATTGCCGCAATCTCCTCGTTGAGCTTCGGATTATATTTCATTGTGCAGGATCCGAGAGGGTAGAATCCGGTGTCCACTCCGAAATTCATCTGGCTCAGATTTGTGTAGTGGCGGACTACATCCGGCTCACTGACTTCAGGGAGTTTTAGGACTGATTTCCTCCACACTTCCCCCTCTGACGGGAGTGTACAGTCCGTCTCGGGGAGAGAATATCCTGTCCGTCCTGGACGGGACAGCTCGAATATGAGTTTATCGTAATATTTCATTGTCAGAGAGCGTTTACGATTCCCACAATTTTGTCGATTTCTTCCGCCCCGTGTTTCTCGGTGACGCAGAATGTCACATAACCTTCCTCCGTCTGGAGGGCGGCGAAATACCCGGCGTCAAGCAGGGCTTTCTGCAGCTTGTCGACCGGGCAGAGCGGCTTGAGTACGAATTCCTTGAGGAAATCATTGTCGAAGACTTTCTCAAACTTCCCTGTCTTCAGCAGACCATCGTATAGGCGGTGCGCTCCTGCGTACGAAAGCTCGTTCACCCGGCGGAGGCCTTCCGGTCCCATGAGAGAAAGGTAGACCGTGCACCAGAGCGCCATGAGCGATTCGTTTGAACAGATGTTGGAAGTGGCCTTCTCGCGCCGTATGTGCTGCTCTCTTGCCTGCAGGGTAAGGACATAGCAGCGCTTCCCGGATGCGTCTTCAGTCTGCCCGACGATGCGTCCAGGCAATTTGCGCATGAGTTCTGCCCTGCATGCCATGAAGCCGACATAAGGACCGCCGTAGCAGAGCGGAATGCCGAGAGACTGTCCGTCTCCTACAGCTATGTCAGCGCCCCATTCTGCCGGACTCTTCAATACTGCAAGAGCTGACGGGTCGCAGTATTCGACCAGCAGCGCTCCATGGGAATGTACGAGTTCTGCAAGTCCGGTATGGTCCTCCATCACCCCGTAACGGTTGATTGACGGCACGATTACACCTGCCAGATCGAGCCCGCCTTCAGCAACGGCATCCGTGACGTTATCACAGATGACCGCATTGATTCCCGCGTACTTGGCGTATGTTTTTATCGTGTCGAGCACGTTAGGGAGCAGGGATTGCGAGACAAGCACTGAGTTGCGTTTTCTCGTACTTGCCACGCACATTCTCATCGCTTCCGCTGCGGCTGTCGGGCCGTCATACATGGAGGCGTTGGCGCAGTCAAGTCCGGTGAGATTGCATATCATGCTCTGCCATTCGAAGATGTATCGCAGCGTGCCCTGCGAAATCTCGCACTGGTACGGAGTGTAAGCAGTGAGGAATTCGCTGCGTGATGTGATATACGGTATTACGGCCGGGGTGTAATGGTCATAGGCACCCTGTCCCACGAAGACCTTCAGCTTGGAGTTCTTCGACGCGAGACTCTCGAAATAGTCGCGTACCTGCTGCTCGCTCATGGCGGACGGAAGGTCGTACTCGCCTTTGAAGATGAACTCGGGCGGAACATCAGAATAGAGGTCGTCAAGACTTGAGACCCCTATCCTGTCAAGCATCACCCGGATATCTTCCTCCGTCTGGGGAAAATAACAGAATTTTGCCATATTTTACTTATTCTGTGGCTTTTGCGTATGCGGCTGCGTTCATGAGAGAGTCCAGCTCAGAAGTATCTGACATCTCGATCTTGATGATCCAGGCCTTGTACGGATCTTCGTTGATGAGTTCAGGCTTGTCTTCAAGTTCCTCATTGCGGGCCACCACTTTGCCGGATACGGGAGTAATGAGCTCGCTTGAGGCTTTGACGCTCTCAAGAGCGCCGAAATCCTCTCCTGCCCCGAACTCGTCGTCGATGTCAGGCATATCGACATAAGTGATGTCCCCCATTTCGCTCTGTGCGAAGTCAGAAACGCCAATGATGGCCACGTTGCCATCGACTTTCACCCACTCGTGTGACTCGCTGTACAGGAGTCCGTCAACAATTTTGCTCATTACTTCTTGTATTTTGTTTGATAAAATCTCTTCTTGACCACATTGCCCTCGAAGCGGCGCTTGCGGATGGCGACATACAGTGTGGTGCCAAGCGCGGAGCATGCAGTGTCCACCAGTGCGAAGCAGATGCTCTTCCCGAGGGTGATTGAATGATAGCCCGTGGTCACGACTCCTACTACGGTGCCGTCAGCGGTCTCCACCGGATATCCGGCTCTGGGGATGGCCTTGTCGTGAAGTTCTATTCCGACCAGTTTCTCTGCCGTGCCCTCGCTCTTTTGTCTGGCAAGGGCCTCTTTGCCGATGAACTCCTCCTTGTCCATTTTGCAGAACATGCCGAGTCCGGCCATTACGGGGCTGATTTCCGGAGTCAGCTCATCTCCGTAGAGAGGCAGTCCCGCTTCAAATCTCAGAGTGTCACGGCAGCCGAGTCCGCATGGCTGCACTCCGGCTGCGATGAGGGCCTTCCAATACTTGACGATCTGTTCATTTGTGGAGTAGATCTCGAATCCGTCTTCTCCTGTATATCCTGTGCGGCTCAGTATCACCCGGACACCGTCCTTGACGATATCGCAGAACTCATAGAATCCCAGGCCGGCAGCTTCAGGCATGTCGAGCACCTTGATAAGCATCTCCTCCGCCTTAGGGCCCTGTACGGCTATCTGGCCCCATTTTTCCGACTGGTTGTCTATCTTGACATCGAATCCCGCCGACTGGCTCTTCATCCAGTCATAGTCCTTTCCGATATTGGACGCGTTCACGACGAGGAGATAGCTTTGAGGTGTGAATTCCTTGTATACCAGAAGGTCGTCCACCGTCCCGCCGTCCGGGTACAGCATCATGCCATAAAGTATGCCTCCGTCTTTGAGGCCTTTGACATCGTTGGTGAATATATGGTTGACAAAGCGCTCCGCATCCTGGCCGCTGATGAACACCTCTCCCATGTGGGAGACATCGAACATCCCGACATTCTCGCGGACCGCGTTGTGCTCGTCAATGATGCCCTTGTACTGGATAGGCATGTCATAACCGGCAAACGGGCTCATCTTAGCACCGAGGGCAATGTGCTCCCCGTGCAGACAAGTCTTTTTCAACTGTTCGTCCATATCTGATATAGAGTTATTTAAGAGTTTCCAAATCCCTTTTCAGAATCATCTTGGGATCCATCATGGCGACTTTTTGGAACAACCTGACCTGATTCCCGAGGGAAAGGTACACCTTGTCCTCGTGCTTGCCTTTTCTCCACCACTTGTAGAAGCCTACAGGGTCGTTCTCGAACGGGATCTTTGCAAGTATCCCGTTGCTGAATCCAGGATAGTCGATCACCAGCCTGAGGCCCATGAATCTTTTGTAGTATTCCGGATCCGCCCGGCGCAGTTTGCTTACCAGCGGATTGAGAACCTCCATGGTGTCAACCTGAAGCACTTTCTCACGTACTATCATCTTGTGTATGCGGACTGGGTCTACATTTAACCAGACCCCCAGTTTGAGGGTCTTTGGGCCGTCCTCCGTGTCAAGCGTGAGTTCGTCCATTGAGAAGTAGACCTTTTCGGGGTCAATTGTATTGGCGGTGTCCGATACCATGTAAACAATTAAGATAATTTGAACAAATATAGCAAAAAAATGTGAAATTTGTAATTATGGATGTGGTAAATGCAGATTTTTCATCGCTGGAAGGCACTTGTTGTTACTGTTCCGCTGAAAGCGCGGCACTGATCAGGCAACAGATTTCGGCCACTCCCCGGAAGTTTGACACCTGATTTTCCCGATATTTTCACTGGAGAGGCCTGAGGCC
>ERZ808252.623-NODE-623-length-32581-cov-4.331212_pt1 | contig 32581 bp, 36 predicted proteins | sample MGYA00521242_ERZ808252 | MGnify/ENA primary metagenome ERZ808252 (study PRJEB31516, sample SAMN03275581) | gut metagenome | biome: mammalia-associated habitat; material: feces | host: Papio cynocephalus | place: Kenya | collected 2012-08-07 ...
GTCTTGCAATTTGAGCGTTGACATTTTTTTGCCGTCGCAAATCATTGCGCCGCTCGGGAACGCGTGCATTCTTTTTTGACTGCCGTTTTGCACGCACACGCAAAATCCGTTGCGCTTTTTGCCTACGCTCGCGCCTATCAGATCGAGGTTGCTTTGCTCCACGATTTTGATTTTCGATTTTTCAAGAAACGCCGCAAAAGTATCCTTCACGCTTTTCAGACTGTCGTAGCAATCGGGATGGTCGCACTCGGCGTTCAACACCGCCGCAACGTCGGGCGAAAGCGCAAGCAAATTCCGCTTGTACTCGCAAGCCTCGCAAACAAATATGCATTCTTTCAAATCCGCAATTCTTTTTGCATTCGTATTATTGACATAATTTGAAAAATCTATGCTTTCGCCGCCTATCATCGAGGCAAACTTCACGTCGTTTTCAAAAAGAATTTGAGTGAGCATTGCCGTAGTCGTGGTTTTGCCGTGCGTGCCCGCAATCGCCACGACCTTGCCGAACAAACGCGAAACTTCCGCAAGAAATTCGTGCCGCTCGTACATAGGTATACCCGCTTTTTTTGCAAAAACGAGTTCTTGATTATCCTTCGGAATCGCCGACGAAAACACCAAAAAATCAGACTTTTCAAGCAACGAAAAGTCGGGATTTTTGCTTATTTTCGCACCGTTTTTTACAAGTTCTTTGCACAAATCGTTGATTTTTGCGTCGCTTCCGCAAACGTCGATTCCATAGTCCGCCGCGAATTTGGCAAGCGCGTTTACCCCAACGCCGCCTATACCCACGAAATATCCTCTTTTTACCGCCGAAAAATCCATATTTCATTATATGAAACCGCACCCGATTGCGCATACGTCTTTGAAAGAAAAGCCATCTGAACAGAATATTTATTGCAATCATATTCATACATTTGTGTGATTTTTGTGCTGTTTTGATACTAATTTGAGATTTTGTATTGTTATTTTTCTACTTTCGTGCTACAATAAGCAAAATCACCGAGGTGTGCATATGAAAATTTCAGACGTCAGAATCAGATTAATAGACCAAGAAGCAGGCAAATTGAAAGCGGTTGCGTCACTCGTCATAGACGATTGTTTTGCCGTCCACGACATAAAGATAGTTGATGGCGAAGGCGGCGCGTTTATCGCAATGCCGTCGAGAAAAACGCCGGACGGCAACTACAAGGACATCGTCCACCCAATCAACACTCAAACTCGCGAACTTTTCAAAGAAGCCGTTCTCGAAGCATACGAAAAAGCCCTTGCCGAACAATCCGTATAATCGATTTCGCATCGAAAAGTCTTTTTTGCACCGCTTATAATATAGTAAAAAAATCCATAATTTTTAGAAAAAACACTGCTTTTTAAGCGAAAAAACACTATGTTTTAGGCGAAATATCAATATATTTTAGATGAAAAATGCGTCGTATATTTAAGAAAAATCGCTCGTGCAGAGCGATTTTTTAGATGTTCACCGCCCCGAAAAAATAGAGTTAAAACCCACGCATATTTTCATATCGGCAATCGTGCATACGTTTGATTTGAACATGTGCATATTCGCAGTTTCGCATATGTTCATATAGGTTGAATTGTCAAAAAGCAAATAATTATAAGTGTTCATATAAAAATTAATGATTATAAAAACGACGCTTGCAAAGTTGTGCAAGCGTCGTTTTGAATTTTATTTTTTTGCAGTTCACTGCCCTACCGAAGTTCGTCGCATAGACAAAAAGCAATCGGCAAATCGGACACTTAGTTGTTATGCGGATTAATTCGTTGCGCGAATTAACTCGTGCAGATTTGCTCGTTATGCAAATTAACTCGTTACGCGCATTTACGCTTTTTGTGCGTCGAATCAGAAATTGCTCGGGTGTTCGTCGAGAGCAAGCGTGCCGCCGGGATTGAGCGTGTTGTTGGGGTCGAAGTACGCTTTGAGTGCTTTGAACAATTTGAGTTGTTCGCTGCCTATCGAGCCTTCGAGGTACGGCGCAAAGAGTTTGCCGATGCCGTGATGGTGCGAAAGCGCCGCGCCCGACTTCATAATCGCTTCCAAAATGGAACTATGATACTTTTTAAACGCGTCGAGGTCGGTCGTCTTGATGATGAAGATGAAGTAAAGGTTTGCGCCTTGCGGATAACTGTGCGAGATATGGCAAGTGCAGATTGCGTTCGGCCACGCTTTGACAACCGCTCTCACCTCGTCGTGAACTTTGGGCATATTGTCCCAGTTGACCGCACATTCGAGAGTGTCGATGATGATGCCGTAGTCCTGAATGGTGTCGCGAAGATACGGGTCGGAAAATCTGCCGTGTTCCCAAGAGGTGGTGACGTAGCCGGTGAGATAAAGTCCGTGATACTTCCTTGCAATCTTGCGGATGTTGCGATACACGTTTCTTTGGAATCCGCTTTCGCCGTCGCAGAAACCTAGAAGCAAGCATCTGGAATGTTGTTTATACCCTTTTGCCGCAAGCAACGGTTCGAGCGGCGAACCGATGATTCCGTACATATGCGACATCATATCGGTTTCTTCCGCATCCGAAAGACGGAATGCCGACGGATGTCCGAACTCGCCTTGCATAACCTCTCTCATAACCGCCATACCGTCTTCCCATGTTGGGAACATAAACGAGAATTTCTTGTGTTTTTTCGACAGACGGAACACTTTGAGCGTAACCTCCGTGAGGATACCGAAGCAGCCTTCGCTTCCCATCATAATTTGGTCGACGTCGGGACCCGTAGCCTTTCTCGGCGCACCGTCGGACTTTATCGTGCCGATGGGCGTTGCATACTCTTGTTTAAGAACAATGTCCGCAGCGCAGCCGTAATACGTCGAATTTTGCCCCGAACCGCGCGTGACGACCCAACCGCCTACGCAAGAATACTCGAAAGATTGAGGAAAATGTCCGCAAGTGTAACGTTTTGTCGTGCCGAAGTTTTCGGGGGCGTGGTTGAGGATGTCTTCCAGTTGCGGACCGCTGATACCGGGTTGAACGGTGATGGTTTGATTGACTTCGTTGAAAGCAATGACTTTGTTGAAGTTTTTGCTGATGTCAATCATAATATTGGGGCTTATCATTGCTTCCGTGCCGCGCGTGACGGACGAGCCGCCTGCGTGAACGTACACTTTGATGCCGTTGTTGTCGGCGTATTTGATAAGTTTTTCGATTTGAGTTTTGTCGGTCGGATAAACGACGATGTCGGGCACGTTTTCGACGATACCCTTTCTCAATCTCATAATGTCGATCATCGTTTTGCCGTATGCGAGGCGCACTCTTTCAAAATCGTCGGTGGTTGCGTTGTCGGGCCCGACGATGACGGTGATTGCTTCGATTTGCTCTTTCGTTAGCGCGCTTTCGACGTGTACGTCAACGAGTTGTTCACCCGTGTCGACCATAGTTTTGAAGTCGTCGTCGGTGAGCGAGAATATGCTCTTGATGAGTTTGTAAAGACCCTCTTTGGGCGCTTTGTATTTGTTGGGGTCGCCCCATTTCATAATGGAACGGAAGGATCTGGGATTGGGTGCGTCTTTGATCCACACGGGTTCGTACTCTTTGTAGGGTTTTGACATAGTTTTCCTCCAAAATGCGAGTTTATCCGACGATTTTCGCCATATAAAACCGCGTTTTATTCATTTTTTTATTTTCAAGTTATTTGTGTTCTTCCGCTTTCGAGGCGCGAAGAATTTGTTTCAAATCGTCGTAAAGTTTCTTATTGTTGGGATAAATGCGACGATAGATTCTGCTGTAAAGTTTGTGATAGAGTTCGTGCTCTTTCATATCGGGTTTGAACTCTGCCGAAACGTGCACCATATTCTTTGCCGCTTCCTCGAAGGACTTGTAGATTCCAAGTCCCGTAAAAGCAGTGATTGCCGCGCCGAGCGACGACGTTTCGTAAGTTTGAGCGCGCCTTACGGGTATGCCCATAATGTTGGAAGTGATTTGACATATCTCGTCGCTCTCGCTTCCGCCGCCCGAAACGGATATAAATTCGACGTTGATTTTCGTCTTGCGCTGTATGGACAAAAGTCCGTCGTAAAGACCGTAAGCGATACCCTCGATGATTGCCCTGTATATGTGTATTCTCGTGTGGCAATCCGCAAATCCGAGAATCGCGCCTCTTGCCGACGGGTGTTTGATACCCGGCGTCCAGTAAGGTTGAAGAATAAGGCCTTCGCAACCTGCGGGTACGTCTTTGAGGTGTCTGTTCAAAAGTTCTTCCGCAGATACGCCGAGTTCCTTTGCCTCTTTGACTTCCTTGTGCGCAAACTCGTTCTTGAACCACGAAATCATCCAGTATCCGCGATAAATCTCGATTTCGGGATTATACTTGCCGGGTAGCACCGCCGGATAGGTGGGAACGAACGGCTCGGTTTCGATATACTTGTCAGTCGTCATTTGCACCGTTGCCGTCGTGCCGAGCGAAAGGGACGCGCCCGTGCTGTCAACGCAACCCGAACCCAGCGTTTCGCAACCTTTGTCAGACCCCGAAGCGACGACGGGCGTACCCTCTTTTATGCCGAGGTCGCGACTCGCTTCTTCGGTGATGTAGCCGACTATCGTACCCGGTTCAATGAGTTCGCACATATCCTTTGCTTTGAGGTCGAATATGGGCGCGGTGATTGCCTTTGGCGATTGCCACGTTTTGTTTTTGTAATCGAACGGGATATGCCCGATTTGGTTTGCGACGGAATCCTTCATAACGCCCGTAAGGCGGAAGGTTATCCAACCCGAAAACATCAAAAATTTGTACATTTTTGCCCAAACTTCGGGTTCGTACTCGTGCACCCAGTTGCAAGCGGAAGCCTTGCACTGCGCGGCGGCGAGGTCGTAAAGATTGAGCATACGAAGCAAGGACTTGAAGCCTTTGCCGAATCTCGTTTTGTCCGCGTCCTTGACTTCTCTTTGGTCGAGCCAAAGAATTATGTCGCGCAAGGGTTTGCCGTCCTTGTCGACTATGACCGCCGTGTCGCGAATGGTGGTTACCGCAACCCCCTTTACGTCGTCCCAAATATCGGCGCATTGCTCTTTGAGTCCGTTGGTCGCCTCTTTGAGCCTGTCCCAGTAAAACTCGGGCGTCTGTTCCGCCCAGCCTATGTCTTTTGAAAAATACGGTTCTATGAAATGCACTTTCATTTTGCCGTACTCTTTGCCGTGCTTGTCGAAAAGCATAGCGCGCACGCTCTGCGTGCCGAAATCAATGGTTAAAACAAGTGGTTCTCTCATAATTTTTCCTTATCCTTCGCAATGCGGTTTCCCGTCCGCAATGCGATTTTGTCTATTGTCAATAAATGCTCGCCGTTGCGATAAGATTTACGTCCGTACCGCAAACGCCTTTTGCTATCACGTCGCCACGCTTAACCTTGCTCGTGACGACGATTGCGTTTATCTGTTTCATAAGTTCGTCGATTTTCGCTTTGGGAATCTCGCCGTCCGTTCTTACGGGAAGCACGGGATATTCACTGAAAGTCGTTGCGACCGTCGAGCAAACCGAGCGCATAGGGCAAGTGGTTTCGCTCATCGCAAACGCCTCGCCGCGCTTACAGCCGTTGCCGCTGACGATTCCGTTTTCTATGTTGATTCTACACCCGCGCGGGCATACGATACACACAAGTTCCATCATCTTTCCTCCACTCTGACTTCGACTTTGCTGCCCTCTTTGATTCCCATCGAGGCAAAGTCGAGTTCGATTCTTTGCATTTCGGGCGGACGAAGGAAAGCAAAATTCTTTTTGAACGCTTCGTTTCCGTCAACGCTGACGTAAAGGGTTGCTTTGTCCATATCCTTTGCGGCGCGGAAGAAGAATACGACCTTGTCGCAAGGCTTGCTTACGTCGATTCTGTGCGGCACGAAACTCAAAAGTCCTTTGCCCTTTTCTATGCGCACGCTCTTGCCCGACGGCTTGTAGTCCACCGCGTTCGCGCCTGCGTCTTTTGCACATTCCGACACGTAATCTACCAAATCGAACACGTTAAGTGCGTTTCCTGCCGAAAACACGCCGTCTATCGACGACATATACGTTTGGTCGCAATCCGCGCCTTTGGTGAACGGATTTATCTTTACGCCTATGGATTCGGCAAGTTCGTTTTCGGGAATAAGACCGACGGAAAGTATGAGCGCGTCGCAATCGATACGTCTTTGAGTGCCCTCGATAGGGTTCATTTTGTCGTCGACTTTTGCAACTTCCACGCCTTCGAGTCTGTCTACGCCGAACACTCTCGTCACCGTGTGCGAAAGATAAAGCGGTATGTCGAAATCGTGCAAGCACTGATGTATGTTTCTCGTAAGTCCGCTCGGCGTGGGTTTGACTTCGTACACGCCCTCGACCTTTGCGCCCTCGAGCGTAAGACGTCTTGCCATAATAAGTCCGATGTCGCCACTTCCCAAAATCACGCATTTTTTGGTGGGAAGTTTGCCTTGCAAATTGACGAAATTCTGCGCCGTACCCGCGGTAAATACGCCTGCGGGGCGAGTGCCTTGAATAAGCACTTGCTTTGCCGTGCGCTCTCTGCAACCCGTTGCCAAAACTATGGCTTTGGTGAAGAATTTTTGTATTCCGTCTTTGGACACTGCGGTGATTTCAAAGCCGCCGTCCTTCTTTTCTATCCTCGTGACGAACGTGAAAGTGAACGTATCTATATCGAGTTCTTTCACGAAATCGATGTATCTTTCGCTATATTCCGGACCTGCGAGTTTTTCGCCGAAACGAATGAGTCCGAAACCGTCGTGTACGCACTGTTTCAAGATTCCGCCGAGGCGAGCCTCTCTTTCGATGATAGCGACTTTGCCGCCTTTAAGGCACGCGCTTTGAGCCGCGGACAAACCTGCCGGTCCGCCGCCGATAACCACTACGTCGTAATTAAACATCTCGGTTTTCCCCCTTTGCATTGCCTTTGGTGTTGCCGTAAACGATTACGCTGCCCTCGTCGCCCTTGAGCACGTCCTCGACGTTTATGCCCTCGTGTTCGGCAATGATTTTTGCAACGAGCGGCGAGCAGAAACCGCCTTGACATCTGCCCATACCGGGGCGAACTCTGCGCTTTACGCCGTCAATGGTTGCGACTTTGAGCGGACTTTCGAGCGCGTCGATAATCTCGCCCTTGCTCACTTCCTCGCAACGGCAAATCATTTCGCCGTATTCGGGATTTTTTGCGATATACTTCGCTCTTTCCTCGTCGGGAAGATTTGCAAGGCGTGGCGTGTGCTTGTATACGGGGTTGAAATTGCTCTTTTCTTTTGCTTTCAAGTCCTCTTTTATCCAGTTTCTGATGTCAACCGCGATTGCGGGCGCGGCGGTGATTCCCGGGGATTGTATGCCCGCCGCCTCGTAAACGTTAGAGGTGAAAATGCCGCGTCTTACGACGAAATCTTCTTCGTACGTCGCAGCGCGCGTACCCGAAAAATACGTTATAATATCGCCCTGGTTGAGCATAGGTTGGGCGAGTTTTTGTTTTTTGATTATATTGTTAATGTCGGAAATGTTCGTGGAATAATCCTCTCGCGATGGGACTTCGTGCGCGTCCGGTCCTACGAGAATATTGCCGTCGATGGTGCGCATAACGCCGCCGCCCTTGGTGTGTCCGACTTCCTCTTTCTTGTCGGGTTGAGCCTCTTTGGGAAGGGGCGCGAAGAAACTTCTTGCATAAGACGAAAGCGCGTATCCGACTTTCTTTTTGTCGAGAATGATGTCCGTGCCTTTTCTCGGGTGAATGGTAAACGTTCTGTCGCCCGCCATATCCGCGATTACGTCGCTGTAAACACCTGCGCAGTTCACGATTGCGCGCGGATATACGTCGCCTCTGTTGGTATGCACGCAAACGACTTTGCCGCCGTCAAGTTCCATACCCTCGACGTAGGTGTTAAGCGAAACTCTCGCGCCGTTTTGTATGGCGTTGTCGCAAAGCGCAATCGTCGTTTTGTAGGGCGAAACCATACCCGCGCTTGCCATATACATACCGCCCTTCGCCCACGACGGCGGATTGGGTTCGAGTTTTTTGATGTCCTCTTTGGTGACGTGTCTTACGCCCTCAACGCCGAGTTGCTTTGCTCTAAGCAAGAAAAGCGGCGAAACGAGCGCGTTTTCCCAAGCCGTAGAGAATACGAGCATTTGCGCCCAACGCTTGAACGACAAACCGAGTTCGTCGGCAAGTTTGGTGTACATTCTGTTGCCTTCGAGCACGTATTTGAGTTTGAGTTGTCCTTTGTGCAAGTCCATACCGGGGTGAATACACCCGTCGTTGCGAGAGGACGCGCCGCACGCCACGTCGTTTGCCTTTTCAACGAGCAATACGTCGAGTTCGAGGCGAGAAAGTTCCCTTGCAACAGCGCAACCCACTATGCCGCCGCCTATGACGAGAACGTCGGGTTTTTGTCCGTCGAGCGCACCGTCTTTGAGCGTCGGACGCTTTGGCTGCTCGCAAAAACCTTTGAGTTTTACGTCGTTCAGCACGCCCAGCGAGCCTTTGCTCACCGCCGCCTTGCCGCACTTGTAAACGTCCGCCCAGTTGTCGAGTTCGCCCGTGAGTCTTACGCACCCGCGATAGTTCTCGACCTTGACGGACGGGGCGATTTTATTGACCGCCCTGCGTATCTTTGCCAAATTCATAATTTAATCCCTCTATATTTATTTTCCCTATTTTAGTACGCGGAAATTTCTCGACGCATTGCACGACGCTCGGCTTATTCCAGTGCGACAGACGCTTTGCGATATGATTTATCACCGCTTGTTTTTGAGAGGCGGTAAGTTCCTCGCCCTCGACGAGCAACTTGATGTACGGCTTGCCGTTTACGCGATACTCTATGCAAGCGCACTCGTTAATGAACGGCAGTTCGCTCGCAACCCTCTCTATCTCGCTCGGGAATACGTTGATTCCCGAAATTTTTATCAATCTCTTTTTTCTGCCCATAAAGAACAGTTTTCCGCTCTCGTCGCGCTTGAAATAGTCGCCCGTTCTCACCCACGTTTTGCCGTCGAGCGTAATCAACGCTTTCTTGGTGGCTTCCTCGTCGTCGACGTACCCGCTCATAATCTGGTCGCCCGACACGAGCAATTCGCCGACAGTGCCGTCGGGAACTTCGCAAAGATTTTCGTCTACGACTCGCACTTCCACGCCGTTTATGGGCTTGCCCACCGACCCCGACTCGAAATCGCCTTTGGACACCGTGCATACGCTCGCCGTTTCGGTGAGTCCGTACCCCGGGGACAGCACGCCCTTGCCGCCGCACTCTTTCATAACCTTGTCGAATTTGTTTACGAGTTCCTCCGCAACGAGGTCGCCGCCGACGTATATATCCTCTATGCACGAAACGTTATTTCCCGAAAACTCGTCGAGAGCAAGCAGTTTTTGCACCATTCTCGGCACGGCTATCATAGTGGTTATGCGGTTTTTGGCAATGACTTTGACCGTCTTTTTCGCATTGAAAATCGGAAGCAACACCGAGCGCATATTAGTTGATATGGACGCGTGTACGCCCACGCACAAACCAAAGCCGTGAAACATCGGCAACGATGCGAGCATTGCGTTCTTTTCGGAAAATTTGTCGCCGAGATATTGCAAAAGATTGCCTGCCATCGCGTTTGCCGCGCGAGAAGATATGGCAACCGTTTTAGGCTCGCCCGTAGTGCCGCCCGATTGCATATAAAACACGATTTCCTCGCCGTCGCCGACGAACGGCTCGAATTTCGTTTTGCGAGGAAGTCCTATATAATCGTAAATTCCGAAATGGCAAATAATGCGCCTTGCGCCCTTGGATCTGGGGAAATACGCGCATTGATTTATATCGCTCAAAAACACCGCTTTGGGTTGAAGTTTGTCAAACGCCGCGCCAAATTCGTCTGCGGAAAGTTTGGGGTGAATCATAGATGCAATCGCGCCTATTCTCGAACACGCGTACGTCGCCACGACCGCTTGTCTGATGTTGGGAAGCGCAATCATAACCACGTCGCCTTTGCCTATGCCGAGTTTGACGAGTCCGCCCGCCACCCTGTCTATCTCTTTGAAAAAGGTTGCAAAATTCATTTTTCGCGCGCCGTGAACGACGGCAATCTCGTCGCCGTGCTTTTCGCGATAGGTGCGCATAAAATCGTATAAACTTTTGTGTACGTCAACCATAATAAAAATTATACATTATCAAACACTTGTCGTCAATAACGGTTTTCCCTCGAAACGGCCGTTTTTGAGCGATTTTTTCAAAAATTTTCGCCTCATCGAAAAAAGTTTATCGATTTAGGTATAAACGCTATCGATTGCGGACATAATCGAGGCAACTTGGAGGTAAAACAATGAGCAAATTCACAGTTGCAATGAAGCGTTTTGGCGGTTTTCTCAAACGCAACGCAGTCTATTTTCTTATCATTTTGTGCATAGCCTCGGTTGCCACGGTCATCGCCCTCGCGGTCACTCGCAACTCTGCTTTGCAAAATCCCGACGCGTCTATCTCGGACAATAGGCAAGACGAGCCGACGATTAAACCCGACGACCCGAACGGTGATCCGGTAGACAAGCCCGACGATCCCAACGACAATCCGAATCCGGTTGAAGAAAAACAAACATTCTACGCGCCCGTCAACGACGGCACGGTGAGCAAAAACTATTCCGACACTGCGCTCGTGTGGAATCCCACTCTCAAACAGTACTCGACGCACCTTGCTCTCGACTTCACGTCCGAAGACAAAAACGTGTTTGCGTCTTGCGACGGTACGGTGAAAGAAACGGGCTACAACGCGCTCGACGGATACTACGTCATTCTCACCCACAAAGACGGATATGAAACGAGATACCTCTCTTTGGAAGCGGAAAGCACTCTCAAAAAGGGCGCGACCGTAAAACAAGGTCAACTTCTCGGCAAAGCGTCCACCACGCAAGGCAGCGAAAGTCTTGACGGCGACCACGTGCACTTTGAAGTCCTCAAAAATGGCGTAAACGTCAATCCGCTCGAAGTTATGGTATCGAGTGAAAAATAAGCAAAAATCATCGCAAAAAAACAAACCCTCGCCGCTGTGCGAGGGTTTGTTTTTTATGAATTAATAATTAATAATGAATAATTAATAATTGATGGTGGGCGTAGCCCACACCCAAATATTCAAATCTTCCATAACTGCACACAAAGTGTGCAATATAACTTGCGCATCGCGCAAATATCACTGTGACAAAGTCACAATATATCTGCCTAAAAGGTAATATCGCTTCATTTAACAAGCGGTACTATGTCCTTAACTTTGTCAAGAACGTAGTCGGGTTTGATTTTCGACGTAGGAAGCATATCCGCCGTCGTTTCGCCCGAAAGCACGAGTATGGACACGAATCCGCAATTCTTGCCGAAAGCGACGTCCGTGTACAATCTGTCGCCGACCATTGCGATTTTCTTTGCGGGAAGATTATATTTCATCGCAAGACGCTCGCCTGCCGTTTTGTGCGGTTTGCCCATAATGATGTCGGGGGTGCGCCCCACCGTCAGACGTATCGCTTCGATGAGCGCGCCGACGTCGGGCATCGGACACTCGGGTGCGGGACAGAAAAAGTCTGGATGCGTAGAGATGTACGGAAGCCCTTTGTTGAGGAATTTGCAGAATCTGTACAACTTGTCGTAGGTGAGCGACGTATCGAAGCCTATCACGCACAAGTCTGGATTTTCCTCGTCGAGTTCGATGCCGTAAAGCGCAAATTCGCTTTTGAGCCTATCGTTGCCGAGCAAAAATACCTTTTTGCCGCGATAGTTGTCCAAAAGGTATTCGCAAGTGACTTGTCCGCTCGTGTAAATCTCGTCCGCATAGGTGCGAAGTCCGAGATTGTTGAGCCTTGCGATGTAGTCGGTGTGCATTCTCGACGAATTGTTGGTGAAAAAGCAAATGCGCTTTCCCATCGCACGCAACTCGTTGATTGCAGCAAAAGAGCCTTCGATTTCCTCGTCGCCGATGTACACCGTGCCGTCAAGGTCGAACACAAACAATTCTACGTCTTTGATGTTTTTCATTTTGTCCTCTGTATAATTTTACGCCGTAAAAACGCCGTCGTTGATTTTCGTTATTTCGTTATGCGGCGATTCTGTCGAGAATACCGCTTGCAAACGCGTACCCCGCAAGCGAATCGCTCGTCGCGCCCGCAAGGCGCATACACTCGATAACTTCGCTCGCGCTGATTTCGCTTTTGAGCCAATATCCTGCGTCGAGATACAGCCGCCGCCAAAATCTTTGCATCGAGTGTATGTCTGCTCCCGCAAGTTTTTCGAGCAAATCGAGCCTGTATTCGCCGAGTATATAACTGATTCTAAAATAACCGTTTATATCGAAAAAGTCAACGCATTTGGAATTATCCGCCACACCGAGTTTGTCGAGTTTGTCCCACGCTTCGAATATGCAAGACGGCGGCGCGCAATCGATAGAGGGCGACGACAAAAACGCCGAGTAGAACGAGCAAAGAGCCGCGCTCGCCAAAAATCTGTATTCGCCGCAAAGGCGCGGCTTTTTGCCCTTCGATTTTGCAAGCGCGCACATAATTTCCGCCATACGCTCGGCGGTGTCTTTTCCATCTTTCACAGACGATATTTCAAGCAATTTACACGCAAGTTCCGTCGTCGATTCTGCCGTCGTTTCAATCGTAAAATCCTTGACGCTTTTGCCGAGAACGGTCCTTTGAAAAGCCCTTTCAAACTCATTGAGTTTTTGCGAAAACAAAATTCCGTAACCCGCGGCAATTTGCTCGTTTCGGCATTTTACGAGTATGTTTTCATCGATAAACACTTGATTCGGTGATTTTTCGCACAATATATCGTCGCTCGTCGGGGCGCAAAAAAGCATAGACCAACCCGTATCGGCGCGCTCTGCGATTTGCTTTGAAAGCCTTGCGCCGCTCTGTTGACCTACGCAAAAAACGTATCTTATATAATCGGGAACGTCGCAATTTGCGTCCTCGCTAACGGGCAACGCGAACGTGCGATAACCGCCCCTTTTCAACTCTTGCATAAGCAAATTCGCTTCGCTTTCCCATTCGTTTTCGTACACCACGACAAGCGCGCCGTCTTCAAACACGGAACGCAATCTCGGCAAAATTTTGGGGATAACGTCTTTGCCTATATATACGTCCGTGCGTCCGACGACGCGCCTTTCGATTGTCATATTTTCCATACCTGCCTCCGCCCTAAATTTATCACGTGCGCGATAGGAAATGCCGACAATTTTTGATTGTTTTTGACCTATATTGTCGTTTTATTTTTTAAGATAGGTTTTGCATTTGGTCGAGAACGCCGTGTCTCTGACGTCGATTTGCGCGTTTGCGCAAAGTCCGTTGTTGTTGAACGCACATTCTTCCGCCGAGCATTGCACAAGGCTTTCGAGATCTTTGTCGAATACGTCTTCGCCCGCTTCCACGTCCGCAAAATTTTGCGCGAGCGCGCCGCCGTCTCTCTTTATACGGCTAAGACACTTTGCGTTTTCGCCGATTGAAATTACGCCTGCAAGGCATACGCCCTTGATGTTATGTTCACAGTTTGATGTTGCACAGTTGATTTTTTCCATAATTGCCTCCGTTTCGAAGTTAGTATTCCCCGATTTTACGTTTTTACACAAAAAAAGGCGTATTGCTCTCATTCTTTTCGTTTCTATTGAAAATTCCGCAAGGGTGTGCTAATATATTGTCAATCAAAGTTTACAAGGAAGTTGAATATGAAAGTAATTCTTCTCAAAGACGTCAAAGGCACGGGCAAAAAAGGCGCAATCGTCGAAGTTAACGACGGATACGCCCGCAATTTCCTCATCAAAAAAGGTCTTGCGCAAGAAGGTACGCAACAAAATATCTACGTTGCCGAACAACGCAAAAAAGCGGTCGAAGCCAAAATCGCCGCCGAAAGAGCCGAAGCAAGAGAAATCGCAAACAAACTCAAAGACATAACCGTAAAAGTCAGCGCGAAAGGCGGCGAAAACAACGGCAAAATGTTCGGTTCTGTCACGAGCGAAATGATAAGCAACGCCCTCAAAGATTTGGGATTCGACGTCGATAAAAAGAAAATCGAAATCAAGGACAGTATTCGCGACTTCGGCGAATTTGAGGTCGTTTTGAGACTCTATTCCGAAGTTACGCAAACCTTGAAAATTCAAGTCGTGAGAGCATAATGGTCTACACCACCTCTCTCGACATCGAAGACTACGTTATTTTGCAAAACACCGACGACTATGCTTTTTCGCAGGACTCGGTGTTTTTGGCAAATACGGCAAAAATCGACAAAAAGGACAGGGTTTTGGATTTGGGGTGCGGTTCGGGTATTTTGGCAACGCTCGCGCTCGTCAAAAAGCACGCCGCCCTCGCCGTCGGAATCGAACTTCAACCCGACGTTGCGGATATTGCGCGCAGGAGCGCGCAAATCAACCGCCTCAACGACAAACTCACAATCGTTGACGGCGACGTGAAAGATATAAAGAATCTCGTAAAAGCCGAAAGTTTCGACGTGATTCTTTGCAATCCGCCCTACTTTCAAAGCGAGCAAAACACGAAGAAAAATCTGTCGAGGTCGGAAAGCACCGCAACTCTTGCCGACTTCGTGTACGCCGCAAGTTATGCGTTGAGATTCGGCGGCGACGCGTGGTTCGTGTCGAAAATCGACAGACTTTCACCTCTTATCTGCGAACTTTCAAAACGCAATCTCGAACCCAAAGAAATGACTATCGTCTATCCCAAACTTTCTACGGGCGCGGACATAGTGATTATAAAAGGTCGAAAAGGCGGAAAAGTCGGGCTTCGAACTCACACGCTGATTGTCGCGGACGAGAACGGAAACTACACGGAAGCATACAAGGAGATGTACGAATAATGGCAAAACTGTATATTGTCGGAACACCGATAGGAAATATGTCGGACATAACTTTGCGCGCCCTCGAAACGCTCAGAAGCGTTGACGTTATCGCGTGCGAAGACACTCGCCATTCCCTTCCTTTGCTTGCAAAATACGACGTGCACGCCAAACTCGTCGCCTATCACAAATTCAACGAACAAGACTGTTCCGACCGTCTTATCGAGATGATAAAGAACGGTCAAAACGTCGCAATCATAACCGACGCAGGTATGCCGTCCATAAGCGACCCCGGCGCGGAAGTAATTGCAAAATGCCACGCGCAAGGCGTGGAAGTCGAAACCGTCCCCGGTCCTACGGCACTTGCGACGGCAATCGCATTGAGCGGAATAAAAGCAAGCGGATTTACGTTTTTAGGGTTTTTACCCGAAAAAACGACGGATAAAACCTCGATTCTGTTAAAATGCGCAAATACCGGACTTCCCATCGTACTCTACGTCGCGCCGCACGATTTGACAAAAACGGCAAACACTTTGCTTGATGTACTCGGTGACAGAACGGTATACGTCGCGCGCGAACTTACCAAAATTCACGAGAGCGTAACCGTAACGTCGCTTGCAAATTTCGAGTGCGAGGAACGCGGTGAAATCGTTATGATAGTTGACGGAATCGCCTCGCAAAATCCGCTCAACTCTTTGTCCGTTGCCAAGCACATAAGCCATTACGTAAATTTGGGAATGGATAAAAAAGACGCCGTGAAGCAAGTCGCAAAGGATAGAGGGATTCCCAAGAACGAGGTCTATCAACAAGCCATAGAAATGTAAAAGGTCGCTATTTAGCGAATAACTGTGTCAACGCCCTTTTGCGCATCCGTCACGTACGATTTAGTACGCTGGGCGGATTTACAAAAGGGCGTTTCCTTGTTCTTCATCTAAATATCGACCTTTTATAATATTCATTTGCTAATATAATTCAAAATCACCGTTAAAGACATTAGCATATTTCTTTTTGTGTTTTTCTGCATATATAAGTGCTTTATATGCCCCACCGAAATGTGTTTTCACAAACATAAATATATAATCGGATTGCCGTATTATCCATTCGTTTCGTTTTGATATTGCATATCTTAAAGGCACATTTTCCAATTCGGGATAAATCGTTTCGTCATAATTCTCTCTAATATACTCTTTTCTACTGTCAAGCCATTCGTTTATATAAGGCGTAACAAACACAAGTTTTGAACCGATATGCTTTTGTTTATATTGATTAGCACAATGTTTTGCAAGAACATCAAAATCGCCATATCCGCCAAGATAAAAATCAACACTTTGCCCATTTGCAACTTCTTCAATCATTTTTAGCAATCTATTCTCGTCTTCGATTGTGTAGACATACGACGAATGTCCAAAAAATGAAATTATCATAACGTGCCTCTTTTTAGGAAAGTATGCATACATATTTATATCATTTATTACGCATTATAGCAATCAAATAAGAATGTATACATTCATAAGTAAATTTTATAAACAAATATAATGAATATGAAAGTATTCTTTCGTAATTTAATTCAGAGGTGCACAATGACTGTCAACGATGCCGTTGCAAAAAGAATAGCGAAATTGCTCGCCGAAAAGAATATGACTCAATATCGGTTAGAGCAACTTTCGGGTATTCAGCACGGTCATATGCAATGGATTATGAGCGGAAAAAGCAAAACCGTCACCCTCTCAACCGTAATGATGATTGCGCACGGCTTCGGTATGACAGTTTTGGAATTTTTGAACGACGATTCGTTTTTATACGAGAATCTCGACGTTGAATAATTAAAATTTTTCGAGAACGTTATCTTAAACTAAAGACAATAAATGCAGCCGCTCGCTGCATTTATTTTCTATAAGACTTCGCTAAAATCGATGAATAACGCGAAAGGCACGACTTGAATCTTTTGGTAAGAGCGCAGTATTGAGATGAAGAACAAGGAAACACCCTTTTGCGAACCCGCCTAACGTACTGAACCGTACGTGACGGGTGAGCAAAAGGGTGTTGACACAGTTATTCCGCTCAATACTGCGCTCTTATTTGAAGTAGCGGTTAAGCAACCCCTCAAACGCCCTACCGTGACGCGCCTCGTCACGAGCCATTTCATGCACGGTGTCGTGAATAGCGTCAAGTCCTTCTTCTTTGGCGCGTTTGGCAAGTTCGAATTTGCCGCTGGTTGCGCCGTTTTCTGCTTCGACGCGCTTTTCAAGATTGACTTTGGTGGACGGACTTACGAGTTCACCGAGCATTTCGCAGAATTTGGCTGCGTGTTCCGCCTCTTCGAATGCCGCTTTCTCAAAATAAAGACCTATCTCGGGATAACCCTCTCGATGAGCCGCTCTTGCCATTGCAAGATACATACCGGCTTCGGTGCATTCGCCTTTGAAGTTTGCTTCAAGTCCTTCATAAATGTCTTGAGGAACGCCCTGTCCTATGCCAATGACGTGTTCTGCAGCCCAAACTTTTTCTGCCTCATCAATTCTTACGAATTTGCTGCCGGGGCATCCGCATTGAGGACACTTTACGGGCGGTTGCTCGCCCTCATAAACATAGCCGCATACCGGACATCTGAATTTTGCCATAGTTCTTTTCTCCTTTTATCTTATCTTTTTTATTTTTCCGCAATAAAATTGCGTTTTTTATTTTTTTCCCTTGCAGTCTTTGCAAATTCCTCTGAAAAACAACTGACTTTCAAGCACTTCGTTGTCATCAAAATCAACAATACTTTCGTCTATTTTGTCAAGATTGAATATTATATCGACAACTTTTCCGCACTTTACACATTGAAAGTGTCCATGCTCCATCGTCGTCTTATCAAATCGCGACGGCAAATCTTTGCAAGTCACTTCCCTTATCTCCCCTTCTTTTGACATATCGTTGAGAATGCGATACACCGTGCCTAAACTGAGATTCGGCAACTCTTTCTTCGCCTCGGCAAGAACCATATTCGCCGTCGGATGATTGCAAGCCTCTTTCACGATTCTCGCAACCACTTCTTTTTGTATCGTATTTCTCTTTGTCACTTTGTCCTTCCTCGAATCGTTATTCAATATTTCTTATCGATAATGATTCTTGTTAGTTATAATTTATACCAAACAAATTATATTGTCAATACTTTTTTTGATATTTTCAAAAAAAATTACAAACAACGTTTATCAAAAAACCATATTCCACGCGCACACGCATACACACATTTAGAATATATCAAAAAAATGGTTAAAAATTAATTGTCAAAATCAAAAAATGTGATATAATAACACAGCAAGGAACAAATCGAACGTTCCGAAAAGCGAATGTGGGGATATGGCTCAGTTGGTAGAGCGTCGCGTTCGCAATGCGAAGGCCAGGGGTTCGAATCCCCTTATCTCCACCAATAGGTACCCATCCGCACCAGTGACGTTTTGACTGGCTAGGATGGGTCTTTTTTTGTAATTTATCGGTGCCAACAGTTTTCTTCTTCTATTAAGAATATATTTGACACTTGCAATCATTTTTTGATGGTCTATCGTAATGGGCAAAAACTGTCTGTTTCTTTTTCCACAATTTATTGGAATTCTTAATTCTTCAAAAAAATATCCCCGTTGATCGTCGGGATCATCGGGGATTTTGTGACAGTATTTGTAGTAGATTTCTATTTTGTCGTCATAAACAATCACTTTATCTACTAGGTTGTTTAATAGTATTTTGGGTGATGATTTAATTGCTCGTCGTAAATAATACTCTACCTCATCTCTTGATAATTGCTTTGCCAACGCAAGTTCTTCTTTTGCAATTTGTTCTTCGATTTCGGCTTTGTCCGATTCTAACATATTTAGCCGTTCTTTTGTACTTGGAGTTATTATTCCTTCTTGGAGTGCAAAAAGCATATTATTGATTGATTTTACCAAATCGCTATGTCTATTTTTTAGGCTATTTAGTATCGATTCGTCTTTTTGTCGTTGTTTATGAACGGCAATAACTTTGTCCACAAGCAGCTGTATGTTTTCTTTGTTGCAAAAGACTTGCTTTGTAACGTCAATGATAAACTCGTCCAACTTCTCTTGTCTGAGTATTCTGCTCTCACAGCCCATCCCTCTTTTCCTTGCGGAACATTTATAATAATGCATTAGTTTACCGCTTCTCGAAGTTGAACAATCTCCATTCATCATATGTCCGCATAGCCCGCAGATAACTTTTCCTTTTAACAGCAAGTCCGCATCTTTGCTATGAGCGCCAACGCTATATGTTACCATTCGGCTCTGTACCGCATTGAATAAATCTTCTTTTATGATTGGAGGATATATGTTTTTGTATTCAACCCCGTCATATTTCGTTATGCCGATATATTTTTCATTGCGCAACATTCTATATAGGAAGTTCTTTTTAAAGGTTTCTCCCTTATATTTAATTCCGCGCGCATCCAAAATCTCTATAATATCAGGGATTGTCTTTCCATTGTTATATTCTTGGAAGATATATCTTACCGTTTCGGTTTCCGCTTCATTAATATATATAGTTTTATCTTTTACACAATATCCATATACCACCTTCCCTCCGCAAAACAATCCCTTGTTTCTACTTTCGGTAAGTCCGCGACGTATCTTTTGCGACAACTCCGCAGAATAGTATTCGGCAAGTCCTATATATACGTTTTCAAGCAAAATACCGTCCAAGTTTTTACTACCGTCTATATTGGTTGACGTTCTTTGTGTTGCCGATATTAGATTTTTGCCGTTTTTGATGAGTTTTTGCTTGTTGATTGCGATTTCGATTGAATTGCGACCGAATCTATCTATTGCATATACAAGCACAATATCCCAAGCGGTTGTGCGCTCGGAATCTGCCAACATTTTTTGAAAAGCGGGTCTGTTATCATTTGTACCCGTTGTTGCTCTATCTATATATTCGTCTAATATTGATAATCCGTTTTTTTCTGCGTATTTGTAGCACTCGTGTAGTTGTCCTTCGATAGATTGTTCGGTTTGTCGCTCGCACGAGTATCTTGCATAGATGACTGCACCTTTCATTTTGATATAACCTCCGTGTTTTGAAATCGTTTTTATCATAGCGAATTAGAATTGGAAGCGTAACATACTCACCCGGTACTCTTTCTCGTTTTTGTGGTCATTTTCCAAGACTGAGCCGTACTCTTCCAAGACTTTTCCGCTATTTTTTGTAATGCGAACTTATAAATTCGCTTGCCGAAACCAATTTCGACAGCATCGAAACATCAGAAAAGAATGCGGCTGGTCAAGGAAATAGAAAACGAATATTGTTTTGGGCTTCTTTATATGGTTTTCAATATTGGTTTTCCCTTGACAACAAATGATTTTCTGATACTCTCACAAAACGAAACGCAAAACGATATTTAGTACGGGTTAGTCGAGAAAAAGTACGGCTCAGTCTTGATTGATAACCGGAATTGTCGGTTTTATAACCGATTTTATCCGTTTCAGTATGTTACGAACGGCAAATTATTTGTGTATCGTAAAAGAAAAAACGGAGGTGATGACCTATGAAAAAAGTCAAAGGCGACACAAGTATTTTGGATATTGAAACTTATATAAACGGCTACCCCATTGTAAGCGAAATGCCCGATGAGTTTGTACTTGTGCTTGCCAAAGAGTTGTGTGAAATGATTGCTTGTGATTCAAAAGAATGAGAAATCTCATAGTTGTGTACCATAAATGTCGCATAACGATAAATGTCAAAAAATTCTTATGAAAACCCGTTGACTTTTGTTTTTGAATGTTTATAATAAAAATTACAAAACGCAATAATTGTTGCAGATTGTAAAAGAGGGTATGAAATGCAAGTAAAAAACAAAGAAACGATAGATAAGATTTTGAACATACTCAACGAGAGTTTGCGTGAGAACAACGGCACTCCTTCTATATACGAAATTGCCGATGCGATAAACATAAATCCGTCCACGGTCAGCAGATATATCAACTATATGGTGTCCGAAGGCATAATCGAAAGAAAAGGCAAACGTTGTAATCTCACTACGTCGAAGTTTGCAAAAACAATGTCTGATGTAACGGCTTGCCCGATTGTCGGCGACATTGCTTGCGGTTCTCCGATACTTGCGGAAGAAAATATAGAATCGTATGTGTCAATCTCTACCGAGTTCTTCGGCCCCGGAGAATACTTCATACTGAAAGCAAAAGGCGAAAGTATGATAAATGCAGGCGTAAACGACGGAGATTTGGTTGTTATACGCAAGCAAGACACTGCAAACGAAGGACAAATAGTAGTTGCGCTCACGGATGACGGAGAGGCTACGTTAAAGCGATATTTTTTGGATAAAAAGCACAAACTAATAAGGCTGCATCCCGAAAACGATGCACTTCAAGATATGTTCTATAAGAACATTCAAATTCAAGGCATAGCCGTAAAAGTAATAAAGGACTTGTTATAAAGGAGCAATATGGAAAAGCAACGGACTTATCTTTGCATAGATATGAAATCATTCTTCGCATCGGTTGAATGTGCGGAACGTGGGTTAAGTCCGTTTGAAACAAACCTTGTCGTAGCAGACGAATCTCGCGGAAAAGGTGCTATAACTTTGGCAATTACGCCCAAGATGAAAGCGCTCGGAGTTAGAAATCGTTGCAGACTGTTTGAAATCCCTAAAAACATTAATTACATTATTGCACTCCCTCACATGAGTTTGTATATCAAATACTGTGCAGACATTTTTGATATATATCTCGATTATTTCTCACCGGACGATATACATCAATACTCAATTGACGAGGCTTTTATAGACGTTACGGACTACTTGTCTATTTACAAACTCGAACCAAAGCAACTTGCAAAGAAAATCATAAACGAGATAGCCGAGCGCACGCATATTCCTGCGACTTGCGGTATAGGTACAAACCTGTATCTTGCAAAGATTGCACTCGACATCACAGCAAAACATTGCAAAGACCATATAGGAATGCTTGACGAAGAAACATTCAAAGAAACTTTGTGGGAGCATAGACCGATAACCGACTTTTGGAATATCGCAAACGGTATTGCCACAAGGCTCGCCCGATATGGAATTCACGATATGAAAGGCGTAGCAACAGCCCCGGAAGATCTCCTTTATAGGAATTTCGGTAAGAACGCTAAATTGCTAATCGACCACGCAAACGGCAAGGAAAGTTGTACGATTGCGGACATCAAGAACTACAAGGGTAAGTCAAAGTCCATCTCAAATTCTCAAATCTTGTTTAGCGACTACGCATACGATAAAGCACATATCGTCATACAAGAAATGGCTTTGAGTGGTTGTCAGCGACTCTTAAAAGAACATTTGATTGCAAGCCACGTCGGTATTTCTGTCGGATATTCAAAAGATGCTGCTCCTACTACGGGCGGAACGCTCAAAATGGTGAATAGCACCAATCTCTATTCAATGGTTAAGGAATACGTTGATAGAATTTTTGAAGATACCACACACCAAGACGTTCCTATCCGCAGACTCGCTATATGTTTTAGCGGACTTGTGGACGAATCTGCCGAGGGCTATGATTTGTTTACGGATTTGGACGCATTGCAAAAAGAGCGCAATGTCGAAAAAGCGGTGTTGGAAATCAAAGAAAAGTTTGGCAAGAACGCAATGTTGCGAGGTTTCGACTTGCAAGAAGGCGCAACACAAAAAGAACGCAACAAACTGATTGGAGGACACAATGGCGGTTAAAAACAATGACGATGTAAATCGTGCGGCGCAGTTCCTTCCATTCGATGCACTAAAAGGCTTGTCCGAAGAATTGCAAAGCAGAATCGAAAAGCGCACGCGCGTTCCTAAACACGAATTTTCCGACGAAAAGAAGGAAGAATTGTCCAAAACCCTTGTGAGAGTGGACAAAGGAACGGTTGTGCGAATCAATTTCTATCTCAACGGACATTACATTGATATAGAAGGAACGGTTGCGAAAAACAACGTGGTCTATCATTATTTGACGATAGGTCAAAAGAAGATATTTTATGACGATATCTACCAAATCGATATAGTTTCCGAATAACTGCCCCAGTTTATAAGGAAATTGTATATAGCGTGCGCAAGATAGTTTTACTGCGACGCGGGAGTGCCTAACCCGGTCAATGCAGTGAGCTAAATACAAGTCTATGTGCGCTATGGGCGAAGGAGGTACTTTTATGGATAATGCTATTATCACGCAAGACGCTATTCCGATACGAAAACTGTGTCCTGAATGCAGAAAGTATTTTGTAGCGAGTGTTAAAAGTAACGGCGAAATCGTGGGGAGATGCTCACATTGTCACGCCAAGTACTTTGAGCAGAAAAAGAATAACGTGCGACTTATCAAAGTTGTGCAAAGATAATCACTAACAAGGAAAACTACATACGTCTATATAGGCAAATCAAGGTCGGGCTGTGACAGCGCCCAAGATAAATCCTCGTTCCCCGCTTTTATAGATAAGATTCGATAGGAGATGATATCCCCAACCCGAATGCGACGTGTTGAAAAAGGTCGCAAACCGAGTGGGGATATTTTTATTCTCCGCTACGGGCAAATCTATTTATAAGAACTAGGAGAAATTTTATATGACAATGCAACAAATCAAGAATGACTTAAAAGACATTCAATATTATTACGCGCGCAAGAACGTGTTTGATAAAGCTTCTACCGAGGTTGGAAATTCAACAATACTCGAACTCATCAACAAATATCATACGGCAATATGTTCTGCGCCGCCGAAGCTTTACGACATTTACGTAAGTCTATATGTACACAACAACACACAAGAAACTTTGTCTGTTGAGCTAAACTATTCGCCGGACTATGTTCACAAGTTGAACGATAGGCTTTGCAAGTTTTTTCTGCAACAGTTATCGGCATAATCGAGGTGCGATATGGATATAAGAATTCCCGATTTTGCAGCAACATTTTCAGACAATATTTATCGCACAAAAAATCATATTGTGACACAGCATATGAAGTACGAAAAAAGCGATATTTATGACAACACTTTGATAAGCCACGATACATATTATCGGCGCACCCCAAAGCGTGACAGCGAGTATAAATTGTTGTTTGAATGCAAAGACAATATCGATGGCAAACGAATACCATCAACGGCATATACGCGCAAGTATATTGACTAAGATTTTGAGAGAGATGGACAATGGTTCATCTCTCTTTTTTTATAACAAAAGGTTTATAGTACGATTTTGTCTTGGTAAAGTACGGGTTTGTATTGATTTATGACCAGAAAAACGAGATTTATAACCACGAAAACGAGGTTGAGTATGTGGCGGACGGTCTTGCTTTTTGCTATGATAAATGCGTAATCAATGAGTGCTCACAAATGGCGCGACGCTCGTTTTTAGGACTTTGCAAATTAGGTGGCCACCTTCTGAAAACAGGTCGAGAGAAACGAGATGTTTTATTTGAAATCTCATTGAATTGCACCCTACAACTTAATATCAAAATTCGAGCTTTGCTAACGGCAAAACGGGCATCAAAAATCACAGTTGAACTAGCGACTTTACGGGTAAAGGAGAAACTATATTTATGGCAAAAAATTATAACGAAAGACGTTGGATGGTTCCCTCCAAAAGAGCGACGGGATATGCATCCGAACGTCAAGCAAAAGTGCACCAAAGAGGTGCCGACGAAGGCAAACAACTTACAGATTATGAGCTTGGACTCAGAAGCGGATATCTTTTGTGTCAATCCGATCACACCGGTATCTACAAGTACAAAGAGGCAATTAAAGCCGGCAAGTCCAAGACAGAAGCAAGACGCATTTCACGTATGAAAGGCAAAAAGAGCGCATAAGGAGGTATGACAAATGGATAAGAAAATCTTTGTAGAAAGAGAAACCTACGAGAAAAACGGCAAGCAGTATTTTACATACTTCATCAAAGGCGTTGTACGCGGCATCGAGGCAAGAGTGCAACTTATGCCACCGGACTTCACGGGCTACACGGTTTTGGATATCGTTTTCGGAAATGAAAACAAAGCGGAACTCGTTGTAACGCCCTACGAAATCAAGGACGAGAAAACAGGCAAAGTCGTTTCGGGCAATACCTATGGTGTACGTTCTTTTGACGAAGACGGCGAAGTTTACGAATGCAAAATTCAGCCGTTCAAATCATCGGACAGAGCATTGCTCAATATGCTTATCAGATAAATAAGCATCACGGAATACGGCTTGAAACACAGCCGTATTTCTTTTTCTAAAATGGAGGATTAAATATGAATCAAGAAAAGAAAAACAGTATCAAATGGATTGCGACACTTATGGCAATCATAGTCCTTTTTGCAGGCGTCGGCGCAGCGCTGGGGCTTGTAATTCAGCAGATGAAACAAAACAATACCGAAACACCTATTGCAACCGGCGATGGCAAGAATATGTTTGAAGGTCAAATATATGAAATGCCTTCCGTGCTTGCATTTTCGGCAGACGCAACGACCGCGGCAGAGTCCGGTCATACGGCATCCGTAACACTTACCGCAACCGTCCTTCCCGTCGAGGCAACAAACAAACTTGTGGATTGGAGCGTTGCGTGGGGTGCCACAAAAGAGCACGGAAGTGAAAACGTCACGGACTACGTTACCGTAACTCCGCAAAGCGACGGTAGCAATGTTGCAACCGTAACTTGTAAGAAAGCGTTCGGTGACGACGAAATCATTGTCACGGTTACAACGAGAGAAGGCGGATTCTCTGCGAATTGTCAAGTGCTCTACGTTGGTGCGCCTACTTCTATCAAAGTTACGCCTACCGGTGCAAAAACAATTAAGGATAGCAACTGGAACAACGTAACCATTGCCGAAGTGGAAAGTTCAAAGACCTACAATTTCGAACTATCTCTTGATAATGAGTTTGGTCTTGTAGGAAGTGCGTTCACCCCTGAATACAAACTTTCCGCAGTTACTTATGGTGCAATTAAAGTAAAATGCCAAAATTACAATTCAAGCGGTGAATTTGTAAGCACTACTTATACAACCTTTGATTACACCGTGCAAGACGTGTTTGAATCGGCAGGTTATATTTGGACATCTTTCCAAAAACCGGGCGGATATGTGGACGTCAACCAATTCTCAATTGAGAACGGCAAGTTGAAAGTTATCGGTGGGAGTATGCCTTCTTCTTTCAGCGGCACGCAAGCAGACAGAAGTGGCAAGTCGGTTCAGTCATTTGACAGTTATGTGGACGGCAAACTCCCGTACGTCACTATCACGATTACCGAAGTGAAAACGGGTATCAGCACCACCATCAGCATTCGTACGGTATCCGGCGTGCAAAGCGTGTCGCTTTCTGATTCAACGCTTTCGTTTTAATTAGAGGTGGAGCATGAAAAAGCAAATGAATGTTGGCAAGACGATTGCCGTAATCGTATGTGTATTGCTCTTGGTACTTGCCGTCGGTTCTATTGCTTTCTTCACTAATGGTTTTACATCTGATTTCAAAACTTTTTATGTTGAAAGCGATGGAAAGCGAATGCTCTCGGATTATGACAACTACATAATGAAACAAGATGCGGAAAACAAATTCGTTGTCAAATACACTTTCGGAGCGGTCAATAAGGACATAAGCGGTTATACCTTAAAGATTGTTCCGAACGTGTCGCACGACAATGATTTTGACTTCACGGTGGACGGAGAGATATACAGTTTCGGCGCGGAAGAAGATCTCACAAAAGGCTTTGACATAGCCCAAAACGAAAACGATTTCGTTATCAACGGTAATTATACAATGCAAAGCATTTTGCAAAGACTCTATCCCGACAAAGAAGTGACTTTCAATCAAGACGACGTGGACAATTCCGTAGATAACTTCACGCTGCTTGTTTACTCGTACAATGGCGAAGCGGTGATTAAAATCAGTTTCCATAATTACGTTGCGGTGGAAGGTGTCACGCTGCAAGAACAACTCGTATTCGAGGTACAGCCGGATGGCACAATCAAAGCAAAATAGCCGTTTGGTTATGGCAATACTTTTGGTCCTTTGCACCATCGTTTTGATGATGCAAGGGACACCGCAAATTGCGTATGCGTCAAGTGAAAATTCGTTTGACACCACGAACGTTTTGGATGACCTTTTGTCGTCCACCATAGACGGAAAGCCTTTCGATTTGAAGGACTATCCGTACAATGAAAACGGGACGCTGCGCATTGTGAGTTTTATAGAGTATTGCTACTCGTTCAAATCCAATATGCGAGCAAATTACGGACTTTATCTGCTGATTTACAACCCACAAGCCTTGAATTTGTCAACAAACAGCAAACAGAACAAAATCCAAATGGCTGTAAGTTACGACAAAAACGGCACGCCTACAAGGTATGAAAAGTTTGATTTGCAGTTCTGCAGTAAGTCATCAAACGACTATAAAAATCTGTTCTACAAATACAAAATCGTAGATAGAAAAATAGCGGATAAGACCTTTGCGGAACGTGTAAATACAAACGAACGCAGATACGATATTTCGGGCCTCGAACTCGTAACGTACGGAGATAAAAACGCTACCGAATATGGCGTCGGTGGGGCATATACTTTCACGGGATATTCGGAAGGATACGGCCCCGATGCTAATGCAAAATCCACGTTGAATTGCGTTGTGCAAGACCTTGAAACTTTGGCACTCGAAGTGCATCACACATCGTTCAGAACCAACGTTTCGAGCAAAGGCAAAGACCATTACAACGAAGTGAACTCGGTGTATTTCTCTATCCCCGAACGAATCTATCAAGAGTACGGAAAGTTGCAAAAGATACGCGCGGAATGGTGGGAGTATAAGACCAAACTTGCCGCCATCACTTCCAATGAAACGTTCTATGAAAAGATGCTAGCAGGCTCAAAGTTAAAGCGAGAGATAGACCAAACCAACTCGGAAATACCTTTCCATCTTTTCACGGGATATAAGGTTGAGTCAACGTCGGACAGATTTCATAGTTACACTTCCATCGAGTACGACTGGTGCTTTAACGTAAGAACCAACTATGAGGAAAAGAGCGGAGGCGCAGTCTTTAATTCCACAAAGGTAAGCAAGGCAAACAGTCAGTCGGATATGATACCAATGGTTTTCTATTCGCCATACGTCGGTTTGGATGAGGTCTTTGACTTTCTTTTCTCAAAACCCGTTGCGGGCGACGTTGCAGCCAACAGAGTTGCCGAATATATCTATGGATACACCAACGAACTCGGCAACGGATACATAGACTGCAACGGTAGAGAAATGAGCAAAGACTTGTTTGAATCTTTCGTTGACGAAGGACGGCAAATGGGACACAACGACAAAACCATTGACCTTGCCGACACGTTCAATCTTATGAGTTACGACTCCAACCACTCGTGGTGGGATAAGCTCTGGGACTATGGTTTTTCATGGCCTCAAACAAGCGGTGATTATAAGGACATCTCGCCTATATACGAAGTGAAAGAGGACGACTTGATTGCCGACGATAACGGCGTATCTCAAAGATTGCTCGTAAACAAGAACGACGTTGCAAGTTTGCGAGCGTTCTATGCAAAAGAGAGTGCGCTCAATAGACGAGTGGTATTGTTTAGATTCGCAAACACGGACTATTTTTCTCAAGCGTGCGGGCGGAGCGACAACGAAGGCAATTATGTTTCCGAGGACGAGGCAGACACCTATATTGCAAGCGAAACCATATTCCTTGACTTTGACATCATAGAACTGACGTTCAATAAGGACGGCGTATATCACGTCATTCCGGTTGTATCCAGTCCTACCGACGTCATAAACGGATTTACCGCTCCTGCGCAGAAGTTGGAATGGTGGAAGATAATCATTGCGGTTATCGTTCTCATCATTTGCCTAATACTTCTCGCACCGATATTGCCGTATATCTTCAAAGGAATTTGGCTCGTTATTTGCGCTCCTTTCAAGGCGATAAAATCCGCCAAAGAAAAGCGCAAAACAAAGGATAAATCACAAGGCGGTGATAGCGTATGAAACAAGAAAATATAGTGCTATTGAAAGTCGAAATTAATATGCTGATTTTGTGCCTAATTTGCCTTATGATTTCGCTTTGTTTCGAGCCTGCAAAAACGTATGATATTGCCTTTGCGGAAAGCGAACAAACAAGGGCTGTCGGCGACTCAAAAACGGTGGTCGCAACCGCTCATCCGGATGGTGTTCCGCAGACGTTTGAATGGACGTTGACTTGGGATAAAGACAAGACTTCGAGCATTACGTATGCGGTTATAAAAGACAAAGATCCATACGATTATTTGAGCCTTGAAATCGATGGCGCGGAGTGCAAAATTACGGTACTTAAATATCACAAAGTTGGCATCACTTACACCGTCTATTTGACGCTTACGGCAACGAGTAAAGACAACCCAGATTGTAGTGCGACTTGCAGTATAAAACTTGGATAGGAGATACAATGAAAACAGTGAAAAGAATCGTATGTATTCTGCTCATTATTCTGGTTGTATTTGCAGTCGGCTACTTGATATTTACAGGTAGCCGATTGCCTTCTATTACGACCGATAACGGGGCAAGAATACTCAATGTAGCAACCAATATAGGAGGTAAATTATGAGCAAGAAAAACATAGCGTACATAGTGATAAGCGTGCTTGTTACAATAGCATTTATTCTGCTCGCTGCGCTTGTGTTCAAAACGTCCTATATTCGCATAATCGAGAGTTTAACCGACTTAATACATTCGATAAAATATTATTTCTGCAAACTATTCGGTATAGACGCAGAATTAAACCCGAGCATTCTCGACGGCTCAAACGCTATAAAATGGGAGTCTATACTCCCATCTGACTTTGGCGATTTTAAAGTCAAATTCGTTGAGTTTTGGAGATTGTTCGCGAACCTTGACAACTTCATATTATACGGTAAAACCGTAGGCGAAAAATTGGGTGTCGCGGCACAAATTCTCGTGATAGTTTTGCCCTTTGTTTTTGTGCTTTTCTTTGTTATAAAGAAGTTGTATTCAACCCCGAATACAAAGCATAACAAGGACTCGAAACCGCTACAAATTCACAAGGCGATTTCACGAAAAATAACGCATCCTACGATGCAATTTATCATAGGATATTTTGCCTTTTTGAGCTGTCAAAAATGGATACCGATTGTGTGGGCGATTATATGGTTTTGCAGTCTTAATTTGACGAGCATCGTCATATCGTTCTTCGCATACTTTTTGTATTTCTCGGTGTCGTTTGACTTCGTTTCGATATACACGATTTCAAGGAAACTTGTCATAGATTTACAAGTGATTTTCAAGCACTTTCCGTGGTGGAGTTTGCTGCCTTTTGCGTGGATTGGTTTCGAGCATATTAGACGAAAAATCGCAGTGGATATTTTACGCCATAAAGAGGCTCAAAATTGCGGTTTCATAAACGCACTCCCGATAGTGTCTATGACCTGCGGAAGTATGGGTAAACGCAAGACAACAATCATTACGGATATGGCACTTTCGCAAGACGTTATGTTTAGGCAGAAAGCACTTGAACTCTTGCAGAAAAACGATATGCGTTTCCCAAATTTTCCGTGGATTGCACTTGAAATGGAAGTGCGCAAATGTATGGAGCATCACGTCATTTACAATCTTGCGAGTATCGATAAATGGATGAAGTTGAAACGAGAGCGTTTTGAAAAGCACCGTAATGCAAAGTGGCAGTTGTACGGTTACGACTATGATCTATACGGGCTTACATACAATGACGAACTCAAAACGTATTATCTTTTCGACGTGTTGACGAACTATGTAAAGTTGTACTTTATATACGTCATAGAATCAAGCCTTATCGTGTCCAACTATTCCGTGCGAGAGGACAGCATGCTTATGGACGGTGGCAATTTCCCGATGTGGAGTTCAGACTTCTTTGTAAAGCGGGATAAAAACCTAAGTCATAATGCGCATATTCTCGACTTCGATACTCTACGTCTTGGACGAAAGGTTATTGCGGACAATATCAACAACGGTAGTTTCGAGTTCGGTGTTGTGCTTATAACGGAAGTGGGTAAAGAGCGTGGCAACAACCTCGAATTGAAAGAAGTCAAGAAAGGCACGCTCGAAACAAACCAAAAGAATGACCTTTTCAACAACTGGCTCAAAATGTGTAGGCACTCGGCAACCGTTGAGAACTTCCCGTTCATAAAAGTTTTTACAGACGAGCAACGCCCTGAAAGTTGGGGTGCAGACGCACGAGATCTTGCCGACATTGTGACGATTATCTCCACCGGAGAAACTCACGTTGCATTGCCGTTCTATACGCTTGAAGAAATGATAGCGGAAAAGGCGTTCAAGTGGTTTATCAAACTGTATTATGATTTCCGATATAAGCGTGGGGACAACACGCTGTTTACACATGCGCTCAAGTGGCTTGTGAACTTGCTGTATCAGCGCAATTTGAAGATATACAACAAGTATGGATATTCAACCGTGTTTGTACAGACGGAGCAAGGCACTATGGACGGAAAAAAACATCGTGAGAGATACAACCTTATGAACTACAAGATTTATAAGGAACGTTTTTCGACAGACTGCTTTTCCGATTATTTCAGCGATATGGCGATAAAGGCAAAGGTAGGCTTGAACGACTATATCACTTACGCGACAGAGAAAGCGAGCGTGGAAGAACTCAAGAGGCAGCATAGTTATTTCATAGACGCGCTCTATCGTGACAGGGGGTGATGTGTATGTTTTATAAAGATGCAAAGGTTTATAACGACGGCAGCCACTACATTGCCATACCGCATACAAGCAATCCGTGTAAACGCAAGCGTGTTGTCGAAACGCCCGTCGAAATAACCGATGAAGAACAAACTTTAAGCATATCAAGTGGCGAACACGAAACGCAAGAAATTATGTCACGGGAAAATCAAGACGAGTGGGATTTTACGGATATGACACCGGTTGAATCCGACGAACTACCATTTGAAACCGAACCAACAAAGCCAAAGAAAAAGTATGTGAAACGGAGCGAAATATTTGAAAAACTATATGCCGAATCCGACGGTATGAGCAAGAACGCACGGCGCAAGTTTTTGTGCAAAGGTATGCGCCCGTATTTTACAAAAGAGCAAGACGCAGACGCTTACGTCGATTCAAAGCTCGATGCAAAATTAAGAAATCTCATCGCCCGAAAAACGCGCTTTATACGCAAAGCATATCTTAACGAATTCAACTACTTTGTGACGTTCACATACGACGATACCAAGCACGATGAAGCGTCGTTTAGAAAGAAACTATTAAACACGTTGAGCCATTTGCAAGCACGTAAAGGATGGCGTTATATGGGCGTGTGGGAGCGTGCGCCAAAAACAAAAAGACTTCACTTCCACGGACTGTTTTATATACCCGAAGGCACTATCCCAGGCGAATTGATTGAGGTAAAAGATTACGACACAAATTCACACAAAATGCAGTTAACGTTACAAAGCGAATACTTTAACGCTCGTTTTGGACGAAATGACTTCGAACGTGTCGATGAGAATCTGGTAAAAATGGGTAATGCAATGGCTTACATTTTGAAGTATATAGACAAGACTCACGAGAAGATTGTTTACTCTCGAAAACTACCTGTGTATGTAATATCCGACATAGACGAAAACGATGTGTTATGCGGTATAGGCGTTGAAGAAAAGAAACTGCTGTTGCAAGACAAATTTATGTGTTACGACGAAGGAGAACAGATAGGCGTAATAAGCAAAAAGACAAAATCGCGCCTACGAGCTTCCAACTAAAAACCAACGAAGATACCGAGGCAAGATACCAGCAACGGCATGACGGATAAGCGAGGATTTCGCCAAGCGGGTTAGCGCGAAACCTC
>ERZ808252.624-NODE-624-length-32535-cov-4.908159_pt1 | contig 32535 bp, 30 predicted proteins | sample MGYA00521242_ERZ808252 | MGnify/ENA primary metagenome ERZ808252 (study PRJEB31516, sample SAMN03275581) | gut metagenome | biome: mammalia-associated habitat; material: feces | host: Papio cynocephalus | place: Kenya | collected 2012-08-07 ...
CAAACTGCTACGACTTGAATTAAAGCGCAAAATCAACTAACGTTGGAAAGAACCAGGGATTTTCCTATTATTTTTTATTCTGTCTGCGGTAAAAGGCAAGCCCCAGACAGGACGTAAGTACTTCGGTAACCGGAAAGGTGAGCCAGAAATACGAAAGTCCAAAACGGGAAAAGACAAATCCCAATGGCACAAACAGGCAGACTGTCCGCACGATCGTAAGCAGGGAGCTTTTCAATGCACACCCAAGCGCCTGAAAATACACCGGAAAGATCAGTGACGTTACCATCGGAATAAAACTGATGCCGATAATACGAAATGCGTAGGTTCCAATGTTTATGACCTCTTCACTTTTGGTAAATACAGCAAGCATCGGATGCGGAATGATCTCAAAGCATAATACGCCGATCATCATCAAAGCAATTCCGTAAAGAAGCGACGTTCTCAATGCCGTTTTACAGCGGTCCCACTTTTTGGCAGCATAATTGAAACTGACGATCGGAACCATGCAGGTCTGTAAAGCCCCCAACGGAATGAAAAAGAAGGTCTGCCATTTATAATACAAGCCAAGAGCCGTCACTGCCGCATCGGAAAATGCCGCGAGGATCAGATTCAGTCCGAAAATATATACCGTATACGCCGACTGCATTAATATATTCGGGATACCCAGCACATAGATCCGCCGGATCAGAGAAAGATATTTATATCGTTTCGGTGGTTTGTAATACCCTTTTCTCCATACGACCGCCGCTGCCACGATCTGACCGGTGACGGTCGCTGCCGCAGCTCCGCTGATTCCCATTTCCGGCAGTCCGCATAAGCCAAAGATCAGGATCGGATCGAGTATAATATTTACAACCGCGCCCAAAATCTGGGCGGTCATCGGCGTTTTCATATCCCCATTTGCCTGCAGTATCTTGGTCCAGATGCTCTCACAAAACAAGCCAATTCCTGCCACACAGACAATTCTTCCATAGCGGATCACATAAGAAATGACAAGTTCCGAATCCGTTGACATTCTTGCATAAACCGGCAGAAAGAAATAAAAGAACACCGCAAATAAAGCCCACAATGCAACAGCCAGCGGGCTTCCTGCCCCGGCCACATCAAAGGCTTTTTTCTTTTTTCCCATCCCCAGATAATACGCCATCGCCGTATTTACCCCTACTCCGGTTCCTACAGCGATCGCGATCATCAGCAGCTGGATCGGATAAATGATGGAAAGTGCCGTCAGACCCTCTTCCGAATATTTTCCGACAAACAAACTGTCGATGATGTTATAAAGTGCCTGTATCAATTGCGCCAGCATAACAGGCGGTGCTATTTTTAATAAGATCTTACTTATTTTTTCTTTTCCGTATATTTCTGCTTCCATTTTTTTCCAATCCTTGCTGTTACTCAGCCGTTCCCGCTGTCATTTCTGCCGACACGGTATCCGGTGCTCCCACCGGGGCTTCCGCAGAATCTGCCACTTCGTTCGGATCCTGCGTCTCTTTGTCCTCTTCGTCCTCCCAGAGCGAATCGTATTTTTCACGTTTTTCATTCTGCACCATAGCGCCAATACTTTTTGCCACCTGATACAAACCGCTGTCAAACTGCATCAGTTTCATCTCATCCGACTGCGGAACTTTGGCTCCTTTCATGAGCCGTCTCGCCACTTCGAGAATCTTCATCTGTTCCTCCGTCGCCTCTTTCATGGAATCGGTCTGCTGCTCCGTCGATACAAGCATCTCGACATTCGTCCATTTATCCATGAGTTTTTCCATGTAATCCTGATATTCATTCTGCTTTTTCTCGATTGCATTTAATGACAGTTCCAAAGAAACCGCCTCATTTTCATAAATCACTTTTCCATTCGGCGTCTCCTTGATCTTCTGTTCCAGCTCCTTTTGCTTTTGCTTCAATTCGGAAGCCGTTTTCCGGTACGATTTGATCTGGCTTTGATAGATTCCTCTTGCTTCCTTGATCTGCATACGATTCCCCTCTTTCCGGGCATTCCCTTTATGAATGCTGCCTACTGCTATGTACTATATCGTCACAATGACGTCCGGAGATAACTTTACACACTGTCATTTCCAAATATTTATCCTCTTTTTTCCTCATTTTTTCAAAATAAAACCACCGATAATACAGATGAGTTCCAGCACAAATATCGCCGGCACACCGATATAAAATTTCGGTTTGTGTGTCTTGTGATGAAACAAATGCATTCCTATAAAAGCGCCAAACACACCGAAAACAGCGGACAGCATCAATGTGGCCTCCGGTATTCTCCATCTGTGATGCGCCGCCTTCCACTTGTCGATCCCATATAAAATACAGACAAGAATATTGATCAATAGATAAAGCAACATCCCTTTTTCCATCATTTTTACAACTCTCCTTTTCTCGCGTACCGCATCTTCGTCGAACGGGCGCGCCCATTTTGCGCACATTCTTTTGCCGAAGGCCGTATGACATCTTTGGAATATTCACTGTAAATACCCGCTTTATAGCCTTCTTTTAGCGCCTTTTTCACGAGCCTGTCCTCTCCGGAATGAAACGTAAGGATTGCAACACGTCCTCCCGGTTTAAGTGCATCCGGCAGCTTTTCCATAAATTCATACAACACTTCAAACTCGTGGTTTACATCAATGCGGAGTGCCTGAAAGGTTCGCTGGCACGTCTTTTTTACCGTCTCTTTTTTCTCTTTCTCCGGCAGAAAATCCAACGCCTTTTCGATGATCTCCCGCAGTTTTGTCGTGGTATCAATGGCATGGCCTCTCCGGATCTCATCCGTAATGGCTTTGGCAATCTCTTCACAATACGGTTCATCGGAGTTTTCATACAGCATTCCTGCCAGTTCATTTCTGCCAATATTTGCCAGTCGTTCTGCCGCACTGATCCCCTCTTTCTGGTTCAGCCGCAGATCAAGCGGGCCGTCCACCTTAAAGGAAAATCCGCGCTTCGGATTGTCAATCTGCATCGAAGAGACTCCGAGATCGGCAAGGATAAAATCAAATCCGCCGACTTCTTTTGCGATCTCATCAATGGTACAAAAATTCTGCAGGCGGACCGATAAGATGTCTTCGTCATAGCCAAGTGCCTTCAGACGTTCTTTCGTCTTTGCGGATTCCTCCGGGTCTACATCTGTAGCATAAATATGCCCCTGCCCTTTCAGGCAGCCAAGCATCGCTTTCGTATGTCCCCCATAACCAAGTGTCGCATCGAAACCGATCTCTCCCGGCTGGATTTTCAGATAGTCAAGGATTTCCTCCACCATAATGGAAATGTGCATTCCCGCCGGCGTATTTCCTTTTCGGATAACATGAGCGATCGTATCCTGATATTTTTCCGGCTGCAATTCTTTATATTTTTCCTCAAATTTTTTGGGATATTTTCCTGAATAACGTACTCTTCGTTTGTGTGGTTTTTGTTGTTCGTCCATTTTGCATTCCCCTTACTAAACTATTACTCTTAGCATATCACAGTTTTCCGCTCCCCACAACAAAAAAATCACCCTCTGTCCCAGATGCAGAGAGTGACTTTCTTCTTATTTATATCTTTTACTGCTCACTGTTTTTCTTGCTGTTGACATAACTCTTCATCGAGTTGATGACGATCGTAAGTCCAAGAACGATAAGTAATACGGCAATGATCAGCTGCAATCCATTGGCAATAAATACCTCACCCCAAGATGTGGCACCTGCCGGGATTGTCGTGGAAGCGGCTTCTCCGATGGCTTTTACCATAGCGATCAGTCTCTGTACCAAGGCGGTAAATGTTACGCAGAGCATGATGATCAACGGTGGGAAGAGCATTTTGTTGCTTCGTCCCGTCACTTTCGTAAATACGCAGAGTGTCAGAAGAACCAATGCACTTAACAACTGGTTGGCGGAACCAAACAATGGCCAGATATTTGCATATCCAATTTTTGTAAGTACGAAGCCGCATAACAGCGTAACGATCGTAGCGAAATACGTATTGCAGAACAATTTTCTCCAAGGAGCGGCATGTTCCATATCATCGACGCTGAAGAGTTCCTGAAAACTCATTCGTCCGATACGCGCTACGGCATCAAGGCTGGTAAGAGCAAGTGCCGATACACACATTGTCATAAATACGGTTGCTACATATACAGGGACGCCAAACATTTCAAAGAATCCGGCAACTCCCTGACTAAAGATCTGGAATGGAGTTCCGACGGCCGGTGTTCCATCTGCACCTGCGGCAGCGCCTGCGACACAGAGTGCCAGTACGGCAAGCAGGCTCTCAAGTACCATCGCACCATATCCGACTTTCAGCATATCTTTTTCATTTTCAACGGTTTTCGACGATGTTCCGGACGAAACCAGACTATGGAATCCGGAAACCGCACCACAGGCAACGGTGACAAACAGGATTGGGAACATCGTACCGAGTGTCTCATTATTGAATCCTGTGTAAACCGGAAGATTCATGCTCGGATGAGCGACAAACAAGCCAATCACTGCACCGGCGATCATTCCGATAAACATAAACGTCGTCATGTAATCACGCGGCTGTTTCAAAAGCCACATTGGAAGTACCGCTGCAAAGAAAATATATACAAATGTGATGTAACTCCAGGTATCTTTGCCAAATTCCAACGGACAATTCATACCGATCACAAAGGAAAGAACGATGCACACGATACCAAATACGGCCTCTTTCCAACCGGACAGATTGAATTTTTTCTGAACCAGTCCGAAGATAACAGCAAATACCATAAACATAATGGAGACCATACCGGCTGCTCCGTTTGTCGCAGCGGCTGGGGCTAATGTTCCCGGCTGCTCTACCGAATACGCATTGAATGTTCCGGCAACCATGTCGGCAAATGCTGCCGTTACGATCAATGTAAACAGCCAGCAGAAAAGCAGGAAGATTTTTCGTCCAAATTTACCTATGTATTTTTCAATTACCATTCCCATGGATTTTCCCTGATTTTTTACCGATACATACAAGGCTCCAAAATCGGTAACCGCACCAAAGAATACACCACCGATCAATACCCAGAGCAAAACCGGAAGCCATCCAAAGGCTGCTGCCTGAATCGCACCCGTAACCGGTCCCGCACCGGCGATGGATGAAAACTGGTGGCTGAACACGGTCCATCCATTGGTAGGTACATAATCTTTTCCATCATTGAATTTTACCGCAGGAGTCTCCGCTTTTGGGTCAATGCCCCATTTGTTTGCCAGCCAGCGTCCATACAAAACGTAGGCAGCAAATAAGACAACCGCTGCGATCAATACGATAACTAATGTATTCATAATATCCTCCAATCCGGAGCGTCATATAAAGCGCTCCTCTTTCTAAATGTATTTCCATCGGCGCCATGCTATGCAAAAGAAAAAGCCTCCTTCTTTGCACGATAAACCTAATAAGATTTACCCTGCAAAGACGAAGGCTAAAAATGTATCCATATCACTTCCGCGTTACCACTCTGCTTGCCGGCATTCTGCTGCCGACCTCTCAACTGCCACCAAACCATCTGTCAAAAAACGATCCGAAGACTCCCTTATGTAACGGTAAGGTCCCGGCTCGGACTACTCGGTACGATATTACGATACTCTGTACCTTTCCCCTGAGCAGCTCGCAGGTGAGGGCTTTCCCGTTCCTTGTTACTGTCTCTCACAAATAACAGCTTTCTGTAAGCGGTGATACGAGAAGTCATATCCTGTTCAAAGCATTTATCCGATGAATTGACTATATCTTAGACCCATTTTTTTTATTTGTCAAGAGTAAATTTTTAATTTTTTATCTATTGACAGAATCTTCCATAGTTGTTATGCTGAAATCAAGAAAAAGCACGGAGGATATCTTTATGAAGCAAAAACAAACTCTGACAGCCCTTATTCTGATGATGTGTCTGGGAATTACATCCTGTGGACAGCCAGTTCAAACTACGCAGTCCCAAGCACCGGCGTCTACCGCCACACAGACTCCTGCCTCTCCTTCAGCGACAAGAATCCCAGCCGAACCAACGCCGGATTCTTCGTCCATGGATACGATTGATCTGTACGAGTATGACAGCATTGATCCGGCAAAAGGAGATACCCTTGCAGGAGATGATTTTTTAAAAAAGAGTTCAGACGGCGATTGTCTGGTTGTAAATGAAAATGTCAAAAAAATCCTCCCGGTTACCCCGAAACAGAGTCCGGAGGAATCTGACTCCAATATGGTGGATCTTCTCCTTCTCCGTACCAGTGATCTGGATGTCGAGAGCATTGTCAACCTGCTGGATTTTGCGACACCCGATGACATCGTATGGTTTGATCATGGCAAGCGCAAATATTACTCCATTTTAGATGACAAACTTGGTGACTTTTTTAAAGACTATCTTCCGGATTTTAAACCGAAAAACGGATTTTTGATCTATAAAGGAACTTTATTATATTATTATGGAAAATCGAAAGATATCGTTATTCCAAATTCTGTAAAAACAATTGCAGAAAACGCTTTTTCACGGAACGATAACGGTTCGAAACTAAATCGTATTGTCATTCCGGATTCGGTAAAAGAGATCAAATCCTTTGCCTTTTCGGGACGCCGTGTCAAAACCATGATTTTTGGAAAAGGCATCCGGAAAATAGAGGAATGTTCTCTCTGTGACACCATCGACACACTAATCTTTCAGGGAAAAACCGACAAGATCCTGAAAAATGGATTTGATGAACTTTTTTCCGAGGATTTTGATGACAATACCACGTTGGAATTTCCAAATGATTTTTCCGAAAGTTTTACCTTCTGCTATGCGGACGTCACTCCTTCCGGTTCGAAAAAAAATCCGGAATACCGCTTTGATGTTGAATGGGCCAAAGTAAAAGGTGCCGATGGCTATGAAATAAAAACCGAAGGAATTACAAAAACCGTGGAGAGCGGAAAAAGCCATGGTAAACTCCGCATTCCCTCGAAAAGAGCAGCTGACGAAGATGCCGATTATTATGGTTCCCTCTCCATCCGTCCTTTCCGCTATGTAAATGGCAGAAAACAGTACGGAAGGACGTACCGGACATACTGTGAATACGAAACCGGATGCTGATTTATCATTCCTCCCGGCTATAGTTTATAATAATTTATATCTATTTGCTATACAGCATATTGTGCTTTATAATAGAATATCAATGAAAAACTAAGAGAAAAAGAGGAATTTTTTATGAGTACTACAGGAAAACGTCCTAAATTAGATATGTTGAATGGCAATATCTGGAATAAAATCCCACAATATGCACTTCCGGTTGCTGCAACAGGAATTTTGGAACAGTTATTTAATGCCTCCGATATCGCCATCGTAGGTAATTTTACCGGCTCCCAGAGCACCGCCTCCGTTGCTGCTGTCGGCGCAAACAGCCCGGTCATCGGTCTGATCCTGAATCTTTTTATCGGTATCGCCCTTGGCGCCAACGTTGTCATCGCCAATGCCGTCGGCAGAAAGGATAAAAAACAGATTCATGATGCGGTACATACTTCGATCGTAGCTGCCCTTCTCGGTGGTGTATTGATCGCCATCCTCGGAGAATTATTGGTTTCCACTATTTTACAGCAGCTCAATGTACCTGCTGAAGTTTTCCCTTTAGCACTTCGTTATATGCGTATCTACCTGATCGGAATGCCCGCCATCCTTTTGTACAATTTTGAATCTGCGATTTTCCGCAGCATCGGAGAAACCAAAATGCCTCTTATTGCTCTGGCTTTTTCCGGTGTATTAAATGTATTGTTAAATCTGTTTTTTGTAATCGTATGTCACAGAAACGTAGATGGCGTCGCTATCGCTACCGTAATTTCCAATGTGGTGAGTTCCTGTTTTCTCTTTTATAAACTGCTGAAAACAGATAAATTTATCCATGTGGATATCAAAGATCTGCGCATTGAAATGACTACCTTCGGGAAAATCTTAAAAATAGGACTTCCTGCCGGCATTCAGAGTGCCGTTTTTGCCATTGCAAACATCGTGATCCAGGCGGCTATTAACAGTCTCGGAACCATCGTAATTGCGGCATCCAGTGCAGCCTTTAATATTGAAATCTTTGCCTATTATATCATGAATTCTTTCAGTCAGGCATGTACCACTTTTGTCGGTCAGAATTACGGCGCAAGACAGATGAAACGCTGCAAAAAAACACTTGCTTTGTGTCTGATCGAAGACGCCATTGCTTCGGCTGCCGCCATCCTCATAATCCTGTTTGTCGGCAGACAGCTTCTTGCCATCTTCAATCACGATCCACAGGTTATCGACCTTGGCTACACAAGACTTCTTCTCGTATTTACCGCCTACATCTTTAGTATGATGTATGAGTTGATGTCTGGCTACCTCCGTGGTTTTGGAATTTCACTGGTTCCTGCCCTGCTTACGATCGTCGGTGTATGCGGAGTCCGGATTGCGTGGGTGTACGGTGTATTTCCGTCCAGCCGCACGTTCCATACTCTTATGATGGCGTATCCGATCAGCCTTTCCGTTACGGCAGTACTGATCTTTATCGCATTGATCGTTTACCGGCCTTCCAAAAAGTTACTGTCCTAGATCAATTCCATATTTTTCCAAATCCACCCGTCCATTTTCCACGGGTATGCCGTCTTCTTCCAACAACCTGGTCTGTCCGCCCTCCCCGCCAAAGGCAAATTCACCGGCAAGTTCTCCTTTGCCGTTGACTACCCGGAAACAGGGAATATGCTCCGGATTCGGATTTTTGTGAAGAGCATTTCCAACTGCCCGTGCCATCCTCGGATTTCCCGCCATTCGCGCGACCTGTCCATAAGTCGCCACATGCCCTTTCGGAATCTTTTTTACTGCCTCGTAAATCCGCTTTGTCGGACTATCGGTAACAAGGTCATAACTTTCCGCGATCATCTGCCGGACTTCCTTTTCCGGTATCGTTCCATCCAAAATAACCGTATTCCAGTGTTCTTTATTTTGATGCCAGCCCGGTATGACGGCATCGTATGCTGCCCGCCAAAACTCCCTCGTTTCCGGATTCACCTTCACATTAAGCCAGATCTTTCCCTCTTTTTCATATGTCCACAAAAACGCCTTTTTCGACCCTTTCACACGCACCAGCTGCCAGTTCTGATCCCGGAAAGGAGCATCCTGATAAGTCTCCGCAAAAGACAGTGCGTAATTCAATGCTTCCTCTCTTGTTTTCATATGCAATTCTCCTTCCTTTTTTCGTATAACAACTTATTATTTTAACTCCCAGTTTACAAAACAACATCTAATTTTTTATTTGCAAAATTTAAGTTTCTGTGCTACTCTACAAAGAGACAGTTTTTATGGAGGCCATTACTATGAACGCATTAACAATATTTCAAATCGCATTGGAATTTTGGGGAATCGTACTTTGCTGCTTTTCCTGCACTGCCCTTTTACTCAGTCATATGCAATCGCGTACCAGCCAGAAACTCAAGCTGGTCATGCAGATAAGCTGCATTTTATTACTTATCAATGATATTATCGCTTATATATTTCGTGGCACTCCCGGTTTAGCTGCATTTTATCTGGTTCGTATCAGTAATTTTTTTGTATTTTCTATTAATTTTATATACATGGCTTTATTTACACGGTTTTTATGGCGTTCTCTTGCTATCCCTGCAAATCGGGTTCCCAAACGTATGTATCTCGTGTACGGACTTAGTATTATAGGAATCCTCCTGCTTATCCTTTCTCAATTCACAGGCATATTATACTATATTGATGCGCAAAATCTGTATCACCGCGGACCATTTTACATTATCTCCCAATTGCTGGCAATTTTAGGAATCATTCTTAATTTTACCCTTTTGATGCAATACCGCAGACAGCTCGACCGTCCGCTTTTCTACGCGATGCTTTCCTATTTTATTTTACCATCTTTTGCTACCGTAGCACTTATTTTCATCTATGGTATCGCATTGCAGAACATCGCACTTGTCGTCTCAACACAGATTATGTTTTCAGTGGATTTTATCGATATGTCACTACGTCTGCAACGGACGCAGGATGCCTTTTTACAGGCGCATTTTAAAGCGGAACATGATCCGTTAACGGGACTTTTCAATAAAGCTGCCGGTTTACAGAAAATGAAAACCTATATCGAAAGTATGCAATCCGATCATACTGCTTCCCTTCTCTTTGTAGACATTGATGATTTCAAAAAAATAAATGACTCTTTAGGGCATTCTGCCGGAGATTATTGGATTATGGAAATTGCCAATCTATTATATGCCCTCTGTACCAGCGATGATATTGTCTGCCGATTTGGTGGTGACGAATATACCGTTCTCCTGACTAATGTCACAGACCGTAAAACATTGGAAACAAAAATTCAAACTTTTATGCAGTGTCTGCAAGAAAAGGCCCATGCCAAAAGTCAAGAGGTACATTGCAGTATCGGTATCTGCTCCATCTACGGTTCCGGACACTCTTTAGAAACGTGTGTTGAACTTGCTGACGCCGCTCTATACGATGCCAAACGTAAAGGCAAAAATGGATTTTGTCTCCGTTCTTTACAAAGCAATTCTTAATCTCTTATACAAAACAAATGCCACTGCACCTGCCGTCACTTCCGCGATCCAGAAACAATTCCAAATGGCCGTGCCGCCTAACAGTTTTCCCAACACATAAGCCGCCGGAATAATGACGATAATATAGCGCAGCAATGAAATCACAAGGGACTGGCCTCCTTTTCCAAGTGCCTCTAACATTCCACTTACCGTAACCGAAAGCGAGGAAATGACAAATCCCATACAGATTATGCGGATTGCCGCAGCTCCCTTAGCAATTGTCTGTGCATTGGTCGTAAAAAGCCCCATCAGATTTTTTGAAAATCCAAGGCAAATCCCCATCCCGGCTGCCATAATTGCAGCAATCATAACTAACGACGTACGGAAAATACGTCTCACTCTCGCGGACTCACCGGCACCATAATTATAACTGATGATTGGCCGGATTCCCTGAACGATTCCATTCGCCGAAAGATAAATAAAGGTCTGTAGTTTATAATAAATTCCCAGCACCAGTACGTACGTTTGGGAATAGGCAGCAAGGATGCCATTCAATGCCGTGATCATAAAGGAGGGCAGAGCAAGGTTTAATGTCGCTGGAATCCCCACTCCATACATCTGTCGGCACAACCGCTTCCGTATCAGGTTTTTATGCCAGGTCATCTGAAATGCCATCGGTCTCTTAATAAATATAATAATGTATACTATCAAAGGTATCACTTGTCCGATCCCGGTTGCCATTGCTGCACCGGCTATGCCCATTTTCGGAAAGAAACCAATTCCAAAGATCAGCATCGGATCCAGGATAATATTGACAACACAACCACAAAGCATACTGATCATAGATACTTTCATTCGTCCTTCTGCCTGAAAGATCTTTTCAAATGTGATCGCCACTACATTGGGAATGGTAAATGCAAAGACGATCCACGCATATTTTACAGCATCTTCTAATATTGGCTGCCGGTCGGTAAACATTCCAACAAAATAACGTGCGGATCCGATACTAAACAGGGTAAGCAGGATTCCGTGTACAATACTGAGTAATGTTCCGGAAGTCACTACATCATTGGCATTGTTTCGTTCCCCGGCTCCCAGATAAAAGGCAGCTGCCGCATTGATACCAACACCAAATCCTACCGCGATCGCCGTTTCCAATAACTGAAGCGGATATACCAGCGACAATGCCGTCATTGCCTGTTCACTGATCTGTGCAACAAAATAACTGTCAACAATATTGTAAAGAGAATTGACTAACATTGACAACATCATCGGCAACGACATCGACAATACCAGTGGCAGTATCTTCTTCTCCTTCATAAAGGTTTGTTCCATGGTACAACTTCCTCCTGATTCCTTCGTTTCGTGAATCTTGTGAAACAACGACACGCATTCTTCGCGCCCTTGGCGCTCATCATCGTGACAGTCGTCACATAATCGCACAAACCTGCTGTGGGTTTTGTGCAAGCACAACCCACGACAGGTTTGTGCGATTGCGTGTCTCGTTGTTTCACGAAAAAAAATCACACCATCCGGACAGACTCCTGATGATGTGACGAAAAGTAAACATATTTGGTAACTAAATAGTTACCTTTTTTGTTTAGAAAAATTCACATAAGTTTTAGGAGACCATTGTACTATAGTTGGGATGAAAATTCAAGCCTTTTGTTTATTAAAGCGTTAAGTCCTCCACATTCACACCCATAGAAGCCAGTTTAGCAACCGTCGTTTTAATCTGATATTCAAGTTCTGTGTTTACAACTTCGCCATTTGCTTTCTTAATCCGCTGTAAGTCTGTATATTTATCAATAAGCACTGTGATCAGTTCCTTTTCTGTCATTTCATCCATTCCTTTCCACCGCCTTTCTATACGTCTAGTATAGCGGTTTTCACGCTTATTTGCAAATGTATTTTTCTATTTATGTCTTTTTTGGTAATCCTGCTCAATCTCCTTAGACCAGCCCGTACCAATTGCCTGCGCCATCATACAAGGAAGTGCTGCTCCACGCGCTCTTGTTATCGTTTCTCCCAGCACGTCATAGTTCTTTCTTGTTCCTTCTCCGTCGCACTCATATCTTACCGCCCGGTCCGCGTCGATTCCGAACTTCGCTGCTTCTCCGATCGCATCCATATTGGCTCCCAGGAACAAAAATTCCCAGTTCTTTTTCTTGCATTTTTCAATTTTTTGTTTAATTTTGGCATAGTTATAGCGCCGGCTCGAATTTTCCAATCCATCGGTGGTTATAACAACAATTGTACGATCCGGGCGTTCTTCTTTTGGCATTTCCTTTCTTGCCTTTTTAATGTGGGAAATTGTCAGACCAATGGCATCCAAAAGCGCCGTACAGCCACGCACAAAATACTGCTCCTCGGTAAGCGGCGCTACCGTGCGAATCGGCTGGCGGTCATGAACCAGCGTAAAATCATCATCAAAAAGCATCGTAGTAACCAACGCCTCTCCCGATTCCTTCTTCTGCTTTTCCAGTAGTGAATTAAACCCTCCGATCGTGTCCTTTTCAAGTCCTCCCATGGAACCACTTCGATCCAAAATAAATACCATTTCTGTTAAATTCATCATAATAAAATCCTCCATTTCGTATTTGTTATTTCAAAAACTGTGTTTTTGTTTCTGAAACCATCATATCAAAATGGAGGTAACATTTTGTCTCTTTGAAAGAGACATTTTAATCGCCCAGCGTCTCTTCCCCGTATTCATATAACAAAATATTGATCTTAACAATATTGTACTCGCCTGTCTCAATACAATATTTTACAATAAGGTCAAATTTACTCCCCGGTGAAAGTGCATATCCCGCGCGCGAAAGAAGATCCTTCGTCTCATCCAGATTTAACTTCATTCCAATGGCAAGAGCAAGCACTGTCTTTTTCTTCGGATGATACTTTTCATTTGTAATAATTTTCGAAAACACTTTTCGGCTGATATTGGCATTGTGGTATACCTCTGCATTTTTGAGATCTTTTTCGATCAAAAACTGCATAAGCATCTCCGGCAGATTTTTCCCACGGTTCTCAACAATATCCTCCAATGTCCGGTATGACATTTCCTCACATAACATCGGCATCGACACAGATCCACAGATGCCCGCTTCCGTATACATCATCGGCATATGCGGATCACAGCCGTTGCTTTGGAGATAATCCTGAATATCCGGAAAGATCATTTGACACAGATGTGTTGATTCTTCATCATATACCACTAAATATATCATCATTTCACTGTGAAGCAAAAATCCGCTCAATACTTTTATCGCTGTCTGTAATCCAATCTGTTTTGGAAAACCATAGGATCCGGTTGAGATAAGTGGAAATGCGATACTTTCAAATTTCTCTTTTTCTGCCAGCCGCAGACAGTTTTCATAGCATAATTGAAGTTTTTCCTCTTCTCCCTGATCTCCCCCTCTCCAGACCGGTCCCGCATTATGTATAATATATTTTGCAGGAAGCCCAAATCCCGGCGTAACCGCCACTTCGCCCACCTGCATTGTTCCGATCTTTTGTCTGGCTGCCAGCAGTTTTTCCTTCCCCGCCGCCTGATAAATCGCCTGATCCGTTCCCCTTCCATACGCGACGCGCGGATTGGCCGTATTGATCACGGCGTCAACTTTCATTTTAGTAATATCGTTTCTTACAATCTGAAATGGCATAAGATCCCCCCTTGTCAGTTTTTGGTATTTGTAGTATATACAATAATAGGAAATAATACAAGACATTTTTGTTAATATCCATTTTTTGCCTGTAAATTATTGTAATTCTCATTTAATTATGATAAAATAATTTAAACGTTTAATATAAGGAGGAAACTTTATGAAACAATACTTTTGTCTGCTTGCAATTGCACTTATTTTCTGTACCGGATGCGGGACGCAGCAGTCATCAACAGCCAATTTAACAGACACTGTTTCGCCGTCTGCCATTGTGTCGGGATCCGCCGTCTCCCCTGAAGCGCTCACCGCAACAGGTTCCGCAGTAAATCCACAGAATACCGAAAATCCTTTTGTGCCATCAGATAAATCTGCCGCAAAAAATGGTTATGAAAATACCATTTTTACTACAAAAAATTATGTCTATTCTACCGATGGAGAAGGCATTCTTCAGGCACCTATTGTAAAATCAAAAACAGGCGCTTTTTCTTATCCTAAGAAAGGAAATCATTATGTGATAAAACCGGACACGAGTATGACCATCGAAGACATGTATGTTACAGCCTCTTACCTGTTTCTTGTAGAATACAATATGGACGGCACCAATCTATGGCGCATCCCTTTTCGCAGATCCGGGAAAAATGAAACACTGCGCTGGAAAGACCGCGTGAAAATATGTAATCTGGAGAATGTTGACAAAAAGGACTCTCTCTCGATTGACTGGGAAGATTTTCTTTATGCCGAAGATAATAAAGTAATATTTTCTTCGGAAAACGATGGCATTTATGCAATCAACCTGGACTCCGGAAAAATTTCAAAACTTTTCAAAGACATCAGCTATAGCATTGTTGTGGATGAATATGGCGTGCCGCGAAAATATAACGACACCATTTTTATTCTTTGCAAAAGAGACCTTTATCGTGTTTCGGTGAATGATTTTTCTGTTAAAAAAGTCTGTAGAAAAGTAACCTGCCTCTTTTATTATGCGCCGGAAGAAGAGGTTCCTGTCTCCCTTTTTCCGACTACTGTTCACAAAAACACATTGTATTTTCTAAAAAAGGATGGAATTTACGGTTACAATATGAAAACAGAAAAAACAGCACAAATTGTTTCCGTGACAGCCATTGAAACCCTTTTATCGGGAAAGCGAAACGGCTTCCAAAAAGACATCATTGAAACTTGGAATGTTTATCAATTCTTTGCATTGAAAGGCCGCATTTATGCAATACTTAACGCAAATCAACTCACTTATTCGTCCAGAGATGACGAAAATTATGTCTATGATGATGATTTTGATGAGGATTACAAAACCTATGACTATAAATTGTCTGTCGTAAGTTTTCGTGCCTCTGACGGAAACGATCTACGCTACGAAACACAGATGAATACGTTTCTTCAGGAAAAATTAGTCAAACCTTATGAATGCACCGACTACGATCGGCTTAATTATTGGACCGTCGATATCGGTACCCCTCTGTGTCCTGTTGGGAAAAGTCAATGGATCATCGAATTTCCTACACAGCTTCAAAAAGACGGTAAGCGGTACAAAAGCGACTATTATCTCTATGATATTCTTACGGGAAATTCAATGAAAATAGAAAGCCGCGAAGGGCAGCAAATGAAAGAATACAAAGTACGTTTCAAATCTTACAATGGTTTTTGCTAAAAAACACCCCCCTCAGAGAGGCTCAATCTCTGAAGGGGGCGTTTTGAATGATTATCCTTCAATTGCGATATAATTTTTACCAGCAACTGCTTTGTCTGTCTTTTTCGGAATCTTCAACTGCAAGATACCATTTTCAAATTTCGCCGAAATCTCATCCTGGGTGATTGCCTCACCAATGTAAAAACTTCGGCTCATGCTGCCGGCATAACGTTCTTTACGAATGTATTTACCGGTCTTTTTATCTTTCTCATCTTTGTCCAAACCTTTTGCTGCCGAGATGGTGATATAACCATCATTCAGTTCAGCGGTTACTTCATCTTTCTTGAAGCCCGGCAGATCAATGTCAAGTTCATAGGCATCGTCTGTCTCGCGGACATCTGTCTTCATCATGTTCTTTGCATGTTTTCCATAAAGAGGATCTTTTGCCGGGAACATAGCCTTCTCAAATTCCTTACCAAATGGAAAATCATCCATCCAATCATCAAACAAACTCTCTCCAAAAATACTAGGTCTTAACATAAGTCATTTCTCCTTTCCTTCTTGTAACAAGTGTCGGAAATATGGGTTCCTGCGAACCAGCATAGGCACTTAGACTTTTGTATTATTAGCACCATCAGAGATATCTGAAGTGTCGATTGTTAAGTTTCGATTCGGATCCGGGTTCCTTTTCGTAACCCCTTTCCTTATCTTTAACTATGTTATACCACCAATTGTTAGCACTGTCAAGAGGTGAGTGCTAATTTTTTTGTGAAGATTTTGTGTCCTCCTGTCCCTATCCTTTCAAACCGGCTTTTTTCAGCCATTTGCGGTAGGTTTTCATTTTTCCGGACGGCACATAAACTGTGGCTTTCCTCGGAATTCCACGAAAAGCATTCTTCCCAATGTTCTTTTTCTTCAAAAACATACTCTGAATCTTTATCGTTTTTACTTTGCGGCAGCCGGCAAATGCGTTTTTGCCGATCCCGGTGACGCGATAATAGATTTCTTTGTATTTTACATAATTTGGCACTGTTATCTTTTTGATGTTCTTGGAACTGCTGCCCATACAGGTCACATCATAAATGCCTTTTTTCGTATTTACGGCATTGATCTGATAACGAATCCCTTTTATTTTAAATGAGGAGCCTTTTGAAAAATAGAAATAATATCTCTTGCCATCCTCTGTATCCTCGTTATCATCCGAACCTCCATAATAAGGAGCTTTTTGTGCAGAATCCCCGCTATTGCCGGCATTGGAGGCATCCGGTTCGTCTTCCGGCGAATATTTGACGATACGGGAACGCTCCCCGCAGCGGCGGCAGTGAATGGATTTTTCGCCCTGCGTCGTCGCCGTCGCCGGAGTATCGATTGTAAAATCCGACTCCCAGTCATGTCCCAGCGGCTGTAAATGGGTATCTATGAGCAAAATGCCTTTCTTTCCTTCCGCATCTGCATACACATTGTCGCAGTCCCGGCAAATGTAATACTCAATATTTCCCCCCTGTGTACACGTCTGTGCCTTTGCGTCATATTTCTGCATATCATGCACATGCTCTTCGTCCGTTTCCTCGCGAACCGTCGCTCCGGATACTTTTTCAATGCTGTAATAATCCTGCGCATTTTTCGGAGTGATAATTGTAAAATCCCCGGTTCCGGCACCTTCCCAGGCATCCTCTGCTGCCTCCGGCGCCGTCTTTGCTTTGAATTTCATTCCTTCCAGAGAAGTACAGCCGGCAAACGCTTTATTTCCAATATTTGTAATTGTTTTTGGCAATGTCACATACGTCAGCCCGGTCTGATCCGCAAACGCATTAGCGTCGATAACGGTAACCGTATACGTCGTGTCTCCCATCGTAACCTCTGCCGGGATGTCCACTTTGCCGGAAATCTTCTCCTCCGGTTTGGCAGAAACATGCACCGTCACATTGCCGGAAAGATCTTCCACCTTTGTATAACGGATTCCATCCATTTCGATATAAAGAATATCTCCGCATTTTTCACACGTTCCCCCTGCATACCGGTGTCCTGTCGCCGGAATGACGGTCTGCGCCTCCAGTATCTCTCCACATTTCAAACAATGGCTTCCCTGCGTCAGACCGTCTCCGGTACAGGTAGCTGCAACCGCTTCATCGATCACGATTTCATGCGTGTGGGACTCTTCTTCCTTTTTGCAGATTGAAAAATCTTTGCGGATCGTTCCATAAAAAAGTCCTTTTCCGGAAATAACCGCTGTCGCAGTCCCGGCGTTGACATTATTTTCATAAGAGACCATATAATCAATCCCCTGCTCCAGCACGGTATCTTGGCGGTAAGACACCGTCACTTCCGGACTGCAGGCATTTCCATCATAGGTAAATGTATCTTTTGACAAACGGACATCCATCTCCGAAATGTTCTGACTGCCTTCCTCGCCAACACGCAGCATAAACGTTTTCTTAATGCGCGGATTGTACTTTGGATATACACTGAGTTCGGTGATTCCTTCCGCTAAAATCTCATAATGGTCGTATGCCGTATTATTTTCCGCCTCTTCCGGTGCAGCCGCCACTTCTTCATTTGTCGATTCCATTACCATATTCTGGTGATCCGAATCTCCATCCGTAAGCTGTTTCCAGCAGTATAGCAGGGATCCCACCGGATTGCTTACCGGGAAAGTCTTCGAATAACTCGCCTTTGAACTTGTGCTGTTGCGCCAGTACAACGTCATCTGCGTCGGCGGTGCGATGCGGATCGTATCCCCGCACGCGGAACATTTTCCGGTACTTTTTCCCTGTGAATCTGCCGCTCCGTAGACATAATCATGCTCTTTTTTCGCCACGGTTTCTTCTATTGTATTTTGGCAGACAGCACAATAATATTGTTTTTTTCCTTCCTTTGTACACGTTGATTCGGTATACGATGTCATTTTTTTCGGATGATTACATTTTACCGTAATTTCTTTTTGCGCTGCGATCGTGCTGCCGGATTTTGCCGTGATGGTAACCGTTCCATCCGTCATTCCCGTTACCAGCCCTTCTGCTGTCACCGTCGCCACTGCCGGATTCGAAGAAGTATAGGTAACATCTTCTATCGACCACACATCCCGCAGGGCATTTTTTCTTCGAAGTTTCACACGCGGCGTCACCGTCGTTGTTCCGCCTGTAAAAATCTGGGTTTCCCCCTCCAGATAAGTCTCCCGGATAAAGTTATTTGACACCTCTATCTTCTGCATCACGTCTGCCGGGGCTTCCTGCATCGTCTCATCGAGATCGGATTTCGCGGAAAATTCTCCTGCCATTGTAGCCGGATACGGTGCTGCTTCCGAATAAAATCCACCAAATCCAACATACTTAAACTTCGGATTGATCATACTCGTATAGTGACCGGTTTCCTCACTGAAATCCTGTTTTACCCAATATTGCTTTTCACTATACCAAAGCAGGATTCCTTCGATCATATCCTGGACATGATAGTAAGCAAGATCTTCGGAAGAAGAACTTATCCCATTACTGGTGATGGAAAACGTGTTCTTTTCGTTCAAACGATTATGACCGGAATCCATAAAGCGAAATGCAATTCCTGCTTCTGCCGCACGGATACGCGCAATATTTTCAAGATCACTCGACCACTTCAATGGGACATAATCTGACGCCGTAAGATATCTGCCGAGATCTCTCGGATCACGTACATTTCCTGCTTCACAGGCTTCTTTTCGGATTGCATTGATCTTGGCAAGTGCCTCTTTTGCCTGTGCAAAATACGACCCATACACACCAACCAGCGTACATCCTTCCGATGCTTCTGTCACATCCGTTTCCAGCACCGTCTGCGTCTTCGCTCCTGCCACATTTGCATTTGCCGGCACAATAAGCGCAACTGCCAGCAGTCCGGCAAGAATCCTCTTTCTAACTGCTATCTTTTTCATTGTCATCCCTCCGATGCTATGTATTCGTTTTGTTCCTTATCTTCCAGCACCTGCATTACGTCTTCCAAAAACTCGGCCTGTTCCCGCCATCTTTGAATATCTCTCGCCACAACAACGGCAATTCCAAAAACCATCGCAAGGATCACGATCCCTGCTTCCTCCCTTGAAAATTCTACTTTCCATTGTGCCAGTTCAAAAAATAATGTTGCCGCCAGCAGCACAAGCGGTATGGAAATTATTTCCACTTGTTTTTTCATATTTTCAATGTCTCTTTTTTTCTGAATCAGAAAATGACAGAAATCCTCATTTTCCTTCTGCTTGTCATAATTCTTCTGAATCCTCGCCTTCCAATCCGAATATTCCGGCACATAGAGAATTCCGTCGTCTTTCGCATCCTGCTTTCTCATCTTTTTATAAATATTTAGTTCGGAAAAATAATCAAATCCATAACCATTATTCTTTACTTCTATACGCTTCTGATAAATCTTATTTACGATTTTACTAAAAATGGCAAATAGAACAATCCCACCTGCACATACGACACAGAAAATCAAAAACTTGAAAAGCGCTGCCCGGTAAATACCGATCACAAAACCTGCGACCACTCCCACAGTTCCCCATAAATACTTGGAGTTTTTGTATTTTTTTATCTTGTTTAAATTATCCTGATTCATAACTGCCTCCTTCTCGCAATAGGTTACTTTTATTTTCTAACATTTCGACAAAAAAAGCAATAGAGAGTTTATCCTTTACGGAATAAATTTCTCTATTGCTTCGTTTTTATCCATTCCTTTTTTATTCTGCCTCTTCTACACCATAATATCTGCCGTCGTAGCGGATTCCCTCAATCCGGCTGATATCGACATATCCAAAACGATACGCCATAACCGTCGTATCCGCGGAATCCTCCGGTTTTTGTTCTTCTTTCGTTGTAAACGAATCTTCCGGAATCGTACCATCCTTTCCAATTTTATCCAGATTGTAATCAAAGTAATCGGTAATGGATTTATTGTTTTTCAAAATGATCTGCAATTCCTTTGTCTTTTTATCCGACACGTTTGCCGCGATTGAAGATACTTTGACTTCCGCAGTTCCAATCTTCCATGTCAACGTTGGCATTTCAACCACATTGGCTGCCGTAAGTGTCTCTGTTTTCAAGATCTCGGTATAAACTTCTCCCTGTTTTCCATTTCCTTCAAATTTCCAAATTTCAATCCTGAGATTTTGAATGGGATCCGTATCCTCTGCTGACAACTCATTTTCAACATAAAAATATTGGATTCTGTCTGTGGATTTTTCTTCGTCATAATTGACTACACCATATAGAAAATCAAATATTATATCTCCTTTTTTATACTGCTTGGTTTCCTCCATCCCACCGGCATGCGACACATGAATCCCATTTCCCGAAAGATCCTTCACAGATACATAAAAATATCCGATGTTCATGCTCTTATCGCACAGCGCTTTTTCAATCTTGAATTGAAGTCCGTACGCATTCACTTGCGCCTGCTCATTGTGAAACTTGGAATTTAACTGCTTATTTTCTTCCTCCCCGCGTTCCTGCAAAAACGGCCATTGAAATCCCGATGCTGCAATGACCCCGATCGGAATGGCAAGCGCCAGCAGACAAACTGCTGCGACAATTCCCCGCCGCATTGCAGACACGCGCGGTTTAGCATACGCTTTTTCCAAATCTTCCCATATCCATTCTTTTCTTTCTTCCTCCATAACAATTTCATCAAACATTTTATTCATTTTCTTGATCATATCACATTTCCTCCTTTAAAATTTCCGCTAACAACACCCTTGCTTTTGCGAGACGCGACCGGATTGCTGAAGCACTTTTGCCAACTATTTTTGCAATCTCCTTTGTATTGTATCCTTCAAAATAATACAGATAAATTACCTCCCGGTACATCTCCGGGATTTTTACGATTGCCTGCAGCAGTTCTTCATACGATTCCTCTCCTTCTTCCCGAAAGGAATAATCACATCCCTTTTCCTGCTGTTCTTCCAACGATATCTGTTTTTTCCGGTAAGCACTTTTTAACTGGTCTTTGCAGGCATTTCCTGTTACCCGCAGCAGCCATGCCTTACTGTGCTCTTCATCTCTAAAACGAATATTCTTACGCAGCAGTTTTTCGAAAACAATGTGAACAATATCATAGGCATCCTCTTGATTTTTTAAATATAATACTGCGGTGCGAAACACCATATCGCAGTATTTTTCATAAAGGCTTCCTACTTCACCTGGCTTCAATCTATTCGCCTCCTCTCTTTCCTCGTTCTGTAATATACACGATCTGAAAATGCAAAATGTCCAAACGAACAGACTTTTTCCGCAGCTGCAAAAAGACCTAAACTAAGATTTCTCCTAATTTAGGTCTTGAAATTTCTAATAAAATTTTAATCCGGCTTTTTTCAACCATTTCAGATAAGTCTGCATTTTTTCGGTCGGTACATAAACCGATACTTGCTTGGAAATTCCCCGGAAGGCATTCTTTCCAATCTTTCCTTTCTTCAAATACAAACTCTGTATCTTTATTTTCTTTAATTTACGATATTTGTAAAATGCTTTTTTCCCGATACCGGTTACGCGGTACGAAACACCTTTGTAAGTTACCGTATTTGGAATTGTTACTTTCTTGATCTTCTTATTTTTACTTCCTGTACATATTACCTCATAAATGCCTTTTGAAACATTCACCTTGTTCACTTTATAGTAAAGACCTTTTACTTTAATAGAAGTTCCCTTTGGCACATATTGAGTCAATGTTGTGTCCGTTCCCGTATCTTCTTCCTTTTGTTGATTTTCCAAACTCTGTTTTCCGCTTGTGTTTCCTGTGTTGGAGCCTGCTGTCGGTTTCTGAGTCGGAGCTATTGTCGAGCCGGGTTTTGCCGTCGGCTTCGCGCTTGGTTTTACGGTCGGAGCCACACTCTGTATTGGCGTCGGCGCAGCACTTTGATCCGGTTCCGGTGCGGCGCTTTGATCCGGTGTCGGTGCGGTGCTTTGGTTTGGTGTCGGTGCGGCACTCTGCGTTGGCGTCGGTGCGGCGCTTTGATCCGGTGTCGGTGAAGCACTCTGCGTTGGTGTCGGCACAGCGCTTTGATCCGGTGTCGGCGCTTCACTCTGGTCCGGTGTCGGTGCGGCACTCTGCGTTGGCGTTGGTGCAGCGCTTTGATCCGGTGTCGGTGAAGCTTCCTCGTCCCCCTCCACACGCAATGTAAATGTGCGTTTAAGTGCCGGATTATATTTTGGATAAATCGTAAGTGTCGTAACTCCGGCTCCTAAAATATCAAAATAATCATCTGCCGAATTTGTAGCTTCTTTACTGCACGGAACCGCCACATTTTCATTGCTTGATTCCATTATCACCGTCTGATAATCCTCATCTCCACCCGCAACCTGAATCCAGCAATATAACTTTGATCCAATCACATTGTTGCTTGGAATAAAGGAGGAATACATATAGTCGCCGGAACTGCTATTGTTCCTGCTGTTGTTCCAATAAATCCGAATCTGCGCCGGCGGTGTGAACTGAATCTCATCTCCACATATGGTACACACGCCACTACATTTGCGGCCAGAATCAATTTTACTAAACTCATACTCATGATCACATTCTACTATGATTTCCTTTTGTGCCAGAATGCTATCTCCGGATCGTGCCGTAATCGTAGTGGTTCCCATCGCTTTTCCGTTTACCACACCATCCTCTGTTACCGTAGCGACATCCGGGTTTGAAGAAGTATAGGTGATATCTTCTGCAATGGTCCATAATGTTCTCACCGCATTTCCACGCTGGATCATAACACGAGGTTCTACAGTCGTCGTCCCACCGGTTACGATCTTATCGTCCCCTTCCAGATACGTCTCTTTAATAAATTCCTTTGAAACTTCAATTTTCTGCATTACATTTTCCGGTGCGTCCTGCATCGTCTCATCCAAATTGTCCATATAAGAAAACTCCGCAGACATTGTACTCGGATATCGGGCTGCTTCCGAATAAAATCCTCCAAATCCAACGTATGTATAACTTGGATCGATCATGCTCGTATAATGACCGGTCACTTTACTTGCATCCTGATTTAACCAGTCCTGCTTTTCCTCGTACCATAACTGAATGCCCTGTACCATATCCTTTTTCCAGTAGTATGCAAGATCTTCGGCCCAGGAAGTAATACCGTTACTGCTGATCGAATATGTTCCCCGCTGATTGAGGCGGTCATGTCCGGAATTCATAAAGGAATATCCGATCCCTGCTTCTGCTGCACGGATACGCGCGATATTTTCAAGATCACTTGACCACTTTAACGGCACATAATCCGATGGCTGAAGATATCTGCCCGGATTTCTTGGATCCTGTACATCTCCCTGTTCACATGCTTCTTTTCGAATTTCATTAATCCTGTCAAGTGCTTCTTGAGCCTGCGAAAAATAAGAGCCATAGACACCCAGCATCGTACATTTGTCGGATGCCTCCGCCACATCTGTCTCTAATATTTTTTCCGGTTTTGCCGCTGCTATATTATTGGCAGGAACAATCATCGCAAAACTTAACAAAAATGCCGCTATTCTTTTTGTTATACGCATTTTATTCATAACTTTCGTCCACCTTTCTGCCATATTAATGGCTGCAAAATATGCTTCCTTCGATCCTTTCGCTGCAACAGGTACCATTTATGAAAACGACAGATTTATTTTGTCAATTCCCAAAATGCAACGGCACTTGCTGCTGCCACATTGAGCGAATCCACTTCATGTGTCATCGGAATATTTACGATATAATCGCTGCGCCGAATGGTCTCTTCGCGCAGGCCATCGCCTTCTGTCCCCATGATGACAGCCAGTTTTTTCTCCTCTTTCAATGCCGGAGAATTTATGCTGACTGAGCCTTCACACAGTGCCATTGATACTGTTTTAAACTGCATTTCCCGTAACTGCTCCAGATAATCCTCTTTTGTCTCGTCAATAAATGTCCATGGCACCTGAAATACGGTTCCCATACTAACCCGTATCGCTCTCCGGTACAACGGATCACTACATCCCTGCGTAAGAAGCACGGCATCCATCCCTAAGGCTGCTGCCGATCGGAATATCGCTCCGACATTGGTCGGATTCATCACATTTTCCAGTACCACAATTCTTCCTGCTTCACAAGCCGCCTCATAAACCGACGGAAGTTTTCTCCTGCTCATCGCACACAATGCCCCACGCGTAAGTTTAAATCCGGTGATACCCAGCAGCACATCTTCCGTGGATGTGTAAACCGGCGTGTCCTCATATTGATCTAAAATGTGCGCCATCTGCCCCGGCACATCTTTTTCTTCCAAAAGGAACGAAATTGGTTCATAGCCATCCGCCAGTGCCCTCTCGATCACCTTGGGACTCTCCGCAATAAATACCCCTTCCTGCGGTTCATACCAATGCATCAGCCGGGATTCCGAAGTACTTGCATAGAATTCTAATTCGGGAATTGTTATATTGTTTACGTGTATCAGATTCATCCGCTTTTCCACCTCTTATCTATGTAATATTATACTTTGGATATCCCGCTTATGCAATACTATTTTTTTCCAGATTTCTACTTTTTACGTGATTTTTTGTATCTCTTGCGCTATAATAAAATGAAACAGGCAGTTTACAACGCTTAATCAAACAACACGAAAGGGGTAATGCTATGTATATCAGCATCACAGGGAGCAGCAGCAATAAAAATGTTTATATCACACAGTCTTACTGTAAACCGGACGGAAAAACTTCTTCCCGCATTTATAAAAAACTCGGAAAATACAATGATCTCTTGGCAGATTTCTCCGGCGACCACGAGAAAATGATGGCATGGGCAAAAGAAGAGGCGGCAAAAGAAACCGCACTTTTCAATCAGCAAAAACGCAAAATTTCCATCGATTTTTCCCAAACTTCACACATTCCGCTTAACGAAACAAGAACCTTTAACGCAGGATATCTTTTTTTACAGCATTTATGCCATGAATTACGGCTTGATACCATATGCAGAAACATCCGAAACCGCCGGCGGATCACGTACGACCTTTTTGCCATTCTGACCAATCTGATCTACGCAAGAACCCTCTCTCCCTCCGGCAAAACGAGCAGTTTCTCTTACTGCCGGTCTCTTCTGGAATCACCCAAATACGCTCCGCATAATGTATATCCTGCTCTCACTGTGCTGGCAGAAGAATCCGATTATATCCAGGAAGCACTCTACCGCAATTCCACCTTTGTTTATCCGCGAAATGCCCGCATCTTATACTATGACTGTGTGGATTTCTGTTTTGAAATAGAAGAAAAAAACAAACGCAGACACCCAGATCCTTTTGTCACAATGGGCATATTTATGGATGCAGACGGGATTCCGCTTGCCTTTGATCTTTTTCACACAAACCGGAAAGATCCGGTTTCCCTCACCCCTCTGGAGGAAAAAGTTTTACGCGATTTCAACTGCGGTACCTTTCTCTTTGGTACAGATAGAGGTCTCGGCGATAAAAATAACCCTTTTTATAATACTCACCAAAGGCACTCTTATGCAATCCCATTGCCCTTAAAAGAATTAAACAAGGAGACGCAGGATCTGATACTGGACCCGACACAATTTCAAGTTCCCGGCTCCCATCAAAAAATTGACCTTCGCTCCCTCGACGAAACAGATCTGGAAACATTTGATACCGTCTATTACAAAACACTGCCACATATAACCGAAAACACAGCAGAAACCGTCATTGTCACTTATTCTCCAAGATACCGTGCCTTCCAGCAGAAAACGCACAGCCGCCAGCTGGAATCTTCCCTGTCCGCACCCCCTTTTGATGGGTTTTATGCTGTTACTACAAATGTGGAAAATTCTTCCAACGACATAATAAACTTTAACAAGCACCGCTGGGACATTGACGAAATGTTCCGCATTATGAAATCTGAATTTGAAACAAAAGATGTATACATCCCTAGAGATTCCCGTATAAAAGCGCATTTCTTAGTGTGCTTTATCAGTCTGCTGATGAAACATCTGTTAGTGCAAAAACTGGATGGAAAATTTAGCGGCAGCCAGATCACAGCCGCACTAAGCGATATGAAAATGACGCATCTATCCAAAGAAAGCGGCTACATCCCTGCCTACAACCGCACTGATCTGACGGATGCCCTGCATTGTGCCTTCGGCTTTCGCACAGATTTTGAATTCATCTCAAATTCCAATATGCGGAATATCATCCGGCAAACGAAATTTAGGAAAGGGAGTGATACTTTCTGACTGCTTATTTACCTTATGTCCAGCACTTTCTGCATCTGCTGCAATCGCCGCATCCTTTTCGACGCGGCTCCGGACTCCATGGCTTGCACAAAATATCAATTTTCCCAGCATCGTATCTCTCTGTTGTACCTAACATAGAAATTTGAACAATATTGTGCGGCAGTTCGGTTATCGTAACCGGTTCGATGCGAACTTTGGACAAATCCATACAACTCTGCACACGCACGGGGTGAAACTGCTGCAAGCACTCTCCATTTATCGGATTGATAACCATGAGTGACTGAGAAAAAAGCTGAATTTGTTTTTCATTATTTTTCTCGTTGCAGGTCATTTTGTCATTTTCTGTTAGGGTAATTGGAATCATGATATCTTTCCTCTCTTGTTAGTAACCATTCCATCATTTTTTAACTTTCTGACTTAACAAACTATCCTCTCCGAATTTCCATTATCCTTTTTACTTCTTGCTGCAAATCATCGCTAAAGTCCACTAAATCCACCTGGGTGATCACCTTCAATCTTAATAATTCTACAATATTCCACATGGTTTCTGACTTTTGCAATTCCATAATAACTCCCGGATGTCTCCTATCTTTTTTAATTCGCTTTTCCAATTCCCAGAATTTTTCTGAAGCATCTTTGTTTTCATCACTTAGAAATTTTATATACTTTTTGACAAGTTTCTCCATATAATTTTCTTGCCACTCAGGCAATTTGTCCTGAAATAATTTCCAATCACTTTTGGATATATTCATACTGTAATCTTCCTTTCTTAATAAACCAGATTTATTTTATCCATCTTGTTTATAGGCATTATATTCCTTGACCACAAATGATTTTTTATCATTCATAATTCTCTTTAGTAACAAATGAATTATCATGCTACAAACAAAAATTTTTTCCACCACATCAAAATTGAGTTTAAGTTCATAGAATTTTTTACTTCATTTTGCTGACAAGCCTTTATAGTTTCTCCTCCACTTTCTTCAGCTCATCCAGCAATGCAGTTCTCCTTGGATATATCATTTTAAATTCGTCCACGAGTGCCTTTGCTGCCACATTTCCCTTCCACTTAATTAATTGCAATAAATCCTTGCACACTTTTTTATACAATCTTCTGTCCGTTGCCTCCGCACATTTTTCTCTGATATATTTTTCACATAACGCATAGATTTCTTCTGGATATTCTTTTACTAAAAATTTTCCATAATAAAACAAATCAAATGGCTGCTCTTTAACTGCTTCTAACAATAATTTCTTTTCATTTTCTTCAATCAATATGCTTCGATAACAAATCATATAACGGCCATTTTTTAATTCTTCCAGTATTAAAGGCTTTTTCTCCTCCCAGACGCCTTGTCCAACATATAAATGCCTCAATACATCCCAAAATTCCTCATTGCCTAAAAACAAAATCCGCTTTGCCTGCTCAATCTGCTTTTTCGTATCACCAGCCTTAACGTAAACTTCAAATAATATATTATTCCAGTCATTTGGCGATTTTCTATAATACTGTTCACTTTCTTTCTCTATTGCTTCAAGGCACAACCGCTCTGCTTCCGAATAATTTCTCTCCTCTATCGCATCTTCAACAGCAATCAGTCGTAATTCCCGAATATGCAAATTAGCATACAATTCACTTTGTACTTCCTTCACTCCTTTCAAATGTCTATGTAATTTATAGCGCAAAATCGTATCTTCCATCTTATCGTAATCTAAAAAATATTTGTTCTTGCTATTCTGCAAAAATACATCCAAGACCTTTTCTAATTTTTCTGCCATTTTTTCATCACAAAAACAAATCGCCTTCTCTAACAATTCATATCGCCACGAAGTCCAACCATCAAAGGCCTTTTTCTTTGATTCTCTTATAATTAAAGAAAATGCTTTCTTTTTTATTTCAGCATCTTGCTTTGCAATAGCTCGCGTGCAAAGTTCTATCCGTTCAAATGTACACATAATGACATCGGTAAGCATTCCGGAACTACTGTCTGCATAGGATGCTAATTTCACTCCGGAAGCCAATACATAAACAACTGTTTCCAAAACATCAAAGTATCTTCCCGATTGAAAAAATTCTTGACACCCATCCAATACATCGTGCATATCCATACAAATATTATCACAACTACGACAGTCTACGTACCCCCGAATTGTATTGTATTTTATTGAAGCATTGATTGTCTTCTTCGCAGCTTCTAAAATTTCATTTTTTTCTACCATATAGGTTCCTCCAAATTTTATATTACTACAACAAGATTTTCCATGAGCCTCCATTATCCGGTCCTATTCGAGCTATAATTTTATGTTTCTTCAACTCGGATATATATCTGGCAATTGTTCTATCTGTTACATCCAACTCAATTCTCATTTCATCAATAGATACTTTGGGATTATCTGAAATCATTTTTACAATTTCAAGTGCTCTAACCGCTTTTTTCTTTGAGTAATTTGGTATACACTCGCGAATTCTTTTTTCTGAGATGTCTATGACATTTTCTATGACATTTTCTATGACATTTTTGTTTTCTTCCAAAAACGCCGGATGAATCGGAATCCTAATCCTCATAGCTCGCCTATCTTCATCTGTGAAGAATTCTGCGCGTGGAGAACCGTTCTTTTCCAGTTCTTCTTGTATTGTCGGAATACCAGAGGAATGACCTTCTGACAAATCCAATTCTTTCAAAAATTCTCCCAATCTTCTGTTACGATAGTATCTTGAAACAAATCTCTTACCTTCTGCTATCGTCTTTTCGGAAATAGACCGGTCAATTCCGGGGAAATTCATAATATTAATGCAATCCGGCTCTATCTCTATTGTTACAGGCTCACAAGACATATAATCTCTATGGTAAAAAGCATTAACCACAGCCTCCTCAATTGCCTGATACGGATAATTCATAATCCGCAAAGCCTCCATCTGATTGGGAACCTTGATTACTTTTTCTCGTATAAAAAGATTTCGAAATCGTTCCATTGTTGCCTGAATCATCTGTGGTACGGAACCTGTAATATTAGGAAAATCCTCGCTTACACTTGGATTTTCTATACTCCCTTGCGGAAATGACGTCATCTGAACATAAGTGTATGGGAAAAACCGGTCCGGATGCTCACAAAACATCATGATTGCCACATTTTGAATATAACGGAGTTCTGGTGGGCCCACCAGCAGTTGCATATCTTCTAATATCTCCTCTACGCCTCGTTCTTTAACTTGTTTTGCCAGTTTACTACCTGTTTTTCTCAAATGATCTTCCAAAAGGACAGGGGAAATATCATCAAAAACAGCCTTATGATTTGCTCTGCAATCATAAGGAGTCTGATCTGACATGTTAATCAATTCCCTCTCCTGCTCAGAATTTGCCTTCACAGAATTGGTTAGATAACGAATATAATAATTATACTTCTTATCCTTTTTACTGGTAACATGTTCTGGTGATTTGTAAGGACGCTGCTGTCCTGTTCTCGCCACAATAACAAGAATCCATTTTCCGTCAACTTCTAACGGAATCACCTTGGGAAAATATGGTGGAGAAATCATATTGTTGTAGCTAAGCATTTCTTTTTGAATTTCGTCCAACTTATATTCTGGAATTCCCCTTACCGGACGTACTGCTACTCCATTTTTCTCTTCAACACCGACAGCAATATATCCACCACCGTCATTGTTGTAATCATTCGCAAATGCGCAGACACTATGATAGATGTCATCAGGATTCCATCCTGTCTTAAACTCTATGCGGTCTGATTCAATTTTTCTTTTGTTTAACAAATCTTCTACGCTTATTTCAAGTTCCATAGTGTCCTCTCTTTCCATTATTAATTTGCACTTTACCTGCAAATTCAATTCTGTTAAGTTCTGCTCCTACAACTCCTCTTCTAATGGCTTGTAACTATCACCCGCCACATCTTCCGCATACATCGTATAAGAAAATGTAGTAACTACCTCAATGACAACTACTCAACGCTTTTTTATCAATGAATAACATTATGACAATTACTGCATTGTTTTGTCCTTCCTACTGAATTAACATAAGGCATAAGTTTCTTGTTATTTTGCCAACATGCTGCACAATATTTTATATCTTTACCCTCTGCTTTTTCACTTTTTCTTATATAATATCCTTGAGGTAGAAGTTCTAAATCCTCTTCTGCAATATTTGATTGCTCTAACTCTTCAATCTTCTTTTTTAAATCACGATTTTCATCTTCTATTTCAGATAAAGTTAATTTTATTTCAATTAATCTATCAACAAGTTCCAAATTTTTCTGATTCTTAGCCTCATCAATTAAATCTCTTACTAACTGATATATATCCATAACAGTTCCCATTTTATTACACCTTCCTGCTCATATCTTTGTAATTCTCCACCCCAGTATATTCCTTTATTAAAGAAACATTCACTAGTTTCGTCGGAGATTTCAAATTTTCATCCGTCCAATATTTTGAAATAATCTGCATTGTGCAAGGATTACCAAATATAATCACCTTATCCGCAGCATTTTCAACACCATGAAATTCATTAATCTTTCGTTTAATGTCCTCATACTGCTCATGCGGTTTCTTTTCCGTATCGCAGAATACTAACACAAGTTCATCTGAGGTGTTTTGATAACGATCCTGGTACCTCACCGGAATGTTTCCATTGCCACCAGCGTTAACCAATGCAATTTCATATTGCTCATTCCACACATTCAATTTTTTCAAACGATTAAGATATTCATATTCCTCATTACCTTCACAGATAACACAGATTTTATGCTTATCAAAAAATCTAGGAGCTTATTTGGCATCGGCAGCATTCCCTTTACATCGCCTTTCATACTAAATAAGGAATTAATTAATTCCGAATCAGGTAATGCATCAAGTGCCCCTTCCTGTATTTTCCATGACATCTGTTGTATCCCTTACGCCCTGCTGGGCTGTAAAATCAGTAAGCGAATATACATAGGCCCCCCTCCTCATCCTTATAAACAAACCAAATCTGTTCCTTTTGAAACATTCTCTTACAATCAATAAGATTAATATCATGAACAGTAAATATCATCTGTACATTGGTATTCAATTCATTACTAAACATCGCTACAATAACTCTTGTAAGTTTGAAATTAATACTACTGTCCAATTCGTCTACAACATGAATCCTACCTTGTTCTATAATTTCAATTACATAACTCGCTATTGCCGCTATTTTCTTTGTCCGTGTGGAATCAAATATCATGCTTGGTACATGAACTCCTTTAATAGGTGGAAACCAATCAAATCTGATCCAGAACTTTCTCATCTGGTTTTTCGTCATCATCACTAGTTTTGATTTGAATTTTATCCATATCCACATACTCAAAGTTATCCATATACAAATCTGTATTTTAAAAAAACTCAACAACCTTTTGCTGTAACTGATTCATTTATCAAGTAATATCAGTTCAAATCCCCACCTATAAATCATACCTCCTGTTACTTTTTCTGTCCCTTCACTCCAATTCTTATTAAAAGCGTGATTAATTCTCTTTGCCAAATTCCGGATAGTGTATAATATTTTGTGTAAACGATAGTTCCTTTAGGTATGGAAAAAGGAA
>ERZ808252.625-NODE-625-length-32526-cov-31.628746_pt1 | contig 32526 bp, 25 predicted proteins | sample MGYA00521242_ERZ808252 | MGnify/ENA primary metagenome ERZ808252 (study PRJEB31516, sample SAMN03275581) | gut metagenome | biome: mammalia-associated habitat; material: feces | host: Papio cynocephalus | place: Kenya | collected 2012-08-07 ...
CGTTCTTGGCGTCGACGTGCGCGGTATGGCGCATCTCGCCCGTGGCCTTCATGAATCCCGGGAAGCTGATGACCGTGCCGGATGCCTGGAACATCGCCTCGCCGTCCGCGGCGGTCGGCGCGCTCAGACGCACGGTCGCGGTGGAGCCTTCCGCATCGGCCATCTGGCAGGCGAGCGTGCGACGCCAGATCAGCGTATACAGCTTCAGCTGGTCCGCCGGAACCTTGGCGGCGATCTCGTCGGGATCGCGGAAGTGCGCGCCGGCGGGCCTGATGCATTCGTGCGCCTCCTGCGCGCCCGCCACCTTCGTCGCATACTGCTTGGGCTTGTCGGAAAGGTACCGCTCGCCGAAATGCTTCACGACGGATTCGCGCGCGGCCTTGATCGCCTCTTGGGAAAGCGTCACCGAATCGGTACGCATATAGGTGATGAAACCATTCTCGTACAGCCCCTGCGCGGCACGCATGGTCTGCCGCGAACTCATGCCGAGACGGTTGCCCGCGGTCTGTTGCAACGTCGATGTGGTGAACGGGGGAAGCGCACGACGGCGATACGGCTTCGTCTCCATGGAGGCGACGGTGAACGGCGCGGATTCCAACGATTTCGCGATGGTGTCGGCCCGAACCGCATCCAGCTGGACGACGTGGTCCTTCACCGCCGCCGCAGTCAGCTTGCCGTCCGAACCGTAATCCTTGGAACCAGCCAGACGACGCCCCGCCAGCGACACCATGCGCGCGTCGAACAGGGTGTTCTCGCCGTCCGCGTCCGGCGCCTGCAACGTGGCGGTCGCATCCCAATACGGGGCGCGCACGAACGCCATGCGCTCACGCTCGCGCTCGACGATCAGACGGGTGGCGACGGACTGCACGCGTCCAGCGGAAAGCCCCGGCCCCACCTTGCGCCACAGCACCGGGGAAAGCTCGTAACCATACAAACGGTCCAGAATACGACGCGTTTCCTGGGCGTCGACCAAAGCGCCATCCACATCGCGCGTGTTGTGCAATGAGGCCTTGATGGCCTCCGGGGTGATCTCATGGAACACCATGCGCTTGATCGGCACCTTCGGCTTCAGCGTCTGCACCAAGTGCCAGGCGATGGCCTCTCCTTCGCGATCCTCATCGGTCGCGAGGTACAACGTGTCGGCATGCTTCAACGCGTCCCTCAATTCGGAAACGGTTTTCTTCTTGTTCGAGCCGACGATGTAATACGGTTTGAATCCATCTTCGATGTCGACGCCGAACTTGCCGTATTTCGCCTTGTCGGAGGACGGCACCTGGCTGGGCTGCGCAAGATCGCGGATATGGCCCACCGATGCCATGACCGTGTATTCAGAGCCCAGATATCCGCCTATTTTCTTGGCCTTGGTGGGAGACTCCACAATAACGAGCTTGCTGCCGGTAGCCATAGCCACTCCTTATTACTAGCGTTTGCAACGCAATAATACTCATGGACCGGGCAAGAATGGCAAACCAGCCGTGTGGCGTGACCGACCTTGAACCGCGATGGAACCGTGGCATGAATCGATATAGACGAATCATGCCACGCGTCGGTCAGGCCTTCGGCGGCTCGGGCGGCGCGCCCACCAACCCGAGCTTCGTCAACGGCGACGCGGTCAGCTGACGCATGACCAGCGTCAATCCGAACGTCAGCGCGGACAACGCCACCGTGAGCACCACCGTGGAGGCGTGCGCCCCGGAATTCGTCCACTGCGCGCTCATCGTCAATCCCGGCTCGATCTGCCATACGATGTACGCGCCGTACAACGTGCCGAGCACACCGAACGTGAGCATCACACTGCCGACGATCTGCACGCCGGGCGAGGAAACGCGCGTGCCAAGCGCGTCCATGCCATTGGCGTACGTGGCGGCGAGCGCCAGTAGCGCCAAGCCACCGACGATCAGCAACGCCATGAACACGTCGGTCGGACGGTGCCACTGCCCGGCGATCACCGACAATCCCACCAGCGAGGTGTACAGCCAGCCAATCACCGCGACCGGCGCACGCAGCACGCGCGGCACGGAGCACAGCAATATCACGCTCGCCGCAGCGGCGAGGATGACGTGACCGGATGGCGCGGAATTGCTGGGATTCGAAGCGATGTTAATCAGATACGGACGCGGCAGCAAAGGCTTCAGCAATTCGGCCGCGGCGAAACAGACCACGCCGAATACGGCCATCTGCGCGATAAGGATCCAACGTCTGCGCACGATCAGGCAGGCAAGCGCGGCCAATGCCATCAGCACGCTGAGCGCGATCACCACCCCGGAAATCGTGAAGATGTGCACGATCGGCTCCAGCCACCCCGGCAGCGCCGCGTCGAATTTCGACCAGACGATGTCCTCATAGCTCTGGCCTTCCAAAGTGCGCACACCCAGCCACCAGACGCCCGCCGAGGCGAGAAGCAGCAGCGCGCCGAACACCACGCACAACACGACGCTGGAAACACGCGGATGCCGGGTCATCGGATCGACGCCGGCAAGTCCTCGGCTCACCTCCTCCTGGGGAAGAGCCTGCTCGATCTGGTCGTCGCTGGGGAATGACAATGTTTCCAACGATTCCGCCAAATCAGGCTGTTGCAGCATGTTCACTGACTGGTGAGGATCTCGAATAAGTGGCTTGAATTCGTTGGTCATATTCCCCGAGGATACGGCAACGGCCATACGGCACGGCGCCGCGGGAACCAGAAGATATGAAAAACCTCCACGTACCCGGAAGAGGCCACTTACCCTTGCTGCATTCCTGCCCTGGGGGAGTTGGGTGACGTACCGCCACGCGGAGGCAAGAACCAGTGTACACCATGCCCGGACCATGCCGGCAGCGCCCGGGATCAATCGAAGAACTTGACGCCCGCACAGAACACGCATCGCGCCATAGTCCTATTCCGTCTTCCGACTAGGAGATGGAGCGGCCGCCCGCCGAAACATCTCGGGTTCGATGCATTGCCGCACATCTCGGCACACTCCTATGCGCACCATGTGATTCCGAACAATGCTGGCGCATTCGTCGCATGGCCACCGCAGCCGAATATCCCCCATACAATTCCGTGGAGCATGACGGCGACCATGCGACCGCATCGACATTTGGTGCCTCATGCGATTCCGAGCAAGGTGGACCGCACACGAGTACACTATATGAGGAATCGCACACGTTCACTGTGTGTTTGTCTGATTGTCTGGAAGGTTGTTTCTTATGACTGAATCGGTGGAGTATCCCGATCTCGTGGTCGTGGGCGCGGGCCTGTTCGGCCTGACCGTGGCCCAGCAGGCCGTCGAGCGCCTCGGCGCGAGGGTCGAGATCATCGACGTGCGCGACCACATCGGCGGCAACGCGTACTCGTACATGGACGAGGAGACCGGCGCGGAGATCCACAAGTACGGCGCCCACCTGTTCCACACGTCCAACGAACGCGTGTGGGACTACGTGAACCGCTTCACGTCGTTCACCCCGTACGTGCACCGCGTGTACGCGACGCACGACGGCGAGGTCTACCCGCTGCCGATCAACCTGGGCACCATCAACCAGTTCTTCCACGCCCGGTACACGCCCGCCGAGGCGAAGGCCCTGATCGCCGAACAGGCCGGCGAGCTGGCCGGCACGGACCCGCAGAACCTCAACGACAAGGGCATCTCGCTGATCGGCCGCCCGCTGTACGAGGCGTTCATCAAGAACTACACGGGCAAGCAGTGGCAGACCGACCCGAAGGACCTGCCCGCGGGCATCATCAAGCGCCTGCCGGTGCGCTTCAACTACGACAACCGCTATTTCAAGGACACCTGGGAGGGACTGCCCACGGACGGCTACACCAGGTGGATGGAGCGCATGATCGACGATCCGCGCATCCATGTGACGCTGAAGACCGACTTCTTCGACGGGTCCCAGCCGTACAACAGGAAGGCGCTGGCCGCCGCGGGCGTGCCGGTCGTGTACACGGGCCCGGTGGACCGCTACTTCGACTACTCGCTCGGCGAGCTCAAGTGGCGCACGGTGGACTTCAAGGAGGTGCGCTACGACGAGGGCGACCACTTCGGCTGCCCGGTGATGAACTTCTCCGACGCGGACGTGCCGTACACCCGCGCGATCGAGTTCAAGAACTTCAACCCGGAGCGCCGCGCGTCGCAGAACCCGGACAGGACCGTGGTGTGGGAGGAGTACAGCCGTTTCGCGGAGCGCGGCGACGAGCCGTACTACCCGATCAACACGGAGGCCGACAAGGAGCTGTACGCCAAGTACGAGGCGCTGGCCGCGGCCGAGCCGAACACGGTGTTCGGCGGCCGTCTGGGCACGTACAAGTACTACGACATGCACCAGGTGATCGACACCGCGTTGACCGCGTACGAGGAACAGGTCGAACCGCTGCTCAAGAAGTAAGCGGCATCCCGCATCCATAACCCCCTCGTGTGGTATCCAAGCGCCCCTTGGACACCACACGATTCGTTTTTCTGGTTCAAACAATGAATCGTGCGAAAGACAACGAGGTCCAGCAACGGTTCGGGGGCATATTTTCTCGGAAAGGCACCTTTTTGGAGGCGCTTTCACGCCGGCCGCTTCGCACGATTCGTTTTCCACCGCGTAAATCGACATCGTGCGAAGCACAAGCATGATTTTGGCCCGACAATGCGCAGCGGTTCCTGCCATTGACGGGCCAAAACGTTATCGTCGCGCGTCAGGCGCGCCAGACGTCCTTGCCTGCGGCCTTGGCAGCCGCCACATCGGCATCGAGCTGTCGTTCGTCGCCTTCCACATCGCCCTTGATGAATTCCTCCACCAGCTGGCGGGCCTCGCCGTCCTCATGCTGAACCGCGGGGGACTTCATGAAGTACGAGCTCGGCGCCAGCACCGGGCCGGCCAGGTGCCGGTCGAGCGCGATCTTCGCCGCGCGCACGGCATCGATGACGATGCCCGCGGAATTCGGAGAATCCCAGACCTCAAGCTTGTACTCAAGGTTCAGCGGCACGTCGCCGAACGTGGTGCCTTCAAGACGCACGAACGCGAACTTGCGGTCATCCAGCCACGCCACGTAATCGGACGGGCCGATATGCACATTGTGTGCATCCATGTCGTGCGGCACGACGGACGTGACGGCGCGGGTCTTGGAGATCTTCTTGGATTCCAGACGGGAGCGTTGCAGCATGTTCATGAAGTCCATGTTGCCGCCGACATTGAGCTGGTACGTGCGGTCGAGACGCACGCCACGGTCCTCGAACAGGCGGGCGAGCACACGGTGGGTGATCGTCGCGCCGACCTGGGACTTGATGTCGTCGCCGACGATCGGCACGCCCGCGTCGCGGAACTTCTGCGCCCATTCGGGATCGGAGGCGATGAACACCGGCAGGCAGTTGACGAAAGCGCATCCGGCATCCATCGCGGCCTGCGCGTAGGCCTTGTCGGCCTGCTCGGAACCGACCGGCAGGTAAGAGACCAGCACGTCGACCTTCTTGTCGCGCAGCACCTGCGCCACATCGACCGGCTCGGCGTCCGATTCCTCGATCATCTGACGGTAGTATTCGCCCAAACCGTCGTTGGTCGGCCCGCGCAGCACCTCGACGCCGAGATTCGGCACATCCGCGAACTTGATCGTATTGTTCTGCGAAGCGCCGATCGCCTCCGACAGATCCTTGCCGACCTTGAGCGCGTCGACGTCGAACGCCGTGACGAATTCGATGTCGCGCACGCGGTATCCGCCGAAGTTGTTATGCATCAGGCCGGGAATCTTGTCCTCATCCTTGGCGTCCTTGTAATATTCCACACCCTGCACCAGTGACGAGGCGCAATTGCCCACACCGGCGATAGCCACACGAATGCTCATCCGAAAACGACTCCTTTGTATATGCGTTCCACAGGTATACCAATTCACCAGCATACCTGCGCGGCAATGAAAAACCATCCTCGAATCTGGGAAAAGCCTGAAAAATCGCGGATATACCGATATATTCGAAGAGCAGCCGATTTGTAAAAAAGCTGAGGATAAATCGATTGATGACTAATGAATCCTTGGCTTTTCCACATGGTTTCTCAGCACTTGCGGCTACGGTGGAAACCATGGTTTCAAATACACGAAGAGGAAGTTCGCATTCGCGCGGCCTGAGAGGAGCGGGCTCCGCGCCGGCGGCCCAGCATACCGGGCACGGATCACATCGCGCGAACGGATCCGGGAAGCCACGCAAGCATAGGCATCTTATTCTCAAATGGGTGCTGGGCATCTTCGCAGCGCTCATCGCGGCAGGCATCGGCCTGTTCATCTATATGTACGTCACCACGGAAGTCCCGGCGCCGGAAAAATTCGCGTTGGCGGAAAAAACCACCGTCTACTATTCCGACGGCACCACGGAAATCGGCAGCTACGCGGAACAGAACCGCGAAATCATCGACTGCTCCGTGCTGCCCGACTATGTGGGCAACGCGATTGTCTCGTCCGAGGACCGTTCATTCTATACCAACAAGGGCATCGACCTGGTCGGCATCGCCCGCGCGTTGTACAACAACCTGACCACGGGAAGCCGTCAGGGCGGCTCGACCATCACGCAGCAGTACGCGGAACGGTATTACCTCGGCGAAACCGTCACCTACAGCGGCAAGCTCAGGGAGGCGTTCCTCGCCATCAAGATCGCGCAGCAGCAGGATAAGAGCCAGGTGCTCTGCAACTATATGAACACCATTTATCTGGGACGCGGCGCCTACGGCATCCAGGCTGCGGCCAAGGCGTACTTCAACAAAGACGCCAAGGACCTGACGCTTTCGGAGGCCGCCATGCTCGCCGGCATCATTCCGGCGCCAAGCGCATGGACGCCCGACGTGAACGCCAAGCAGGCGCAGAAGCGTTTCAAGCGTGTGCTCAACATCATGAGCGAAGACGGATACATCACCACGAAGCAGAAGCAGGAAGCCGCCTTCCCGCAGGTGGTGGAGATGCAGCAGAACAACGAGATGTCGGGACCGAACGGCTATCTGCTGACCATGGTGAAGAACGAACTGCTGAAAACCAAGGCTTTTGACGAAGAGGATTTGGAGACCGGCGGCTACAAGATCGTCACCACCATCGACAAATCGAAGCAGGATCTGATGTTCTCGACCATCAGCACATCGCAGAACGGCATGCAGGGCATCGTGCCGGATGGCATGCAGTTCGGCGCGATGTCGGTGAATCCGAAGGACGGATCGATCATCGCATTGTATGCGGGTGACGATTATCTGACGAAACAGCTGAACAACGTCACCCAGGCCACCTATGAGGTCGGTTCCACGATGAAGCCGTTCGCATTGCTGGCCACCATCAACGCCGGCGTGAGCCTCAACACCTATTTCAACGGCAACTCCTACCGCACCTTCCCCGGCATCACGCAGACCGTGAGCAACTACGGCGGCGAGAATCTCGGATACGTCAACCTGTATACGGCGACCGAGCAATCCTCGAACACCGTGTATATGGACCTGCAGACCAAACTGGGGGCCAAGAAAATCGCGCAGACCGCGCACAAGGCCGGCGTCGAGAACAAATCGTTGGATGGATCCAACCCGTTCACCGTACTCGGCAACAACGGCTTGAGCCTGGAGGACATGACCCGAGGGTACGCGACAATCGCCAACCAGGGCAACAAGCCGACGTTGCATATCGTCGCCACCGTGAAGAACGCGAAGGGCAAGGAAATGTACAACGCGCCCACTTCCACGGAGCAGGTGTTCGACGCGAATTCGGCGAATCTGGTCACCAAGGCGCTGACCGGCGTGGTCCAGCGCGGCACGGCGACCGAGGCGCGTTCCATCGGCCATACCATCGCCGGTAAGTCGGGCACCGCGAACGATTCGATGGCCGCCAGCTTCATCGGCTACACGCCTTCCGTGCTGACGTCCGTGGCCATGTGGTATCCGGACGCCAACGGCAATCCGCAGGTGATTCCGTCGTTCGGCCGGTGGACGGGCGGCAGTGATTATCCGATCCACCTGTTCACCGAATACATGAAGCAGGCGCTTGCCGACACCGACGACGAAACGTTCCCGACGGCAACTGACAATGGAACCGTCGGCGGCGAGGACGGCACTTGGGGCACCGGATACAAGAAGAGCTACTCCAAGAGCTATTCGAATTCCGGCACGACAACAACGCCGAAGACCGAAACCGGCACCGATACGTCGAACACACCCGATCCGACGCAAAACACGACGCCGGAGACGGGTAGCGGGAATGGCACCGGAACCGGCAGTGGTCAAACCGGCACTGGCAACACTGGCGGAGACCAGACCGACAACGGAGGAATAGGCGACAGCGGCAATACTGGCGGCAACGGTACCACGACTAATCAGTGATGACGTAAAAAGGCAGGTGTATCAGGGTACGGCATGTGACCGCCGGAAACGACATTAGCGATGATGTTCTTCCGGCTGCATCATCGCTGGCACCGCTGCTTTGATGCAATAACCAGCAGATGCGTTGGGAATCTCATTCGGCAGGTTTCCAACGCATTTGCATTTCTAACGATTGCGTTCCGCATGCTTATGTTTTTTCGATCGTCGACCTGACGACCGGCAATGGTTCTGCCCGCAAGAAACCAATAACGACAAAGGGTTGGGGTCCACCGATGTTCTCGGTGAACCCCAACCCTTTTGATTTCGGCCTTATACAGGCCTGTTAACAAAGCTCAGCGCTCGGAACGGTTGATGGCCGAGATGATGGCCTTCAGCGAGCTGGTGACGATCGAGGTGTCGATGCCGACGCCCCACACGATCTGCGCGTTGTCTTCCTCGCCGATCTGGCATTCGACGTAGGAGGCGGCCATGGCGTCGGTGCCGACGGACATGGTGTGCTCCACGTAATCCATCACGGAAGCCTCGACACCGAAGTTGCTCACGGCGTTGAGGAACGCGGCGATCGGACCGTTGCCGATGCCGGAGACCTCACGCTCGACGGGCTCGTCGGTACCGGGGTTCACACCACGGTCGAGAATCCTGGCCTTGAGCACGGTGTCGGAGCCATCCTCACCGGAGGAGACGGACACCTTCAGCAGCTTCAGACGGCCCCACTGCTTCAGGGATTCGTCCTTGCTGTCACCGACCACAACGCCGGCGGCGGTGGCACCGGATTCCTCGACCGGCAGGTACTCGTCCTTGAACAGGCGCCAGATGTCTTCGTCCTTGACTTCCTTCTTGGTGGTGTCGGCGAAGTTCTGCACGACCTTGTCGAATTCGATCTGCAGACGCTTCGGCAGATCAAGGTTGTGGTTGGTCTTCAGCAGGTAGGCCATGCCGCCCTTGCCGGACTGGGAGTTCACGCGGATGATGGCCTCGTACGTACGGCCGATGTCCTTCGGGTCGATCGGCAGGTACGGCACCAGCCACACGAAGTTCTCCAGATCGGCGCCGGCGCGGTCGGCGGCGGCCTGACGGGCCTCAAGGCCCTTCTTGATGGCGTCCTGGTGGGAGCCGGAGAAGGCGGTGAACACGAAGTTGCCGGCGTACGGGTGACGCTCGGAGATCTTCAGCTGGTTGCAGTACTCGACGGTCTTGCGGATTTCCGGAACGTTGGAGTAGTCGATCTGCGGGTCGATGCCCTGGGTCAGCAGGTTCAGGCCGAGGGTGACGAGGTCGACGTTGCCGGTACGCTCGCCGTTGCCCAGCAGGCAGCCTTCCACACGGTCGGCGCCGGCCAGCACGGCCAGCTCGGTGGCGGCGATGCCCATGCCTTCGTCGTTGTGCGGGTGCAGCGAAAGCACCACGGCGTCACGCGGCACGAGGTGGTTGGACATGTACTCCACCTCATCGGCGAACACGTTCGGCGTGGTCATTTCCACCGTGGCCGGCAGATTGATGATCATCGGGTGTTCCGGCGTCGGCTTGATGACGTCGATCACCGCGTTGCACACCTCGGCGGAGTATTCCGGTTCGGCGCCGGTGAAGGACTCCGGAGAGTACTCGTAGTACAGGTCGATGCCCTTGGCCTCGGCTTCCAGCTCCTTGCACAGCTTGGCCGCGTCGGTGGCGAGCTTCTTGATGCCCGCCTTGTCCTTGCGGAACACGACCTCGCGCTGCAGCACGGACACGGAGTTGTAGAAATGCACGACCGCGCGCTTGGCGCCGCGCAGCGCCTCATACGTCTTGCGGATCAGGTGCTCACGCGCCTGGGTGAGCACGACGATGGTGACGTCGTCAGGAATGAGCTCACGTTCGATCAGCATGCGGATGAAGTCGTAATCGGTTTCGGAAGCCGACGGGAAGCCGACCTCGATCTCCTTGAATCCCAACGACACGAGCAGGTTCCAGAAGCGCAGCTTGCGCTCGGAATCCATCGGGTTGACGAGGGCCTGGTTGCCGTCACGAAGATCGACGGAGCACCAACGCGGCGCACGCTGCAGTCGCTTGCCCGGCCACGTACGCTCCGGGAAGTCAAACGGCACCTGCTTATCGTATGCGACGTACTTGTTGTACGGCATCTTGCTGGGCTTTTGCGGAGCTCCAATGTAACGCGCCGGAGGCAGCAGCGGGTCGTTGTTCCCTCCGTTGGATGCCGCGGCCACCGCCGCGAGATCAAATACCGATGATTGATCCTGACCCATCACTCCTCCTTACTGTGATTTCGGACGCACCCTGCGCCCGTCCAATATGTTACGCGCATGTTACTTTCACATGCTGCCGCCAATCCTAGCGGCAACCCGTCCCATGATTCGCCGGCATTTCGCGATATGGCGGCTATTTTGGCCGTCATGGGCGGCTTTTCACCCCATATCCAGATTTGCCGCGTTACAGTGAGCATCATGAGCTTGCGATTCAACGGCGACGGCACGTTCCGTGTGCTGCAGATGGCCGACATCCAGGATGGTCCGCATGTGCGCGAGGATACGATCCGCCTGATCGACGCCGCCATAAGGAAGGCGCATCCCGATCTGATCGTCTTCACCGGCGACCAGATCCGCGGCTACGACCCCGCGTACATCGACACCTTCCTGCGCAGACGCGGGGAACGCCCCGGAACGCGGGTGCGCGCGGTCACCGAATTCGAGGCGAGGCTCCAAGGCATCAAACGGCATCCGCTCACGAAAACGCTCCTGAACACGCGGCCCACCGACGACCATTGGATGATCGACGGCATCGGCACCGATTCGCCGAAGCTCGTCAAACGCAGCAACGGCACCATCAACAAACTGGAATCATGGGCACAATCCATCAACCAGATTACCGCCACGACCTTGCTCGACGCCACGCGGCAGAAGGTGCGCGACACGTTCGCCGCGTTTCTTGGACCGGCTTTGGAGGCGCGGATCCCCTTCGCCGCGACCTACGGCAACCATGATTTCCAATGCGGCATCCTCGCCGACGAGCAGGACGGCATCTACCGGGAATTCTCCGGCTGCATGAATCCCGTCGCCGGCTCGTCACCGTTGGCGTTGGAACCGGGCACATTCGCGCTGCCGATCGAATCGTCCGACGGCTCGGGACGCATCGCGATGAGCGTGATGATGGTGAATTCCGGCGATTACGCCGATGCCGATGATTCCGACGCCGCTGATGGCACGCAATCGGTCGCCGCATACGCGAAGTACGCTTCGAATTCACGCGGCTGGGATCTGGCCGATTCCGACGGATACGGCACGCCTTCGCCGGAGGCGATCGCCTGGCTCAGGGACGTGCAAGACGAATTGGGACGCCGCAATGGGGACGGCCAGGCGGTTCCCGCGATCGCCTTCCAGCACATTCCGCCGCAGGAGTTCTACGATTGCCTGCGCGAAGTGCCCGCATACACGCCGAATGCCGTGGAGGGCGCGCGCAACTTCGCCGGGCACTGCTATGTGCTGAACCACGACGTGTGCCGACCGGGATCGCGTTTGGGCGAGGCGATCGGCTGCGCCGATGAGAACGTGGGCGAAGTGGAGGCATTGCGTGAGGCGGGCGGCTATTTCGCGCTGTTCTGCGGGCACGACCACAAAAACGCGTTCGTCGGCCATGTGCACGACCTCGATCTGGGATACGCGCCGACCTGCGGATTCGAATGTTACGGGCCGAAATCGCGGTTGCGTGGCATTCGCCTGTTCGAATTCAACGAACGCAATCCGATGGCATACGTGACGCGCATGCTCACTTGGGGTGATTTGATCGGCCGGTATTCCAGCAACGAAGTGCGCGTGTTCTTCGAGGACCACTGCGTGACCGATCTCATCGGCGTGCGCAACGAGCTGCGCCGTCCACAGGTCGCGGCCACCGTGCTGGGCGTCGGCGCAGCGACGCTCGGGGCAATCGGACGGACGCTGCGCGTAATGTTGCGCAACGGCAAAACCGAATAGATAGGCGAACGAGCTCTCACCAACGACGCCCATCGCGAATCCTTCAGCTTTCCATTAATGGAACAGGCTTACGCCGCGACGGGCGATGCAGTACGCATTGCCCAGCCATGTGTGCCGGGAATTCGGCCACACCGCGCCCAACCGCGGGGCGTTCTGGCTCATCCAGATGCTCGGCACGCGGCCGTCCGCGGAACGCGACCCCAACAGATTGAAACCGTTCTTCTCCAACAGCCATTCCGGATGCTGCGTGGCGATGGCCAATCCCTCTTCCAAAGTGAGCGGCGTGCGTTCGTCGGAATCGATGAGCTTGCGCGCCACATCCGGCTCGCGGTTCACATAGCAGGTGCCGGTATGCGGCTCGACCACCAGGTAGAACGGGCCTTCCGGCGGCTCGAAGCCGTCCTGCGGCAGAAAACTGGCGATGTCACGCGGAGGCATGGTGGTGAAACCCGCCATACGGTAAATCGAAGTACGCGCGATCAGCGATTCGGGAGAAACCAGCTCGCGTGTGGGGACCAGCAGAATCTGCGTACCCAGATCATCGTCGCCGGTGCGCTGCTCAAGCGCGCGGATCAGCGGACGTGCGAGCGCGCGGAACGCGGCCGCCGACATATCGGCCACATCCGGATACCCCAACGCCACTATTCGGTTCAACTGCTTTTGCGCTTCTTCTGATGCCTTCGACATGGCTACCAGTGTACGCGAGTCGTTTTACGGCGCTCATGGACGGCCACGGCGTTTGCGGCGCGCCAAGACCAGCATACGGATAGCCTTATGGGCTTGTTTCCATGATTACGTAAGATTGAACAACGCGTGTGGCCGCCCACGAAGTCATTTTGGGCCGGCTGGTCGACCTCAAGCGTACATCATCGAAACCGTTCCAGCATAAGCGAGAGGTTGTTATGTCCGAAAAGATCAAAGTCGGCATTCTCGGAGCTACGGGCATGGTCGGACAGCGCTTCGTGACGCTGCTCGAGAATCATCCGTGGTTCGAATTGGTCACCCTTGCCGCGTCCGCGCACAGCGCCGGCAAGACCTATGAAGAGGCAGTCGGCGGTCGCTGGAAGATGGAAACCCCGATGCCGGAGTTCGTCAAGAACATGGTGGTCAAGAACGTGGCCGACGTCGAAGACGTGGTCAAGGACGTCGATTTCGTGTTCTCCGCGGTGAACATGCCGAAGGACGAGATCCGCGCGATCGAAGAGGAATACGCGAAGACCGAGACCCCGGTCGTGTCCAACAACAGCGCGCACCGTTGGACCCCGGACGTGCCGATGGTGGTGCCGGAAATCAACCCGCAGCATTACGAGGTCATCGAGCACCAGCGCAAGCGTCTCGGCACCAAGCACGGTTTCATCGCGGTCAAGCCGAACTGCTCGATTCAGGCCTACACCCCGGCTCTCGCCGCATGGCAGGAGTTCGAGCCGCATGAGGTGGTCGTCAGCACGTACCAGGCCATTTCCGGTGCCGGCAAGACGTTCAAGGACTGGCCGGAGATGCTGGGCAACATCATTCCGTTCATTTCCGGCGAAGAGGCGAAGTCCGAGAAGGAACCGCTGAAGGTCTTCGGTCACGTGGACGAGGAAAAGGGCGAGATCGTGCCGTTCGACGGTCCGCTGCGCATCACCTCGCAGTGCATCCGCGTGCCTGTGCTCAACGGTCACACGGCCACCGTGTTCATCAACTTCGGCAAGAACCCGACGAAGGACGAGCTGATCGACCGTTTGGTGAACTATACCAGCAAGGCCGCCGAGCTCGGCTTGCCGCACGCTCCGAAGCACTTCATCCAGTATCTGACCGATGACGACCGTCCGCAGGTCAAGAAGGATGTGGATTACGAGGGCGGCATGGGTGTTTCCATCGGCCGTCTGCGTGAGGATTCCATCTTCGACTGGAAGTTCGTCGGCCTGGCGCACAACACGCTGCGTGGCGCGGCCGGTGGCGCTCTGGAAAGCGCCGAAATGCTCAAGGCGCTGGGCTACATCACCAAGAAGTGATGTGTCGACTTTTCTGAGTCCGCATGGAAAAGGCCGGTTCTTCGGGACCGGCCTTTTCTCGCACTGCCACTCGTTCCTTCAGAGCCGGCTTTCTCGTCTTATCGCGCTTTCTTCAGACTATCTATTTCGGTCGGCTATTCCACGCATGACGCATCTCTCTATCAGCAGAAACGTCGCACGATCCTAAATTTTGAGGGCAATTTCAAATCGTGCGACAACAATCACCATCTCCATGCGATTTCATACCCCCGAACTCAGCAAAAAGAGCGATTTCAAGTCTGAAACGGCATTGGGCGTCGCACGATTCGATTTTTCCTTCATTTCCTTGAATTGTGCGAAAAAATGGGCGGACACAGCGCACGGAAAACGAACGAGCTCGGCAGAACGATGTCGAGCAACGCAATCAGGATGACAATAGCGCGGAATCGGAATGGTGCACCAGCAGCGATCGGCGAGAGGTCGTCCGCAAAGCAAAAGGAGCGCGATTACAAAATCGCGCTCCTTGGAATCATATTCCGCCGAAACCGGCAAGTCGTGGGATCAGCGGCCGGTGCCGCCGTACACCACGGCCTCAACCTGGTCGGCATCCAAACCGTATGCGGTGTGCAGCGCCTTGACGGCGTCCTGCAGCTGCTCCAGCGGCACCAGAGCGGCGATGCGGATCTCGGACGTGGAGATCATCAGCACGTTCACGCCCTTGTCGCTCAGCGCGTTGAAGAACTTGGCCGCCAGACCGGAATGGGTCTTCATGCCCACACCCACCACGGCGACCTTGCCGACGTTCGGATCGACGTCGAACGTCTGGTATCCCAGCTCGTCCTGCTTCTGCTGCAGCACTTCCTTCACCTTCGCGGCGGCGGTGCCCGGCACCGTGAAGGAGATGTCCGCGGTACCGGTGGACGCGGACGCCTGCACGATCATGTCGACGTTCACGCCGGCCTCGGCCAGCATCGTGAACACCTTGGCGGCCATGCCCGGCTCGTTCGGCACGCGGCGCACCGTGGCCAGCGACTCGGTGCTGTCGTGCGCGACGCCGGAGATGATCGGAACCTCAGGGCCGAGATCGGGGAACAGATCGCCCAAGGACTTGTTGTTTTCGCTCATGTTCTTACCTTCGTTTGTAAAGTCTTGCGATTATTGCGATTGCCGGACTCAGATGTTCGGCAGCTTGCGCGGATCGACGCCTTCCGGCACAATCAGCGTGCCGCGGCGGTGGGAGAAGGAGCTGCGCACATGCAACGGCATGCCGAAGCGCTGGGCGTATTCCACGCAGCGCAGGGCGAGCACCTTGGAACCGCAGGACGACATCTCCAGCATCGATTCGTAGTCGATGACCGGAATGCGGCGCGCGGTCGGCACGATACGCGGGTCGGCGGTGAACACGCCATCGACATCGGTGTAGATCTCGCAGATGTCGGCGTCCAACGCCACGGCCAGCGCGACGGCGGAGGTATCGGAACCGCCACGGCCGAGCGTGGTGGCGTCACCGCCTTCGTTCACACCCTGGAAACCAGCCACGATGGCGACGGAGCCCTTGTCGAGCGCGTGACGCACGCGGTCGGGCTTCACAGCCTTGATATGCGCGGTACCGAACTGGGCGTCGGTCATAAAACCCGCCTGGGAGCCGGTGAAGGAATACGCATGGGAACCAGCCGCATGAATTGCCATCGCGAGCAAACTCATCGAAATACGCTCGCCTGCGGTCATCAGCATATCCATCTCGCGTGCGGGCGGGTTGGAGTCGATGCTGAGCGCCTGATCAATCAGGTCGTCGGTGGTGTCTCCCATTGCGGAGACGACAACGGCCACATCATTACCGGCGTTCTTCGTTTCGATGATGCGTCGGGCCACGCGCTTGATCGATTCTGGGTCGGCCACGGAAGAGCCGCCGTACTTCTGCACGATGAGAGCCACAACTAATCCAATCTTCTTCAGTATTGTTGCCTGCCAGCCATTCTAGGTAGGCGAGACGATTATAGGAAAATTACGATTTGTCAAGCGCGAACGCGCCCAGCATGCGGAATTGCCCGCATATTCATGGCATGATATGCGTTGCCGGCGGATTCATGGATTGTCATACATGGATTCTTCCGTAAAAAATCCGTCGATTCCGCCTTTCGCGTAATTCGTATCAGACGACTGTCAGACGGCTTGGTGGTCAGTTGTCAGACGGCCCGGCGTCCGGCCAGCGCACGGCTCAGGGTGATTTCGTCGGCGTATTCGAGGTCGCCGCCGACCGGAAGGCCGCTCGCCAGCCGCGTCACCTTGATGTCGGTCTGGCTCAGCAACTGCGACAGGAAGCTGGTGGTGGCCTCGCCCTCCACGTTGGGGTTGAGGGCGAGAATCACCTCTTTGACCGTGTTGTCTTTCAGGCGTTCGATGAGTTTGGCGATGTTCAGGTCGCTGGGCTGCACGTTGGCCATGGGGTTGATGACGCCGCCGAGCACGTGGTACATGCCGCGGTATTCGCGCGTGCGTTCGATGCTCATCACGTCCTTTGGTTCCTCGACGACGCAGATCACGCTATGGTCGCGGCGCGGATCGGCGCAGATCGGGCATGGGCTCGTCTCGCATACGTTGCCGCAGATGTCGCAGAACCGCACTTTTTCCTTGACTTCCGTAATGGCGTCGATCAATCCCTGCGATTCCTCATCGGACGCGTTCAGCAGATAGAACGCGATGCGCTGCGCTCCTTTCGGCCCGATGCCGGGCAGATGGGCGAATGCGTCGATCAGGCGCTGGATGGCGCCGTCATAGGCCAATGCCATGGTTTCATGCCTTTCTTGGTTTCGGATTCGATGCGGACGCGCGACCGGTTCCCGTTCGCCATTCGGCGCGTCTCGGCCACGATCGCGGAATCACCGCATCGCCGGCAAGCGTTCCGCGGATTTCCGCCAATGGCTCAGTCGTTGGTCTCCAAGGTCTTCTTGACGTGCATGTTGCGCGGATTGCGCGGATCGTCCGCGGTGAAATCCTCTACTTTCTTCACTTCGAACAACTTGCTGAGATCCTGCACGCTCATCGCGTTGGACGATCCGAGCGATTCGTCGTTCATCGAATACTCGTCGTCTTCCGCCGCGACTTCGGGTTTGGCCGGCGTGTCGGAGGCAAGCCGCTGGCTCCACGGGTCGTTCCCCTGCTGCGCGCCATGATTTGCATTCGCCATCGCCTGATGCCGCAGGTCATTCCGACGATCGATGGGTCGAGGCTCTTCCGGACCGGCCTGCACCGGCATGGGCGCGCCCCACGGATCGTCCGCCGCCGAAGAAGGCGCGGGCTGCGATTGCTCGGATTGCACAGGCTGCCGCGGCGACGTGGCCTCCATGGAACCATCGCCTTGCGGAGTCGGCAGCGGCACCGCCCATGGATCCACGCCGTCATCGATATTCGGCACGGCGACATGCTTGGCATGGTGTTCCGGAGAGTTGGCACGATTTGCGTTTCCACCGTTCCATGAGGCATCGGCCTGCGGCGATTGCCTTACGGGCATCCCCCACGGATCATTGATGTCGGATTCCACATCAGGTGCCGCAGTGGGCTTCGCATTGGACTCCACACCGGACTCCGCGGCGGAAGACGTTTGCTGCGCGGCCGCCACGTGCCATGGGTCGTCATCCAATGCAGCGGACGGCGAGGCGTCGCCACTCCACGGATCATCGGAAATCGCGGGTGCCGCGACTCGGTGCGCATCGTCATCCGATGCGCTCCCCGCCGTCTCGTCTTCGTTCTTGTGCTGGCTGGACGGTTCCTTGCCCTCGTCGGCAACCGTCGCGCCTCCCAAGGACGCGGTCAGCTGCGTGGCGGCTTTGAGCTGTTCCTGCACGAGCTGCGCCTTGATTCGAGCCTGCTCTTCGGGGCTGAGTTTGCTCCATGGTATGGATTGCGACCCATCCGCCAGCTTTCGCGCCGGCGCGAGCGTGACGCCGGGGCCGAAGATTTTGCGCACCTCGGCGCGGACGATGCTCACCACATCGGTGGTGCCATCCACGGATTCCTTGGCCACGGCTTTGGCGAAGGCGTATTTGCTGAGCGGTTTGTCGAATTTGATCCACAGACGGCTGGTCTTCTCGTCAAGCAGGATGCGCGGCACCTTCTCACGGTTCACGTAGAGGCGCACGTCGTCAGGCAGTCCCGCCACCAGCGCATCCCACCGCTGATCCGGAGTACGGTCATCGTGCACCGGTACCGATGGCTGCGACGTCATGGACACCGCCTGATGCCCAGTATTCTGCGCCTCATGCGAAGTCTCCCCCATCACCTGTTTGACCTCGGCAAGCACGGAAGCGGCACCCGAAGCGACGGCGTCCGCGGCATTCGTCGGCGTCGTGGACGGGCGGACTTCGGCACGTTTCTCCTTCGGATTCTCCAACTGGTCTGTCGTCGTGTTTGGTTCCGAAGCCGTCTTCGACGCGGCCTGCTGCGCACGGCGGCGCGAACCCGCCATGGAATATCGCGGCGACGCGGATTCCGCGGCATTCCGCGACGCTTCCGCCCCGCCGACCGCCACCGGCGCATCCGCCGGAGACGCCGTCGCCGGCACCGCCGAAATCATGGAGGCTTCGCGCCCCGCAAGTAGACGCGCGGCAAGCAATTCCAAGCGCATGCGCGGAGAAATCGCGCCGGTCATACCGGCCAAAGCGGTATTGATCGTATCCGCCATCTGCGTCAACGCGGCCAGGCCCAAAGCCTTGGCCTGCCGATGAAGGTCGTCCATGTTCTCCGCCGCGGCGTCATCGGACAGCACGCTTTCCGCACGCTCGCCGCCCAACGTGAGCACCAGCAGATCGCGCACGCGCGACAGCAGATCCTCGACGAATCGTCGTGGCTCGAATCCGCCGACGACCACTTTCTGAATCACGCCGTACAGCGCCTCGCCGTTCTTGTCGGCAACCGCGTCGATGGCCTCGCCAATCAACGCATCCGGCGTGAAGCCCAGCAACGCGACGGCGGAATCATATGGAATCTTGCCGTCGACCGAGCCGATCATCAGCTGGTCAAGCACGGAAAGCGTATCACGCACGGAACCGCCGCCGGCCCGCATGGCGAGGCGCAGCACACCCGGCTCCGCCTCGATATGCTCATCGGCGCAGATGCGCTCCAGATACGGACCCATGACCTCCTGGGGCACCAGGCGGAACGGATAGTGGTGGGTACGGGAGCGAATGGTGCCGATCACCTTGTCCGGCTCGGTGGTGGCGAAGATGAACATGACGTGTTCCGGCGGCTCCTCGACGATTTTGAGCAACGCGTTGAATCCCTGCGGTGTGACCATATGGGCCTCGTCGAGGATGAAGATCTTGTAGCGGTCGCGCGCCGGAGCGAATCCCGCGCGTTCCCGCAGCTCGCGGGCGTCATCCACGCCGTTGTGGGATGCGGCGTCGATTTCCACCACATCGATGGAACCAGGACCGCCTGTGGCGAGGTCCTTGCAGCTGGCGCATTCGCCGCACGGATGGGAGGTGGGGCCCTTCGCGCAGTTCACGCAACGGGCCAGAATACGCGCGGAACTGGTTTTCCCACAGCCGCGCGGACCGGAGAACAGATACGCGTGCGTGAGCTTGTTCTCGTCAAGCGCGCGCATCAACGGAACGGTGACCTGATCCTGCCCGATCACGCCGTCAAATGTGTCGGGACGATACCTTCTATACAGTGCCAGTGCCATCGTGTTTCCTTCCGTTCCAGTGCCACTAGGCTATCCATTAATTACGACACTCAAATCCGCTGCAAATGCGCCGCCGCCATATTCCGAGCACAAGACACACGCCATGTCTGCGGTGGCATGCCGCCCGCGGACTTCCCGTCGCGTCCGGTCGTTCCAGTACGAGAGGCGTGCCACGCCTGCCACCGAGGACTGCCACCGAAGCCCGACGGTTACGAGCCGGTGCTCGAACCACGGAACGCGCTCCGTTCGCGGACGGAACCGAGCAGCGGCACGTTCCGCGACTCGCCCGCCTACTGCGCTTCGTCGCATCGTCGGTTTCCACCCCTACACTGAATGCATCAGGTTTGACAGGACGTCAACACGCATCGCATGGTCGGGATGCGCGGCACCGGCAAGGAGACATGATGGGAAAACGACGAGATTCCGATTCACCAATCGCCATTGGCGACGCGCGACGCGCGCAGATCGTGCAGGCGACACGGGAGATTTGTCTGGAAAAGGGATTTTCCAAAATCACCATCAGCGATATCGCGGAGCGTGTCGGCATGACCCGCTCGCTGTTCTACCACTACTTCCAAAACAAGGACCAAGTGGCCGACGCCGTGCTCGACGCCGTCATCGACGAGGTCATATCCCAATTGAGGGAGTGGAACGCGAACCGCGAACCGGGCAATATCTCAAAGGCCCTCGACGACATGGTCCGGCTGACCAAATCCCTCATCGCCGACGAAGGACCGTTCAGCCAACGCATGATCACCAGCGGCAATGCGGGACTGTATCTCAGATTCATCGATCGGACGGCCGACAGCATCGCGGAATACCTTTGCGGCTCGACGGTACGCGAGTTCAAAAAGCTCCACGGCATGCCCATCGTCAACGAACATGAGACCTTCTATACGCTTATCGTCGGCCTGATCTCGCTGATTCGGCTGCATCCCGACATCGAAGACGGCGTCATCAGGCAGATTGTGGCGCAGACGCTGCACTTGAACGAATACCTCTGACGGATCCGCGCAGACGGCATCACCATACGCCACTACTCGAGGAAATCTCCGGTGATGGGGTCGCGGCGGTCGCGCGCGATGCGTTCGCATGCCGTCGTCTCACCGTCCTTCCAAGACCGCAGCACCGCCGGCGGGACCAATACGCGCAACGCGCGTCCGCGCGCTTCGACATGGACCGGCAACCGTCCGACGTATTCGCCGTCGGCCATCATCGTCGGCGGCTCCGCGCCACTGTCCGCACGGGTGATGTCGACGCTTCGCACACGTTTCCATCCGAACACCCTGCATCCGAGCAGTCCGCCGCTGTATGCGTGAGCCACGGCATCGGCACATTCCGGAAGATTCGGCACATGCCTCAGCCACACCAGATCGAGCAGACCGTCGTCGAACTGCGAATACGGCGACACTTCGATTCCTCCGCCGATATGCCGCGAATTGGCGACGGTCAGCAGCGGCGAGATGATATCCCGCTCATCCGTCGACCCATCCGCCAGCGTGGCCTTGACATGATAGCCGTACTGCTTCATATGGGCCAGTTCCACCAATACCGCGGCGAAATACCGCAGCGAGCCGTTGGGCAGCCGTGAATGATTCGCCCGATCGTTGATGCTCGCATCCAGGCCGCACGACAGCATTCCCGCATAGTAGCGGCATTCCGCTCCTGAGGATGCGACGCCCATATCGACGCCAAGGTGGCTCTCCCGCACGATCGCTCCCACGATGCCTTCCACCGCGACATCGACACGGTTGATCGGCAGGCCGAGCCCGCGGGCGAAATCGTTGCCCGATCCGGTGGCGACGATGCCCAACGGCTTGCCGGAGACGCCGACGGCGTTGACGCCAAGCGACACCATGCCGTCGCCGCCCACGACCACCAGATGGTCGTAGGTCCGGCTTCTGGCGTTGGCAAGCGAATCGTCGAAATCGACTCCCGTCAGGTCAACGACGTCGAAACCATGTCTGCTCCCTGCCTGGCTCAGCAATGTGACGACCTGCTCGCAGGTTCCGGCGCCCCTGCCCTTGTTCGAGGTCGGGTTGCCCACCACGGCAATGATCGTTCGCATAGGTGTCATTCCACTCATATCTCAGTACAGTAACCGCGGACCATGCCGTTCGCCACGGCGTCCGCCCTTCGCGGCACGGATCCGCCATTGCGATGTGGACTTATGCGGCCACATGGCGACCCCATGAAAGCGTGGTTCCCGTCTGCGCAGGCCAATGAAAGGGACGACATCGGAATCTTTGGCGATCAAGATGCCTTGCGCCCGCATCAGTCAATCGCCGGCCATAGTATGCGCAATCGGCCGCGGCAGTCCTAGCCGCATGCAATCGGCCCCGCCCGCGACTGCTTGGACACATGCGGCATGAACGGCACTTGCGTGCCCACGCGTACGACCACCTGCACGTCTTCGCCATCGACTTCGCAGGATGCGAGCGCCGCATCGTTGCCCGTTACCGTCCGTTCCGCCACCGCGCAGGGTGCCGAGGATCCCTTGTAGAGCGCGGTCGCCGCGGCCGTGGCCGACATATCGGCGATGTTCTGCGCATGGTGCAGGCAAAGCAGCAGATTGCCTGCAAGCGCCACCGCGCCAAGCATGGCAGCGGCCACCGCAATCAGCGCGACGCCGGAAACCGTTCCGGAGCCTTCATCCGATTCGCGCAGCCAACCATTCCGGTTCCGCGCGGTGGAAACGCATGACGCGTATCGGCCGGAACCGCGTTTCACGCCATCTTCCACAGCATGTTTCACATGATGTTTCACGACATCGCTCCTTTCCATGACGAATCTCGAGGACCAACGGATTCTCAGAAATATCGGACCGCCTTGCCGACGACCCACGTGGGCAGCACTCCGGCGGGATCCGGTATCACGGGGCAACGCACCGTGACGGTGACGGCATCGGCCTCCATGTCGAGCGTCACCGAAGCTCCATCGCCCGCAACGGCCAATGCCGCCGTCCGAGCCGCGGCGTCACCGCCATCGGCTTCAATCGTCACCGCCCGCGCTCCGGCCGCCGCCGCGTCCTGGCAGTTCATCGACGTTATCGACGCCCTTCCCACACACAGCACCGCGATCGCCACCGCGGCGACACAGGGAAGCACCACCGCGAACTCCGCAGTGGCGACTCCCTGGTCGGCGTCATCGGCGTGGCGGTTCCACCATCGCCACGCCATGGCTCACCCCACGCTGAGGGCCTTTTTGACGATATTGGTCAGCAGGGTTTTGACGGCATCCGATTTCACGATGCCCACCAGAACCGCCGCGAAGGCCGTTGCGGCCACCAATACCACCGCGTACTCCGCCGTCGCCGCGCCTTCTTCCGGTTCGGCGGTCAACGTGCGCATCCGCGCATCCAGCAGACATATCGTCGTATTGGCCTTTTCACGCAGTGCGTTCAGCTTCCATCCCGCCCGGCCCAGCATGCCCGGCGAGCCGTCAACATTGACTTGTGCTACGTTGCTCATGACATTCCTTTCGTATGATCGTTCCGGTCTGACAACCGGTGCGACCAGTGTCGCGTATTCCTCAATGCGAAGTCGTCCATGAACGAGGTTGTGGTCGGAGGACGATGGTTATCCACATCCCTGGCGTGTCATCCACAGTTATCCACAACGCGCGGCATCGAACTGCAATCGTGCGAATCCATCCAATCGCGTTTGCGCGATCGACCTTTCACCGCATACCAGGCTGTGTACCAAGCCATGCACTAGGCTGTGCACCAAACCTCGTATCGGATCGCGCCCACGACACATGCTCAACGGCATCACCGCATCAATGCAACGGCATTCATGCGTGCTCCACGCGCATCCAACGCCCGCACACCCGCGCCTATCATCCCGCGAACGAAGCGACCGCGGGAATGACGCCGACTGCCACGAATGCCGGCAAAAAGCACAGGCCGGTCGGCAACAGCAACCGAATCGAGAGCCTTGCCGCGGATTGTTCGATCCGTGCGCGTTCATCCCAATCGAATTGTTCGATGGCGACTTCCAGACGATTCACCGGAGACGTTCCATTCGTCCACGAGGACGCGAAGGCGTCGCGTACCACAGCGAGATCGCCGTCATCAGGCCATGCGTCGTTCCAGGAGACGCCTTCGTTGAGCCGTTCGCCCGCGGAACGCAGACCGTCGCCGAATTCACCGGAGACGATGCCGCCCACCGCGATCAACGCATGCGGAATGGACGATCCCTGCCGTATGGCCACGCTGAGCATTTCCAGAATCAACGGCAGCGTCAGCTCCTGCATACCGGAATCCGCTTCGGGCGGCACGCGGACAGGAACCCACCGCCATAGCCACGCCGCTTCGGCGGCGCACACCGCCGCGATCAACATCAATATTCCCATCATGCCGCCGACGCTCCCTCCCGTTTCAACAACGCATGTATCCAAATCGCGCCGAATACGTAGCAACAGATGGCGAACAGCAGGCATGGCAATCCCCTGGAGCCGAAAAGGAACGCCAAAGGCCTCGCCCCCATGCCCTCGCCCAGCAGCACCGTCAGCGCAGGCAACGCCATAAGCAGTTTCACGGTGGCTTGGGGCATGGCGAAGGCATTCGCCGTCAGATCGTCCAGCAACCGCCGTCTACGCAACGATGCGGCCACCGCATCCAGGCATCGTCCCGTCTCGCAGCCGAGCGTCGCGCTCAGCTGGCAGACCGCATGCAATTCCGCGCTCAGCATACCGGCCTGTCGTCGCCTTTCCTTGGGATGGCAGCGGGACCGAATCGTGCGGGAAATGCGCCATGCCGTCAGTTCCGGTGCCGCGAATGACCCACCCGCAAGTTCCTCGAAGGCATGCACGAGGGACGCGCCGCCACGAACCGAAGCTTGCAGGGCCGCCACGCAGGCGACGCATCCGATGAGCGGCAACTCGTCGCGCGCACGTTCGTCACACGCGCATTCCACCTCATCGCGCGTGGCACCGCATACACCAACGCATGCGCCATCGGCAGCATCACGCGTAGTATCCAGGCCATACGTCGCATCATTCATGACGTCAACGCCATGTTCCATGCCGCACGCTTGTTCGCATTCCATGCCACGGACCTCGCCCGCACCGAGACGAGATACGTCGCGCATGGCAACGGACGCGGCCCTGTCCGGCCACATCCACACGGCCAATGCGGATAGCATGCACGCGCATACACCCATCACGCCGGCCGAACCGGCGATCAACCCCACCATGCCACTCCTGTCCGTTTCGGCATCGCGTTGCACCATGCAGACGATGCACCGGCCGAACCGATACATGAATCGACGCATGATCGGCACGAATCGCGCAACCCATGCCGTCCTGCGGCATTCCCGTCGATCACGTCGCCAACACGCTCCATACCAATCACCACTTCCATCTGCGCATGAAATCATCCCAACGTCGGCCGAACCGCATGCGATGCCCGTCCCAAACCGCCAACGCGCGTCCCCGCAACCGCCCGTCCTCGGTTTCGAGACATCCGATCTGCGTGATTCGGCGTTCGCCGGCATGCCGTTCCACATGCAGCACCACGTCGAAGGCCCCTTCCGCGAGCGCGGCGGTGGCCTGCGGCTGCAATCCCGCCAGCAGGCCCAATGCCACCAGACGGGACGGCACGGATTCCACTTGATTGGCGTGCAGGGTGGTCATTCCGCCGCTGTGCCCGGAATTGAGCGCTCTGAGCAGATCGACGACCTCGCCTCCACGGCATTCACCGACCACCACACGGTCCGGCCTCATGCGCAACGTCGCCTCGATGAGTCTGGACAGTCCGATTGCGCCGACGCCTTCCATGTTGGCTTCTCTGGTGACCATCGATACATGGTTGGCATGTTGGATCATGCCAAGTTCGCGCACTTCCTCAACGGTGATGATGCGTTCCGCTGGCGGACATTGCATAAGCAGGGCCTTGAGCATGGTGGTCTTGCCCGCGCCGGTGCCGCCGGTCACCAATATGCTCGCACGCCGTCCTACAAGCCCTTTCAGCAGCGGCAGCCACGTTTCGGGGAACATGCCGTTGCGCATCAATGCGGCGAGGTCGGGGCAGACGGCACTTGGCAGACGTATGCTGATTGCCGCGCCCTGCGGCACCAGAGGCGCGATGACCGCATGCACCCGCAATCCTTCCATGGTGGAGGCGTCGGCGATCGGGCAGGCGTCATCAAGCCGTCTGCCCAGTTGCGAGCACAGTCGTACGGCGAATTCGCGAATCGATTGCGCGGTGGGGAAAGGCGTGCGCAACGTACGCGCCCGCATGCCCTGGCCGCAATCCGCCCAGACCGTGCCGTCGCAGGTCACCGCGATATCGGTGACTCCGGGTTCGGAAGCGATGTCGCTAAGGGGCCCGAGTTCCATGATGCACCTGCCGCATTCCGATGAGCTCCTGCACGCGATCGGCCAATACCGCAATGGCCTTCGCCGTGGCCCGGTTGGGTTTGCGCAATCCGAGGCCCTCAAGCAACTCGCTGCAGAGCTTGGCGTCCGGCTTGACGATCGCGCTGATTTCGCATCCGAGATATTCCTCCGCCTCGTCCAACGAGGTCACGCCATGCTCGCGCACCGTTCCCCGCGGCACCATGCCGATCACTATCTCACGGTTCTCGGCCGTGTCATGCCGCTCCGCATGCGCGCGACGTGTCTGGATGCTTGTTTTGGCGCGGGCCAATCCCAGCACCGTCAATTCGACGGCGACGATGCGGATGCCCTGCTCTAGCTCGGGGATGTTCGGCAGATGGTGCCATTGGCCGACGTCCACGATGATCGCGCTCCGTACCCGCGCCAGCGCCTTGACGCATGCCCGGACTTCCCACGACTGCGGATTTTCGGTTTTCCATGGGTCGCAGGCCAACAGCGGTATGCCGTCCCATGTCGGCAACTCGCGCAACAACGCCTTGCCGTCGATTTTGCCCAATGGCGCGCTGATCTCACCGAAACGCGAGCCGTCTTCATTTTCCGCACCGAGCAGCACATCGAGACCACCGCCATGCAGATCGGCATCGACGAGCACACATTTCAATCCTCTTTCCGTCAATTCGCGGGCCAGCAACGCGCTCAACGTGCTTGCGCCCACGCCGGCCGTAGCCGCCTCGACGACCACGATATTGCCAGGCTTCCGTTCAAACGCGGAATCCCCTTCCGTCACTGCGGAATATGCCGAAGCTTCCCCGATGCCAGCGTTCCCGCCCGCATGGGGGCGTGCCGGAACGCCCGAATCAGGCGGCTTGTAGAACCGCCGTCTATCAATCAGGCCACGGTCCGATTCCGGCTCCATGCGAGCCACGGGACCGTCAGGACGCCGCGGAGGCACCGCCGGTATGCTTCCGCCCGACGGCAACGGAACCGGAGGAATCTCCGGGAATGGTGCTGCGCTGTTCATGTCTCCGATTGAACGGCCAGCCACCCATGTGGGCAAGCCAATCCGGCCCTTGTGGTCGAAGGACGCGGGTTATCCACATCCCCGGCGTGTCATCCACACCCGTCCACATCACACGGCAAAGCCCCGGACACACACTTCGAAGCCACATGCCAAGCCCCATAACGAAAAGGAAGTTGGTCGACATACTCGACAGAATGCACTCGACAGACTGATGCCGGAACGGGTTCTAGGCCTAGGCATAGGCCCAAGCCACACGCCGAACTCCATAACAAAAAAGGAAGACCCGCCATAGCGGGTCTTCCTGCAAAAACCTTCGGAGCAGAATCTCTGCACAACAACATCGTCGTAACGGTAAGTCTATAACAATGCCCGTTCAACGTAACGACCAATCTCGGCCATACACTCTTTGTGGGCTCTGCTCTTCAGTTGTTCTTGTACTTCGTAATTATGCTCGGCATCACGGCGATCGCAAATCCGAAAACGACAATGTTCCATATTTATCCATATTGTTGTTTTTCGACGGACAAAGCGACTGAAAAGTAATCTTCTGCGAGCGATTTCCCCTGCGTTTGTGCGATTGCGTTCGATTCCGAGAATGCGCGGCGTGTCGCATGATTCATCCGCGAATGTTAACTCCATCTAAATTCTGCCGCTTCACGCCGCGTTTCCAATCATATGAAGATAGAGTAGGACAGTATGGCACAGATTTTTGACGCACCCTCAAAGGCGATTTTGCGCAGCCAGATAGCTGAGCATATCGCCGAAACCGACAAGAATGACCGGCGAGAGCTTCAGGCGGGCGAGGAGCCGCTGCCGAAAGATCGTTTCTTCGACCGCGAACTCAGCTGGCTGAAATTCAACAAGCGCGTCCTTGAGCTCGCCCAGGACGAGGATCTGCCGATCATCGAACGCGCAAGCTTCGCCGCGATCTTCGCGAACAACCTCGACGAATTCTTCATGGTGCGCGTCGCCGGTCTGAAGCGCCGCATCGACACCGGCATCGCGGTGACGGCCGCCTCCGGACTGAGCCCGAGGCAGCAACTGCGCGCCATCAGCGAACAGGCGCATCGGCTGCAGGATGAGCACGCGCACTACATCCTCAACCACATCCTTCCCGACCTCGCGAAGGAAAAGATCGTGCTGCTGAGCTGGGACAAGCTCACCGCCGCCGAGCAGGAGCGCCTGTCCCGCTACTACCGCCAGCAGGTGTTCCCGGTGCTGACGCCGCTTGCCGTGGATCCGGCCCATCCGTTCCCATACATCTCCGGCGGCTCCCTGAACCTCGCCGTGCTGGTGGAGAACCCGGCTTCCGGCAAGTCGCACTTCGCCCGCGTGAAGGTCCCCGGCAACCTGAACCGACTCGTGCCGGTCGACGACCTGACCGATGACGACAGCGGCAACGTCCGTTACGGCTTCATCACGATGGAGAACCTCATCATCGCCCATCTGGAATCACTGTTCCCGGGCATGATCATCAAGGAGGCACGCTCCTTCCGCGTCACCCGCAACGAAGACATCGACGTCGAAGAGGACGATGCCGAGAACCTGCTCAACGCGATGGAGAAGGAACTGCTGCGCCGCCGCTTCGGACCGCCGATCCGTCTGGAGATCTCCGACGAGACCAGCCCGTTCCTGTCCCAGCTGCTGGCCGACCAGCTGCGCGTGAGCGCCGACGAGGTGTACCGCCTGCCCGCGCCGCTCGACGCGACCGTGCTGTTCGAGCTCGGCGGCATCGACCGTCCCGACCTGAAATACCGTTCGTTCGTGCCGACCACGAACCGTCAGATCGCCGAGGTGGAATCCTCCCGCGCGCAAGACATTTTTGCAGCGATTCGCGAACGCGATATCCTCCTGCATCACCCGTACGATTCGTTCTCTACCTCCGTTCAGGCGTTCCTAGCGCAGGCGGCGGCGGATCCGAAGGTGCTCGCCATCAAGCAGACGCTGTACCGCACGTCCAGCAACTCCCCGATCATCGACGCGCTGATCGACGCCGCGCACGCCGGCAAGCAGGTGCTGGCATTGGTCGAGATCAAGGCGCGTTTCGACGAGGACGCCAACATCGCATGGGCGCGCAAGCTCGAGCGCGCCGGCGTGCACGTCGTGTACGGCATCGTCGGATTGAAGACGCACTGCAAGCTGAGCCTGGTGGTCCGCCAGGAAGCCGATGGACTGCGCCGCTACTGCCACGTGGGCACCGGCAATTACAACCCGAAGACCGCGCGAATCTACACCGATTTGGGCCTGCTGACCTGCGATCCGGTCGTCGGCCAAGACATGACCCGCCTGTTCAACCAGCTTTCCGGCTACGCTCCGAAGTCGAGCTTCCACCGTCTGCTGGTGGCGCCGCGCACCGTGCGCTCCGGCCTGATCCAGCGCATCCGCCGCGAGGAGGACGCCGCACGCGCCGGCAAGGAGGCCTGGATCAAGATCAAGGTGAACTCCATCGTCGACGAGAAGACCATCGACGCCCTGTACCGCGCAAGCCAGGCCGGCGTGAAGATCGACATCGTCGAACGCGGCATCTGCGCGCTCAAGCCGGGCGTTCCGGGGCTTTCCGAGAACATCCGCGTGCGTTCCATCCTGGGACGCTTCCTGGAGCACAGCCGCATCTACGCCTTCGCCAACTCCGACGGCCCGCAGATCGGCGAGGGCCCCGCGGCTGGCCCGGAAGTGTGGATCGGTTCCGCCGACCTGATGCACCGCAACCTCGACCGTCGTGTCGAGGCGTTGGTCCGCATCACCGCGCCGGAGCAGATCGACGAGCTCATCAAGTACGTCGATCTGCAGATGGCCGATTCCACCGCCTCCTGGCATATGGAATCCGACGGCACGTACGTGCGCCACGCGAAGGATGAAGGCGGTCGTCCGCTGGTCGATTGTCAGGAATACCTGATTCGCAAGCACACGCGCCGACCGGTGAATCACTGATATAAAGACAATGGCCGATTCCGCATTCCACGGAATCGGCCATTTTGCGTGCGCATGGACGGACGTCGAAGCCCGGCGTCGCAACATGTCGGAAGCACGACGCATATGAGGACGGGGACGGAGAGAAAGACATATGAGTGAAAAAATCAGGCGGATCGTCGAAGCGGCCGGCGGCATTGTATGGCGTTGGAAAGACGGCACCGAAATCGCGGCGAATCCCGCCATCGCAGGGCGGAAAACACCTCAGGAACAGCTCGACAGCATGGAGGTGTGCGTGGTGCACCGTCCGAAATACGACGACTGGAGCTGGCCGAAGGGCAAACTGGAACAATACGAATCGCACCGGCATGCCGCGGTGCGTGAGATCGGCGAGGAAACGGGCGTCACCGTGGCGCTCGGCCCTTACCTGCGCGAAGTCGAATATCCTTTGGCGGACGAAGGCAAGAAAACCCGCCATTCGCGCGATCGCACCGTCGACACCAAGCACACGCTGTATTGGATGGCACAGCCGATTTCCGACGCCGACGCCGAACATCTTCTCGACGCGTTCGGCCCGGTGCATCGCGCGGACGTCGGCGAGATCAACGACATCAAGTGGGTTCCGGTGCGCGAAGTCCGCAAAGTGCTGACCCATTCGACCGACAAGGAGACATTGGCGGTTTTCGTGGACCGCGTCGAGGAAGGCGCCGCGACCGCGCAGAATCTGATGATCGTGCGGCATGCCAAGGCCGAGGCGCGCAAATCATGGACCGGCACGGACGCGAATCGCCCGATCACGCCGAAAGGCGCCGCCGCGGCGTTCGCGCTCAACCGCGAACTGGCCTGCTACAATCCGACGCGGCTGGTCACCTCGCCATGGCTGCGCTGCCGGGAGACACTGCAGGTGCTGAGCTGGCAGACGGAACGTCCGATGGAGCATGCCGACGCGCTTACCGAGGATGAGTTCGCCGAACATCCGACGATCGCATGGCTGACGTTCCTCGACCAGATCAAGCAGACGCTCGACAAACGCGAGACCACCGCGATATGCATGCACCGCCCGGTGATCGGCGGCATCTACGACCATCTGCGCGGTCTGTGCGCGCGCAAGCCCCTCGCCAAGCAACTCATCGCGAAATCGCCGTACATGCCTACCGGTACCGCCGTCGCACTGTTTATAATCGATACACCACAAGGTCCCAGCATCATCGACATTCAAAAGGTCTCGCCAATTGTCCACTAACATGCATTACGGTTCCGGTTCGATCGTTCCCAGTCGCGCGGCCGGTTTCACGAACACCGGCTCGCCGCGTCCCGCACGCCCCGGGCAGCTCGACCAGCTTATGGCCGACAATATCGCCGGCGGCGCGGATCCGGCGCAGATCAGCGAAATGAGCCATGCCTCGGCCGCCGCGCTGCTCGACCGTGTGCATCACACGCAGGACGCGCAGCTGGTCCGACGTGTGCTCACGCTGGTGGACCGCGAAGGCGTGGACGTGATCGCGGAACTGTGGAGCCATGCCGAACCGGATTCCCTGCCCGGTATTCTGTGGCGCCTGTACCTCTTGCGCAGCTGGATGCGGAAGAACCGCGAGTCGATCGCACGATTGTGGCGGGTGGGCGAGCCCGTCGCCACCACCGCATCCGCCATCGCCGGCGTGGATCAAGCGCCGACCGAAGACGACATCGCCCGGACGGCCGATTCGATTTTGGCCGGTGCGTTCACTGGCGATTTCGCGGTCGCCATGGAGCGTGCCGCGGCGTTCACGGACGTGGTCGCATTGGGACTGCGTATCGAGGCACATAAGCTTTCCGAACGATTGAAGGCGAATGCCGCGTTCACTGCGGGCGATTCCGCGGCGAACGATTCCACAGCAAGCGGTAAGACCGCGGACGGTTCCGCTGTGGCCGATTCAGCCGATTACCGTGCCACGATGGAGAAGCGCGTGCGTACGAAGATCTCCCGTCTGATGCACACAGCCGGCAATCTGTTCGTCACCGCCAAGGATTTCCGCCACGGAGCGAATCTGTGGCGTCGCGGCAAATTGGAGTGACCGCGCGACACGGTGCATCACATTGGTCAGCGTGACGGTACAATGGATATTCGCGTCGGGCCATGCATAGCCCCGGGCTCCATTTTTTGCCGCTGCGAGCGGCCTTTGCGCCGACAGGCGCTTTCGTGGTTCGGCGCTTCTCTTCTTTTACGATTCCTTGATGACTCACATCGGCCGCTTCGCCGCAGTCATGGCATACGTAATGCCCTGCCGACAGCAGCTCAGCGACCGTACAAGGAGACTAGCCACATGCAAATCTCCTCTGAACGACGCTGAC